>Ga0194043_1000330_pt1 | contig 25719 bp, 23 predicted proteins | sample JunL4415m_MetaG_FD_161274 | JGI IMG/M metagenome (GOLD analysis project Ga0194043, IMG submission 161274) | Anoxic zone freshwater microbial communities from boreal shield lake in IISD Experimental Lakes Area, Ontario, Canada - Jun2016-L442-15m | ecosystem: Environmental > Aquatic > Freshwater >...
GGAGATCGCCCCTTGGGCGCTGACCGTCGTGCAGGCACAGCAGAACGGCACCGGCCACGCCGTCCGCGTCGCTCTGGACTACTTGGCCGCCCGCGACATCGTCCTGACCGACGGCCCGGTCGTCGTGCTGACCGGCGACACCCCGCTGCTCACCGGCGATACCCTCGCCGCCCTGCTGCTCGAGCACGGCAACGCCGCCTCGGCCGCAACCGTCCTGACCGCCCGCCTCGATGACCCGTCGGGATACGGCAGGGTCGTCCGGGACCCGGCAGGTGGCGTGTCCGCCATCGTCGAGGACAAGGACTGCGACGACGAACAGCGGCGCATCGACGAAATCAACTCAGGGATGTACGCCTTCCACGGGGAGTTGCTGTCGGCTGCCTTGGCGAGAATCACGACGGACAACGCCCAAGGCGAGGAGTACCTCACCGATGTCGTCGGCCTCCTGCGCTCCGACGGCGATGCGGTCGCCGCCTGTCTCGTGGCCAACTCCACGGAGATCCTCGGTGTCAACGACCGGGTTCAGCTGGCCGAGGCTGCGGCGCTCATGCGCGACCGCATCAATGTCCGATGGATGCGCGAGGGCGTCTCGATGCTCGATCCGTCCTCGACGTGGCTCGACGTCGACGTCGACCTCGAGCCTGACGTCGTCCTTCGGCCGCAGGTCACGATGCGCGGTCCGACGTCGGTCGCGGCGGGAGCCGTCATCGGGCCAGGGACCACGCTGACGGCCTGCGAGGTCGGGTCCGGGGCCGAGGTCGTGCACACGTGGGCCGAGCTCGCCGTCATCGGCGAGGGCGCCAAGGTCGGCCCCTTCACGTTCCTGCGTCCGGGCACGGTCCTCGGGACCGGAGCGAAGGCGGGCGCGTACGTGGAGATCAAGAACTCCTCGATCGGAGATGGCGCGAAGGTCCCGCACCTGTCGTACGTCGGCGACGCCGAGGTCGGCGAGGGCACGAACATCGGTGCCGCGACGATCTTCGTGAACTACGACGGAGTCGAGAAGCACCGCACGGTCGTCGGCAGCCACGTACGCATCGGCAGCGACACGATGCTGGTCGCGCCGGTCAACATCGGCGACGGCGCCTACACCGCGGCCGGCTCGGTCATCACCGACGACGTTCCGCCCGGTGCGATGGCCGTGGGCCGTGCCCGCCAGCGCAATGTCGAGGGCTGGGTCGAACGACGTCGGGCCGGCTCCGCTGCGGCCGACGCCGCGGCGCGCGCCAAGGACGCCCCGTCCCCACAAGTGTCCGCCGATCCGTCCCAACCAGCGTAGGAGCCTCGGTGTCAGACGTCCTCATCCCGAACCAGAAGCGGTTGATCCTGCTCGCCGGGCGCTCCTACCCCGAGCTTGCGCAGGAGGTGGCGAGCGACCTCGGCGTCCCGTTGTCACCGACGCTTGCCTACGACTTCGCCAACGGCGAGATCTTCGTGCGCTTCCAGGAGTCGGTGCGCGGCTGCGACGCGTTCGTGCTGCAGAGCCACACCGAGCCGATCAACAAGTGGATCATGGAGCAGCTGATCATGATCGACGCGCTGAAGCGCGCGTCGGCCAAGCGCATCACGGTCATTGTGCCCTTCTACGGCTACGCGCGTCAGGACAAGAAGCACCGCGGCCGCGAGCCCATCTCGGCGCGACTGATCGCCGACCTGTTCAAGACCGCAGGGGCCGACCGCCTGATGACGGTCGACCTGCACACGTCCCAGATCCAGGGCTTCTTCGACGGGCCGGTTGACCACCTGTTCGCGATGCCGCTGCTGGCCAATCACCTGGCGGCCAAGCTCCCGCGCGGCAAGATCACCGTGGTGTCGCCGGACGCCGGCCGGGTTCGCGTGGCAGAGCGCTGGACCGACATGCTCGGGGCACCGCTGGCCATCATCCACAAGCGCCGCGATCCCGACGTCCCCAACCAGGTGCGCGTGTTCGAGGTCGTCGGCGATGTTCGCGATCGCGTCTGCATCCTCGTCGACGACATGATCGACACGGGTGGCACGATCGTGAAGGCGGCCGAGACGCTCTTCGAGAACGGTGCTGCCGACGTCGTGGTCGCTGCCACTCACGCCATTCTGAGCGACCCGGCGCGCGAGCGGCTGCAGAACTCGCAGATCTCCGAGGTCATCGTCACCAACACGCTGCCGATTCCGGCAGAGAAGCAGTTCGACAAGCTGACAGTGCTGTCGATCGCGCCGATCCTCGCCAAGGCCATCAACGAGGTGTTCACCGACGGCTCCGTGACGAGCATGTTCGAGGATGCCGGCGGGCAGGCCAGCCTCTTCGAGGTCCGGGCGACGATTCCCGAGAGCTCCTCCCACTAGGAGTCCGATAGGCGGGCAGTATCAAGAGCGCGAATTCTCTGAGAAAACCCTTGACTTCTAATAATTAGAACTCTAATAATTTGTCCACGGATCCACTCGGCTACGGAGGACACCATGATCACTCTCGAAGTGCGGCAGTCGGTCGCGGATTTCGACAGTTGGAAGTCGGCTTTCGACGGGCACGCTGATTCGCGCAAGAGCCACGGGGCGACGAAGGATCGCGTCTTCCGCGACGGAAACGACGTCCTGGTCTTGATCGACTTCCCGGACGAGGGGCTCGCCCAGCAGTTCCTGACCGCCTCCTCGCTGGCCCAGGCCACGGAGAAGGGCGGCGTCCTGGCTCGGGAGATCCGTCTCCTCAGCGAGGTCGAAGCGGAGAACTTCTGAGTAGGGTTCGGGGTATGTCGACGAGGGGCTCCGGTAAGAGGGGCCCCTCATCGCATGCCGAGGAGACTGCCTTCGAGCGGGAGTTCCCGGGTGCCAGCGAATCCGCCAACCAGTCCGTGATCGCGTTGATCCGAGCGTCGGAGGCCGTCGTCGCGGTGACCAACAAGGCCATGCGCCGCCATGGACTGTCGGCGGCGGGGCGACAGGCCCTGGCCATCCTGGAGGGGGCGCATCAGCCGCTGTCCCCGACCACGATCTCCGAGCGCCTCGTCGTCACCACGGCTTCGACGACCTCCCTCCTCGACACCCTTGAGAAGCGCGGCTTGATCACGCGAGTTCCCGACCCTGAGGACCGTCGCAAGCAGATGGTGACGATCACCGCCGAGGGACAGCGCAGCGTCGACGAGTTCCTCCCTGAGATCGTGGCCCTCCAGACTGCGGTCATGTCGGCGATCGGCGAGCCGGAGCGCACCCGTCTGGTGAAGACGCTGCTCGCCGTTCGTGAGGGCGCGGCCTCCGTCGACCTCGACGAGGTGGTGGGCTCAGCCCCGCGGCGGGGACCCCACTGAACAGCAGGTAGACTTCCGTCATCCTCGGCGAGGGTGAACGGCCTGGGCAGTCGACAGGCTGGCACCGTGATCGACGTGGTCGGCGCCCGCCGGCGTTGCCGAGGTGACCGACGATGACCGAGGAGTCTTGAAGTGACCACCGTTGCACTCAACGCCGTTTCCCGCAGCGACTTCGGCAAGGGCGCGGCCCGCCGGATCCGCCGCGAGGGGAACATCCCCGCCGTGATCTACGGCTCGGGCTCCGATCTGGTGCACTGCGCAATCCCGACCCACGACCTCGATCTCGCGCTGCGCAAGCCGCGCGTCGTCCTCTCGATCACGGTCGATGGCTCCACGCTCCTGGTCAAGCCCCGCGACATCCAGCGCGACCCGGTCAAGCGCAGCCTCGACCACGTCGACCTCGTGATCATCAGCAAGGACGAGGCTCGCGAGCGCTCCGAGATGGCCGACGCCATCAAGGCCGCGACCGCCGCAGCCGAGGAGGCCGGCATGGACGCCGCCTCCGCCGTGCAGGCGCTCGAGGAGGCTGTCGCTGCTGGCGAGAACCCCGAAGAGGCGGCGAAGCACGCCGTGGCCGACGCCGAGCACAAGGCCGAGGAGTACGCCGAGGCTGCACAGCACGAGGCTGACGTCGAGGCTGCGGAGGCCGCCGAGGGCGCCGAAAGCGCACCCGTCGAGGCTGCTCCCGCCGCGGAGTAGCGCCCTCCGTTGTCCCATCCGTGGCTGGTCGTCGGCCTCGGCAATCCTGGCCCTGAGTATGCGGCCACGCGCCACAACGTCGGTGCGATGGTCGTCGATCAGCTCGCCGAATCCGTCGGCGCCAGGTTGGCTCGGCACAAGCAGGCGCATGCGCAGGCGGCCGAGACCAAGCTCGGTGTCCCAGGCTCGGTCGTCCCGGTGGTGCTGGTCGAGCCGATGACCTACATGAACGAATCCGGTGGTCCGGTCAAGGCGGCGATGTCGTACTACGGCGTCGAAGCCGACCGGCTCGTGGTGGTCCACGACGAGCTCGACATCGACTTCGCGACCCTACGGGTGAAGTTCGGTGGCGGCGACAACGGCCACAACGGGCTCAAGAGCATCCGCAAGGCCATCGGCACGGGGGACTTCTACCGGGTTCGCGTCGGCATCGGCCGGCCGCCGGGTCGGCAGGATCCCGCCGAGTTCGTCCTCAAGCCCTTCGGGTCGACCGAGCGCAAGGAACTTCCCGACCTGCTCGCCCGTGGCGCGGACGCTGTTGAGGCGCTCGTGCTCGATGGGCTTGAATCGACGCAGAACCGCTTCAACGCCACTCCCGCTTGACCCACCGCCGACATCCAGGAGAAGGGCCGTCATGACGAGCGACGCAGAACTGTCCAGGGATGTGGCGCGCAGGGCCGGTGCCCTGCTGCTCGACCTGAGGGAGTCGTTCGGCTCGGTGACCGACAAGGACTCCGCGAACGCCCTGCGCAAGCAGGCTGATCGCGCCTCGCATGAGTTCATCGTGGCCGAGCTCGCCGCGGCCCGCCCGGACGACGCGATCCTCAGCGAGGAGGGCAAGGACAACGACGACCGCCTGTTCGCCGAGCGCGTGTGGATCGTCGACCCTCTCGACGGGACCTACGAGTACGGGCAGGGTCGCGCCGACTTCGCGGTGCACATCGCGCTGTGGCACGCCAGCCGCCAGGAGCTCTCGGCCACCACCGTCGACCTGCCGGCCCAGGGGCTGACCCGCTCGGTGCTCGACGATGTCAGCGCGCCGCCGGGCCTGCCGACGGACCGCCCGATCCGGGTCGTGGCATCGCGCAGCCGCCCGCCGGCCACGCTGCAGGCCACCGTCGACCTGCTCTCACGGCGGCTTTCCGGACTCGGCATCACGGACAAGGGCGTGGAGATCGTCGACGTCGGCTCCGTCGGCGCGAAGGTCAACGAGTTGATCAGCGGCCGGGCCGAGGCCTACGTGCACGACACCGGCTTCTACGAGTGGGACGTTGCAGCGCCCTACGGCGTGGCCATGCACTACGGCTTCGTGCCCTCGCACCTCGACGGCCGCGCGGTGCTGTTCAACCTGATGCCCCCGTACGTCACCGACCTGATGGTCAGCCATCCGGCGCTGGTCGACCACCTGCGCGACGCCCTCCAGGAGGCAGCGCGCTAGTGGACCTCTCCGCGCTCCTGGCGTGCGTCCAGGACGATCCGGGCTTCGCGCAGGTGCGCGAGCTGGTGCACGTCGCCGGCGGCACGATCGTCGAGGCTCCTGCGTCCGTGCATCCGCTGGTCGTGGCCGCTATCGCGCAGGCGCAGGCCAAGCGCACCCCGGTCTTCGTCGTGACGGCTACCGGGCGCGAGGCCGAGGACGTCGCGACGGCACTGTCGGGGCTGCTCGTCGACTCCGACGTGGCCGTCTTCCCGTCCTGGGAGACGCTGCCGCACGAGCGACTCTCACCCTCGTCCGACACGGTCGGTCGTCGGGTCGCGATCATGCGCCGGCTGGCGCACCCGGACCCCGCCGATCCCTTCGCGCAGCCGCTCGATGTCATCGTGACGTCGGTCCGCGCGTTCCTGCAGCCGGTCATCTCAGGCATCGGCGACGTCGAGCCGGTCCGCCTGCGGGCAGGCGACGAGGCTCCGCTCGCCGACCTCGTCGCGACCCTTGTCGGGCTCGGCTACGAGCGGGTGGACCTCATCGAGCGGCGAGGTCAGGTGGCCGTGCGTGGCGGCATCCTCGATGTCTTCCCGCCGACCGAGGAGCACCCGCTGCGGGTGGAGTTCTGGGGCGACACCGTCGAGGAGGTGCGGTCGTTCGCCGTCGGTGACCAGCGTTCGCTGGCCCTGTCGGAGGACGGGCTGTGGGCGCCCGCCGTGCGTGAGCTGCTCCTGACCGACCAGGTGCGAGCACGGGCCGCCGCACTGGCGGGGCAGTCTCCGGTGCTTGCCGAGATGTGCGACAAGCTCGCGCAGGGCATCCCAGTCGAGGGCATGGAGTCGCTGGCACCGGTCCTCGCGGAGGGGATGACGTCGCCCCTCGAGCTCGTGCCGGGCGCAACGCAGGTCGTGCTGCTCGAACCCGAGCGCATCCGCAAGCGCGCGCATGACGTCGTGCGCACCGCGCAGGAGTTCCTGATGGCGTCCTGGCACAACGCCACCGTCGGCAACGCCGCCCCGATCGACCTCGCAGCCGCGAGCTACATCGCGCTCGGGGACATGCGTGACATCGCCCGTGGCCGTAATGACGCCTGGTGGCAGCTGACACCGCTGGCGACCGACGCCGACCACGACGACGCACGTATCCGGATCGCCGCGAACGAGCTCGACTCGTACCGAGGCGACTCCGTGCGCGCACTGGCCGACCTGCGTGAATGGACGCAGCGCAAGGACCGCGTCGTCCTGCTGGCCGAGGGGCACGGATCGGTAGAGCGGCTCGTCGAGGAGATCGCCGACGCCGGGGTGCCGGTGGTCGAGGTCGCCGACCTCGCGCAGGCACCCGAGCCCGGACTGGTCACCGTGACCCGCGGCCGGCTGATGCACGGCTTCCACGTCGAGTCCTGCGCCCTGTCGGTGATCACCGAGACCGACATCGTCGGGCAGCGCACGTCCACCAAGGACATGCGCCGCCTGCCGTCGCGTCGGCGTCGCGCGATCGACCCGTTGAGCCTCAAGCCGGGAGACTTCGTCGTCCACGAGCAGCACGGCGTCGGCAAGTACGTCGACATGGTGCAACGGTCGGTCGCTGGTGCCGAGCGCGAATACCTCGTCCTCGAGTACGCCGCGAGCAAGCGTGGCCAGCCACCGGACCGCCTGTTCGTGCCGACCGACCAGCTCGACCTGGTCACGAAGTACGTGGGCGGCGAGGCGCCGACGGTGCATCGCCTGGGCGGAGCGGACTGGCAGAAGGCGAAGGGCCGGGCCCGCAAGGCGGTCAAGCAGATCGCCGGCGAGCTGATCCGCCTGTACGCCGCACGCCAGGCCAGCAAGGGCTACGCGTTCGCCGCTGACACGCCCTGGCAGCGCGAGCTCGAGGATGCCTTCCCCTACGTCGAGACCCCCGACCAAGTCGCCTGCATCGACGAGGTGAAGGCCGACATGGAGCAGTTGGTCCCGATGGACCGCCTGATCTGCGGCGACGTCGGCTACGGCAAGACCGAGATCGCGGTGCGCGCGGCCTTCAAGGCGGTGCAGGACGGCAAGCAGGTCGCCGTGCTCGTCCCGACGACGCTGCTGGTCCAGCAGCACATGTCCACGTTCGGCGAGCGATACGCGGCGTTCCCGGTCAAGGTCGCGGCGCTCTCGCGGTTCAACTCCGACAAGGAGGCGAAGGCCGCGCTCGAAGGCGTCGCCGACGGCACCGTCGACGTCGTCATCGGCACGCACCGGCTCCTGACGTCGGGCGTGCGCTTCAAGGACCTGGGCTTGGTCGTCATCGACGAGGAGCAGCGGTTCGGCGTCGAGCACAAGGAGCACCTCAAGGCGCTGCGCACCAACGTCGACGTGCTGGCGATGTCGGCGACGCCGATTCCCCGCACGCTCGAGATGGCAGTCACCGGGATCCGTGAAATGTCGGTCATCCAGACCCCGCCCGAGGAGCGGCATCCGGTGCTCACGTTCGTCGGTCCCTATGACGACAAGCAGATCGCTGCGGCGATCAACCGCGAGCTCATGCGCGAGGGGCAGATCTTCTTCGTCCACAACCGGGTCGAGTCGATCGACCGCGTCGCGCGACGCATCGGCGAGCTTGTCCCGGACGCACGCATCGCGGTCGCGCACGGCCAGATGAACGAGCACACGCTCGAGCAGGTCATCCTCGACTTCTGGGACAAGCAGATCGACGTCCTGGTCTGCACCACCATCGTCGAGTCGGGGATCGACATCCCCAACGCCAACACGCTGATCGTCGATCGCTCCGACACCTTTGGGCTCTCGCAGCTGCACCAGCTGCGCGGGCGCGTGGGACGCGGCCGCGAGCGCGCCTACGCGTACTTCCTGTATGCACCGGACAAGCCCCTGACCGAGACGGCCCATGAGCGGCTGGCGACCATCGCGCAGCACACCGACCTCGGCTCGGGCATGCACATCGCGCTGAAGGACCTCGAAATCCGCGGCGCCGGCAACCTTCTCGGCGGCGAGCAGAGCGGGCACATCGCCGACGTCGGGTTCGACCTGTACGTGCGCCTGGTGGGGGAGGCGCTGGCCGAGTACAAGGACGAGCCGGTCCGCGAGACGCTCGAGATGAAGGTCGAGCTGCCCATCGATGCGCATATCCCCGCTGACTACGTGCCGCACGAGCGGCTGCGTCTGGAGGCGTACAAGCGGCTCGCCGATGCCTCAACGGATGCCGCGGTCGACGAGGTGGCCACCGAGCTTCTCGACCGGTACGGAGCCCTTCCGCCGCCGGTCGAGTCACTGCTCGCGGTGGCCCGGTTCCGGGTGCTCGCGCGGGCGGCCGGGCTCAACGAAGTCGTCCTCCAGGGAACCGGGGTGCGGTTCCATCCCGTCCAACTCCCGGAGTCGGGCCAGATGCGCCTGACTCGGCTGTACCCGCGCACGCTGGTCAAGCCCACGGTCCGTACGATCGTGGTGCCGCGACCGGCGACCGCCCTCATGGGCGGGACCCCCCTGCGCGACACCGAACTGCTGGCGTGGGCGACCGACCTCGTGAAGGCCGTCCTGCTCCCAGCACCACCGTTGGAGAGATCGTGATGACCAAGGTCAGCCACCGTCGAAGTGCCGTTGCGGCCGCCGTGCTCGCCGTGGGAGTTCTGCTCGCCGGCTGCTCGACGTCGGCCCCGCAGGCAGGTGCCGCCGCAACGCTCGGCGACACCCGAATCACCGAGACGCAGCTCACCGACCAGGTGCACGCGATCCTCGAGGCGCAGCGCCAGCCGGTCGACACCGCGAACGCTGAGCTCACCTCGCAGGCGCTCTCCCGCATGATCACGATCGAGTTGGTCAACACCCTCGCCAAGCAGAACGGCGTCGTCATCACGCAGGGCGACATCGACCAGCGCCTCACGCAGTTCGACTCGCAGGCCGGTGGCCGCGACCAGGTGCTCAAGGTCTTCGCTGAGCAGGGCGTGGCCCCGAGCCAGATCGAGGACGTCATCCGACTGGATCTGCAGGCCCAGGCACTCGGGGTCAAGCTCGATCCCCACGGCTCGGCCGAGCAGCAGGGTGCTGCCGTCGTCAACGCCGTCACCAAGCTCAGCAACGACCTGAACGTCACCACGAGCCCGCGCTTCGGCACCTGGGACGCGGTGGCGCTGAAGATCGCTCCGGGGGGCAGCGACTTGACCGCCCCGCCTGCGCTGGCTCAGTGACCGACCCGGGTCCGATCCCGCGGACGGGCGAGCGCCTGCTCGACCTGGTCGACGTCATGGATCGGCTCCGTGCTCCTGGCGGCTGCCCGTGGGACGCACGGCAGACCCACGAGTCCCTCGTGGAGTACCTCATCGAGGAGGCCTACGAGACCGTCGAGGCCATCGAGGAGAAGGACGGGTCCGCGCTCCGCGAGGAGTTGGGCGACCTCCTGCTCCAAGTGGTCTTCCACGCGCGGATTGCGATGGAGGCCGGTGATGACGGCTTCGACATCGATGACGTTGCCGACGGGATCATCACCAAGCTGATCGCACGCCATCCGCACGTGTTCGGGAACGTCACCGCGGACACGCCCGAGCAGGTCGAGGCCAACTGGCATGCGCTTAAGGCCAAAGAGAAGGGCCGTGAATCGGTCACCGATGGCATTCCGACCGCACTGCCCTCGCTGGTGTACGCGGGCAAGGTGATCTCCCGCAGCGCGGGGCTTGCGGACCGCTTGCCACCGCTGCCAGGCGCCGACGAGTCCGCGCAGATCGGCGTGATGTCGGAGGAGCACCTTGGCGAGCTCATCCTTGCTCTGGTTGCGGCCGGCCGGGAGCAGGGCATCGATGCGGAGACCGCCGTTCGGGCCGCTGCCCGACGTCGGGTGGCCGTGATCCGCGGAGTCGAAGGCGTGCAGTGAGCGCGACTGAAGAATTCCGCTTGCTCGCATCGACCGTCGTCGATGACCTGCTGGCCCTCGACCCTGTCGAGGCGACGTGGCTCGGTGACCACCGATTCGACGGTGAGCTGCCGGACCTGAGCGCCGGCGGCGTGGCTTCCGCGGTCCAGGCAATCGACGGACACGTCATGGCGCTGGATGCGATCGACGACGTCGAGCTCGAACTCGAGGATCTCGTCGACCTGGAGATCCTCCGTGCGCGCCTGATGCGAACGCACTTCGAGCTCGCAGAGCTGCGGGCCCACACGTGGAATCCCATGGTCTGGAACCCGGGCACGGCCCTGCACCTCATCGCCACGCGCGAGTTCGCCCCGCGCGACGAGCGCTGCGCCAGTATCGAGCAGCGGCTGGCAGCCATCCCCGACTTCCTCGCCGATGCGCGGGCCCAGCTGGGCGACATGCCCGGCATCCATGTCGAGACGGCCACTGCGCAACTGCACGGCACTGCGGCCCTGATCGACGGCGAACTGCGCGGCCTCGTCGGGGATTCCGACATGCTGGAAGTCGCGCGACGTGAGGTCGTAGCCTTCGCGGAATGGCTGGACGGACGACTGACGTCCGAGCAGCGCAGCCCGCGCCTGGGTCAGCGGCTGTACGCGGCGGCCCTGTGGCACAGCCTTGACGACGACCTGTCCGCCGACGCCCTCCTTTCGGATGCGCACGCGCAGCTCGACATGATCAACGAGGAGATGGCAGCCGTTGCGGCCGAGTACCTCGGAATTGCCAACGCGGATGCCGCCGATGTGCGGCGCGTGCTCTCGAGCATCTCCGAGGGCTCGCCCGTCACCGATGAGACCGTTCTGCCCCTCGTCGAGGATGCGCTCCGGAGCAGCACGGCCTTCGTCCGCGAGCTCGATCTCGTTGAGGTCCCCGACCTCGATGTGCGGGTGATCGAGATGCCCGAAATACATCGGGGCGTCGCCGTCGCGTACTGCGATGCACCGGGTCCGTTGGAGTCCGCCGCGGTGCCGACCTTCGTCGCGGTGGCGCCAACGCCTGCCGACTGGAGCGCCGAGCGGGTGCAGTCCTTCTACCGCGAGTACAACGCCGTTCAGCTGCAGACCTTGACCGTCCACGAGGCGATGCCCGGCCATGTGCTCCAGCTCGCGCATGCCCAGCGGGTCTCGACTTCAACCCCGGTTCGTAGGTTCGGCGGCAGCGGGGTGTTCGTGGAGGGGTGGGCCGTCTACGCCGAGGAACTGATGGTCCTCGCGGGCTACTCGCCGGCTGCCGGCCGTTCGTCGTGGCTCGAGCTGCGCATGCAGGAGTTGAAGATGCAGGCACGCGGCGTGATCAACGCGATCCTCGACATCAGCGTGCACGCCCAGGACATGCCCGAAGCGGAAGCACTCGCGCTCATGACGGGCCGCGGCTTCCAGGAGGAAGGCGAGGCGATCGGCAAGTGGCGACGCGCCCTTCTCACGGCCGGACAGCTACCCACGTACTACGCGGGCTATCGATCAGTCTCGAGCATTGCAGCCGACCTGCGCGTGCTGCACCCGGACTGGCGCGATCGTCAGATCCACGACCTGATGCTGTCGAAGGGCTCACCCGGGCCGCGGCACCTGCGGACTCTGCTGGGTATCTGAGTCGGCCGCGCCGCTAGATTCCGCCCATGTCCTTCTTCCGCTCCCGTGCTCTTCTCGTGTCCGTGGCGGTCCTGACGATGGTGGCACTCGGGGTCTCGATGGCCGTCATGTTCATGTGACCTGCAGTCGGCCGAATCGCTGAAGTGCTTGCCTCCGCGCTGATGTGCGGGGGAGACTGCATGCGGCTGGGGCCAACGTACGGGAGCAGGGATGATCGTCGCGATCGGCACGCGCAAGGGACTGTGGCTGGCAAGCAAGACCGACGGGGAATGGACGGTGGAAGGTCCAGCCTTCCCGATGAGCGAGGTGCCCTCGCTCGCCTGGGTGGACGGCGACGATGGCTCGCCCACGCTGCTTGCCGGTGCCATGAGTCCGCATTGGGGTCCCAGCGTCGCCTCGTCCGTTGACCTCGGCGCCACGTGGCAGGAGGTCGAGGGCGGCTCGATGCGCTTCGGGGCCGACGATGGGGCAACCGTAGAGAGGGTCTGGCAACTGCAGGCCGACCCACGACAGCCGGGCGTGATCTGGGCGGGCTGCGAGCCGACGTCGCTGTGGCGCAGCGAGGACGGCGGACGTCAGTTCTCGTTGGTGCGACCGCTGTGGGATCACCCGCATCGACCCCAGTGGGCGCCGGGTTTCGGCGGCGCCGCCGTCCACACCATCGTGCCTCGCGAGGGCGCGTCGACCGTCGTGGCAATGAGCACCGGCGGCGTCTACCGATCCGATGATGACGCGGCGTCCTGGCGTCCGACGAACACCGGCATCAGCGCGCGATTCTTCCCGGACCCGTACCCCGAGTTCGGGCAGTGCGTCCACAAGGTCGCCGCAGACTCCGGCGACCCGCATCGCCTGTACGCGCAGAACCACCACGGCGTCTACCGATCCGACGACGACGGGATCACCTGGCAGTCGATCGCCGACGGGCTGCCGTCCGACTTCGGCTTCGTGATGGTGGCCCATCCGAGCCGACCGGGCTCGGTGTGGGTCATCCCCATCGAGGCCGACATGCGGCGACTGCCGCCCGGCGGGGTGCTTCGCGTGTGGCGAACCAACGACGCCGGCGCCACGTGGCAGCCGAATGTCTCCGGCCTTCCTGACGAATGCTGGACCGTCGTACTTCGCGATGCCGCGGACGCCTGCGTCGAGACGGGGTCCCAGACCGCGTCCTTCGCGTTCGGGACGCGCGATGGCTGCGTGTACGTCAGCGACGATGACGGTGCCACTTTCGCTCAGTTGGCGGCGCACCTGCCCGACGTGCTGTGCGTGCGGGCGACAGCGGCGGTGTGACCGCGGCAGTGTGACCGCGGCTGCATCACGGTCGACGCCTTCTAAGGCGGCCATCGGCCTGGACCTAGGGTGTGGGAAATGGGTAGCTACCGGGAGTTCCTACGGATCCCCGGCGTGCTGCCGCTGCTCTTCGCCTCGACTTTCGGCCGCCTCGCGTATTCGATGGTCAGCCTGGCGATGTTCTTCCAGGTGCAGGACGTCACCAAGAGTGTGGGCACGGCCGGTCTGGCCGTTGGCCTGTCGAGCCTTCTCGGCTCCCTGACCGCTGGCCCGCGTGGTCACCTGGTCGACCGCTTCGGCCAGACGCGGCCTCTGTTCGTCATGGTGCCGCTCTATGCGGCGTCGTGCTTCCTGCTGGCGTTCTTCGCCCGTGACCCGCTCTCGGCGGTCCTGCTGTCCGGATTGGTGGGCCTGACCGCCCCGCCGATCAACATCAGCATCCGCCCGCTGTGGACCGACATCGTCGGTCCGGAGCGCGTCCGCATGGCCTACAGCGTCGACACCGCGTACATGAATGTCCTGCAGCTGCTCGGGCCGGTGATCGCAACACTCGTCGCCCTGCACGTCTCGCCGACTTTCGCGATCGCCTTCTGCGGGGCGTCGATGCTCACCGGCGGCCTGCTTCTCGCGTTCAATCGGCACTCTCGCCGCTGGATCGGCGAGGATCGAGTGCCCGAGGAGAAGGGCCTGCTGCGTTCGCCTGCCATGCGCCTGCTGGCCCTCGAGGGGGCAGCGATGGGCTTCTCCATGGGCCTGGTCACCATTGGGATCCCGGCGATGGCCACCCTGTCCGGCGAGGCTTCGCTGGCGGGTCCGCTCATGTCGGCCATGGGGGTGGGCTCGATCATCGGCGTGGTGTGGGCGGGTGCCAAGGCGCACGAGATCGCACCGGCCAACGGCCTGCGGGCGTCCATGGGCCTGTTCGCGATCGCGCTGCTTCCGCTTCCCTTCGTGCCGATCGGGCCGTGGATGATGCTCGTCATCCTCGTCGCATGGGCGATGGCCGGCCCCGCACAGGTGTTCTACTTCGAGACGATCGACGTGGTGCGCCCGCGTGGCACCGCCGTTGCCGCCCTTGGCTCGCTGTGGATGATCGAAGGGTCGGCGGGTGCCCTGGGCAATGCGCTCGGGGGAAACATGGCTGTGTGGTGGGGGCCGCAGTCCACGCTGTTCCTCGCCTGCGCGATCGTCATCTTCTCGCCGATCATCTTCACGGTGGGCATCCGGGGCCCGTTGCGCCCGGCGAGCAACTCCGTGCCCAAGGAGTCCTGGAGCCAGGCCATCGATCCGGTGTGACGCAAGCGATTGCATGGCCCCCTGGGCGGCCCCATAGACTGAGCCCATGGCTCTCATCGACTCCATCATCGCCCGCGAAATCCTCGACTCCCGTGGCAATCCCACGGTCGAAGTGGAGGTCCTGCTCGACGACGACACCGTGGCGCGCGCTGCGGTTCCCTCGGGCGCCTCGACCGGCGCCTTCGAGGCCTCCGAGCGTCGTGACGGCGGCGCTCGGTACGGCGGCAAGGGCGTGCTCCTCGCCGTGAAGGCAGTCGAGGACGACATCGCCCCCGAGCTCTACGGCCTCGACGCGACCGAGCAGCGCCTCGTCGATCAGGCGATGATCGACCTCGACGGCACGCCCAACAAGTCACGACTCGGCGCCAACGCCATCCTCGGCGTCTCGCTCGCGGTGGCCCGCGCGGCTGCGCTGTCGGCCGAGCTGCCGCTGTTCCGCTACGTCGGCGGACCCAACGCGCACGTGCTGCCCGTCCCGATGATGAACATCCTCAACGGTGGCGCCCACGCGGACTCCAACGTCGACATCCAGGAGTTCATGATCGCGCCGATCGGCGCCACGACCTTCGCGGAGGCCCTGCGCCAGGGTGCCGAGGTCTACCACTCGCTCAAGAGCGTGCTGAAGAAGGCGGGCTACGCCACCGGGCTCGGCGACGAGGGCGGCTTCGCGCCGTCGCTCCCCAACAACCGCGCCGCACTCGAGCTCATCGGCACCGCCGTCGAAGGAGCCGGACTTGTCTACGGCACCGACATCGCTGTCGCGCTCGACGTTGCCGCCACGGAGTTCTACTCCGATGGCTCGTACACCTTCGAGGAGGCTGGCCGTTCTGCCGAGTGGCTGACCGCCTACTACGAGAGCCTGGTGGCCGACTTCCCGATTGTCTCCATCGAGGATCCGCTGTCCGAGGATGACTGGGCCGGCTGGATCCACCTGACCCGGGCCTTGGGCGATCGCATCCAGATCGTCGGCGACGACCTGTTCGTGACGAATCCGGTGCGCCTGCAGCGCGGCATCGACGAGGACGCCGCGAACGCCCTGCTCGTCAAGGTGAACCAGATCGGCTCGCTCACCGAGACCCTGGACGCCGTCACCCTCGCCCAGCGCAACGGCTTCCGCTGCATGATGTCGCACCGCTCGGGCGAGACCGAGGACACCACGATCGCCGACCTTGCAGTCGCGACCGACTGCGGCCAGATCAAGACGGGTGCCCCAGCGCGCTCGGAGCGCGTGGCCAAGTACAACCAGCTGCTGCGCATCGAGGAGGAGCTCGCCGACGCGGGTCGCTACGCAGGCGCGTCAGCGTTCCCGCGCTTCGCGGCGACTTCCTGACCCGGTTCGCGTTTCGGTCGTCGATCGGTCACGCCTTTCGTGACACCATCGACACGTGAGCGCCCCGACCACTGACGCGCGCCCGCGCGCCGAGGTGCGCCCACCGGCCCCGTCGAGCCGCGCCTCGTTGACGTCGCGTGCGGTCATCCTCGCGCTCGTGCTTGCCACGTTGGTGATCGCGTTGTCGATGCCGGCCCGCGCGTGGTTCTCGCAGCGTTCGCAGATTGCCAGCCTCAAGGCCAACGTCGAGTCCGCGCAGCAGCGAGTGGCTGACCTCCAGGTGCAGCAGCAGCGCTGGAGCGACCCGTCCTTCGTGGCGGCAGAGGCGCGGCGTCGCCTTCACTTCGTACTGCCGGGCGAGGTCGGCTACGTGACGCTCGGCTCGGCGGCGGCGGCGGCCGGAGCCGCCGCAGACACCGGTGCCGGCCAAGGCGCGTGGTACTCGTCGTTGTGGGGTGCGCTGCAGGAGGCCGATGACCATGCCGCCACTCCCAGTCCGTGAACCCCTGACGCCGGAAGACGTCGAGACGATCACCCGGCAGCTCGGCCGAGCGCCGCGTGCGGCGATCGCAGTCGCGAGCCGCTGCCCATGCGGTAGCCCGGCCGTCGTGCAGACCAGCCCCAGGCTGCCCGACGGGACACCGTTCCCGACGCTGTACTACCTCACCTGCCGACGCGCGGCATCCGCGATCGGAGCTCTCGAGAGCAGCGGGCTGATGCGCGACATGGAGGCCCGCCTTGCCGAGGATGCGGACTTGGCAGCGCACTATCGACGCGCGCACGAGTCCTACGTCGCCGAGCGCGAGACGCTGCAGTCCGTGACGGAGGTCGGTGGCGTGAGCGCCGGCGGGATGCCATCTCGAGTCAAATGCCTGCACGTGCTGGCGGCGCACTCCCTCGCCTGTGGCCCTGGCGTCAATCCACTCGGCGACGAAGTGGTTGCGGCGCTCGGTGAATGGTGGGCAGCCGGACCCTGCGCGGAGGGCCAGGAGTGACGACGGTCGCGGCCGTCGACTGCGGCACCAACGCTGTTCGGCTGCTCGTCGCCGACGTCGATCCGGACGGCACGATGCGTGAGCGCATCCGGCTGATGAGGATCGTCCGGCTGGGGGAGGGAGTCGATCGGACGGGGCAGTTCTCCGCCGAGGCTCTCGATCGAACCTTCGCGGCACTAGACGAGTACCGCGAGGTGATCAGCGGGCTGGGGGTCGAGCGACGGCGATTCGTGGCGACCTCCGCGAGCCGGGACGTCTCCAACCGGCAGGCGTTCGTCGATGGTGTCCGCGCCCGACTGGTGGTGGAGCCGGAGGTGATCACCGGTACCGAGGAGGCCGAGCTCTCCTTCGCGGGGGCGATCCTCGGTCTGCCGCCACACACTGCGGCATTGCCTGCCCTGGTCGTTGACATCGGCGGCGGATCCACGGAGTTCGTGATCGGATCGGGTTCCCCTGAGCGGGCAGCGAGCGTCGACATCGGGTGCGTGCGCATGACCGAACGGCACCTGCACAGTGATCCACCCGCCGCCGCCGAGATCGCCGCGGCTTTGACCGATATCGAGGACGCCGTCCATGCGGCCTTCGGTCAGGTGCAACCGGCCGAGGCAAGGTCTCTGGTCGGCCTTGCCGGCACGGTCACGACGGTGTCGGCGATGGCGATGGGCCTGCCGGAGTACGACGCGAACGTCCTGCACGGCAGCCGGATCGGTGCGGCTGACGTAGCCGAAGTGACCTCAGCGTTGCTGGCGATGACCCGCGCGGAGCGGGCGGCGCTGCCCTTCATGCACCCGGGCCGGGTCGACGTCATCGGTGGGGGAGCGATGATCCTCGACGCGATCGTGCGGGCCGGCGGATTCGTTGAGGTCGTCGTGTCCGAAACGGACATTTTGGATGGCATCGTTTACAGCCTGCGCGCCTAACTGGGGCAATTGACGGTGCAACCTTTCATGTAACCGCTTGTGTCAGCCGTCCGATCCTCCCTACACTCGCGGGACAGGAGGATTTGTCGTGGCCATCACCATCAAGGACGTCGCCGATGCCGCCGGCGTCTCGACCGCGACCGTGTCGCGGGCCCTTCGCGGCCTGCCCAACGTCGACTCGACCACCCGAGAGCGCATCCAGAAGATCGCCACTGACCTCGACTACGTGATCTCCCCGAGCGCGTCCCGGCTCGCGAGCGGCCGCACCGGCAGCATCGCCGTGATCACCCCGCACATCGCGCGCTGGTACTTCTCGACCGTGCTGTCCGGCGTCGAGTCGGTGCTCCAGAGCGCCGGCATGGACCTGCTGCTCATGAGCGTGAGCACCCCGGACGGCCAGCACCGTCTCCCTCCGGCGCCGCGCCTGCGCCGTCGCGTCGACGGCGTCCTGGTGATCGCACTGCCTCCGCAGGATCCGCAGCTGCACGAGGTCCTGGGCCTGAGCATGCCGACCAGCCTCATCGGCCTGACGATGCCGGAAGTGCCGAGCGTCACGATCGACGACGTGCTGGCCGGGCAGATCGCCACCCAGCACCTCATCAACCTCGGGCACACGCGGATCGGCGTCATCAACGGCGCACCGATCGTCTCCCCCTACACGGCAGAGAACGATCGTTTCCTCGGCTTCCAGCACGCGATGCACGGAGCGGACCTGCCGATCGATCCGCTTCTCGAGGCCTACGGGTACTTCACCATCGCCGGAGGTGAGCAGGCCATGACGGCCCTGCTCACGCACAAGAACCCACCGTCCGCGGTCTTCGCAATGTCGGACGAGATGGCCTTCGGCGCGATGAAGGCGATGCGCAACCACGGTCTCCAGCCAGGGCGCGACATCTCCCTGATCGGTATCGACGGGCACGACATGTCGGAGTTCTTGGACCTGACGACTGTGGTCCAGCCGGTTCAGGAGCTCGGCCGGATCGCTGCCGAGGCGCTGGTGCTGCAACTGCGCACCGCCGGTCCCGACGTCGTCGCCGATTCCGTCCGGCTGCCGACTCAGCTGATCGTCCGCGGCTCGACGGCTCCCTTCCGCGCCTGACATGCCGGGGGATACGCCCTGGTGGCATCGGGCCGCGATCTACCAGATCTACCCGCGCTCCTTCCGCGATCTCGACGGTGACGGCACCGGCGACCTGCGCGGAGTGATCTCCGAACTCGCCTACGTGGCTTCGCTGGGCGTCGATGCCGTCTGGCTGTCGCCGTTCTACCCGTCACCGCAGCGTGACTCGGGCTATGACGTCGCCGATCCCCGGGACGTCGACCCGATGTACGGCACCCTTGACGATGCTCGCGAGCTCATCGAGCAGGCGCACGCTCGCGGCCTCCGCGTGATCATCGACGTGGTGCCGAATCACTCGTCGAGTGATCGCGCGTGGTTCCAGCAGGCGCTCGCGGCCGCACCAGGCAGTGGGGAGCGCGCGAGATATCACTTCGTCGACGGCCGTGGCCCAGGCGGTGCGCTGCCGCCGAATAACTGGACCAGCTGGTTCGGTGGCGGCGCATGGAGCCGCGTCATCGAGGCCGATGGCCGGCCCGGGCAGTGGTACTTGCATACCTTCGACTCGACGCAGCCGGATCTCAACTGGTCCAACGCCGATGTCCGCGCCGACGGCTTGGAGACGCTGAGGTTCTGGATGGACCTTGGGGCGGATGGCTTCCGCGTCGACGTGGCCCTGGGCCTGATGAAGGACCTCACGTATCCGGATCTCGAGGATCCTGAGGGGCTCACGCTGGCGATGCGGATGGATCTGGACGACGGCTCGGAGAATGCGATGGCCCGGCGGCGGAAGGTGGCAAACTCGCCGGTCCTCGATCGAGACGAGGTGCAGGACGTCTACCGCGAGTGGCGAGCGCTGATGGACACCTACGACGGCGACAAGATGGCCGTCGCCGAGGCCTGGGTGCCACCCGAGCGGGCAGCGCGGTACGTCGCTCCCGACACGCTGCACCAGATCTTCAACTTCGACTTCATGGCTGCCCCCTGGGATATCGCCCGCGTGCGCACCGTGGTGGAGAACACCATGCAGGGCCTGGCGATCGTCGGTGCGCCACCTACGTGGGCGCTGTCCAACCACGACACCCCGCGCGTGGTCACCAGACTTGGTGGAGGGCCGCTGGGAGTTCGTCGGGCCCGAGCGATGGCGCTGCTCGCCCACTGCCTGCCCGGCGCGGTGTACGTCTACCAGGGCGAGGAACTCGGGCTGGCGGACGCACCGCTCGCTGATGCAGACCGTCAGGATCCGGTGTTCTTCCGCACGAACGGCGTGCAGCTCGGGCGTGACGGCGCGCGGGTGCCGATGCCGTGGTCGGGTGACCGGCCGCCGTACGGATTCAGTGACCTGCCCTCCACAACGTGGCTGCCCCAGCCCGATGACTGGGCGGAGGTCACTGTCCAGAGCGAGGAGAGCGATCCCGCGAGCGCGCTGCATCAGTACGCGACGATGCTCCGCCTTCGGCACGCCCATCCGGGGCTGATCGACCAGTCGACATGCAGCCTCGCGGAGTCGTCGGAGGATGTTCTGGTGCTGCGACGTGGCGCCGGGCTCTGCTGCGTCATCAACTTCTCGACGGATCCCGTCGAGAGCCCCATCGCCGGTCGCTTGCTGGTCGCGAGTGATGCGGGCGTGCGCGCCGATGGGACGAGGGTGATGCTCCCGGCAAGCACAGGAGCCTGGCTCCAGACCTGAGTCCGGTGCCAGGCTCCTGCCAGGCGGGTACTACGACAGGCGCAGTTGGTCGCCCTCGGTGTCGAAGACGTAGATGCGCTGCGGCTGGACCTTGACCACGCTGCCGATCTTGGGGGCGGCCATGCCCTGTCCGCGGGCGACGAGGTCGACCGGGCCGTCGGGTCCGGCGTAAGTGCCGTAGACGTAGGTGTCGGCGCCGAGCTCCTCGACCAGGGTGACGGTCATGTCGGCGCCGTCGGTGGCGAGTGCCAGATCCTCAGGGCGGACGCCGACGATGACCTTGCCGGACGTGGCCTTGGCCATGACGTCGCGCTCGACGGGCACGAGGTAGCCGTTCATGTCGATGCCGCCCTCCTTGATCAGGGAGGGGATGACGTTCATGCTCGGGGAGCCGATGAACGTGCCGACGAACGCGTTGGCCGGGTCGTCGTAGAGCTCACGGGGCGAGGCGCACTGCTGCAGGAGGCCGTCCTTGAGGACCGCGACACGGTCGCCCATCGTCATGGCCTCGACCTGGTCATGCGTGACATACAGCGTGGTCGTGCCCAGGCGGCGCTGCAGCGCGGCGATCTGGGTGCGGGTCTGCACCCGCAGCTTCGCGTCCAGGTTGGACAGCGGCTCGTCCATGAGGAACACCTCGGGCTCACGCACGATGGCGCGGCCCATGGCCACGCGCTGCCGCTGGCCACCGGACAGCGCCTTCGGCTTGCGCTCCAGGTACTCGGTGAGGTCCAGCAGCGCCGCGGCATCGGTCACCCGGCGGGTGATCTCGTCCTTGGGGACCTTCTGGATCTTGAGCGCGAACGCCATGTTCTCCGCAACGGACATGTGCGGATAGAGGGCGTAGTTCTGGAACACCATCGCGATGTCGCGATCCTTGGCCGGCACGTGGGTGACGTCGCGGTCGCCGATGTAGATGGTGCCTGCCGAGATGGGCTCCAGGCCCGCGAGCATCCGCAGCGATGTGGACTTGCCGCAGCCCGAGGGGCCGACCAGGACGAGGAACTCGCCCTCGGCGATCTCGAGGTTCAGATGGGAGACGGCGGGCTTGGTGCCGCCGGGATAGACGAGAGACACATCGTCGTACTTGACCTGCTTGGTCATGGCTATTCAACCCTTCACCGGCAGGAACGTGCCGGACGATCCGAGTGGAGGTGGAAGGCCCACGTTACCTCACGACGTAAGCGTTGGCACGCAATTGCCAGAACGCGCGATGCAACGCTGTTACATCAAATCGCCGTTCAGAGGTATATCAAATTGTGATGATTCGCAGTACGTCAAATGCCCGCTAGGGGTTGCGATCGCACCCGATCACGGGACAAGATGACAGCGTTTACGTCTCGCACGACTTTCTCGAGACACGACCTTGCGACGGGGACCTCCCTCGTCGCTTCCGTGAGGGCAAGGAGATTCCATGACCGCATCCATGCGGCGCCGTGGGGCAGCAATCCTCATCGGTGGCGTGGCAGCAAGCATGCTGCTCGCCGCCTGTGGCGGTTCCAGCTCCTCGACTGAGAGCACCAGCAGCGCAGCGGCTCCGGCCAGCAGCGTGGCAGCAAGCAGCGCCGCCAGTGCGGCGGCCAGCGGCAGTGCAGCGGCCAGCGGCGGAGCAGCCGCCGGTTGTGAGGCGTACGCCGCCTACACCGGGCAAGAGGGCACCAAGGTGAGCATCTTCACCTCGATCCTGCCGCCCGAGCAGCAGAAGTTCGAAGAGGCCTGGAAGCAGTTCGAGGACTGCACCGGCATCGACATCGTCTACGAAGGCAGCGATCAGTTCGAGGCGCAGCTGCCCACCCGCATCGCTGGTGGCAACGCTCCCGACCTCGCCTTCATCCCGCAGCCCGGTCTGCTTGCCAAGCTCGTTCAGGGTGGTGGCCCCGTCGCCGCTCCCGCGACTGTCGCCGCCAACGTCGACAAGTACTGGAACCCGGCATGGAAGACCTACGGCACGGTGGACGGCACCTTCTACGGCGCCCCGCTGGGCTCGAACATGAAGTCCTTCGTGTGGTACTCGCCGACGGTCTTCAAGGACAAGGGCTACACCGTCCCCACCACGTGGGATGACCTCTTCAAGCTCAGCGACCAGATGGTCAAGGACGGCATCAAGCCGTGGTGTGGTGGCATCGAGTCCGGTGGAGCCACCGGCTGGCCGTCGACCGACTGGGTGGAGCAGATCGTCCTGCGCCAGTCGGGTGGCGACGTGTACGACCAGTGGGTCGCGCACACCATCAAGTTCGACTCGCCTGAGATCACCAAGGCCATGGACACCCTCAAGGGCTGGATGAAGAACCCCGACTACGTCAACGCGGGCTTCGGCAACGTCCAGACCATCGCCACCACCGCCTTCCAGGATGCGGGCAAGCCGATCCTCGACGGCAAGTGCGGCATGCTGCAGCAGGCCTCCTTCTACGCGGCCCAGTGGGACTCGTTCAAGAAGGGCGCCAAGGTTGCTGAGGATGGCGACGTCTTCGCCTTCTACCTGCCCCAGATCGATGCGGCCGTAGCGGCCAACCCGGTCGTCGGCGGTGGCGAGTTCGTGACCGCGTTCGCGGATCGTCCCGAGGTTCAGTCGGTGCAGGCGTTCCTGTCGTCGGCTGAGTTCGCCACGGCGAAGGCTGCCCTCGGCGGCTGGGTGTCGGCCAACAGCGGCGTGCCGTTGGACACCTACGCGAGCCCGATCGACCAGCTGTCGGCGAAGTACCTCACCGACCCGTCTGGCGTGTTCCGCTTCGACGCGTCCGACCTCATGCCGGCCGCCGTTGGCGCCGGTGCGTTCTGGACGCAGATGACCGCGTGGTTCGCCGAGGACAAGCCGACGCAGGATGTCCTGAAGTCGATCGACGCTGCCTGGCCGGCCTCCTGATCAGGATCCCGGGTAGTTAGTTCGAATTGCTGAGTGCCGGGGCTCGCAGGGTGTAGACACATCTTGCGAGCCCCGGCCTCGTCATGAAGGAAGCGCTAGTACTGACCCCAGGCAAGGAGGAGTGGTGGTCGAACTATCCGCTGGACTCGCGAAGGTGGCGACGGGACTGGCCGCGGTCGCGATCTTCCTCGCGCTGCTACTGATCATCTTCTTCATCGGGTCGCGCGCGAAGGGCAGGTTGCAGGGCCCGGCGGCGATGATCGTGTTCCTCGGCCCCGCGGTGCTGCTGCTGGCCTACGGCCTGATCGCGCCCGCGTTCATCACGACCGTCGGCAGCTTCAAGGACGCGAGCGGCAAGAAGTTCGTCGGCCTCGCAAACTACGGCTGGATCTTCACGACGCCCGACAACCAGGTCTTCCTGCGCAACACCGTCCTGTGGATAATCATCGCGCCACTGGTGTCCACGGGCATCGGCCTCATGCTCGCGCTGCTGCTCGATCGAATGCGCCGCGAGTCCATCTCCAAGTCATTGATCTTCATGCCGATGGCAATCTCCTTCGTCGGCGCCGGCATCATCTGGGGCCTGGTCTACGAGTACCGCGATCCCGCGGGGCAGCAGGTCGGCCTGCTGAGCCAGATCGCACAGTGGATCGGCTGGCAGGATCCACCGAACTGGCTGCTGTGGCAGCCCTTCAACAACTTCTTCCTGATGGTCATCATGATCTGGATCCAGGTCGGCTTCGCCATGGTCGTCCTGTCCGCCGCCATCAAGGCGATTCCCGGTGATGTCGTCGAGGCTGCTGAACTCGATGGTGCGACCGGCTGGAAGCTCTTCAGTCGCGTGACCATCCCCATGGTTCGCGGCACCTTGATCGTCGTTCTCACAACGATCGTCATCGCAGTGCTGAAGGTCTTCGACATCGTTCGCGTCATGACCAACGGCAACTTCGGAACCCAGGTCGTCGCGAACGAGATGTACGCCCAGGCCTTCGTCCAGTTCGACGTCGGCCGTGGCAGCGCACTCGCTGTCGTTCTATTCGTCGCGGTGATCCCGCTGATCGCCTACAACGTTTCGCAACTGCGAAAGGAACGGACGATCCGATGAGCGTCGAAGCGCACGAGATCATCCCGATGCCCCAGCCGGAGATCACCGGCCGAGAAGAGTCGATCCCCGAGGCGGCGCGGCGCAAGCTGAGCAGTCCGTGGGCAACCGGCCTGGTCATCCTCATCACGATCATGTGGACCATCCCCACCTTTGGCCTGCTGGTCACGTCGCTGCGGCCGGCCGAGCAGGCAACTGGCTCGGGATGGTGGACGATCTTCACCGACCCGACGTTGACCCTGCACAACTACAGCGAGGTCCTCACCGGCGGATCGGTGATCCCCAACGGCATCGAGCCGTACTTCTTCAACTCGTTCGCGATCGCCATCCCGGCGGCGATCTTCCCGCTCGTGATCGCCTGCATGGCGGCCTATGCCATCGCGTGGATCCCGTTCAGGGGTGCGACCTTCGTGTTCTTCACGATCTTTGCGCTTCAGGTCATCCCGCTGCAGATGTCGCTGCTGCCGCTGCTGCAGATGTTCAACAAGGGCTGGTCGCTGGGGCCGATCCCGATCTTCCCCGATCTGAACAAGCCTGGGTCGAGTCAGTCGTTGTTCATCGGCACCTATGTGCCGCTGTGGGTCGCCCACACGATGTTCGCACTGCCTTTGGCCATCTTCCTGCTGCACAACTTCATCAACCAGCTGCCACGTGAGCTCTTCGAGGCCGCCCGTGTTGATGGGGCCAGCCACTTCCTGATCTTCCGCAAGCTGGTCCTGCCGCTGACCGTGCCGGCCATCGCGTCCTTCGCCATCTTCCAGTTCCTGTGGGTGTGGAATGACCTGCTGGTCGCGTTGACATTCGCCGGAGGAACACCAGACGTGGCACCGATAACGGCCTATCTGGCCAATATCAAGGGCTCCTATGGGGCACAGCTGCACCTTGTCACCGCCGGCGCATTCGTCGCCATCATCGTGCCGCTCATCGTGTTCTTCTCGCTGCAGCGGTTCTTCGTCCGCGGCCTGCTGGCCGGCTCCGTCAAGGGATAGCAACCCGTCAAGGGACCGCAAACAAGGGACTGATCCATGGATCTCGACATCCCGTCCGGCTTCGAGCTGGGCGTGGCTACTTCCGCATGGCAGATTGAGGGCGACATCGCGGGACGTGGGCGCTGCAACTGGGATGACTTTGCCGACATCCCCGGGAAGATCCTCGACGGTGCGACGGGTGAGCCCGCCTGCGACCACGTGCACCGGCTCGAGGAGGACCTCGACCGACTGGCCTGGCTCGGCGTGGACGCGTACCGCTTCTCGGTGTCCTGGCCTCGGGTCATGCCGAGCGGGACGGGCGAGGTCTCCTCAAT
>Ga0194043_1000332_pt1 | contig 25668 bp, 20 predicted proteins | sample JunL4415m_MetaG_FD_161274 | JGI IMG/M metagenome (GOLD analysis project Ga0194043, IMG submission 161274) | Anoxic zone freshwater microbial communities from boreal shield lake in IISD Experimental Lakes Area, Ontario, Canada - Jun2016-L442-15m | ecosystem: Environmental > Aquatic > Freshwater >...
ACAAAATTGGCCTTGTCGATAGCGGGTTGTTTGGCATCGGCGTCCCGAGCCTGCAGGGCTATTACTCAATCCTGCTCTCGCCGCGCGGCCTGATCGCGCTGACTCCGATCGTCGTCGCAGCTGCGATAGGAGTCGTGCTGATGTACCGACAGGGTCGCAAGCCGGAGGCGCTGACGATCGCCGGAATATGCCTGATCTTCATGACCTATGTATCCGGGTACATATGGCCGCTCGGCGGATCGGTTCCCGGGCCTCGCTACCTGATCCCAATCCTTCCCTTCCTAGGACTCGGGCTGCCGTTCGCTTGGAAGCGGCTGCCATCGGTAACGCTTACCACCGGGCTGATCAGCGCTGTGACGATGATCGCCGCGACGATTGCGAAGCCACTCGTAAATGCTCACGCGCTCGAGCTTTGGACTCGTGATTTCACGGAGGACTCGTTCCGAATCACAATCTTCACCGCATTTGGTGCTGGCACCAGCTGGTGGACGATCGCCCCGATGATCCTCGCCTTCGTTGCCGCTGTCGGCTTTGCCGCGGTGGCAACCAGTGGCCTTGAGGTCTCGCGCGATCGCATCTGGGGGTTCGTTGCGCTGATCGCTTGGGTACTCATTGCCTGGCTACTCGCACCGCAGGTGACGGAGCTGCGCGAGGGCGCGACAGTCGCTGTCGTTGGCCTGCCGCCGGCCGTGATTCAGGTAGCTGCAGGTGTCGCCCTCATTGGGATGCTGCTCGCTGCTCAGCCATGGCTGTGGCGCCAAGGTCGTAAATAATCACCGGTCGTCGCAGGCTGCGCGAAACTCCAATCCCTGATGGCAGCCGGTGGCTAGCCGCTTGCCGCCAGCTTTCGCCAACCGCCTGTCGGTCTTCAACCCTGCCCGCGAAAACCTCACTCGTGTAGACAACAACTGTGCGCACGCCGAGACGCCGAAGGTAGGCAATCGAGCGCTCGGATGGGAAGTCCCTGGTGGCTGCAAGCGTCTGCTTGTAGATCGGCGGAGTAAAGCTCGATTTACCGTTGACCATTGGCGTGAAGCTGTCTGTTGACCAGATCAGATAGCGACGATTGTTCTCAGCTCGTGCGGGCAGTTCGAGAATTGGGCCGGGAAGGTCAGAGATCCGCGCGGGGGCTTGCGGGACAGTTGCACTCGGATAGACAACGCCACTACCGTCAACCAGCACCAACAGTACGAGTGCAACCGCCACGGCCTGCACGGCGATTCGAGCCCGACGGGCAGCAACTGCGGCGACGACACGGGCAGCCCCGAACGATGCCAGTAGCGCGAGTGACAGCGTGGTAAGCGTGTGCAGCCGCCCTGGCGTGCGAACAGCTTCCCAGCCCGGGAGTAGTTCATAGACAAACCGATAGGGCAGAAACCGTGCTGCCCCCGGATGAACGCCGAGCGAGAGGAGCGCGAAGCCGACTGTCGCGAGCCCGAGCCCGATGCGAAGCTGGCGGGGAACACCGGCCCAGAAGAGGCCAAGGCCAGCCAACAGTGTTGCGACAATGCCCGGATAGAGCGACTGCTCAACCTGAGCCGCCTTTAAGTTCGGTCGCCACGCCTCGCTCAGGTCTCCCCAGAGGATGCTCTGCTTCGGGGCCGTCACGAATGCTTCTAGCCCTGGAGAGAACCGGTAAAGCTCGCCGAGCGACCTGCCAGCCTTTGGATACTGGTCAAGCACCCTCAAGTAGGGACGACTTATTAGCCAGCTGACCACGGCTAGGAATGCCACGCCGCCGAGTGATGCTACGAGTACCCCGCGGGATGCTGTCGGACGGCCATTTCGCCACCAGCAGGCAGCGGCGAGAGCCGCGACAGCGAGCAGCAGGTAGAGCAGCTGAAGCCCGATCGTAAATCCAATCGAAACCTGCCACGCGGCCACAGCCCAACCGGCAAAGATCAGGCGCGGACTGCCTCGGCGGTAGCCACGCAGCAGCAGGAACAGCGCAAGTGCCACACCACCACTTGAGGCGACATGCAGGTGACCTGCCTGCCAGAGGCGCCATGGCGACCATGCGAATGCCGCTCCGCCAACAGCAGCCGCCCAGGCCGGCGCGCCGAGCTCCCTCGCCAACAGGTAGGCGCCAACTAGGCAGAGCGAAAAAGCGAATAGCAGCAACAGGTTGTAACGGGCGACTGCCGCCCCTACACCGGAACCGATCGCCCCAAATGGTGCGTAACCAACGAGCGCATCAGAGAATGCGAGGCTGTCCGGTGCAGGCCAGAACTGGTTGCTCTGCCAAAAATGAAGCGGCTGCGAGAAAAGCGCATGGCCGCCCCAAGCAACCTGCCAAGCCTGCGACAGCGGGTCGCCTAGGTCGGTCGCGATCCGCGTTGAAAGGTGCAAGACCAGTGGCATGAACTGGGCGATTGCGATTGCGGCGGCAGCTGCTGCGAGCAACAGCAGCTCGCGACCACGTATCGCAGGAGATCGGTTCCACCAGTCGCGCATTGCGGCGGATCCTAAGCCCACTGGCAGAGGCCGCCGCGCAACTGATCGGCGCTTGCGCTCTACTACTGATCATGTCGCAGCCCTGCGAGTCACCGCTCAGCGGATTCGTCGTCAGCCTAATTGCCGCTGAGGGCAGCCCAGTGCAGGCTGGCTCACCGGTGATCGTGATCGAGTCAATGAAGATGCACCATGATGTCGCTGCTCCGATCGCAGGCATCATCACCAGCCTGAGCGTCGTTGAGGGTGACCAGGTTGAGGAAGGACAGCTGCTCTTCTCCGTCGAACCGGGAACCGATGCAGCGAACGAATCAGCTGATGTGGTGCTCGTCGACGAGGATGAAGATCAACTTGATGCCGACCGAGATGACCTAGCTGAGGTACTTGAGCGCCGTGCCAAGCTGCTTGATGCGGCGCGACCTGAGGCGGTAGCCAAGCGCCGGAAGCTTGGCCGCCAAACTGCGCGCGAGAACATCGCCGAACTCTGCGACCCGAAGAGCTTCTCCGAGTACGGTGGCCTCGCGATTGCCGCCCAGCGGTTGCGCCGACCTGTTGACGAGCTGATCGAGAAGACACCAGCCGACGGATTGGTCTGCGGCACGGCAACCATAAACGCAGACCAGTTTGGCGTTCATGCAGCTCGCGCAGCAGTTATCTCCTACGACTACACAGTGCTCGCGGGAACCCAAGGTGTTCGTAACCACCGCAAGACCGACCGGATGATTGAAGTCGCATCACGCGAACGGCTACCGATCGTCCTCTTTGCTGAGGGTGGCGGCGGAAGACCCGGCGATACCGACCAATCGGAGCTGTTCCACCTTGTCGTACCAACCTTCCGGAACTTCGCCGCGCTGAGCGGCCTTGTGCCGCGAGTTGGGATTGCCTCCGGACGCTGCTTCGCGGGTAACGCGGCCCTGCTTGGCTGCTGCGACCTAGTAATCGCCACACCAGATGCAACGATCGGAATGGGCGGTCCGGCGATGATCGAGGGCGGCGGACTCGGCACTTACACACCGGAGCAGGTCGGACCAGCTGCAGAGCTGAACGAAGCCGGCGTGATTGACCTACTCGCCGACGATGAATCCGCCGCGATTCGCGCAGCCCAGCAGTTCCTCGGCTACTTCCAAGGTGATCAGAGCGGTTGGACTGCCCCAAACCAGGAACTACTTAGGGGAATCATTCCTGAAGACCCAAAGCGCGTTCATGACGCCCAAGCAGTAATTGACGGACTGTTTGACAGCGGATCGGTACTGATCCTGCGATCCGGTTTTGGCCGCTCAATGATCACGGCGCTAGCGAGGATCGAGGGTCGAGCGGTCGGCGTGATTGCAAATGATCCAGCCCATCTGAGTGGCGCGATTGACGCTGAAGCGGCGGAGAAGGCTGCGCGACTGATCCAACTCTGCGATGCCTTTGGGCTGCCGATCGTGTCGTTGGTTGATACGCCAGGCTTCATGGTTGGTCCAGAGTCGGAATCAACAGGCATGGTCAGGCGCTGCTCGCGACTGTTCCTTGCGGCAGCGACCAGCAGCGTGCCGATCGTGGCAGTAATAGTGCGCCGTGCCTTTGGCCTCGGCGCTCAGGCAATGACCGGCGGCGACTTCCACGCGCCGCTCCTCAATGTTGCTTGGCCAACCGCCGAGTTCGGAGCGATGGGCGTCGAAGGCGCTGTTCGCCTTGGGTTCCAGCGCGAGCTCGCCGAGATAGAGGACGAGCAGGCCCGTGAACAGAGGGTTGTTGAGCTAGTCGAGACGATTCGAGCCCAGAGCAATGCCCTGAACATGGCGACATTCTTTGAAATTGATGATGTGATTGACCCAGCAACAACGCGCGAGCGGATTAGCGCGGCGCTCAACTCGGCCGGGAGACTTGAGTCTCCGCTGGACGGTGGCCCTCGCCGCCGCCAAATGGTCGACTCCTCGTAGCAGCTGACCGACGATCAATCGGTTGCGCGGTTCACGTCCGCGTTGGCTGGGAATCTGATCTCAATGGCCGAACAAAAGTCAACGAAAGCTGGCACGGCCAACGGTGGCTCAACGCAGTCAAAGGGCGTTATCGCTCTGATCGTGCTGGCTTGTATCTGTTCGGTTCTTGCTCTAACACTGACTTGGGTCCGTAACCAGACGCTAAACACAGATCGCTATGTAAAGACGGTTGCTCCCCTGGCAACCAACAAGGCGATCCAGTCGGCTGTAACGGATGCCCTCACCAACGAGCTCGTCAAGGCAGTAAAGCCTGAGCAGCTTGTGAAGAAGTCACTACCAAGTCAGGCAGCACCTCTCGCAGGACCAATCGCACAGGCAGTTCAGGGCTTCGCCCGTACGGTGATTCTCAAATTGGTTGAGTCGAAGCAGTTCGCCAAGCTCTGGGAGGTGATCAGCCGCAGATCGCATGAGCAGGTTGTCGCAGTTCTAACCGGCAAGTACACGGCCCTCAACAAGGTCGCAGCCAAGGGCGAGATCAAACTTAACCTTTCGCCTGTGATTGGTCCGGCGAAGGCAATCCTCACGAAGCAGGGCATCGATGCAGCAGGCTCTGGCGGATCGCCAAGCATCGTGATCTTCAACCTCTCCGGGATTCAGTCTGCACAGAAGGCGATCAGCGCACTAAAGAGCTTCACGCTGCTATTCACGATCCTCTCACCACTTCTCTTTGCGCTGGCAATCGTTCTCTCCCGCAAGCGCCGCAGAACTTTGATCACCAGCGGTCTTGCACTTGCTGGGTCGATGGCGGTGCTGGGAATAATCATTGCGGTTGGCAGGGCTCTCTACCTCGACAGCCTGCCATCAACCGTGCCACCCGATGCCGCCGCCGCGTTCTTCGACACGCTGCTGCGCTACTTCGCTCTCGCAGTCAGGGTGGTCGCTCTTATTGGGCTTGTCGTAGCGCTCTCAGCATGGTGGTCAGGGAACGGTCGCAAGGCAGTAGCCGACGCTGGCGGCGAAGGGCTCGTACCGATCGCCCGCGTCGTGATCATTGCCCTCGGCGCCGTCCTGCTGCTTTCACTTAGCCACCCATCTGCAATTGGGATACTGCTGATAGTTATTGCGGTAGCTGTCCTGACGCTTATCGCAGCCCCGCTGGCCGGCAAGTTCCGCAGCTAAGCGACAATGCAGGGATGAATCGCTCGAAGGGCACCCTCAAGCGACAGAGGGAGCTCATCTCAGCCCTGCGTCGTGACCCTGGCCATCTGCCGGAACTAGTTGTTCTTCACGCGCAGCGAAGTCTCGCCAGCGGCGCAGCCGAATGGGCTGTTCGTGCCGAAGGAAGTGAATCGGAAAGTGCGACGCGCGCTGCGCGGGCGGCGCGGACTGCTGCGCGATTCGATGGCATGGCAGCAGGGACGCCTTTTCTCCTCGCGCTCGTCCCCGGCTACATCGCCTCACTTTGGGAGCAGGTGCGACTTGCGCTGCGCTACGCGGGAATGTCGGGCCGTGATCCAGCGAGTATGCAAACAGCCGCTGAACTGCTTGTACTTCGCAATGTCCACCCCGATGTTGAAACGGCACATAAGGGTCTACTTGCTGCCGAGGCTGGTGAGCGAGAGTCGCTCGGCGAAGGGGTCCGCGGCCACGCGACCGCGATCTGGTTACTCGGCCGCCAGATCCTTCTGCTCGCAGCATTCATGGATGCAAGTCCGGTTGATCGCAGCCGCTTTCGGCAGATTGGCTCGCTACTCGGCGCCGGAGCAATTTGGATCACCACCTGCATTCTGCCGCTGACCTTCATGCTGCTTATGGCCTGGTCATGTGAATCAGCAACGCGCAAGATTGAGCTGGCTGCAAGGTCTGCTTGGCTGCCAGAACTGCCTCCGCCAGTCAAGCAATCGGCAGTTCAGGCAGTTCGACGACTCGTACTCTTGCTGCTTGTAACCGGCGTCCCGGTTCTGTTCCTCGCCCGTGGTGTAGTCAGTTCAAGCTTGAGTCAGATGGCGATCGCAGCCGCCAGCGGACTAGCAATGGCACTGCTACTCAGTCTTGCTGTTAGCCGACGAACCTGACCGATCCGCCGGCACCGGGTGGAGGCAACCTCAGCGGGGGTCACGCTCAAACTATGAGGCTCAACCAAGGTCTCCGGCCGGCACGTAGATCGCGGTCAGCGCAGTATTCGCGTTCGGCATTTTGACGATTCGTGTTGCAGCAGTTACATCGTCGGACCAGCGGACAAAATTCCAAGTCTTGCCATCACCCGTCCAGCTGGAGGGAGCAGAAAGGACCGACACGTAGCCGACGGCGGTCGGACGCGGACCATTTTGAGAAATTCCTCCCCAGCCAACCGTGATGCCCGAAACATTCGTACCGAGCGTCAGCGTTCGAGTCAATGGCAGGAGGTTGACCGACTTGCTGGCAGTCGCTCCGCTCTCCGCTGTTGCCCTGAGGACAATCGTGTAGTAGCTATCAACATCGTGATCTTCGGCCGTAGTGAACGAACCGGTTCGCCCATAGAAGGCAGTCCAGTTGTGGGTGTGGCTGCCGTGATGGAGCTGTACAAGCCACGACAGATTCCCCGCCGGAAGCGTTTTGCCATTTAGCGTCGCCGTACCACTGACATTGACTTTCGCTCCATCAATGCTCCGGTCAGCAGAGGTTGGTGTAGTGATCGTCACCTTCGGCGCTGTGAGCCCCGTATTGACCCGTATGACCGCGTAACCCGACTCCCGACCGTCCGATACTCGAATCTTCGCCGTGAAGACTCCAGCCTTCGTATAGCGATGAATCGGATTCGCATCAGCTGAGGACTTGCCATCGCCAAAGTCCCAGTGATAAGTCAGCCGTGAGGCTGACGTGTCGGCATCACTGGTACCGGACCTAAATCTGATTTCTAATCCGCGTGACGAGAGCGTTGGCTGCGGCCACGGACGTTGACCTGCACCGGACGGTGTCAGCGTCCAGACGCTGCCGCGCGGCAATCCGATCTGCGTCGGATCAAGGTGCGCAGGCTCGGCAGTTGCAGGGTCGACAAACGCCAACCCACCAGATGGAGTCGACTCGATGTCAACAACACCTCCGAGTGCCGACATGATTGTCGAAGCGGAATCCGGGTGGGCCAGATCAAGCGCTCGCAGGTTACCGAGTACGTAATCGCTGAACACCGCCTTACCGCGATAGGCCGCAGGCCAGCCGGAACCAAGTTGCGGACCCATGACGATTGCCGCGCCATTATCGCCAACATGTGCGTACCTGAATAGTGGCCGAGTCTGATTGGCATCCGTGTATGGCGCACACGCGGCATCGCCAGTGTAGCCAGGTGTCGGATCTCCGCCTTCAAAGCAGGGCCACCCGTAGCTGTGTCCAGCCTTTATAAGGTTGACCTCTTCCCAAGCGTTCCAGCCGACATCGCCGGCAACTAGCCGACCATCGGAAAGAATCTGGAAGCGGAACGGGTTGCGCAGGCCTTTCGCGAAGACCTTCGTACAGGAAGCACGTAGGTTCGTTTCACCGACACAGAACGGATGACTTGCAAGACCCTTGCCGTCACGATCAATGTGGAGGATCGCAGCACTCATAACGGCAGGGTTGAGCGCGCGCTCGATCGACCATGCGAGGGTTCCGGCCCACATGCCATCCCCGATTCCTACCCAGAGCGTTCCATCCTTACTTGAGCGAACAGTCCCTATCCCGTGCGATTGACGATCCGATGGCAGACAGTCAAGCATCGGCCCTGGACTCTGGCACGAGCTACTAGCGGCAGTCCCCAAAATCACTCGCTCACCGCTCTCAACCTTCGCCCCAGCCCCGACTGTGATCCTCGAGAGGCGAGCTGTTTTCGGACCATCGGTATCCCTAGGGTTCGCATCGCGCGTATAGAGCAGGTAGAGGAATCCATTGTGTGAGAAGTCGGCGTCGGCTGTGATCCCAATCAGCCCGTGATCACCCCTTGTTGCCACATGGTCGGAAATGTCAAACAGAGTTCGTGCGGATGGGGCCTCGCCCGGCAGTACAACCTTGACGACGCCGCGCTTTTCAGCAATGAAAACCCGCTTGTCGGGGACAAATGCGACGGCCATCGGTTCAGCTAGCCCACTTGCGATCGTTGAGGCCTCAAGCGCCCGTGGAATTACCGCTGCTGAAGCACTGGCAGAAATAATCACAGTCCCGAGAAGAACTAGAACCGCAGCGGTGAGTGCCGCTACCTTGACTTGGTTTGATCTGCGGACGATCACTAATTGAGCGTACAACGGCTACTTCTCCGGGGCGAAGGTTAGCCGCCGAATGCAGCTGTCAACCCGCTCTCAGCCGTTGTCTTCCTCGTGCGCCTGGAGGATCAGATCGCCTTCCTCACCGGTTCGAACACGCCAAGCCTGCTCGACAGGAAGAACGAAGATTTTGCCGTCACCGATTGACCCGGTTCGCGCATGTTTGAGGATCGAGTCAACGACAGTCTGTACCTCACCATCAGATACAACACACTCAATCTTGATCTTCGGACGCAGGTGGTTTGTCAACTGTGCCCCGCGATAGGTCTCAACTATCCCGCGCTGGCGTCCTGACCCCTTGACCTCGCTGACCGTAATTGACGGAAAGCCAAGCTCAAGAAGCTCCGTGCGAATCGGCTCGAAGGCCTCATGACGGACAAACGCTTCGATCTTCTTCATGCGGTGACCTCCGGGTCAGATAGTGGGCCGGTACCAATCCGGTCAAGTGGGGCTGTTGCACCGTAGCCAACCAGCTCCGGTGCTGGGATGAACTGCTCTGGATAGCCGTACATTCCGTGCTCGCTGATGTCGAGTCCAGCATTCTCCTGTTCGGGAGTGACGCGCAGGCCATAGAACCGCCGCGTCAGCCAGAAGACCAGATAGGAGGAGCTGAACACAAACGCAAAGACGACCACGACGGCAAGTGCCTGCGAGCCCATCTGAGTGAGAGTTCCGGTGTAGAAAAGCCCACCATGGCTTCCAGGCAAGTTGACCTTGGCGAGGCGCGGCGCAGCAAACAGCCCGAGCGACAGCGCGCCCCAAATGCCAGCCAGTCCATGAGCGGAAAGGACACCGATCGGATCATCGAACTTTCTGTCGATCAGGATTACTCCCTCAACGACAATTACTCCGGCAACCGCGCCGATGATCGGAGCAGCCCACGCGTCGATGTAGCCGGCTGGCCCTGTGATAGCAACAAGGCCAGCGATCGCCCCATTGCCAGCCATGCCAATGTCGACGATCTTCTCCCTGCGCCACATGAACGCAACCGCGGCGAGCACGCCGAAAGCTCCGGCGAGCGTCGTGATGATGACGATCTCTGGGAAGCGTCCGTCGAGAGCAGTTAGCGTGGAGCCGGGATTGAAGCCGTACCAACCGAGCCAGAGGATGAATATGCCCAATCCAAAGATCGGCATGCTGTGCCCGGGAATCGCCCGCGGTTTACCATCGCCGCCGTACTTGCCACGCCGCGGGCCGAGCAGGAGGAGAACCGCGAATGCTGCCGCAGCAGCGGTCACATCGACAACGATTGAACCGGCGAAATCCTGAACATGGAAATCGTTACGGAGCCAACCGTTACCGAAGATCCAATGGGCGACAAGTGGATAGATGACCGCGCTAAAGGCGATTGAGTAGATGACGTAAACGCCAAACTTGATCCGCTCAAGCGTCGTACCCCAGACGATTGCCAGCGCAATCGCGCAGAACGTAAACTGGAACCACCACAGCGCTTCAGCAGTCACACCATTACGAGTCTGCGGCCATGCGAGCGCAAAGTCGCTGGCCTGGGCGGTAAACCAGCCCGAAGTTCCTGTGAACGAGTTGCCGTCACCAAAAGCAATCGCGAAACCGGCAGCCCAGAAGAATGCGGCACAGATTGAGAAGTTGACGAGGAACTTGGCAATAACTGATCCAGCGTTCTTGCCGCGCGAAAATCCAACCTCAACCATTGCAAGGCCACCTTGCATAAACATCACCAGACAGCCTGCGATGACTACCCACGCCGAGTTAAGACCAACCTCAGTTGGGATTTTTCCGGCAAGCCCTAGCTCGTCAACCCGCCCGTCAGCCAGAGCAGCAGGGACGACTAGAACCAAACCAACGAGCCCAACGCTCAGGGCTGCGCCGCCGATTACAAGCTTGCCAAGTCGTCTACGAAACGAGAACATTCAGGCTGTAGTCTTGCGGATCGCCCCGCCGAGCGTCGCGCGCCGCTAGAATGACAAGTCGCCCCTCCCGCCCGAAGGGCTCCTTTTCCATGGCTGAACGCTCCGACCTACGAAACGTTGCGATTATCGCGCACGTCGATCACGGCAAAACAACGCTCGTGGATGCGATGCTGCGCCAATCCGGCGCCTTCCGCAAGGGAGCTGAGCTTAAGGACCGAGTAATGGACTCAATGGACCTTGAGCGCGAGAAGGGCATCACGATCCTCGCCAAGAACACATCCGTCCCCCATGACGGAGTGAAACTCAACATCATTGATACCCCCGGCCACGCCGACTTTGGTGGTGAGGTTGAACGCGGACTTTTCATGGTTGATGGCGTACTACTGCTTGTTGATGCCAGCGAAGGCCCACTCCCGCAGACGCGCTTTGTCCTCCGCAAGGCGCTTGACGCAAAGCTGCCAGTGATTCTCGTCGTGAACAAGGTTGATCGACCTGATGCGCGCATCTCCGAAGTAGTCCACGAAGTAGAGGAACTCTTCCTTGACCTCGACGCCGACGAGGAGCAGATCACCTTCCCGGTTGTCTACACGAACGCCAAGGCTGGAACTGCATCGCTTGATCCGGAAAACCAGGGCGAGGACCTCAAGGCACTAATGGACCTGCTTGTCGAGACGATCCCGCCGCCCGAGTACGACCCGGATGCCCCATTGCGGATGCAGGTAACAAACCTTGACGCCTCCGACTACCTTGGCCGTCTGGCCATCTGCCGAGTCCACGACGGCAACGTACGCCGAGGACAGCAGGTCGCATGGTGCCGACGTGATGGCACAGTTGAGAATGCAAAGGTCACCGAACTGTTTGTAACTGAGGCGCTTGATCGCGTCGAAGCGCAGGAGGCTGGCCCAGGTGAGATCGTCGCCGTTGCCGGAATACCCGACGTAACGATTGGTGAGACCCTCGCTGACCCATCTGATCCAAGGCCGCTTGACTTAATCGCAGTTGACGAGCCAAGCCTGAGCGTCACGATCGGTATCAACACCTCGCCACTGGCTGGCAAGGACGGTTCAAAGTTGACCGCGCGCCAACTGCTCAACCGACTTGATGCTGAGCTGATCGGCAATGTCGCCTTGCGCGTCCTGCCGACCGACCGACCGGATTCATGGGAGGTGCAAGGCCGTGGCGAACTCGCGCTTGCGATCCTCGTTGAACAGCTGCGCCGAGAGGACTTCGAATTGACAGTCGGCCAGCCACAGGTGGTCACGCGCACGATCGACGATGTCATCAACGAACCGGTCGAAGCTCTGACAATTGATGTGCCTGAGGAGTTCGTCGGGGCCGTAACGCAGCTGCTCGCTTCGCGTAAGGGTCGAATGGAGGAGATGGGTAATCACGGCAGCGGTTGGGTGCGCATGGAATACCTCGTACCCGCCCGCGGACTGATTGGATTCCGCACCGAGTTTCTTACCGAGACTCGCGGAACCGGAATTGCCCACCATGTCTTTGATCGCTGGGAGCCTTGGTTTGGCGAGCTTCGCACGCGCGAGTCAGGTTCGCTTGTAGCCGACCGCACCGGAGCTGTTACCGCCCACGCCTGCTTCGCACTGCAGGATCGCGGGACACTGTTCGTCGAGCCTGGCGAAGAGGTTTATGAGGGAATGATCGTCGGCGAAAACAGCCGCTCCGACGACCTCGACATTAACGCAGTCCGCGAGAAGAAGCTCAACAACATCCGCTCAGCCAACGCTGACGAACTTGTCAGGCTCGTCCCGAAGAAGCTCCTCTCACTCGACCAGGCATTTGAGTTCCTGCGCGCCGATGAGGCAGTTGAGGTCACGCCAAACCATGTGCGACTTCGCAAGGTGACGCTTGATCAGGTCGGCAGGGTTCGCGAGGGTCGCCGCGCTTCGCGTGGCGGAGCTCCGCAGCCAACCAGCGCCTAGAGGACTGCGCTGCGCGGCTAGGCCGCTGCAGTCTGAAGTTCGTCTTGGAGTGACTCGTCACCTGTCTCAATCGACAGACGCTTTGTAACGATCAGTGCTCCGAACGCGAATATCGCGATAAAGGCGATCGCCCTGCGCAGTGCCTCAACCTGCGCATCCGAATACTCATTTGCGACGGCAGTGACCTGATCAGGAGCGAGCCCTTGCTGTTCGGCGTAACGGATCGCGTCGCTCTCCGAAACTATCTGCACGCCCGCCTCAGTTTGGCTGGCTACAAGTTGCTTAACCTCAGGGGTAACAGCGGCACTCGCGGCGATCCGCTCGTTGAAACCAGTCGTCAAGCCAGCCAGCAGGATCGCACCGATCAGCGCCGTACCCAGTGACATTCCAAGGTTCTGGGCAGTGCCCTGCATCCCGCCTGCCTCACCGGTTGACTTTTCACTGACGGCGTTCATTACAAGACTGCCAATCTGACTCATCACAAGGCCAAGGCCGGCGCCGGTGACTGCCATACCAATCACAAAACCTGGCTTGAGGAAATCATCGCTAACAAATGCAGTGATCACACATAGACCGATTCCTGCCACGGCAAAGCCAATCCTCACAACCAGCTTCGGTGAATGCTTAAGCGCAATCCTTGGTCCAGCCAATGAGGCGACGATCAGCGCAATTGAAAGCGGCACAAGTTGAATTCCAGTCTCTAGCGCATCCTTCTCAAGGGTTACCTGGAGGAATACCGGCAGCGTGAAGAAGACTCCACCGATCACCAGCTGCACCATCAAGACGACCAGCAGCCCGGCTCGCAGTCGCGGGCGATCGAGCAGAGACGGGCTAACAAGCGGCGACTCGCCGCGCGTCTCCTTGGCGCGGGCCAAGTGCATGTAAATGAACATCAGGACTACGCCAGCACCAACAACGAACGGTGTAGGCGACAGACCAAGCGGCTCAATCGTGACGCCGCCAATAACCGGTGGGTTGGCTGGCAGCAGGAACCCCCAGCTACTCGCCTTGAGTACCCCTAGGACAATCAAGGCCATTGAGGAAGCCGTCATTAGCACTTCACCGACCGCTATCCGGCCACCGCTCGGCTTCGGTGCGGCGAGAAATCGCAAACCTCCAGCCAGCAGCAACACGACAACAACCGTCTCGGCCGCAAAGACGTAGCGCCACGAGAGAGTCGTCGTCACCCAGCCACCAATCAACGGTCCCGCCGCCGCTCCAGCCCCAGCGATGCCACCAAGGATGCCGTAGGCGAGCAGTCGATCGCGACCGCTATAAGTCGCTGCCGTCAGCGCCATGATCGCCGGAATTACAAGCGTTGCGCCGAGGCCCTCGACAAGTGACCAGCCAATGAGCAACACGCCAAGGTTCGGCGCCAGAGAGGTAATCAAGGATCCAACACCGTAGATACCGAGACCGATCGCAAAGGCTCGGCGGCGACCGACCTTGTCACCGATTCGACCACCGGTGAGCATGAAGGCCGCCATCACAAGCGCATAGGCGGTAATCGCAAGCTGGACCCCGGCAACCGTCGTGTCAAGGTCCTTGACGACAGCCGAGATCGAGACATTCATCACGGTTGTATCGAGCACCATGATGAACTGCGCGAGTCCAAGCACGACGACGGGGAGCCACTTCTTCGCGGAACCCCCGTCGCTCATGCCTAAAGACTAATGCGTGGCTAGCGGGATGCAGCAGGTGACGGCTTGCGTCGCCCCTTGCCACGTGGGTTGCCCGCTGACTGCGGACCGCCCGACTTGCCAACACCCGACTTGCTGCCACCGTGCTTGCCGCCGCCGTGTCGACCACCGCCGTTAGCGCTTCCGGAGTTGCTGCCGCCGTTTGCACTTCCGGAGTTGCCACCGCCATTGCCGCTGCCACCGTTGCTGCTGGCTACTGGCTTGCCTGGCCGGCCGTCACGGGCCTGACCGTTCCTCGACTCGCCCGCGCGATTGCGCGAGCGGTCTCCCGAACTTGGCTTGCCATTGCGGCTCTGACCATTCCTTGACTCGCCTGACTTGCCACGCGGGCGATCGCCTGAAGCGGTTCGCTCCGGGCGCTGCTCGCGACGCGGGCGATCCTCACGGCTCTGCTGCTTCTCACGACGCGGGCGCTCGCTGCGCGCCTCGTCGTTCGGCGGCGCACTCCTGCCATTGCTAGCTGCCGCTTGGAACTCACTCTCAAGGCGGAGCTCCTTAGTCATCTGGCGGAGCTCACGGAAGTTGTCCCTGCCGACAAATGTGACGGCAATTCCACGCTCACCTGCACGACCGGTGCGACCCGTGCGATGCACATAGTCCTCCGACTGGCCAGGAGGATCAAAGTTGATCACCTTGGAGATTCCATCGACATGGATCCCTCGCGCGGCTACATCAGTAGCTACGAGCGTTGTTACGCGGCCGCCTTCGAAGTCAGCCAGTGCCCGTTCGCGCTGCCGCTGACTCTTGTCGCCGTGCATCGCAACAGCCTCAACCCCAGTCGCATTCAGACGCTTAACGAGCTTGTCTGCCCCGCGCTTGGTGCGGACGAACACAAGGTTCAGTTCCCAACGATCGCCAAGTTCAGCGATCAGTCGACCAACGCGCTCATCCCGCTCAACGGAAATGAAGCGATGCTCAATGTCGGGCTTCTTCTGCGCCGGAGCAACATGCTCATGGCGGACCGGATCGGTGGTGTAGAGCTTGGCGATCTTGCCAGCCTCGCCGTCAAGCGTTGCCGAGAAGAACAGTGTCTGACGATCGCGTGGACAGAGGTTGACGATCCGGTCAACGGCTGGACGGAAGCCCATATCGAGCATTCTGTCTGCCTCATCGAGAATCAACAGCTTTACATTCGACAGCGTGAAAGCCCGTCGCCTGAGAAGATCCTCGAGACGACCTGGCGTTGCGACGACGATGTGCGACTTGCGAGCCTCACGGGCCTGCTTTTCAAGTCCGACGCCGCCGTAAACGGCTGTGACCTTGAGGGCCTTTGCATGTGCAACTGCGCGCGTCTCCTCAACGATCTGGGTTGCGAGTTCACGCGTAGGTGCCAAGACCAAAGCTGCTGGGCGCTCCGCCTCGGCATCAATCAGGTCGATCGTCGGAACCATGAAGGCAAGTGTCTTGCCGGATCCCGTCGGTGACTTGGCAAGAACGTCACGGCCGGCAAGTACATCGCCGATGACCTTCTTCTGGATTGCAAACGGTGCCGTGAATCCGCGCTCGGTAAGCGCGTGCTCAACAGCACTGGAAACGCCGAGATCGGCGAAGGACTGCTCTGACATAAAACTGCTCCTTGCTGGTGCCCGCACCGCAATGGTGCGAAACGATTCGGGAGGACCGGCTGACCCGAACCGCCGTTGGTGGCGGGACCCAAGTAGCTGACCTCGCGGCCGACTATCTGTCAACCGCAATATGCACAGTAGCGGGTCTTTTACGCCATCACCACCAACCGGTGGTTTCTTCCCGGAGGATTGGATAGTGTCGGGTCGATGATTACCAAGCCTCGCAGCACGACTCGAAGCCGCTCAACAGCCCTGATCGCGGTGCTCGCGGTTTGCGCCTCATTCGGAACAGTCGCCGTTTCTCCAGCAGTAGCTGGCGTGCTGCCACCCGACCCTGTTGTTGCGTCAACCCTCGCTGCTGGCAAGGCAACAACCTGCGCGATTCTTTCGGGAAAGAACCTCAAGTGCTGGGGTTCCAACTCAGATGGCCAGCGCTTGGCACCTTTGGGCAGCAACTTCGCGGCAGTTGCTGTCGGCGGCTATCACGCATGTGCGATCGCAGCTGATTACACGGTTGACTGCTGGGGTGACAACCACTTTGGCCAGACCGACGGCCCGATTAGCGGTTGCAGGGGGTCGGGGGTCCGCGAGGACTGCCTCGCAGGCCCAAGAGCTGTCTGTCTTGGAACAATGATTTGCAGTGGCGACCTGCAGGCGACCGACATCAGCCTCGGCAAGTTCCACAGCTGCGCTGTGACGATTTACAGGACCCTCTCCTGCTGGGGGCTCAATCAGGACATGAACGGCGTTGTCGTTAATCAGTCGATTCCCCCAAGCGGAATTGACTACAAGCGTGTCAGCGCCGGTGGCTACCACAGCTGTGCTTTGAAGACCGACAAGACAATTGTCTGCTGGGGAGGCAACTGGGTAGGCCAAGCCGATGCTCCAGCCGACACCGACTTCACCGCAGTTGCAGCGGGTAGAACTCACACCTGCGGATTGCATGAGACTCGATCAATCAGCTGCTGGGGTGAGAACGGCAGCGGCCGCGCAACACCACCATCAGGTACCGATTTCACCAAGATCGCCTCCGGCTATGCCCACTCATGCGGGCTGCGTAGCTCCGGCGCACTGATCTGCTGGGGAGATAACTCAGAAGGTCAAGCAACGGCACCTGCCGGTAAGTACTCATCAATCACAGCCGGTGGCAACTACGGCTGCGCTCAGCGCATTGACGACTTTTTCGTCTGCTGGGGCAGCAACAGCGAATCCCAGCGAGTCGTACCGGAGGGCGTAAACCCTTCACAACCAGCGCTCTCAGGTCTTAAGCTCGACCGTAGCCCAATCACCGTCGGCACAGCTTCAACAACGCTGCTGTTCACGGCATCAAAGCCCGGTGTTAGGACGATGACACTGAACCGCCCTGGTTCCGGAACGCGGACCTCGGTCGGCAACTTCAAGGCCGGTCGCAATTCGATCACCATCAATACTTCGGGCCTAAAGGTCGGTACCTACAAGGTTAAGTTAACCCTTGCCCTTCCTACTCCGCCGCCTTCGCGCCGAGCAGCGAGTGCGGCTGTCGTTTCAAGCAGCACTGTCTACTTGGTTGTAAACGCGCAATCCACGACGCGCCGCTAGCAAGTCAAGGCGCAAATCGCTCCGGCAGCTGAAGCTCAGCCGTCAGACCCGGTGTTGAAGCGGAAGTCCGCTCGCTCGGCCGGCCGTTCGCGAGCAAAGAGCTGGTCCTCCTGGCTCGCCCAGGCATCCCAATGGGTTGCGAACATCTGACCATCACGGTTGAGAGCTCGCTCGCGGCGTAATGCCGGTTCGGCCTCGAGCCATACAACACAGCTCAGGAATGGCGCGGCCTTTTGACTTGCACTGCCAGCGCCTTCGACGATCAGCAGCTCTCCTATCTCGAGCTGCTGCCATTCAAGCTCGCGGTCATGCTGCCAATCCCAGCTACGGATACCAGCCGAGATGCCATCCGCAAGCGGCTTGAGAACATCCGAAACGAGCCGCTCGGATCCCTCTGCAAGACCTCCCCAACCCGGATAAACGGAATCCATTGCCAGCACGGTGGAGCCTGCCAACCGGCTGCCTAGTTCAGCCGCAAGGGTCGTCTTGCCGACGCCTGCTCGCCCATCAATAGCCAGCACACGCGTCCGACCAGCCAGGGGCTCAACCTCGCCGACCCGATCGATGATTGCTTGGAGGTCAATCACCGCATTGCAAACCGCGACTACTGCGCGGGCAGGTAGGCGTTTGTGTAATAGGAAGACCAGTCGGGAGCCTTGGCAAGTGGCTTGCCATCACTTCCGACCAGCAGTTTGTTTGCCTGCAGAAAGTCGCCGTAATTACTCCACACCGACGGGTCAACATGACCAATCTGACCATCGGCGCCACCGTAGTAGCCGCCGGCAGCGAGCATCTTTGCGCTGAGCGTCACGAGCTCCCGGTTCTTAAGCGTCTGCGGGTTGGCCTTGACCAGCAACTTTGCCGCTTCCTCAGGGTGATCCTTCGCGTACTGATAGCCGCTCTGGGTCGCCGCGAGGAACGCCTTTGCGGTCTCTGGGTTTGCTTTTAGGTAGCTATCACTCGAGACGATCGCCGACGAGTACTGCGAAGGCAGTCCGTAGTCGGAGAACTCGAAGTACCTCATCGGCTTGCCGAGCAGTTTGGCCTCAATGCCCTCCCACGTCGATACCGAAATTGTGAAATCGGCCTGACCGCCATAAACGGCCTGATAAGCGGAACTGTTCAGCATCACAGTCCGGAACTTGCCACCACCGCCGTCCTTCTTAATTACAAACTTGAGCTCCGGACCCTCATCCGGCGTGCCGAAACCTGCGTAGGTTTTTCCATCGAGCTGCTTGGGTGAGCTAATGCCTCCCTGATTGCCGCGGACGCTAATTGCGTATTGATTCTTGGCGATATTCGCGAATACTTGACGAACGTCGCCCCCGGCAGAGCGCGCATAGGCGGTGCCAGCTTGGTAGGAGAAACCAAAGTCAGCTCGGTGCTTGGCAACAATCAACTCGGGCTGAGTGGAGGCATAGGGAATGAATTTGACCTTCAAACCGGCATTGGCGTAGTAGCCAAGTTGATCGGCCACAAAGGCGCCTATGTGGTTGGTGTTCGGCGTCCAGTCAAGTGCAACCGTAACGCCCTTTTTCGCGGCCTGGCCTGCCTCGCTCTTTGAGCCGGATCCACCGCATCCGCTGGCCGCGGCGATCGTGCAAACTAGCGCGACGGAGGCGACTGAGCGTCTAATGATCTGTCGGCTGAATCGCTTCATGTCGTCGAGACCTTCAGTATCCACGATCAGATGAACGCTCGCGCGCCGCAATCAGCCAAACAGCAAGGTATCCGAGCAACTCGCCGATTCCTGCCACCGATTTTGATTGTGCTGCTTCTGTTGCTCATCTGGCAGCTCTACTCATCGGTTGGTGGAACGAGCGACGATGTCCTTCCGAGCCCAGGACGAGTTGCTTCCGCGGCTTGGTCGGACCGAAGCTCGCTCTGGGCAAACACTCTGCCGACGCTGCGTGAGGTAGCACTCGGCTTTGCCCTGTCACTGACATTTGCATTTGGACTATCGATCGTGCTTGACGCTTCGGGTATTGCCCGTCGGGCGCTAACGCCTGTTCTGATTGGAAGTCAGACACTGCCAATCATTGTTCTTGCTCCGCTAGTAGTGATCTGGTTCGGCTTCGGACTGCTGCCAAAGATCCTGCTCGTTGCGCTTGTAACCTTCTTCCCGCTAGTTGTCGGACTTGTTGAGGGCTACGCAACTGCCAGTCGTGAAGCTACGACGCTAATGCGAACAATGGGCGCTAGTTGGTGGACGACATGGAGGCTGTTGCGCCTCCCCTCGGCGTTACCGAGTTTCTTCACGGGTCTGCGAATTGCGATCACATACGCGATCGTCGCTGCGATCTTTGCCGAGTATGCAGGTGCGGAACTCGGGCTTGGCGTCTACATGCAGACGGCGCGAAATTCCTTCCGCACCGACCTTGTCCTAGCTGCCGTGCTGGTCTGCGCCGCCCTGACGATGCTGCTCTATGCCGCGACGTTTGCAGTCGAAAGGCTTGTGATGCCATGGCGCAGGACTGGAAGAGAGCGATGAGCAGCAATATCCGAATCGAGACTCGCGACCTCTGCAAAGGCTTCGCTACGAAGGCAGGAAGGCTTGAAGTTCTCGATTCGACTGACCTAATTGTCAGGGACGGCGAATTCGTATCGATTCTTGGTCCGAGCGGCTGCGGCAAGTCAACGCTGCTCTCAGTCCTGTCTGGCATCGAATTGCCCGACAGTGGCACAGTCAAAGTCGATGGCCTCCCACCGGCCGAAGCTGTGAGGAGAGCGTCGTGGATGCCCCAACTGGATTCGCTGTTTCCGTGGCGGACCGTTGCCGCAAATGTTGCGCTTGGCTTTGAGGTGGCAGGTAGAATTGGGCGCGCGGCAGCTAGGCGAAGAGCAACCAGACTGCTTGAAGATTTCGGCTTGGAGCAGTTCGCGGACATGCACCCGCATCAGCTCTCGGGTGGAATGCGCCAGCGCGTCGCGCTGGCGAGGACCGTCGCCCAGCAGCGGGACATCCTGCTGCTCGACGAGCCATTCGGCGCACTTGATGCCCTGACCCGTACTGAACTTCAGCTCTGGACGGAGCAGATCTGGGAGCGCGAGCGCTGGACAGTCCTGCTGATTACTCATGATGTCCGCGAGGCGATCCTGCTCTCTGATCGCATCTACGTGCTCAGTTCACGGCCCGCAAGCGTCAAGCTGGAACTTGAAGTCAACCTTGAGCGCCCACGGTCAATCGCGACACTAAGCGACCCTAGATTTAGCTCACTTGAGGCCAAATTACTGGCGTCGCTCGGCCTTGGCGCCCCGGAGACTTCCTAACCACTCAACCGCGATAACCCCCTGTCTGCTTTGGCGAGTAGCCTGCCCGCGCATGACATCAACCGCTGCAGTTCCAACAGTCGACACCTCAGACCCAAAGCGTTGGCTTTCACTGGTCGGCATCTGCGCCGTGACTGCGCTTGTCTGGGTAACAGCGAGTGACATATCGATCGCTCTCCCGACGATTGGGCGTGACATTGGCGGAAGTGCCGACGCACTCCAGTGGGCTGTAAACGGTTACTTCCTGGCTGGCTCGCTGATCATCGTTACCGGTCGGCTTGGCGATGTATTTGGCCGTCTGCGCCTTTTCACAATTGGTACAGCGCTGCTTATTGTTGGCTCGGTTGTGGCAGGTCTTGCTGGCGCACCACCACAGCTGGTCATCGGACGAGTGATTGAAGGCGTTGGCGCAGCTGCGATTTTGCCAAACGCCTTGGCAATGATCGCGGTTGGCTTTGCCGGTCGCGAACGGGACACGGCGATTGGCGCATGGGTCGCAACCTGCTGGGGAGCCCAAGCTGTCGGACCACTTGTCGGTGGAGCACTAATTGCCAGCGTTGGCTGGGCGTCAATTTTCTGGATCAACCTTCCGATTGGCCTGATTGCAATCGTCCTGACACTGAAAGCGACAACTGAGAGCTCCGACGCAGTTGGGGGTCGTCATGTCGATATACCCGGGGCAGTAGCGCTGACCGGCGGTATTACCGCCCTCTCGTATGGACTGGTGATCTGCGATACGGCCGGCTCGAGCCAATTGATCGCGACCTTCGCCGCGGCAGTTGTGCTGCTGATCCTGTTTGTGATCATTGAAATGAGGTCGAAGGTTCCGCTCGTCAAGCTGACGATCTTCAAACATCGCGGATTTGACGGTGCAGTGCTGGCCAACCTGCTTGCCAACTTTGTCTTTGGCGCAGCGATCTACTTCATGTCGCTCTACCTACAGGTTGTCCTCGGCTACAGCCCACTTAAGGCCGGAGCAATGTTGCTACCGGCAACGGTTCCGATTCTGCTGATGACACCTTTCGGTGCCCGCCTCGGTCGCCGCTACGGCCCTGGCCTGCCAGTCACAATCAGCATGGTGATGATTGCCGCCTCAGCCTTCCTGTTCACAACACTGACCGGCAACTACAGCGACCTGTTGCCGTCCTTCATCCTGCTCGGAGTTGGCGTTGGACTGCAGATCACAATGACCGCGAAGGTCGCTGTTGATGACGCAGGCGAAGCTGGCGAAGGTGTCGCCTCTGGTGTCTACAAAGCATCAAGCATGATCGGTGGGTCGCTTGGCGTTGCAACGCTGACAGCTGTCTTCCAGAACTCCGCGGACTCAAAGTTCAGTGAGACGCTCGATTCGCTGAAGCCCGGCGCGGCGCTGATTGCGAAGCTGCTTAATGTGCTGACCGGCTCAGTAACGGAGGAGACAGGTCAGAACCTGCTTAACGGACAGGCAACACTCGGCCACTTTGCCGAAGTAAAGATTGCTCCACTGCTCACAACCGTGTTCGACTACTCACTCGCAAATGCCATGTGGGTTGGCGCTGCGGTCTCGCTGCTCGGAGCTCTCGCCTGCATGCTGCTGCTGCGCGGTGTTCGAGCCGACACGCCGACCTGATCTACTTTTTCTTTATTCACCGAATCAAGGACGAAGCCCTCTTTCGGGCAGAGCGTCATGATTGGGACCAATGGGTGTGATAATTCTTCTCGCGATCGGCTCGGCAGTCTTCCCGATGCTGCTCGCTGGAGTCGCGGTGCTGCTCTCTAGAAGCAAGCCGGCCAAGTTAATGATGGCCTTCTGGCTCGGCGGTTTTACGACCAGCTTCGTGCTTGGAATCGTGATCATCAATACGTTCGGCGAAGCCGCTGCCTCGCTCGGCTCAGAGGGCAAGAAGCTGTCACCGACCGTGACGCTTCTGGCTGGTGTTCTCGCCCTCCTGCTGGCTTGGCTGCTTGGCACGAATCGCGGTCACGAGCTGATCGAGAGCTGGCGTGTCCGCAGGCCAAGGCGCAAGAACCACAAGGAACAGCCCGACCGCGAACCGTGGGCGGAGCGCGTTCTCGACCGGTCCTCGATTGGCGTGGCAGCGCTCGCTGGAGCAATCCTCAACCTGCCCGGCCCCTTTTATCTCTTGGCACTAGGCCACATGGCTGCCGATCACTACTCGCAGGCCGGAGAGATTGCCGCGATCCTGCTGTTCAACCTGATCATGTTGATTCTTGTTGAGGCGCCGATTATTGGATACCTGTTTGACCCAGCTAGGACCGACAAGATGGTCAGCGCACTCTCTGCATGGCTGAACAGAAACGGGATGCGGATCATCGCCCTGCTTGCAGCCGTTTGGGGCATCAGCCTGATCGGCAAGAGTCTGCACGACATTCTTGCTTAGGGCCTAAGCCAAGCCTGTGCTCAGAACTTTTATCGCCATCGCATTGATCGCGTTGCTTGACTCGCTCAACCCAGCGACGATCGCGCAGGCGGCTGTCTTCGCCGGCACAAAACACCCGAGCAGAGCTGTAATCGGCTTCTGGCTCGGCGCGATGATGACCTACCTCGTCACCGGGTTGCTCGTCCTAGCCGGCCTCAGCCGTCTGATCAGCGACCTTGCCAAACATCCACCCGATTGGCTGCTCGTCGTAATGCTAGTCCTCGGCATCGGCGTAGCGGTAGGCGGCGTGATTACCTGGCAAAGGCGCCATAGCCAGTCACTTGGTGGGCTGCTCGTTACGGGCAATCAGCGCACCGCATTCAGCGTTGGGATCATCGCCACCGTTACGGACCTGCCAACTGCGCTTCCCTACTTCGCAGCGATCGGGCTAATAACAAGTGCTGGCCTCAACTCAGCCCAGGAGCTGTCGCTGATGCTGACCTACAACCTGATCTACCTGCTGCCAGTGCTGCTTGTACTTGCACTGCGGCTGATCGCCGGCAAGCGCGCCGAGGCCAAACTCGAAGCGATCACCGCGGCCTTCGCAAGATGGTCAGACCGGGTGATAGCCGTACTGATGGTTGTCGGCGGCGCTGCTCTAGCGCTCTATGCCGGCTTCGAGTTACTCAGCTAGTCGCCGGTTCCTCACTCGGGCCGAAGAAGGCGAGGATCAGGAGCGTTCCACCTGTCAGGAGCGCGTAGAGGCCGATAACGATGACAATCGCACTGAGTGCAATTCCGGGATTCGTGACCAGAACGATGCCGATGATTGTCGAGATGATTCCAAGGATTGCCAGCACGGGCCCGCCAATCGTTCCCCGCAGTTCGTAGGCACCAAGCAGTTCAATGATGCCGCTGACAATTGCCCAAACGCCAAGCACAATCATCAGCGTTTTGAGTGCAAAATCAGGGTAAGCGAGCACGAGCACCCCGACTGCAACGTCAATCAGAATTCCGAAGACAAGGAAGAAAGCGGACCCTTCACGATTCTTGTCGAAGACGCGAATCAGCTTGATCAGAGCATCAGCAAAGACGAGTACCGCGAACAGCGCGACGACCACGCCCTTGGAAACATCTGGCCAGACCAGCAGCGCGATTCCGACCGCCAATGCAATTAGTCCGCGGGTAATTAGTTCGCCCTTGCCGGGCATCCTGTAAATAGTCATTCGAGTGATTTCGGCGGGCGGCGAGCTTCTCCTCCCAAATCCGATCTGTAGATTCCCGCGAATGAAAACCCTCCGCACACCTGACTCACAGTTCGAAAACCTCTCCGGATACCCATTCGCACCCCACTATGTGGAGATCGACGATGGCGAGGGTGGGACTCTGCGCATGCACTATGTCGATGAGGGCCCGAGCGATGCCAACCCAGTCGTCCTTCTGCACGGCCAACCAACCTGGTCGTACCTCTACCGAAAGATGATCCCTGGCCTAGTAGCTGCCGGCCACAGGGTGATCGCGCCGGACCTGATCGGCTTTGGCCGTTCCGACAAGCCAACCGCGAAGTCGGACTACACCTACACGCGCCATGTTGATTGGATCGAGCGATTCTTCCTCGCGGCTGACATCAAGCACGCGACACTCTTTGCCCAGGACTGGGGATCAATTGCCGGCTTGGCTGCTGTAACTCGCCACCCGGAGCGATTCGATCGAATCGTGATCGCCAACGGCGGGCTGCCAGACCCACGCAAGCTCGTGAGGATTAGTGCAGCACTTGCCAAGTCGCCAAACCCAGACGCCTTCGGCCAGTGGCAGAAGTTCATCGCTGCCAGCACGGATTTGAACATTCCGCAGATCATGCAGGCAGCTACAGCCAGTGGCGTTGAGGATGGGATCGCTGACTTCAACCCGCCGCCACTCACCGACGAGGAAGCAGCCGCCTACGGCGTTCCCTACCCAGACAGCAGCTACCAGGCTGGAGCGTTGATCTTCCCGGCACTGGTTACCCCGCAGAATGACGATGACGATGTCTTTGGTACTTGGATGGCAGCCTGGGATGTGCTTGAACATTGGGAGAAGCCGTTCCTCTGCCTGTATGGCAATGGAGACCCAGTTCTTGGCAACTTCGACGAAGTATTCATCGAGTTTGTCCCCGGCGCAAAGGGCCAGCACCATGAGGTCTACGAGGGACGCGGTCACTACATCCAGGAGGAAGTTCCTGACCAACTTGTGGAGGCAGTAAACAGGCTGATTGCAGCGGGCTGACCTAGTCAACGATTGGCTTCAATGCGAGCCTCGTCGCGAGATTGGGCTTACACGGTTACTGTTCTATTCCGATGAGCGACGATTGGCGAGTCCACGCGATCCTGACCGAGCCCGAGCATTCCGGGCCGATGATGCGTGCCCTGCATGAGCACGAGGTAGATGTTGAGCGCGACCTCCACAAGCGACTCGGCGACAAGCTGCCCGTTTCAAACGACGGCAACAACATCTTCGTTTACGCCTCAACTGGCGATCAGGCCGAAGCGGCTGCCACCGCTTTGAAGGAAGCTGCCGAAGGTCAGTCGATCGAAGCGAAGATCGAAGTTACCCGCTGGCATCCGGAGGCGGAGGAGTGGCGTGCGCCGACCGAACCACTTCCCGAGAGCGCCGAGCAGATTGAGGCCGAACACCAAGCCCGCGAGAAGCGTGAGGCCGAGGAGAGCGCCCAGCAAGGTCT
>Ga0194043_1000336_pt1 | contig 25556 bp, 29 predicted proteins | sample JunL4415m_MetaG_FD_161274 | JGI IMG/M metagenome (GOLD analysis project Ga0194043, IMG submission 161274) | Anoxic zone freshwater microbial communities from boreal shield lake in IISD Experimental Lakes Area, Ontario, Canada - Jun2016-L442-15m | ecosystem: Environmental > Aquatic > Freshwater >...
GCGATAGACCGTGCAGGCCATGTTCTCGACGGTGAGGCCGTCTTCGGCGGGCTCGGCGCCGGTCGGATCCGAGGAGCCGTGGACGTAGCCGCGCTTGAAGCCGCCGCCTGCGAAGACGACGGAGAAGACTTTCGGCCAGTGGTCGCGGCCGGCGTCCTTGTTGATCTTCGGCGTGCGGCCGAATTCGGAGCTGACCATGACGAGCGTCTTGTCGAGCATGCCGCGACGGTCGAGGTCGTTGATGAGCGCGGAGTAGGCCTGGTCGAATTTCGGCAGGGTGCGGTTCATTCCGTTCGCGATGCCGGAGTGCATGTCCCAGCCGCCATACGTGAGGCTGACGAGGCGGACGCCCGACTCGACCATGCGGCGTGCCATGAGCATGCGCTGGCCGGCGTCGTGCATGCCGTATTCCTCGCGGATTTTCTGCGGCTCGGCGGCGAGATTGAACGCCTCGCGGGCCTGCGGGCTGGAGACGAGCTGGTAGGCGGCCTGGTAGAAGCCGTCCATTGCGGTGAGCGCGTCGCTCTTTTCCAGTGTGCGGAAATGCTCGTCCACCGTGCTGAGGATGCTGCGGCGGCGGTCGAAGCGCTCGTTGGTGATGCCCGCACGCATATTCAGGTCGCGGACGGAGAAGCCCGCATTCGCCGGGTCGCCGCCGAGGCTGAACGGCCCGTAGGCGCTGCTGAGGTAGCCGGTGCCTGCGAATTCATTTGGCTGGCTGGGCACGCAGACGTAGGGCGGCAGGTTGTTCCGCGAGCCGAGCTCATGGCTGATGACCGAGCCGAAGGACGGGAACTGGATGGCCGGCGACGGACGGTAGCCGGTGAACATGTTGTGCGTGCCGCGTTCGTGCGCTGCTTCGCCGTGCGTCATCGAGCGGACGATGGTGAGCTTGTCGGCGATCTTCGCGGTCTTCTCAAGGTACTGCGAGAGCTTCACGCCGGGGATCGGCGTGTCCACTGTTCCGAGCGGGCCGCGATATTCGATCGGTGCAAGGTGCTTCGGATCCCACGTTTCCTGATGGGCGCAGCCGCCGGGCAGGTAGATGTGAATCAGCGACTCGGCGGTCGCCGGAAATGTGTCGGTCTCGTTGGCGCGGAGCTTGAAGAGGTCGCCCATCGTCAGCCCGATGCCACCGGCGAGGCCGGCATAGAGAAATTCACGACGGCCTACTTTGCGGAAATGCGAAGGGTCGTCGTTCCAAGTTACGGTTTTGGTGTCGCTCATAGGTGTGGTGGTGGTCAGGAGTTGTTTAAAAGGGAGCAGGAATCCTGCAGGGTCGCATTGGCAATCCCACCGCTGAACACCGCTTAGTAAAAAACCGGTGTTTTTTACAAGGAGGAAAGGTGCAACCTTTGCAGGAGGCCGCCGCGAAAACTTGGATGACCCGGATGGGAAGAAGGTCACCACGGATCGCACGGATGGATTTCAGGGCGAAATTCCTTCATCCGTGGCTTCCGTGAAATCTGTGCTTTAAGCCTCCGCGTTCATCAGAGAGCGAAGATTGATCGCGCGAGGGTTTGCGTCCGCAGGCGCGGGCCGCTAGATCTTTCCGAACCCCGTGAACACTCCGCGCCCGAAGCTCTCCGCAGACGATCAGCACAGGCTGGAGGATCTGCACGCGCGGCTCAGCGGGCTGCGGCGTTACTACGTCGGCTATCCGTGCAATGAGGACTTTGATTTTTCGGAGCTACTGCCGTTCTTCCAGTTTGCCGTGAACAATGTCGGCGATCCGTTCGGCGGTTCGAACATCCCGCTGAACACGCATGACCTCGAGCGCGAGGTGCTGGCGGATTTCGCGGAGTTCACGCGCGCGCCGAAGGACGGCTGGTGGGGCTACGTGACGAGCGGCGGCACGGAGGGAAACATGTACGGGCTCTACGTGGCGCGGGAGCTTTTCCCCGAGGGCATCTGCTATTTTTCCGAGGACACGCACTACTCCGTCGCGAAGGTGCTGCGGCTCCAGCACACGCGGAACATCATGCTAAAAAGCCAGCAGAACGGCGAGCTCGACTACGCCGACCTGCGCGAGACGCTGCGCATCCACCGCGACGTGCCGCCGATCATCTTTGCAAACATCGGCACGACGATGAAAGGCGCGGTGGACAGCCTCGCGAAGATCCGCGCGGTGCTGGATGATCTCGCGATCACAAATTCATACATCCACGCCGACGCGGCGCTGAGCGGGATGATCCTGCCATTCGTGGAAAATCCGCAGCCGTGGGACTTCGCGGCGGGCGCGGACAGCATCTCGATCTCAGGCCACAAGATGCTCGGTTCGCCGCTGCCGAGCGGCGTGGTGCTCGCGCGCAAGTCGCACGTGGATCGCATCGCGCGGAGCATCGAATACATCGGCGCGCTCGACACGACGATTGCAGGATCGCGCAGCGCGTTCGGGCCGCTCTTCCTGTGGTACCGGCTGCGCACGCTCGGGCGCGAGGGCATCACAAAAATGGTGCGCGACAGCCTCGATCGCGCGGCCTACGCGGTGGAGGCGCTGCGTGCGCGCGGCATTGACGCATGGCGCAACGAAAACTCCGTGACCGTCGTTTTCCCGCGTCCGCCCGAGGCCGTGATGAAAAAGTGGATCATCGCGCCGAAGCGCGGCATCGGCCACCTCATCACGATGCCGCATGTCACGAAGGACATCGTGGACGAGTTCGTCACCGATTTTGCAGCCGCGATTGAAGCTGAGAAAAAATCACACACGCCATGAAACTCCTGCACGTCCTCGCCCCGAACCAGCCCGGCGTCCTCGCGCGCATCGCGGAGGCGCTCGCCGCCGCGGGCGTGAACATCGAGGACTTCGACGTGGAGAGCCACGGCGCCGAGGGCATCCTCTCGCTCACCGTGGACAAATACGACGAGGCCCTGCACATCCTGCGCGACCTCGGCTACCGTGCGGTGACGCAGGACACGCTGCTCATCCGCCTCGAGGACAAGCCCGGCGCGCTCGCAAAAATCGCTCTGCGTCTGAAGGACGCCGGCTGCGATCTCCGCTCGATGCATATCGTGCGGCGCGCGGGTGAATTCAGCATCGTGAGCCTCGTGACGAGTGACAACGCCGCCGCCGCCGCCGTGCTGCGAGACGTACTCATCGGCGAGCCGCCGGTGTGAGCAGGCATCGTTGAACGAAATGCGCCCGCCAAAAACCGCCGCCGCCGCCATTGCGCGCGGCCCCGTCCCTGCTATACACGTCTCCCTTTTCCAAGCAAAATACTGCCCACAAATGCCGACCTACGAATACGAATGCGAGAAATGCGAGGGCGCGTTTGAGTGTGTGCAGTCCATGAAGGACGATGCGTTCAAAGTGTGCCCGAAGGAGCTTTGCCGGATGAAAAAATGGGGCAAGGGCAAGGTGCGCCGGCTCATGGGCACGGGCGCGGGGCTTATTTTCAAGGGCTCGGGATTTTACATCACCGACTACCGTTCCGAGGGCTACAAGGCCGCGGCGAAGAGCGACACCGCGGCCTCGAAGCCTGCGGAAACCAAGCCCGCCGAGAGCAAGCCCGCCGCGACGCCGAAGGCTCCCGCGAAGAAGAAAGACTGACCCGCATTTTACCAGCTCCGATCAGCCATGCCACCGCCAGATTCCCGCAAGCTCACCTGCACCGCGTGCCAGCACGAGAACGAAATCGAGCGCGTCTATTGCCATAACTGCGGCGAGAAGCTGGACCGTTCCCTCCTCCCAAAAGCCGACATCACAAAGCCCTCCGAGGACAAGGCGAAGGTCGCGAGGAAGGTGAAAAAGATGATGGATCCCAACCGGTTCAACTGGTGGCTGAACTTCAAGACCCTCCTCCTCGTCGAGTTTCTCGCAGTGTTCGTCGCAGTGGGGTATCTCATCGTGCAGGCGCCTCCGTTTGTGGTGCCGCTCAGCAAGGAAAAGATGCCCGACATCGAAGTCGGCGAGTTGTGGAGCGAGATGCTCCGGCAGAAGCCGACGGTGTTCATCACCTTCAAGGAATTCGACGTGAACTACTTTCTCAGCAAGACAATGAAAGGCGGCGGCGGCAAATCAGAGGGTACCTTCGCGCACTTCGAGCCGGGCCTCGTCACGGTCGCCACGCAGCGGAGCGTGCTGGGCCTCTCGATCTGCAACTCCGCCAGCTTCACGCCCGCGCGCGACGGCGTGAAATGGAAAGCCGACGTCAGCCGTTTTGCCATCGGGCGGCTCACCGTCCCGTCCGTCCTTGCGAAGCTCATCGGGCTGAACTCGGCGACGCTCGGCGCATTCGCGCAGACCTTTGACAAGGACATCCAGCGGCTCGACCGGCTGGAAAAAATCGAGTCTGGCGAAGGTTCGATTTCCTTCACCACCAAGCCGCAGCAATGATTCCGCGCCCCGCGAGGGCTGTCGTTTTTCTCCTCGTCGTCGTGCTGCTGCACGGCGCGCTGCGCACCGTGGCATCCGCCGTGGACCTCCGCCGCCGCAGCGTGAGCAGCTCCGGGCAGTTCGTGATCTACTGCGACGACCGCGATGCGCGCGCGAGGATTGTCAGCTTCGTCGAGGATGTGAAAGGCCAGCTCCTCCGCGTCCTGCGCGAGCACGACGAATGGAAAATACCGGTCGTCGTCACCATTGAGCCCGAGCCCGCCGCCCCGGCCCCGCCGCAGCCCTCCTCGATCACCAGCACGCTTGTGAACACCATCGCCGGACCGAAGGTGGACGTCATCGTGCGCATCGGCGACGACCCCGGGAAAATCTCGCTCCAGCGCCACATCGTCCACGTGCTCCTGATCGAGATCGCATATCGCGACCGTCCGCCGATCCGCGTCGGCGAGCGATTCGCATACCCGCCGTGGTGGCTCACCGAGGGGCTGCTCCAGGACATCCGCGCACGGGCAGGAATGCGCGACCCGGACATCTTCAAGAGCATCGTAAACACCGAGAAACTCCCCTCGCTCGAGAAGCTCCTCACGCAGCCGCCGTTCCAGCTCGACACCGCCGCCGGCGCGGTGGATCGCGCGAGCGCACTCGCACTCACCTCCGCGCTGCTGAACATGCCCGCCGGCCCGGCGAACCTCGGCCGCCTCATCCGCGCGTGGCCCGACGGCTCGCGCGACCCGCTCACGCTCCTTGCGCGCCATTTCCCCGTGCTCGGCCAGTCACCGCAGACCCTCGCGAAATGGTGGACGCTCCAGCTCGCGCAGCTCGGCCAGTCCGAGACCCTGCGCGGCCTTTCCTCCGCCGAGGCGGACGCGGAACTCGCCGCGCTGCTCGCCTTCGACATCTCGTCCGGCAAGCCACCGCGCAGCCAGCGCTACGTCCTCGCGGACTTTGAAAAATACATCAAGCTCCCCGGCGCGAGGCCCGCATTGCGCCTCGCGCAGGTGAATATTTCCACCCTCGGCTCGCGGGCGCACGTCCTCTTCCGCCCCATCCTGAAGGAATACGAGGAGCTGTGCGGCCTGCTCGCCTCCGGCAAGACCTCCGGCGTCGCCGACCGCATCGCCCGCACCGAGCGCTTCCGCGCCTCCGTGCTCCAGCGCAGCGAGATGATCACCGACTACCTGAACTGGTACGAGGCCACGCAGACGCCCGGCAGCACCGGGCAGTTCGACAAGTATCTCCGCGCCGTCGAGGATCGCGACGCGAATAAGCGCCGGCCCGCCGTGCCCGTGGATCCGAAGATCGCCGAATATCTCGACGTGCTCGAACAGGAATTCGCCCCGCTGCGCCCGAACATGATCCCCGGCGACGAGCCCGCAGGCAGCGCACGGCGCTGAGCCCGGATTTCTCACGCTTCAGACGGCGGCGCGGACAGGCTGTTTCTCTACGAGGTAAGGCGGGGACGCGTGGCGCGCCTCTGGATACGACGCGTTTTTCTCCCCGGCCCCTTCCTCCGCAGCCTTGCGCGGAAAAATAATTCGGGTGCCGCGCAGAGTTGGAAACAGGCCGGGTAAGTAATGGACAAGCCCAATCGGGGCAAAACCCAAAAACAAAACCAACAAACCAAAACACCACATGAAAAACTCCATCATCAAATCCATCGCCGCCCTCCTTCTCATGGCCGGCATCACATCCGCTCACGCCGCCGACAAGAGCGTGATCGAACGCGCAAAGGAAAAAGTCCGCGAGGTCGTGAAAGAGATCAACACGCCCGTCCGCCCGCCCCGTACTCCCACCGCGATCGCCGGTGTGCGCGGCTGATTCTCCCCGAGCGCATCACGCAAATCCCTACACCACAGACATCCCATGAAAACAAACACGCTCCGCAAGCTCATCATCGCCGGTTCGCTCGGCGTCTGCGCGATGGCGCACGCCGCTCCGCCGCCCATCACCATACCGGCTCTGCCGGGGAAGCCGGCCCTCGGCAATTTTCTCACGCCGCCCGAAATCACCCGGCCTGTGATTCCCCGCATCACGCCCGTTCCGCTGCCGCCGCGGTGCCCCGGGCCGGTGCATCCGGTCCGGCCGGTTCAGGCACATCCGACCATGACCCTGTGCATCCCGATCCCGGCGCAGGAGAAGTCGAAAGTGCTGCCGCGTCCGTTCCCGATGCCGGATTTCACCGTGAGAAATCTGCTCACCGTGACCGGCAATGACAGCGGCTGCGTGAACAGGCCGGGCAAACCGATCCGCCCGATCCCCACGCCGACCCGCCCGCGTCCGAACATCTGAACCGAGTCAGCACACACCGAAGCCAAACCTCAAAAACACATCACCATGAAAACCCATCACCTCCTCACATTCGCAATCTACGCGCTGCTCGGCGGCGCGGTCCACGCCGCCGACAAGGACAAGGGCGTTGATCGCGCGAAGCGGCTCAACGAGCAGTTCACGCAGCCGCCGCGCGTCTCAACGACGACGGTGCGCACTCCGCAGCAGGCGATCACGGAATACAAAAATTCCGGCAAGGCACCGGGCATCAGCCTCAAGATCAAACCGGTTCCCGCGCCGGGCCGCTGAACCACCGCGGGCGCAACGCGCACAGGCAGCCGGTCCATTTTTTTGGGCTGGCTGCCTTTTGCGCCGCCCCGCACGATCCCATGCATGCGCGGCACATCGTCCTTTCCACTCACGCAGTGGACCCAGCTCGGCAAACTGCGGACCGGCGACGACTCGGAACGCCGCGGCGCGATGAGCACGCTCTACCAGCTCTATCGCCGCCCCATCCTCGCATTCCTCGGCGCGCGGGGCTTCTCGCAGGAACGCGCGGAGGATCTCGTGCAGGATTTTTTCCTCCACGCCATCACGCACCGGCTCTTTGAAAAAGCGGACGCCGCGCGCGGCCGTTTCCGCAGCCTCATCCTCACGGCGCTCCAGCACTACGCGGCAAATTCGCACCGGCACGACCAGGCGCAACGGCGCATGCCGCCGGGCGGATTCGTCTCGGCGGATGAGCTGCGCGAAGAAGGCGGCAAGACGGCGATGCTCGGCGTGGAGCACGATCCCGCGGGCAAGGCGTTCACAAAATCATGGGCTCAGACGCTGCTCGGCCGCGTCGTGAAAGCGCTCGAGGACGAGTGTGCGAAGACGGGCAGGCAGGCGCATTTCGACATCTTCCGGCGCTCGATCCTCGCGCCGATCCTCGACGGCGTCGCAGCGCCTTCGCAGCGCGAGATGGCATCGGAACTCGGCATCACGGAAAAGGAAGTGGCCAACCGGCTCGTGACCGCGCGCCGCGCGTACCAGCGGCTGTTGCGCGCAGAGATCGCCGAATACGCGAGCAGCGAGGAAGACGTGGAAGCAGAAATCCGCGACCTGTTCGCCGCACTGCGGGAGGTCTGAGAGACTGTGTGAAAAATCGCGGAAGCCGGGAAGACAGGCGTCCTCGCCTGTCATGGCAGACAGGCTTCCAGCCTGTCGTCTTCGGGCACGGCAGGCCGGAGGCCCGCCTGCCCTCACAGTCGGGACGGCTGTTTTCCGTCGCACGCTGACTTTTCACAAAGTCTGAAATGGCGCATGCTTCGCTGCGCGCCACGATCGTTTTGGGAAAAGGAAAGTAATTCGAGTCGCGCGCAGAGTTCTGCGCGGGGCCGGTAAGTAATGAGTGAACCGAGTTCCAATTCGGCCAAACAAACCAACACAAAAACCAAACATGAAAACCTCACTCCTCGTCCTGTTCACCACGATGCTCGCCACCGCCGCGTTCGCCGCGCCGCTGCCGGGCAACGCCCTCGCCGCCGCCGCCGGTGCCGCTGCCGCGCTGAATCACACGCTGCCGCTGACCGGCTCCTCCCTCACCCTGACTCCGCTCACGCAGCGGCTCGAACTCACGGTGACTCCCGCTCCGCAGATCGTGCCTGCCATTCCTGCTGCGGTCGCTGCTCCCGCACCGGTCCGCGCAGTCCGCGCCCGCTAGCTTCCAATCGTCGCAACGCAAACAGACCTCAAAACCAATCCCGAAATGAAATCAACGCTCCGCCGTCGCCTCTTCCCATCCGCGCTCGCAGCGACATGGCTCGCCGTGTCCGTCACCGTTCCGGCCTTTGCTCTCACCCTCTTGCCGCAGCCGCCGACTCCGCTGCCTCCGCGGCAATATGCGGACGCCGCCCCGGCCGATGAAATCACCCGCACGGGAGTGATCGAACGCCGCGTCGCCATCGGTGGCGAGACCACCGGCTGGGTGCTGCGCGACCAGAAGGGCAAAAAGATCGAACTCAGCCTTCCGCCCGCGGCATTCGCAACCATCCGCGAAGGCATGCACGTGGTGATCAAAGGAAAACTCGGCACCAAAAAATATGTCGAGCGTGGCGAGGTGACCATGTTCCACGTCCGCGAAATCAGCGAAATCGTACACTGACGTGCTTTACTGCGCGCGCGTCAGCGCACCGTCTTGCATGTCCACCGGCAGAAGCTCCCGCTCGGCACGGGCAGCGTGTCGGCGTCGCCGTGCAGCAGCATTTCGCCGTAGTGCAGCGTGCCATTTTCGCCGAACGCCTGGAGCAGCAGATGATGCAGCGAGACGGGCGTGAGCTCCGGCGTGTGGCAGGAGATGAGCACGCCGGACGGCTCTTCGGAAAGCAAACGCGAGAGCAGCGAGAGCAGCTTCGGCAGATCATTTTCGATCTTGAAAATCTCGCCCTTCGCGCCGCGCCCGTAGCTCGGCGGATCGAGGATCACCAGGTCGTAGCGCTGGCCGCGGCGCAGCTCGCGTTCGAGGAATTTCGTCACGTCGTCCACGATCCAGCGCACCGGTTTTTCCGTCAGCGAATTCAGCGCCGCATTTTTCCGCGCCCACTCGACCATGCCCTTCGACGCATCCACATGGCACACCTCCGCGCCCGCGCGCGCCGCCGCAAGCGTGCTGCCGCCGGAGTATGCGAAGAGGTTCAGCACCTTCGCCGCGCGCCCGTTCCGCTCGCGAAATTGCGCGCATTCCCGCGCGATTTGCTGCCACTGCTCGCGCTGTTCGGGGAAAATCCCGAGGTGCCCGAAGTCCGTCGAGCTGAGCTGAAATTGGATCCCGTCCACCTCGATCGCCCACGTGGCCGGAAGTTTCTCGCGCCCCTGCCAGCGGTTGCCGTCTTCACGGGAAAAAGCCGCCGTCGCCGTGCGCCACACCTCGGGCCGCGACGGATGCCACACCGCCTGAGCGCAAGGCCGCGCGAGCACGATGTCGCCGAAGCGTTCGAGTTTCTGAAACCCGCCGCTGTCGAGAAGCTGATAACCGGATGCGTGCTGTGCGATGCGCCCCTTCATGCCACAGACATCGCCGCGGGCAAGCCCGGCAACATCAGGACTGACGCACCAAGACGCCGCCGGCGAGCGAAGGCCGCTCCCGGGTGGAGCACGCGACTCGCGTGCTGTTTCCGGCGACCCGCCGGAAACACCGCGTGGCGTGTCAGGAAACACACACGACTTCCAGATTTGTGCGCTTCCAAGATCTGAACACCACGGAGGAACACACGCGCATCGGGTGTCTGCGGCGAGTCGCCGCAGACAGCACGCGAGTCGCGTGCTCCACCCGAAAGCTTCCGCTCGCGCCAGTCGTGATTTTGCTCCGTCAGCCCTGCCGATAAGACATCGCCGGGGCACCGCTTGCGCCGCGCAGACTCTAAAGCCCGTGCGGATGGCGCACGACTGCGCCATTCATCGGGCGTCCGCGCGTCGTCCACCGCGGGCCGTCGCCACCGCCCCAGCCGGTGTCGAAACGCAGCCCCGCGACCGTGAGAAAGACGTGGCCACTGCGCGCATAGACGCTGATCCATCGGCCCTTCCCACGCACGCCATAGCGGCGGAATGCGGAGGACGTGGTCGGCTCATCGAGCAGGCCCGCCTGGCACAGCACCCATGAGGCCGAACCGGAGCAATCGTACGCGCTGCTGAGTTCGCGCGTGTGCCCGCTGCCGTAGCCGTACGGCAGGCCCGCGATCTGGTTGCCCGCGGCGATCGCGGCCTTCACCGCATGCGGCGCGCCCGCCGGTGCCACGGCCTTGCCGCCGTGCAGCGTGGCGGTCTTGCCAGGGATGTAGCGATAGCCGTATTGCCCGTGGCTGCCGCCGCAGCCGGCGAGCAGCACGATTGCCGGGATGACGAGAAACAGGAGACGAAACATGCGCGCGAGGATTGCGTGAAAGTGGTGAAAAGTCATGCCCGGAGTGCCGCAGATTTCACGCCGCCTGGAGCTGCCTGCGGCAGAGCCAGAGGAGCGACTTCAAGCCGAGTTCCGCGAGATTGAAGGGCTTGCCGACGAAGTCATTTCCACCGCTGAGGCTGGCCTTGGCCTTGTTCAGAAAAGTGGCCATGCCAGTGATGAACACGACCGGCGTGTCCTTGTATTTCTCAATGGCGCGCACTTTTCCGCACAGCTCGAAGCCGTTCATCTCCGGCAGTCCCACATCGAGGAGGATGAGATCGAAATCGGACTTGTTCAGCTTTTCAAGCGCCTGCGCGGGAGACTCGGCGCACTCGCATTTCAAGCCGGCGAGATCGAGCGCAGCACCAATGAACTGCCGGGCGCCGTCCTCGTCGTCCACCACGAGAAGCGTCGCGGCGGCTGGGTCGGGAAGGCTCGCGAGACACGCCGGTGTGGCAATCCCTGCGAGGAAATCGAGCGTCTGGCTCACGGTGTGGATCGTGGATGCGTTCAGCTGATCGTGCGTCTGGTTCAGGTCGAACAGAAGCAGGTCCAGCGCGCCGGTGATCTGCGTGAAGGGCTTGTATGGAAGGAGGGCGACCTTCTGCGCAAAGGCGTGCGCGAGATTCCACAGCTCGTGCAGCGCGGGCAGTTCCGGAGGCTTCGCCGCGACGCCTGGCAGGCAGTGGCGCATGCGGTTGATGCTATCAATCGCGTTCGCGAAGATCGTCTCGATCCAAAAATCTTCCGCCTTGAAAAGGTCCGCCCCAGCGGATGCAGGGAGGATGGGCATCCCGAGGGTGTGGCGCGTCGCATCAATCACGGACGCAATCGGCTCGATCGAGTAATGGATCGCGTGCGTCGCACCGGCGTCAATGGCGTCGTGCGACGCCTGGGCGAGCACATTCGGGAGGATGAGGATCGGGATCTGCGCATTCGCCGGTTCGGTCCGGATCGCCTTGAGAAATTCGAGCGGGTCGCTCTCCTGGTAAACGACATCCATCAGCACGATGTCGGGCTTTTTTTCCGCGAGGAGCTGCGCGGCCCTCCCGAGATCCCGCGCGCTGAAGACGATGAAGTCGCCCGCCGTGAGCTTGTCCTGATAGAGCTTGAGCAGGAGCTTGTCATCGACGGCGAGGAGAACGCGTTTGGGTGTCATACCGGTGGGCTGTGGGCTGTGTGGGCGTGGGTGGCGTGAACTGCGGCGGAATGAGAACGCAGGGATCGTGCCGGGCCGCACGTGATTTTTGGCGGCGGCTGGAATGCGTGATGCTCCCGTTTCTTGCACCCCGATGAACATGAAAACCTCGCACAACGCCCGCCCGCGCCGCAGCTCCCGCTCCGGCCCGTGGAGCACCAAAAACATCCGCCTCCTCCGCGCCGCCCTCCGCGTGTGGGAACTCAAGCACCGGAACGCGGCCCGCTGACTCCGGCCCCGTCCGCGCTGGTGTTAAACGTTTAACACCGTGATTTTTCCGCGCGCTATCGCAGCGCCGCGGCCGCGCGGTCTTGGAAGACCTTCCGCGGCTCCGTGAAGTCGCAGTCCTTGTAGCCTCCGCGCTGGATCATCAGCACGGTGACCGCGTCGCGCCTCGGGTCCGCCCAGCTCTGCGTCGCAAACGATCCGCCGTGGCCGAATGAGCCCGCGGAGAGCCCCGCCGTCATCCCCTGCGGCGAGCGCACAACCTGGAAACCGAGGCCCCAGCTCATGCCCTCGATGGTCCCCGTCTTCATGCCGCCGGTCTGAATCGTGATCATCCGCCGCACCGATTCCCGGCTCAGGAATTTCCGCGAGCCGATCGAGCCGCCGCCGAGGATCATCTGGTAAAAACGCCCGACATCCGCCGCCGTGGAAAACAGCCCGCCCGCAGGCAGCGCCGGCCGCGAGGTGTCGCTGATCTCGCCGGGCCGCGCATAGATGGACGTCTCCGCGAGCCCGCCCCCACCGGGCCGGTACGCCTTTGCCACCCGCCGCTGCGAAGGCCAGAAAGTGGTGTCGCTCATTCCGAGCGGCGAGAGCAGGCGCTGCCGCAGGAAACTCGCGTATGACTTCCCGCTCACGACCTCGATGATCCGCCCGAGCGTGTTGAACCCGCTGTTCGAATAATCGAACCTCGACCCCGGCGCCGACCTCATCGGCGCACGCGCGTACGCCACCACGCGCTCGGCGAGCGGAGCCCGTGAGCCCAACTGCGCATCGCCGAGCCCGCCCGTGTGCGTGAGCAGGTCGCGGATCGTCACAGGCCGCGCCGGCGGTGCACCGTGCAGCCGCATGTGCGAAAATTCCGGGATGAACTTCGACACCGGATCGTCAATGCGCAGCCGGCCCTCGTCGGCGAGCATCATCACGCACGCGGCGGTCAGCGGCTTCGTCATCGACGCGATCCAGAAAAGATCGCCCGTCCGCATCGCACGCCCAGCGGCGATGTCCGCACTCCCAACCGCGGCGAGATGCACCACCTTCCCATGCTGCGCCACGAGCGTGACGGAGCCGGCAATCACATTGCGATCCACCAGCGATTGCATCCCCGCCGTGATCGCCGCAAAGCCGCCCGCTTCCGGACGCGACGCGGCAGAGGCAGCGGACGCAGCGAACGCGGCAGACGCGACGAGGACGAGCGCGAGTGTGGAAAGTGTGGAAAAGAATTTCATGCGCGACTGCTATTGCGATTTGCCCGCGCGGTCGAGCGCACTCCGTACCCGCGCTCGTGAAAGCGCGGGCTGATTCATCCGCACGCATCCCACAAAAAAAGGTCAGCCCGCGCTTTCACAAGCGCAGCTACGGAGCGCGCCCCCGCAGACCGCAACGCCTCACTTTTCCCTCATCAACGAATCTTTCGCCTCGACGAGTTCCCTCAGCTTGGCCTTGTCCACCTTCGGGAAATGCAAATCGAGCGATTGCAGCGTCTCGATGATCGCACTCGCGACGACGATTCGCGTGAACCACTTGTTGTCCGCAGGCACCACATGCCACGGCGCGTCCTTCGTCGCCGTGTGCCGGATCATGTCCTCGTAGGCCTCCATGTATTCGTCCCAGCGCGCGCGCTCCTTCACATCGTTCGCGGAAAATTTCCAATTCTTCTCCGGCTCGTTCAGCCGCGCCAGGAAACGCTTCTTCTGCTCCGCCTTCGAGACGTGCAGGAAAAATTTCCGCACCACCGTGCCATTCCGCGCAAGGTGCCGCTCGAATGCGCGGATGCTCTCGAAGCGCTCATCCCAGATGCCCTTCGTGATCAGCTTCGGCGGCAATTTTCCACCCGCGAGAAATTCCGGATGCACGCGCACCACCAGCACATCCTCGTAGTACGAGCGGTTGAAAATCCCGATCCGCCCGCGCTCCGGCAGCGCCTTCGCCGTGCGCCAGAGAAAATCGTGATCCAGCTCAAGATCGCTCGGTGCCTTGAAGCTCGACACCTCGCACCCCTGCGGATTCACGCCCGACATCACATGCTTGATCGTCCCATCCTTCCCCGCCGCATCCATCGCCTGAAAAATCAGCAACAGCGCCCACCGATCCTGCGCATAAAGTTTCTCCTGAAACTCGCTCATCAGCCGCACACTTTCCCGCAGCAGTTCCGTCGCCTTCTCCGGCGACTTCAGTTTCCCAGTGTCGCCGGGATGCACGTCCTTCAGCCGGAATTTCTTCCCGTTCGTGATGCGGAAACGTTCGGCGAGATCGGTGAGGGATGAGGGCATAGCGGTTTGGGGATGCGGGACACGCTTACCGTCTTCCGACAGCGCAGCCGATGGAAATCGTGCGACAGGCAGACATGGAAAAGCACCCTGGCTTCGACGACGGTACCGCAGCCCGCACAACCACGCACGCTCATTCACCAGCCAGTTCGCCGGCCACATCCCGCGCGCCGTGCAGGATCCGCACGATGCGCAGCGGATCGGTGCCGATCTCATACACGATGAGGTACCAGACACGCACCGTGTGGAAGCGCACGCTGGCATCGGCACACAGGTCGCGGCGGCGATGCCCGATGCCTGGCCGTCGCGCCAACAACGCGCAGGCTTGCATGATGTCCTGCTCCAGCCTGTCCGCCGCGAGGGGATTCTCGGCAGCCACGAACACCCAGACCCCGAACAAGTCCGAGCGCGCCTCGTCGCTCAGGACAAACCCCTTCATTTCGCGCCGTCGCGACTCTGCCAAGCCGTCTTCTGCTCTGCCATCCACCCAGCCACCTCATCCGGCGCATGGACACGTCCGGCACGGGCGGACTCCAGCCCCTTGGTGATTTTCCCCCGCGCACCGGCCTTCCACTCCTCATCCTCCCCGGTGCGCATCATGGCCAGGCTCGCGGCAATCATTTCATCCGCCGAGGAGTAGGCTCCCTCTCCGACCTTGCGTTGAATGAACTCTTCAAGGGCTGGAGCAAGCGTCACGTTCATGGCGGCAAATGTTCGCCTAGCCTGCGGTTTGGTCAAGGCGGCATCCACCTGCATCGGGTCACCTGCGCGTGAATGCATGGCGGCCGGGAGTCCGCCACACACTTGCCTCCTTTTACGTTCGCAGCCGATGGAAATCGTCGCGACAGCGCCGGGCACAATTCTCAGCGTTTTCTGCGAAGATAATTCTGCACCTCGTCGTTATCGCCGACGAAATCAAAAGTCAGCACTCCCTTGCGCGCTTCAAACAAAGAGCGCGGCCACATCGTTGTCCGACTGAAACCGCTTCGCTTTCTTCCTTGTCGCTGGATCGTTCACGTCCATGCGTTTGAGTGCGCCCTTTTCGATGATGACGATTTCCAGTCGTCCGAATGTGTTGCCGTGTTTGTCGGCATATTCGGCCAGCCCTTTCGCTTTCGCCCAAGTGTCGGTTCGCGTCGGGTCGCGGGGATCAATCAAGTCGGCTACGAGTTCGCCGTGCTCGCGCCTGATGATGACGAAGTCCGGATAGAAGGGCTTCACACCGCCTTTGTCGTAGGGCACACAGACCGCCCAATCTTTGCGGTCGATGTTGCGCAGCCAGCCGACGAAATCCGGCTTCGACATCGCCTCCTCGATCACAGCCTTCTCCCATGAATTGAGCTTGGTGCGGAATTCGCCATTGGCAGCGGTGTAGAGGTGATGTTTCCAAACGCCCTCGTCCTTCCGGACTGAAATCTCGGGAGGCAGCGTGCGTGTGATCTCCACTGGCTCCTTCGTCGCGCCCAGCAAGCGATTGTAGTGCTCCTGTGCGGATGTCGGAAGCTTGGTGATCTTCCGTTTATTCCGCTGGTGGAGCACGCTGAAGGTTGCCGCTGCCGCGCGCTCCAACTCTGCGACCGTGGCTTTGTCCTTTAGGACTTCATGAAGCTCCAGTTTCGGGCGCAGCGGATCAGTTTCATCGTAGAGCCGTTTCCAAAACTCCTTGTGTAGCCCTTCGCCAATTCCGAGCACGCGCCCACAACGCCCGAAAATATCATCCACGTTTTCCGGTGTTAGCGTGACGGTTGTCGTGCCTTGCTGTTTGGTGGTGAGGCTGCCGACTTGCACGCCGATCGTCGTTATTTCCAGTTCGCCCGTCTCCCGCACGCGCTCTACGAACTTGGGATCGTTCTTCGACAGCCGTGCGCGCGCATCGAGCAACACTTTCAGGCACGCCTCGCGCGCTTCGTCGTGGGCATAGGGATCGAGTTCATCCTCGATGGTCAGACGTGACGCGAGCCGCAGCACGCGTTTCACGGGTGGCAGTTCGGGCACGCGCCCGATGGAGTAGCTCGGCAGCGATTGCACCAACTCGAAAGCCGCATCCATCCCCACCGCGCGCGGATAGATGAGCATCTCACGGCCCGCCACCGCATTGGTGCCGAGGCCACTTTCGGCATCGGGATCGCGCAACTCGCCGAGGATTCCGGCGAGCGCAGCTTGATCGTAGTGCGGCAGGAAAAGCTCCACCGTGTTGAGCACTTCGCTGCCTTCGATGCGGCGCGAAAGCGGCGTGCGAATCATCCGCCCAACAAGCTGTGCGATGAGCGTGTCATCGCTGGCCCGGCGGAATGACATCATCACTTCAGCGCGCGGGCAGTCCCATCCGGTCGTAAGGCTCATCTTGAAAAAGACCACGCGCACCATCGTCTGCTCCTGAATGCGTGATGCTTCGATTTTCTGGATGAACTTTCCGCCCGCCTGCACCGGTGCGTCCTCTTGGAAACAGTGCGCCAGCGCCTCGTTCGGCAAATCACCCGCCACCTTCTCAATCACGCGCACCGCTTCATCGAGGCTCGTCTTGCTCAGGACCTTATCATTGCCGTCTTCGACCTGCACCACGAGCACCGGGCGCACGGGTTCGATGTTCTGCGTGCGGCAGTAGTCGGCCCACTGCCGACCGAAATCCATCCACCGCTGAGCAGCTTCCTTGAGTAGCGTGAAATCGCCCGGCGTATCGTCGCTCGGGATTTGCACGAGGATCATGTCCTTGAGCAGTCCGGATTCGCGCACGTCATCTACGGTGATCTTCACGTCGTTCACACCACGGCTAGATCCGGCCAGTAGCGTTTGAAATCGCTGCGGTGTCGCGCTCATGCCGAGCATGATCGGCACACCGGGCTTGGGCAGTTCGTCATCCGGCGAGCCGAGAATAAATTTCTGCACGATGCTTTGTGCCCGCTTCTCCTCTTGCGCGCTCGCCTTCATGCCGCGATGCGCCTCGTCGAGCACGACGATGAAATCATGCGGACATTCCTTCGCGGTGTTCGCCACCGTTTGCCAAAACGTCCATGTGCGCTTGTCGCCGCCGCCGGGTGTGGTGAGCAGCTTGTCTTTGCCCAGCTTGCTCGTGTTGATGAAATAGACGTGCCCCGGCGTGAATCGCTCCTGATCGAAATTCGCGTCCACGGTGATCAGCCGCGAGATTTGGAACGCATCCGACGCGCGCCAGATTTTATCGAGGCTTTGCTGGTTTAGCTCCGGCGAGTCCGACACCCACAGGAACGTCGCACGCGGATTCGCCTCGTGATCTTCGCCGCCCTTCACGATGCGCTCGATCAGCGCCGCAAGCGTCACCGTCTTGCCGGAGCCGGTGGGCGAACTGAGCACGAGCGCCTGCGGCACGTCCGCGCTCACGCCCGCCCGCGCCAAAGCAAGTCGCTTGAGAAGCTCCTTCACCGCCGTCTCCTGAAAATCCTTCAGCTCGAATTTCATGGCTGGGCGAGCAACTCCGTGTTGATGCGGAAGTTTTCGAGATAGCTCCTGTAAAGCTGCACCGTCTCCGCGCCGGCCAGCGAACGCGGAAGCGCCCGCGTCATCGCGCGGAAGTTTTCCTCCGAGTCGGTGACGAAAAAAATGTGCGTGAGATCACTCCGCCTGCTCACTTCGCGTTTGAACGCACCGAAGCGCCGCTCCTCGATCAGCACTGCGAACGGCGAATGTTTCGGAATGAACCACGGTGTGCTCCCGCGCGACGACTCACGCTGCCCCATGCAGCCCGCCCGCGCCCAAAGCAACGGTAGGATCGCCTCGAACTGCCGGCCCATCGCCACCGCGCCGGGATCTAGAAACTCAACTTTGAAATACTCGATGTTTTCCTCGAAGCCCTCGGCCAACGGGCGCCCATTCAGATATTCGCCCGCTAGCTCAGTGCCGTCATCGCGCTTGCCGACGATAGAGAATTTACAGCGCGGCCAACCGACGGAATCCGCAACCCCATGGCGTTCGAATTCCGAATCGCCGGGAAAGTGACCTTCGTCGAGTAGGCGCTTTTCAAGTTTTTCTGTGACTTCGTTGTTCGTCACCAAAATGCACCGGCGCTTTCCGCCAAGTTCCGCGTTGAGGAGCGCCGTGGCATGGAGTGTCGTGCCCGAACCGCCAAAGAAGTCGAGGATCAGGGCGTCCGGTCGTTTGCTGGTGATAATTTTCAGCGTGTCCCGCACGGCATACAGTGACTTCGGGAACGAAAACAGTCCGCCTTCGCCGAGGATTGTTCGAATAAGAGTCGAGCCGTAGTTTCCAGCGTCGTGCGTGCCCCGATGCCAAACGGTTTTGATCTGTCTTTGCTCCCCTGATGCGTATTCGATCTGAACCGCTCCTGTCTTCACGTCACGCTCCGTGACTATGATCGTGCCCGCTTCGATGTCCTTCTGCGCCTTTCGACCGAGATAGAGGACGGTCCATGTTTTCCGCTTCGGATCGTAGCCGCCGAGCTTCACATAACCTTTGGCGACATATTCCCGCATCGTGGCCGGGCTGACTCGCCAGTTCCCGAGAGAACCGTCGCCTCGAAACGGCCAAGCCACTTTCTTCTCATCTTCCTTGCTCAATTTCGGCTCCTCATCAAATGCGAGCGGCTCGCCGAAACCGGTAATCACTGGAATGTTCGGATCCACGAAGATCGGGTAGAACAGCTTCTTACGGTCTTGACGCCGTGAGTTAGTTCCCCCGCGCAACAACCATTCCCACCGCGGAGTTTGAAATCGCGTCTGTTCAATTCGATCGAGAGCGAGCAAATCGTCATTTTGCGGGGAAAGACTCACGTCGGGCCCAAAACAGAAGAATGCGTATTCCTCCACGCGTGAGAGCCGCCCCTGCGCAACCCCCTTTTGATTGATCACGATCGTGACCATCTGACGGGAAAACTCAGGCAGTTCTTGGGCAAGGAGGGCACCGAGGTGATGAACCTCATGCTCATCAATCGTCACCACCAAAACGCCATCGGGCTTGAGGAGCGGTTTCGCCATTTGTAGCCGCTTCTTCATCATGGAAAGCCACTTCGAGTGCCGCCACGAGTCGGCCTTGTCCACGTAGTCGTTGTTGTATTTCCAGTCCCGCGCGCCGGTATTGTAGGGCGGGTCGATGTAGATCATATCCACCTGACCCTCGTAGGCGTAGAGCAGGAGTTGGAGGGCGTGGAAATTGTCGGCGTTGATCAGGACGTGCCACGGCTTCTCCACACCGCCGCGCGCCACGCGATCCACCGGAACCAGCGCCGGATAGATGGCTTCGCCGAAACGCTTCACAACCACGAGGTTCGCCAACGCAAACTCGCGGTGTTCCGCATCATACTTCCCTTCGGTTCGCCGACACTGCGCCTTCGCGCCTTTCACCCCGACAACCAACCACAAGTCATTCCCCGGGGTGCCACGCTCGGCGACCAACTCTCCCGCTCGCACCGGAAAGCCAGGCAGCCGCACCGTCTCCGGCAAATGCTCCTCAAACACGAGGCCAAACTTCTTCCGCACCTTGAGCCGCTTCACCTCCGCCGCGATTTCAACACGCAGACGTGGATCGGCGATTTCACCGATCAATTCCTCAATTTTGGCCATCGCGAAGCGGGAGTCATGGATGCGAAGCCCTTTATAAGCGGCTTCCGAAAGCCATCTATAAAGGGCCAACAAGTGCGACGGCAAGCCCCAAGATGGTTGGGTGCCAACGAAGGCGGATCAGCCCTACAACATCGTTGCCAGAAACATCAGCCGCCTGCGTGGCGAGCGCGGTGTTACGCAGGAGAAACTCTGCGAACTGGCTGACGTGAGTCGTGGCTACTTCCAGCGAGTCGAGTGCGGAAAAGCGAACATGAGCATCGAATACCTCGACCGCATGAGGAAGGCGCTGAAGTGCCGGTGGGCGGATCTATTTCGGGGGCTGGACAAGGAATAAACCGGCGCGCTCAGGGAGTTCCCCATTGCCGGTGGCGCGCGGTTCGTGCATGCTTTTGCGCATGAGCACGCTTGCCGAAATCGAAGCCGCCGCCGACTCGCTTCCCAGCGCGGAGAAGGAAGAGCTGCTCCGCTTCCTCGCCATGCGGCTGAGGAAGGAGCGCGCGATGCCGGAACCGCGCATCTATTCCGACGCAGAACTCGTGACCATGCTCGCCGAGGATGAGGCCGGTGGGGAACGCTTCCGGCTAGGGCGTTGAACATCTTCCTCGATAGCAGCGTCGCGGTCGCTGCGAGCCTGTCGGTCACCGGCGCATCACGCGAAGTCTTCAACCACGCCGCCCGCCAGGGCTGGCACCTTTTCGTTTCCCCTTGGGTGCTCCGCGAAGTGCACGACAACCTCGCCAACAAACCGCCCGAGGCCGCGCGTGCGTGGGTATCGCTTCGCGCCAAGACCACAGTCGAGAACGACGAACTGACCTTCGACTGGCCGATTGTCTTTGAGGCATCCAAGGACAAGCCCGTCCTTTTCAGCGCCCTCGCCTGTGCCGACGTGCTGCTCACGCTCGACCGCCGCGATTTCCGCGACCTGCTCGGCCAGACCATCTACGGTCTCCGCGTGCTCACACCGGGCGAGTTTCTCCGCCTCGAACGCGAAAATGGAAAGCTGCGCTGAGCGAGCCTCCTACCACGCCCGCTCGATGGAGCGGCGCTTCCACAGGAACTCGAACATGTTCCCCTCGTGCGGCTGGTCCCATGAGATCGCCATTGTCGAGATCGGGCCGATGTTCAGGCGATCGATCTCACCGAAGGCTTCGAGTTCGCCGATGAATTTTGCGTCCTTCGTGATCGCCGACACCGCGAGCGAGTAGCCGATTTTGCCGAGCATTTCGGACTGCGGGCATTGCACGACGCTCGCGTAGGGGCAGAGGAATTCCTTGTTCGACAGCGGGTGCGCGAAGCTCTCGCAATGCACGATTGTCGGGCGCAGATAGACGCCGCCCTCGAACTCCACCTTGCGCGGGCCGCCGCGGTATTTCGCCGTCGCGTCCGTCGCACCGGGCGTCTTCAGGCCGTCGTCGATTTGCGCGTCGATGAAGCCGGCCATCTTCACATTCGCGAAGCCGGAGAGGCGGGCGTTTGCGTCGTCGTTCTTCGTCGGCTGGATGGGGCCGAGCTTTTGCGCGAGTGCGTCGGCGATCTCGGCGGCGTATTTCGGCACGACGATGGCGCTGGCATTGATGCACGAGCGGCCGCCGTTGTCGCTGATCGCACCGGCGATCACGTCAATGTAGTCGCACCAGTTCTCGATGCAGTCGTCGCCGATGAGGATTTTGCTCCAGCCGGGGCCGTGCAACTGGATCGCAGGGTTGTTCGCATACTGCGCCATCGTGTTCTTGTCGCCGAAGATGAGCGCGCGTCCGCACGACTTCAGAATCTCGCCCGCGCCCTCGTGGTCCGTCGGGTAAAAGCCGAACGCCTCTGATGGCACGCCTGCGGCGATGAACGCCTGGATGAGCCGGAACGGCGTCCAAGGCTCGTCGCGTCCGGGCTTGATGACCACCGGCGTCTTCAGCGCGATGGCTGGCAGCCAGAGCGAATTCACCGCGGGCGAATTGCTCGGCATCACGAGACCGAGCGCCTCGCACGTCGGGAAAAACGAGAGCTTCGTGCCGAACTGCTCGCCGAAGCCGCGGTCAATGATCGTCATGTCGAGCCCGCGCGAGAGGCCGTTCAGGATCACGTCGAGATGCGTGAGCGCGTAGTGAATCTTCGTCATGTTGCGGCGCACCATCACGTGCGGCAGACCGCTCGTGCTGCTGAGCGTCGCGACGTATTCGTCCGCCGACTGCGTGTGCCCCTTGTCGCCGAGCGGCAGCGTGCCGTTCAGGAAAAACTCTCCCGCCTTTGCCGACATCGCGACGAGTTGCGCCACGGTGAATTTTTTCAGCGCCGCGCGCGCGTCGCCGAGCTTGCGGAAATCCTTGCGCAAAATGCCCGCATTGATCGAGGACACGACCGCCTTCACCTCGCCGGTGCGGTGGTCCTTGATTTCGAGTTTGTCGAGGCTCTCGTAGCTGCGGCCGAGACGGAGGACGGGAAGATGCGGGACGTTGCTCATGGCGATAGGTGTGCGTGGAAGGCGGGTGCGCGTTTGATACGTGAGCGTAATAACCGTGGCAAAGGTTTTTCTCGGACGCGGACAGGGAAGTGCTCAGTGCACGGTTCTCAGTGCTCAGCCCGAACGCCGCGGTTGAGGGCCGAAGGCCCGCCGCCATACCAGCCTTGGGCAACGCCCAAGGAATGCTTTCCCAGACGGAGAAAGGGCTGAAAGCCCGGCACCAATCGTGTACAAGTCCGTGAATAAATGGATCGGGCCTTCAGCCCTTACGCCGTCGTTGGCTCCAGACCTGGGCCGACGCTCGTGCCCGCGTAAAAGGGCCTTACAGCCCTCACGCGGCCAGTTCGCTTTGGCCCAGGCTGATATGATGCCGGGCCTTCGGCCCTCAGCCGCGGCATCGGTGCGCAACGCGTTTCTGAGCACTGTGAACTGAGCACTGAGCACTTCCTCTTTTCCCCTCGCCCGCCGCGCGCAAATCGCGACACTGCGTGCTGCATGAAATCCCTCCTCGCCCTCGCCAGCCTCGCACTTTTCACCATGAGCACCATCGCCGCCGACGGCCCCGTCTTCCACATCGTCCATTTCAAATTCAAGGCCGAGGCCACGCCCGCGCAGATCGCGCAGGTGGAAAAGGATTTCGCCGCACTGAAAGGGAAGATGGACATCGTGCAGTCGCTCGACTGGGGCACGGACATCTCGCCCGAGAAGCTCGGCGACGGCTTCACTCATTGCTGGGTGCTGACTTTCAAAAACGAAAAAGATCGCGACGCCTACATCGTCCATCCCGCGCACAAGGCGTTCGTGGCGACGCTCGGCGCGGTGCTCGAAAAGCCGCTCGTCGTGGACTTCATCCCGAAGAAGTAGCGCGCGTCTTTCTTACCCGCAGACAAACGCGAAGAACACGTGTGACTGGTGAATGGTGACTGATCACCAGTCGCCCACACCAGTCACCAGTCACCAGTCACCAGTCACCAGTCACCAGTCACCAGTCACCAGTCACCAGTCACAGCCCCGTTTCCCGCTGACCACCGCCATGAAAGTCCTCTTCACCCACCCGGATTTCACACGCGTCGGGCATTGCCAGGCGATTTTGGAGGAAGCGGGCATCGCGTGCTTCATCCGCAACGAGAGCACGCAGAACCTGCTCGCGGGCCTGCCCGACACCGCCGCGCAGCCCGTGCTGTGCGTGACCGAGGACGCCGACGCGCCGCGGGCGATGGAACTGCTGCGCGACTTCACCGCCACCGAGAAGCAGATCGAGTCGGAGGAAAATTCCGCCGAATGGAAATGCCCGCAGTGCGGCGAGACCGTGCCGGGGAATTTCGGCTCGTGCTGGAAGTGTGACGCGCTGCGGCCCGCGCAACAGTAGCCGCCGACGGAAGGAGGCGGGCACTTTGCACCGCTCGCGGGACTCGCGAGCGAAACCTTGGAGAGAAATTCAGTCCGCCTCCTTCCGTCGGCGGCTACTGTTTTACGCGCCAGTCGCAGCGCGATACGCGGCGGCGTCCATGAGCGCGTCGCGCTCAGCGGGGCTGCTGAGTTCGAGCTTGAACATCCAGCCTTCGCCGTACGGCTCGGTGTTCACGAGCGCGGGGTTTGCGCCGAGGGAGGCATTCGTCGCGATGACTTTTCCCGAGACGGGCGCGTAGATGTCGCTCGCGGCCTTCACGCTCTCGACGACGCAGACGACTTCGCCGGCCTTCACGACCTTGCCGACTGCGGGCAGGTCCACGAAGACCACATCCGTCAGCTCATGCTGCGCGTGGTCGGTGATGCCGACAGTGCCGTCGGCGCGGAGCCATTCGTGGGATTTTGCGTAGCGGAGATCGTCGGGGACTTGCATGGGAGTTGAGAGGTGAGAGTTGGGTGTTGAGAGGCAGCAGGCGTGATCTGGACGGTGCTCGGTTGTGGAAAAGGTGCGGTGTGTTTGGAAAAGAATGGGCCGGAGGTCGAGAGCCGAGTCTCAACGCTCAACTTTCAACTCTCAACCGGCTTGCGCCAGAGCGGTTTCTTTTCCACCTGCGCGGGGAAGCACCGGCCGCGGACATCAATCTCGATCGCGGTGCCGGGCTTTGCGAATTCCGCGGGCAGGTACGCGAGGCCGATGCCGCAGCCGAGCGACGGCGAGAGGCCACCGCTGCACGTCTCGCCGATTTGCGCGCCGTCCTTCCACACGGCGTAATGGCTGCGCGGCGGCGGCGTTGCACCGATCATTTTGAATGCCGCAAGGCGTTGCTTTGCGCCTGCGGCCTTCTGCTCCGCGAGCACGCTGCGGCCGGTGAAATCGCCTTTTTCCAAATCCACAAAAAATCCGAGCCCGGCCTCGATGGGTGTGCGCTCGGGCGAGAGGTCGTTTCCATTCAGCGGATAGCACATCTCCATGCGCAGCGTGTCGCGCGCGCCGAGGCCACAGGGCTTGATGCCGAATTCCGCGCCCGCCGCGAGCACCGCGCCGAGCACGCTCACCGCATCCGCCGCGGGGCCGAAGACCTCGAAGCCGTCCTCGCCCGTGTAGCCGGTGCGGCAGATGAAAAGCTGCGAGCCCGCGGCCTCGATCTGCACCACGCCGTTGCGCGCAGGTGCCGTTTTTCCGTCGGAGAACTTTGCAAACCACTCCGCCGCGCGCGGCCCCTGCACGGCGAGGCCGAAAAATTCTTCGCTGCGGTTTTCGAGCGTCACGCCTGCGGGCACGCGCGGATTCAGCCATGCGAAGTCCTCGGTGATTTTCGCGGCGTTCACCACGAGCAGCCATTCGGCGTCGGCGATGCGGTAGATGATGAGATCGTCAATCACGCCGCCACGTTCGTTCAGCATCAGCGTGTACTGGCCCTGGCCGGGTGCGAGCTTGTTCACGTTGTTCGTGAGCATCGCATTCAGCCACGCCGCCGCACCTGCGCTTCCATCGCTGCGGGCAAAAAATTGCCCCATGTGCGAGATATCGAAGACGCCGAGCGCCTTTCGCACCGCGTGGTGTTCGTCCATGATTCCCGTGTACTGCACCGGCATGTCCCAGCCGCCAAAGCCGATCATTTTTCCACCGAGGCGGACGTGCTCGGCGTGGAGTGGCGTGCGTTTCAAATCGGCGTCGTCGGACATGGGGCGCGCAGATTAGGAGGCGGCTCCGGTGTGTCAACGCCGTGTGGGACAGGCGGCAGGCACCCAGATTTGGCGTTTGGAGTTTGATGTTTTGCGTTTGGAGTTTAGTGTACCGCACCCGGTTGATTGGACACCGGACAGGAGTATTTAGGCAGCTAAGGGCATCGTGGATTGGAAAGCAATACGGGCTTCAACGGGAGATTGGTAGCGGAGTTTTTCGAGGCGCCAGTGGTG
>Ga0194043_1000339_pt1 | contig 25378 bp, 23 predicted proteins | sample JunL4415m_MetaG_FD_161274 | JGI IMG/M metagenome (GOLD analysis project Ga0194043, IMG submission 161274) | Anoxic zone freshwater microbial communities from boreal shield lake in IISD Experimental Lakes Area, Ontario, Canada - Jun2016-L442-15m | ecosystem: Environmental > Aquatic > Freshwater >...
GGCTGAGCGTCTGGACCGGTCGTGTCAGCGGCCGGTCAATGGGGAGCAGGCCGCAAACTGGTGACCGTTCATCTGGACAACGTCGCTACTGCTTCTCCTGTCGGTAGAGTAAGATGATCATATGAGCATCAGTGGTACTAGGCGATGAGCAGTCCGAAGGTGCGCCTGACGGTCACGGTCGACCCGGACCTCGTCGACGTCGGCAACTCGGCGGTGGCGGACGGTTCCGCCGAGTCGATGAGCGCCTGGGTGAACACGGCGCTTGCCGACCGGGTGGCCAAGGAGCTCCGCCTCACTGCCCTGGCCGAGGCCGTAGCCGCATTCGAAGCAGAGTTCGGAGTTGTCACCGAAGAAGAGATCGCAGCGCAGGATCGCCTAGATCGAAGCAATGCCGACGTCGTCCGTGGCCCCCGGCGGCGTGCAGGGGGGAAGGAGATGGCTTCGGGGTGACACTTGTCTACGACGCAGGCGGACTGATCGCTATCGAGCGAGGTGAGCGGGCGAGCTGGGTTCGGCTCAAGGGAGTGCTGGCCCGGGGCGAGGTTCCGATCACCAATGCTGTCGTCCTGGGACAGGTGTGGCGGGGGCGGGCAGTGCAGGCCAGGCTGGCCTCGGCGGTGGCCGGCATGGAGGTCCGTGCGGTCGATGAGCCCGTGGGCCGGGCGGCAGGCAGATTGCTCGCCCGTGCCGGCTCGAGCGATGTGGTGGATGCGTCGATCGTGCTCCTTGCCGATGATGGTGACGTGATCGTCACCACGGACGAGGCCGACCTCCGGGTCCTGGCCGAGGTACTTGGCCGACACATCGAGCTGGTGCGGCCCTAGCGGCCCCCGACGTCACACGGGGAAGCTGTACGGCCTCGTCGGACGGGGCATCGTCGTCGGACATCCGGGTCGGGCTGGCAAGTCCTCGCCAGCCAGCTAGTTCCCAGTGAAGGTGGCGGGCCGCTTCTCCATGAACGCCGTCATCGCCTCGGTGAGGTCGTCGGAGGCAAGGAAGGCTGCGTTCCAGGTGGCTACGTAGTCCAGGCCCTCGGCTACCGACCGATTCGCGCATGCCACCAGCACCGCCTTGGTCCCCTGGACGGCCAGCGGCGAGTTGGCCGCAATTTCGCCAGCCATGGTCCGGGCATCGGCGACCACGGAGTCGGCATCGGCGCTCACGGCATTGACCAGTCCGATGGCCTCGGCCCGAGCAGCATCGATGTCCTTGCCGGTGTAGGCCAACTCGGCCAGCTGTCCGTTGCCGATGATGGCCGGGAGCCGCTGCAGACTGCCTACGTCAGCAACGATGGCGACCTTGGCCTCGCGGACAGAGAACACGGCATCAGCACTGGCTAAGCGGATATCGCAAGCCGAGACGAGGTCGACGCCCCCGCCGATGCAGTACCCCTGGATGGCCGCGATCACCGGCACCGGGCAGTCCGCCACTGCGGTGATCGAGGCCTGCATCCGCACGATCTGCTTATGAGAAAACCGTGCTCGGGTGGCCGCGGACGGTCGGTTTCCATCGGCTGACTCGGGGACGCTGCTGATCCCGGCCATAGCCACCAGGTCGAGTCCCACCGAAAAGTGGGGCCCGCGGGCGGCGATGATCACGGCCCGGACCGATGGGTCATTACTGATGCACTCCATGGCTATGGGCAGGTCATCCCAGAAGGCGAGGCCCATGGCGTTGCGCTTCTCGGGACGGTCGAGCCAGAGAGTGGCTACGTGGTCGGCGACCTCGATGGTGAGGACATCGGAGGTGAAGGATTCGATGGTCTGGGCGCTCATGGGGCAAGCGTATGCCGTGAGCGGTATGCGTGAGCGCCGTGCAGGCGCGGTGTGGGGAATCCCTGGCGGGGCGACCATGCCCGCCATCCCGGTAGTATGACCGTCGAGGCTCGTGTGCGGGCCTCGATCCGCGAGAGGCCCCATTCTGTCCACCTTCACCCCTGAGTACGCCGCCGGCCTGGCTGGCGCCCCCTGGCTGGCTACGCGTCGCGTCGCTGCGGCCGAGACGTTCGCGTCATCGCCGCTCCCGACGGAGAAAGACGAGGTCTGGCGCTACAGCCGGATCAACAGTCTCGACCTCGACGCGTTCCGTCCGGCCGATCTGACCCGAGCGGCCAACGATCCTGGTCTGACTCCGTCGGATCGGATCCACGCCCTGGTCGACAGCCTGGGCCCCCGCAGCGGTCTCATCGTGACCCTCGATGGCGTTCTTTCCACGCTGGCGGCGACCGTTGGAGATGACGTGTTCATGTTGGGGCGGATCACCGATCATCCGGACGGGGCCGAACTCCTCGGGTCCGTCCTCGGCGATGCCCATGACTTTCCGCTTCTGAACGATGCATTCGTCATCGATCCGGTCGTGGTCGATGTGCGTGCCGGAGCATCATTGGCCGACCCCGTAGTCATCGTCCATGTGGTTTCGGGGGCATCCGGATCAGCGGTGTTCCCGAGGACACTCGTGCGGGTCGGGGACGGGGCGACTGCCGGTGTGATCGAGGTCGTGGTGGACGCCGAGGGCGGTTTGCTGGCCGACGGGCAGGACGCATGGACCTCTGGCGCCGCCCCGACGGAGCGTCTCGTGGTGCCCGTCACCGAACTGCTGGTCGAAGACCACGCCTCGCTGGCCTATGTGTCGATCCAGTCGCTCAACGGTGCCAGCTGGCAGATCGCCCATCAGGCCAGCACCATCGGTGCCCATGCCACCTTGTCGAGCTATGCGGTGGCCCTCGGTGGCAGCTATGCCCGGCTCCGCACGGACTCGGCACTGGCGGGGGAGTCGGGCGCCAGTCGGTTGCGCGCCGCCTTCATCGGCCGCCACGACCAGATGCTCGACTTCCGCACCCTTCAGGACCATCAAGCTCCCCGTACCACCAGCGACCTGCTGTTCATGGGGGCGGTGGCTGATACCTCCCACTCCGTCTACAGCGGGCTCATCAAGGTGCGGCGTGGCGCAGTCAAGTCCGATGCCATGCAGACCAACCACAATCTGGTGCTCGACGAGGGGGCCCACGCCGATTCGGTGCCCAACCTCGACATCGAGGAGAACGACGTGAAGTGCAGCCATGGATCCACGGTCGGCCCCGTCGACGAGGACCAGCGCTACTACCTCGAGTCCCGGGGCATCGAGCCCGAGCGGGCCGAGCAACTCATCGTGGCGGGGTTCTTCGACAGCATCGCCGATCAGGTCCCGTTGGCCGGTGTGCGCACGCTCATCGGCAACGCCTTGGCCGAGCGGTCGGGGGTATCGCGTGCCTGAAGCGACCATATTCGATGGGCCGGCCGATCAGAGCGGGGCCGTGACAGCCAGACTGTGCGCCGTGTCGGACCTCGAGCCCGGCCAGGCCAGGCGGTTCGATGTTGCCGGACTGCGGGTGGCGCTAGTGCGGATCGGCGACGACTTCCACGCCATAGGCGACCGGTGTAGCCACGAGGACTTCTCGCTGGCTGATGGCGAGGTATGGCCCGAAGAGTGTCAGATCGAGTGTGCCAAGCACGGGTCGATGTTCGACCTGTTGACCGGGGCTCCGTGTTCGTTCCCGGCCACCAAGTCGGTCCCCGTCTACGACGTCGTGGTGGCCGACGGTGCTGTTTCGGTGGTGGTCCCATGAGCACGGGCGAGTTGGTAATCGAAGACCTGAGGGCGGGCATCCCCGGCCGCGAGATCCTGCAGGGGCTCTCACTGACCGTGCGCAGCGGCGAGGTCCACGCCGTCATGGGCCCGAACGGATCCGGCAAGAGCACGCTGGCTCACGTACTGATGGGTCGTCCCGGCTATGACGTGCTGGGCGGATCAGTCACCCTCGATGGGATCGATCTCCTCGCTCTGCCGACCTGGCAGCGGGCTCGAGCGGGTCTCTTCTTGGCCATGCAGCACCCGATCGAGGTTCCCGGCGTGTCGTTGGTCGAGTCGATGACTGCCGCCCGCCGCTTCGTTGCGACCGAGGAGAACGTGCCGAACATGGACGCGCGGCTCCACACCGAAGCAGCCCGGATCGGATTCGACGAACGATTCCTCGACCGATCCCTCAACGTGGATCTGTCGGGAGGCGAGCGGAAGAGGAACGAAACGCTGCAGCTGAGCGTGCTCCGCCCGCGGTTTGCCGTTCTGGACGAGATCGACTCCGGCCTGGACGTCGATGCCCTGGCCGATGTGGGCCGCCGGGTCGAAGAGGCCACAGAGGAGTGGGGTCTCGGGGTCCTGGCCATCACCCATTTCCACCGTCTGCTCGATGTGCTCCGCCCCGATGTGGTCCATGTCCTTGCTGGTGGGCGTGTCGTGGCTACTGGTGGCGCCGAGTTGGCCGGGATCGTCGACCGGTCGGGATACGCCGCCTACTCCTGATTCGATTCGGTGCTTTTGGCTTGGTGCGCGGTCCGTCGGAGTCCGGGTTGCTAGCGTCTGGTCATGGCCCGCCGAGACCGTCGCCGGGGAGGCGCACACAGTCCCAAACGCAGGCCCGACAAGAGCCCAGGGGCGTCCTCCGACGGGGACCAAGCGAAGGCTCCGGAACCCGCAGAAGCAGGATCCTCAGGATCTGACGCGGCCGCCACCACCGCATCTCCTGGCGACTCGCTGGCCGCAATATCTGATGAGCGCTACACGGCAATGGTTCCTGCGGTAGCAGGGGCGGCTGCAGCTGCTGGGGCGACGGCTGGGGCGGCTGCAGCCGACCAAGGGACTCGCCTGACCCGTAAGGAGCGGCGGGAGGCGGCCGAGGCGACTACAGGCGTCAAGCCATTGAAGGGTGCCAAGGGTGCCAAGGCGGCCAAGCCAGCCAAGGCGAAGCGGACGTGGCTGGACTGGGTGCTGTTGTCCGGAGTGGTGGTTGTCTCCCTTGCCCTAGTGGGTGTCGCCTCCGGGTATGTCTACGTGCAGTACCGCTTCGACCAGGTCACCAAGGTGACGGTGCGGCACCTCAAGGTGACCCCGGCCGGCACTCCGTTCAACGTGCTCTTGGTCGGATCGGATACCCGGGCGGGGATCACGGGGTCGGAACAGAATGCGTATGGCAGCACATCGACAGCTGGTGGCCAGCGCAGCGACGTGGTCAAGATCGTCCATGTCGTTCCGGCCACCGGTCAGGTCAGCGTGCTCTCCATCCCGAGGGACACCGTGCTCACCGTGGCGGGCGACACGAGCCAGATCGGCAAGTACAACCGCATCAACGCCACCTACAACACGGGGCCTGACCAGTTGGTTCAGAGCATCGAGGCCAACTTCGGGATTCCCATTTCCCATGTGGTGCAGCTGAACTTCGTCGGGTTCCGCGGGGCGGTCGACGCCATCGGTGGCGTCGATCTGAACTTTCCTTATCGGGCCAGGGACGAGTACACCGGACTCGACATCAGGGCCACCGGATGTCAGCACCTCAACGGCGGGTATTCGCTAGCCGTGGCCAGGAGCCGCCACTACCAGTACTACTCCAACGGGTACTGGCAGTACGACGGGACCAGCGACTTCGGACGGATCCAGCGGCAGAATGCTTTCCTCAAGGCACTGATCGACCAGGCCGAGAAGCAGTACAACCCGCTCACCCTCAACGCCTTCATCGGCTCGGTGGTCCAAGGGGTCACCATCGACTCCACGTTCAACATCCGTGATCTGGTGTCTCTGGCCCAGCAGTTCAAGTCGTTCGCCTCAGGCACTCTGGCCACCTCCACGCTCCCCACCTACTCGTCGGGCTCCTCGACGTTCGGCTACCTGGGATCGGTGCTCTACGTCCAGCAGCCCCAGGCCGACCAGGTGATCAGCCAGTTCCTCGGGGCCCCGGCCCCGGTGGCCCTTACACCGCCTCCGGGCGCATCCGGCGTGGTGACCACGACGACATCGACCTCGATGCAGCCCCCGGTGTCGTACTCGACCGGGGGATCCACTCCGGCGACGAGCGCTCCATCGGTCACGACCACCACCGTCCAGACCGACTTCGACCCGACGCCGTGTTGAGAGTCGATTCTTCGACGCCCGAGCGCAGCCCAGGTGCAACTCGAGCCATACCTGTTGCGCGAGGGGCCCGTCAGGGTCATGATGTGTGCATGATGCGACGCGTGATGAGATTCCTGGTGGTGTTGACCGTCGCCGTACTCGCTGTCCTGGGCGCAGCCGTAGCTGTCGCACCTCAGGCACAAGCGGCAAACACCCCGCAGACGTTGCACTTCGAATACGGCCCGATCCACATCAACACGGGTCAGAACATCATCCAGTTCAGCGCAGGCCAGGTGCCGAAGCCGACGGTCGACGGTTGGATCGTCGGCATCAAGCCGAACCTGCTCCTGCCGGACAACTCCACACCGGCGGTCGACATCATCCATCTACATCACGCCGTGTGGATCAATCTGTCGCGGACCGACTCGACCGCAGGGTACCCCCAGCGGTTCTTCGCCGCTGGTGAGGAGAAGACGGCGCTGAAGCTTCCGGGCGGCTTCGGCTACCGGTACAAGGCCAGCGACAACTGGCTCCTCAACTTCATGATCCACGATCTGGTCGCCACGCCGTTCGACGTGCGGATCTCGTACGACCTCTCGTTCATCCCGGACTCCAGTGTTACCAAGCCGATGACCGAAGCGATTCCGATCTGGATGGACGTGCAGAACGGCGGCAGTTACCCGGTGTTCGACGTGCACCGGGGCGGTGGGACGAACGGTCAGTACACCTACCCGGACCAGGCGGCCAACCCGTATGGCAGCGGTTCGGCCAAGAACCAGTACACGATGCCGACCGGGGGCACGTTGGTGGCCGCCGCCGGCCATCTCCACCCCGGGGGCCTGTGGAACGATCTCTATGTCGATCGTGGCGGCCAGAGCGCGCACGTGTTCCGGTCGAACGCCAAGTACTTCGAGAAGGCCGGTCCGGTGTCGTGGGACGTCACCATGGGCATCACCAAGGCGAACTGGAAGGTGCATGTCACAGCCGGGGACACTATTCGCACGACGGTGACGTATGACTCGAGCGCGCGTTCGTGGTACGAGGCCATGGGCATCATGGTCCTGTGGTTCGTGCCGAACACGACCACGGGCCTCGACCCGTTCGCAGTGACGCCGGCCGACATGGCGGTCCGCTATACGCACGGCCACCTCCCGGAGAACAACAACCATGGAGGGAAGGCTGATCCTGATCTTCCCAACCCCACCACCTTGGCCGACGGGTCCCCAGTGACCGACATCGCCATCACCAACTACGAGTACACCCCGGGCGACCTCGACCTCGCCACCCAGGTCCCCACGGTGCTGCAGGGCCACTCGATCCGTTTCACCAATAACGACGCACCATCATCTGGCTATGGAATCTGGCACAGCATCACGGCGTGCGCTCTGCCCTGCAACCTCACCACCGGCATCGCCTATCCGACCGCCAACGGACTGATCGAGTTCGACTCGGGGCAGTTGGGCAACTTCGGTGTACCGACCGCCGGACGGCTGACGTGGAACACGCCTACCAACTTGGCCCCGGGCACGTACGCGTTCTGGTGCCGCGTGCATCCGTTCATGCGAGGCGCGTTCCGGGTGCTGGCCGCGCCCTAGCAGGCGGTCAGACGGCGGCGCTCTCGTCGAGGCACTGGGCCAAGGTGTTCCAACTCAAGGTGGCGCACTTGATCCGTACCGGAAACTTGACGACTCCCTGCAGGGCGGCGAGTTCGCCGAGGGCGTCGATGTCGATGGCCTGAGGCTCCGAAGCCTCGGACTCCCTACTGTCTGCGCTCCCGGTTCCGGATGGAAGCGTGGCCTCGTGGATGGACATCATCCCCTTGAAGGTAGCGATGAGTCCTCGTGCTTCTTCGACCGACTTGCCCTTGACGGCAGCCGACATGAGGGAAGCCGAGGACTGGCTGATCGAGCATCCGGTCCCGGCGATCTTGATATCGGCGACAACTCCGTCCACCTCGTCGAGGGTGACCACGATCTCGTCCCCGCACAGCGGATTGAACCCTTCGACCCGCACGGCAGGGGGCGATTCGAGTTCCCCACGGTTCCTGGGTGAGCGGTAGTGGTCGAGGATGATCTCCCGATAGAGATCTTCGAGGCCGGGCATCAGTCCGACGTCCCTTCGTCTGGGGGGTGCGACGGCACCCGCACTTGGGGAGGGTGCGGTGACACCCGGGGGAAAGCGTACCGGGAGGTCATGCGAAGAACTTCCGGGCGGCATCGAGCGCCTCCACCAGTGTGTCCACGTCATGCTCGTCGTTGTACAGGGCGAACGACGCCCGAGCGGTGGCATTGACCCCGAGACGACGCATAAGGGGCTTCGCGCAGTGGTGGCCAGCACGTACGCACACCCCGTACTCATCCAGGATCTGGGAGATGTCGTGGGGATGGACGTCGCCGAGGGCGAACGAGAGCACACCGCCCCTGGCCTCGGCCTCGGCGGGTCCGAAGACGCGAATGCCGTCACCGAACCGAGCATCGAGGGCATCAAGGGCGTAGGCGGTAAGGGCGATCTCATGGGCTCGTACCGCATCCATGCCGACAGCCTCGAGGTAGTCGACGGCGGCCCCGAGTCCGATGGCCTCGGTGATCGGCGGGGTTCCTGCCTCGAAGCGCCAGGGGATGTCGTTCGGGGTGAAGCCGTCCTTGCGGACGTCGAGGATCATTTCGCCCCCACCCAGGAACGGTGGCATCTCGGCCAACAGCTCTTCGCGTCCCCACAAAACCCCGATGCCGGTCGGGCCCAGCATTTTGTGGGCGCTGAAGGCCAGGAAGTCGACACCGAGTTCGGTGACATCGGTGGGCAGGTGGGGAACCGACTGACAGGCATCAGCCAGGACGACGGCGCCGGCCCGATGCGCGGCCTCGGCCAGGTCGGCCACCGGGTTGAGCGTGCCAAGGACGTTGGACATGCAGGTCAGACCCAGCAGCTTGGCGCCGTCCAAGATGGCGTCGAGGTCGTCGAGGACCAGGCGGCCGGTGTCGTCGATCGGGATCCAGCGCAGCACGATACCTACCTCGGCAGCCAGCATGTGCCACGGCACGATGTTGGCGTGGTGCTCCATCTCTGTCAGGACGACCACATCGCCTTGACCCAGGTTGGTCCGGCCCCACGTGTGGGCCACCAGGTTGAGTGCTTCCGTGGCGTTCTTGGTGAACACCACCTCGCGCCCGGGGTCCGGAGCCCCGATGAACCTGCCCACGTTCGTCCGGGCGGCCTCGAAGCGGCGGGTGGCTTCTTCGGCGATCGTGTACACGCCGCGGTGCACGTTTGCGTGGGTGGTCTCGTCGTACTCGCGCATGGCATCGAGCACGGCGGTGGGGCGCTGCGACGAGGCAGCCGAGTCGAGGTAGGTGATGGGCCGACCGTGGATCTCCCGAGACAGCAGCGGAAAGTCCTTGGCCAGGGTGGCGGCATCGAGCACCGGCACACCGGCTGCTGGCGTGTTCAGCTCCTCCATGCGTCGTACCCTTCCGACTCGAGTTTCGCACCGAGTTCGGGGCCGCCCTCGGCGGCGATCACACCGTCCACGAGCAGGTGGACCCGGTCCGCATCGAGCTCTTCGAGCATGCGCTGGTAGTGGCTGATGACCAGAACGCCGAGATCCGGCCGTTCCTGGCGCACGGTGTGCACGCCCTTGGCCACGGTGCGCAGGGCGTCGACGTCGAGCCCGGAGTCGGTTTCGTCGAGGATGGCGAGCTCCGGCTCGAGCAGCGCCATCTGCAGGATCTCATTGCGCTTCTTCTCCCCACCGGAGAACCCGTCGTTCAGGTGGCGCTCGCCGAAGGCCGGGTCCATGCCGAGCTTGTCCATCCACTCGATCATCATCATGCGGACCTCGAGGACCGACATGTCGGTACCCCTGCGGGCCGACAGGGCTTGACGCAGGAACTGGATCACTGGGACCCCACCGATGGATTCGGGATCCTGGAAGGCCAAGAAGATGCCGGCCTTGCCTCGCACGTCGGTCGGCCACGATGTGATGTCCTCACCGTGGAACAAGATGGAGCCGGCGGTCACCTCGTAGGCCGGGTTGCCGAGGAGCACGTTGGCCAGGGTGGACTTGCCGGAGCCGTTGGGCCCCATGATGGCGTGGACCTTGCCCGCCTCGACGGTGAGATCGATCCCCTTGAGGATGGGCTGTCCTTCGACCGAGGCGTGCAGCCCCACGATCTGGAGGAGGGGGGAAGATGGGGTGACAACGGCATCGGATTCGGAACTCACAGGATCGATTGTAGCCCGTCCATCTGATTTCTCCTACGGCTGTAGGAGGAATCAGGAGAGATACCCAGCCGCCATCTGGTAGCGCATGCCGCATGTAGGGGGTATCGCCCGGTAGAGGTCAGCCGATACGGTGAACTGCATGTCCGACCCCTGGAACTTCGCTGGCCCAGTGACCCAACTCGGATCGGGTGCTGGCTCGGTGACCCTGGTCGACGAGTCCACCTTCGCCATCAGCGGCAGCACCGGTGACATCACCCCCGGTGCGGCTCAAGGGCTGTTCTTCCGGGACACCCGGATCGTGTCCCGATTCGAGGTCCTGATCAACGGGGCCCGGGCCGAGCATTTGGCTGCTGTCACCGATGACCCGTTTTCGGCCACATTCGTGGCCCGCAACCTGCCAGCCCCGGGGCGGGCCGACTCGACGCTGATGGTATTCCGGAGCCGTCACGTGGGCCAGGGGATGCGCGAAGAGCTGACACTGCGGAACTTTTCTGACGAGGCCACCGCCTGCACGGTCGAGATCCTCGTCGACGCCGACTTCGCCGACCTCTTCGCCGTCAAGGAAGGCCGGGTGGCTGCCGGGGTCAACGCCGGGGCGGTAACCACCGAGGTGGTCCGAGGCCGGGTTCGACCTGGTGGTACCGAGGACGAGCCCACGCCGTCGGTGACGTACACCTACACGCGTGGGGCGGTGGCCCGGGGGGTGCAGATGCAGGCATCAGGGGCCGCCGTCGTGGCACCGGGACTCATCACCTTCGACGTGGTGGTGCAGGCGCGAGGCGAGTGGACCACCTGCATCGAAATCGGCCCGATCATCGACGGGGCGGTGTTCGCCCCGAAGTACCGCTGCGGGGAACCCGTGGAGCGGGCCACACCGACCGAGCGGATGGCCGAGTGGCGCCGCCAGGTCCCTCAAGTAGAGACCGACCACCCGGTGTTGAAGGAAGTAGTGGCCCGCAGCGCCGAAGACCTCGGGGCGTTGCGCATCTTCGACCCTGACTATCCCGAGCGGGTGGTCGTGGCCGCCGGCGCTCCGTGGTTCATGACCGTGTTCGGCCGGGACTCGCTGCTGACGGCGTGGATGGCGCTCCTGGTCGACCCCGACCTGGCCCGCGGTGTGCTGCAGACCCTGGCTCGGTTCCAAGGAACCGAGGTCGATCCCCGCCACGACGAGGAGCCCGGCCGCATCCTCCATGAGATGCGCTTCGGTGATGCCGCGTCCCTGTCGCTCGGGGGAGGCAGTATCTACTACGGCACGGCCGATGCCACGCCATTGTTTGTGATGCTGCTCGGGGAGATGCGCCGGTGGGGGGTGGCCCGTGAGTTGGTCGATGAGCTCCTGCCCAACGCGGCCCGGGCCATGGAGTGGATCGAGCACTTCGGCGATTCCGATGGCGACGGGTACGTGGAGTACCGGCGGGCCACCGACCGGGGACTGGCCAACCAGGGGTGGAAGGACAGCTGGGACGGCATCCGCTACGCCGATGGGAGGGTGGCCGAGGCCCCCATCGCTCTGGCCGAGGTGCAGGCCTATACCTACGGTGCCTACCTGGCCAGCGCCCACTTCGCCTTCGAGGCGGGCGACGCCGCCACGTACGAGCGCTACCGGGCCAAGGCCACCCACCTGAAGGCCAACTTCAACCGCGACTTCTGGCTAGAGGACAAGGGCTGGTTCGCGGTGGGCTTGGACGCAGACAAGAAGCCGATCGACTCGCTCACCTCCAACATCGGCCACTGCCTGTGGACGGGCATCGTGGACGAGGACAAGGCCAAGCAGGTGGCCCAGGCCCTGGTGTCGCCGGCCATGTTCACCGGTTGGGGGCTGCGCACCCTGTCGAGCGACAACGGCGGCTACAACCCGATCAGCTACCACTGCGGCTCGGTATGGCCGCACGACACGGCCATCGTGGCGGCTGGTCTGGCTCGCTACGGATTCGACGGGGCGGCACAAACACTGATCTTCGGCCTACTCGATGCCGCCTCGTCCCAAGGTGGGCGCCTACCCGAGCTGTTCAGCGGCCTCGACCGGGGCGAACTGAACGTACCGGTGGGCTACCCGACGTCATGCTCACCCCAAGCATGGTCGGCGGCGTCGCCGCTGCTGTGCCTGCGCACCCTGCTCCGGCTCGACCCGTGGATCCCCTACGGCAAGATCTGGCTTAGCCCGAATCTGCCTGAGGGGATCGGCTACCTGAAGGTAGAGGGGATCCCGCTGGCCGGGTCCCGGGTCACCATCGAGGTGGGGAGCGGGGTCGAGGGGGGAGTGTCGATCACTGGGCTGCCCCCCGAGATCGAAGTGATCCGCGAGCCTCGGCGACCGTCCACTGCCGTCTGAGTCGACCTGCCTGAGTCGACCTGCCTGAGTCGACCTGCCCTGCTACCAGCCTCGCGCCACCCACTCGTCGAGATGAGGGGACTCGGCCCCGATTGTCGTACTCACCCCGTGGCCGGGCAGCACCAGCGTGGCGGGGGCGAACGGCTGGAAGAGCCGGGATTCGATGGAGCCGATGATGGTGGCGAAGTCGGCGTCCTCGAACGACGTGTTGCCGGGTCCGCCGGGGAACAGCGTGTCCCCCGAAAACAACAGGGGAGTGCCCGCCACGGCAAAGCACATCGACCCAGGCGTATGGCCCGGGGTGGCGATGGTGGCGATCCGGAGGCGTCCTACCTGCACCACCGACTCGTCCTCCAAGATCTGGTCGTAGGAGGGGAGCATGGCGGCATCGGCCTGGGTTACGGCCACACTGATGCCCGCATCACGTACGGCCTCGACGGCCTGGATGTGATCCCAGTGCCCGTGGGTCTCCAGGACTTGGCCCACATGCAGGTCCCGGCACAGCTCAAGCAGCAGGTCGTGCTCGTTGGCCGCGTCGATCAGCACCGAGTCGCCCGTCTCACGACAGCGGACGATGTAGACGTTGTTCTCCACTGGTCCCACCACCACCCGATGGACCTCGACGGCCGTGTCCTGGTAGTCGATGACGGTGTCGGCCATGGTGGGTGCCTCCTGAAGGGGAATGCCTGGTCTGCCCGGGATCGTAGCGGGGGCCACCTCGTGTTGGTCAACACATGCACGCTTCTGGTAGACAAACAGGGCACGATGCCCTTGATGGGTAGTACCAGATGACGTCCCCGGCAGGGGACTCCACCAGATGGAGAACCAGATGAACTTCGCCTTCAGCGAGGAGCAGGACGAACTGCGCAAGTCGGTCCGTCGGTTCCTGGACGACAAGTCCCCCGAGACCGAGGTCCGGAGACTCATGGAGACAGACGAGGGGTACGACCCTGAGGTCTGGACCCAGATGGCCGAGCAGCTCGGCTTGCAGTCCCTGATCATCCCCGAGGAGTTCGGTGGCGCCGGGTTCACCTATGTCGAGTTGATCGTGGTCCTCGAGGAGATGGGCGCGTCGCTGCTGTGCGCACCGTTCTTCTCCACGGTGGCGCTCGCCGCCAATGCACTGCTGACTTCGGGTGACCAGAAAGCCCAAGAGACCCTGCTGCCGGGCATCGCCGCCGGTGAGACCATCGCCACCTTGGCCTTCACTGAAGACAGCGGTCGTTGGGATGCCGAAGGCATCACCCTGGGCGCCACTGCGACCGCCGATGGATGGGCGCTCAACGGGCACAAGTCGTTCGTGATCGACGGCCATATCGCCAACCTGATCTTGGTGGTCGGACGCACCGCTGCCGGGCTGTCGCTGTTTGCCGTCCAAGGCGATGCTGCCGGCCTGACCCGGACCTCGCTGGCCACCATGGACCAGACCCGCAAGCAAGCTCGGCTCGAGTTCGCCAACACCCCGGCGTGGTTGATCGGGACCGACGGTGGGGCTGAGGCAGGACTGTCCAAGACGCTCGACCTGGCCGCCGTAGCACTGGCCGCCGAGCAGGTCGGCGGCGCTCAGCGCTGCCTGGATAGCTCGGTCGATTACGCCAAGACCCGGATCCAGTTCGGCCGGCCCATCGGCAGCTTCCAGGCCATCAAGCACAAGTGTGCCGACATGCTGCTCGAGGTCGAGTCGGCCAAGTCGGCCGCTTACTACGCCGGATGGGCAGCCTCCGAGGACTCCGACGAGCTCCCGGTGGTGGCCAGCCTGGCCAAGTCCTACTGCTCTGAGGCGTACTTTCATGCGGCAGCGGAGACCATTCAGATCCACGGTGGCATCGGCTTCACGTGGGAGCACCCGGCCCACCTCTACTTCAAGCGGGCCAAGTCCTCGGAGCTCATGCTCGGTGACCCGTCGTACCATCGCGAGTTGCTGGCCCAGCGGATCGGTATCTGAGCCTGCCCGTTCGACCGGTACGCTAAGAACCTTGGTCCCCATCTGGGGCTGACCCCGGGGCCTCTGTGGCCCCGGTCCAGTCGACCGATCTGGAAGTGAGTGAAATGCGGAAGTACCTGAGTTTTCTGTTGCTGGGCATCTTGACCCTGGTCGGGTTGGGAGCAGCTGCGCTCGGATTCAGCCAGTCCTCGAGTGGTGTCGCTCTCGGTCCGGCAGTGACCAACACGCTGTCGGCCCCCAACTTCAGCGAGCATCTGGTCGAGCACACGCCCCAAGGGAGCCAGACGGCCAACCTCGTGTTCCAGGCACCCGACCGGCTCGGCGGCTGGCTTGAGAGCGCCGGCCGGCGCACGTACCTGTACATCATCGGATCGACCGAGTACATCAGCGTCACCCAGTCGACGAAGGGCCCCAAGACTCCCCTCACCTTCTACAAGCAGCAAACGACGGGTGCATTGGCCGTAGACCCTGCTCACACGTACCTGCCCTACTACAACAAGGGTCCGGCGACGACGTCCGGGTCGGTCACGACAGTCACGCTCAGCCAAGGCGGCCAGACCGAGAACCTCAAGTACACGGTCACCGGCGACTACGTGTCGAACTTCAAGGCCGTCACTCCCGGGGGCAGCATCAGCCTCGACATCTCGGCCGTCGGAACTTCCCCGCAGGTGAAACTTCCGGCCGGGGCCAAGATCACAACACCTCCCACCAAGCCTGGAGCCTGATCCGTCCGTCGCCCAGGTGCGACGGAGAGCGACGGCCGGCGACAAAGGTGCGACAAGGGTGCGACAGGGGTGAGAGGGGTGATGGGCCAGCGAGCCTCGCTAGTTACACCCCGATGTCAGCCAGCCCATCGTCGATGCGTCGGCGCAGCAGGCGGGCGGCAACTTCCGGGTTGTCTGCGTCGACCAGCCATCGGACCACGACGAAGTGGCGACCGCCGGCCGCCATCAGATCGTCCACGCTGTCTGGATCGACTCCACCGGTGACCCACACCGGCCACGGCGACATCTGGGCGGCCTCGGTCAGATAGGCCGTTCCGGTCCCGGGTCGGCCCGGCTTGGTCGGGGTGGGAACCACGGGGCCGGCCGAGAGGTAGTCGACAGGAGCCGGCTGACTGGTCGAACCGGTACCCAGGGCGAATGCGAGCTCGTGGGGCGCATGGGTCGAGAGACCGATGATGGCCTGGTCGCCCACGATGGCCCGGGCCTTCAGCGCGGACAGGTCGTCCTGGCCGACATGGACTCCGTCGGCCCCCATAGCTGCAGCCAGGTCAGGACGGTCGTTGAGGACGAAGGGTACTCCGGATCCGGCACACACCTTGTGGACTAGTGCGGCACGGCGGACGAGTTCGGCGTCGCCCAGATGCTTCTCCCGCAGCTGCACGATATCGACCCCACCGGCGATGCAGCGGCCGACGAAGACCTCGAGGTCGGGCCGATCCGGGGTGCAGAGGTACAGGCGCCGCTGGTCCAGTGCCCAGGGGTGAGCTGGCGAACTTCCCACCGTCACCCGGGGTTGGGGAGCTTGGCCCGGGCTTCGGCCTTCATCTGCTGTTTGAACTGGCGGACCTTGGTAAGTGCCTCGGGCGAGTCGATGTCGGCCACCGAGCGGTAGGAACCTGTTTCGCCGTAGACCCCGGCGGCTGTGTCCCACCCCGCCGGCCGGATGGCGAACTGCTTGCCCAATAGGGCCACGAAGATCCGGGCCTTCTGGTCGCCAAAGCCAGGGAGCGCCTTGACGTTGGCCAGGAGCTGCTTACCGTCGGCGGCGGTGGTCCAGATGGCCGAGGTATCCCCGCCGTAGGTGTCCATGACCGCGGCAGACACCTCTTGGACCCGGCCCGCCATCGATCGGGGGAAACGGTGCAGCGCCGGCTTGGCGCCAAAGATCTCGACCAGGTCGTCGGGGGCCATGGCGGCGATAGCCGCGGGGTCGAGGGAACCACCCAGGCGTTCCTTCAGATCGAAGGGTGCCTTGAAGGCACGCTCCATGGGGATCTGCTGGTCCAGGACCATCCCGATCAGGAGGGCGAGGGGTTCGCTGGACAGTAGCGCGTCTGCATCGGGGTCACCGGTGAGCCAAAGCACGAAGCCAGGGTAGCCGGGGCCCGAGGGGCGCCGGTCGGAGGGGCTGGTCGCTACGCTCGGGGGTACATGCACCGAATCCCCAGCATCCGCCGCTGCGGACTGCCTTGGACAGTGATCCCGCTGGTGGTGCTGTGCCTAGTGGCGGCTATCACCAGCGCCGCACAGGCCTATGTCTGGGCCACCGACGTACCGGCGACCGTGCCTGCGGGCCTCACCTTCGTGACTACGGGCACGCATCAGTCCCGGTTCGAGGCCTGGGGGCCCAGGACGGGCCGTCCCGTGGTGCTGGTCCACGGCGCCTTCGAGTCGGTGGCGATCTGGCGCCCGGTGGCCGCTCAGCTCTCTGGGTCTGTTCGCGTGGAGGCCTTCGACCTCGAGGGGTACGGGTATAGCGACCATGTGGGCCCGTACACCACGGGATCCCTGGCCGCCCAGCTCCAACAGTTCCTCCTGGCGCGCCACCTCGAGCACCCGATCCTGGTCGGCCACTCCCTCGGTGCGGGGGTCATCGCCCGGTTCGTGCTCGACCATCCAGGGGTGGCATCGGGCATTGCCTTCGTGGATGGGGACGGGCTGTCGGCCACCTATCCGGGCAGCTGGGTCCCCGGATTCCTTCCCGACCCGTATCGCACGGCCCTCTACCGGTCGGTGGTGCGGAGCAGCTCCCTGGTGAGCACCATCTTCGGTCTGGCTTGCGGACCGGGCTGCCCGACACTGGCTCCTGGTGCACTCGAGGAGGTTCAGCGGCCGTTCCTGGTGGCCGGGGCTGAACAGGCACTGTTGGCCCTCAGCTCGCGTCCCATCGTGGGCGTCACGGCACCAGAGCTGTCACGCCTGCGGGCGATGGGCCCACCAGCCCTGGTGGTATTCGGGGCCCAAGACGACGTCTACCCGACTCGGACACCGGCGCAGACAGCGGCCCGGATCGGGGCACCCGACCCAGTCCTGATCGCTCGATGTGGACATCTGTCGCTGTGGTCTCATCCGAGCCAGGTGGCTGGTGCCATACGCAGCCTGCTGGACCGGGTGGAGCTGCCGGATCGGGTGACTGGATCTGACGGGGTTCAGACCGTCCAGGGGTCGGGGGCCTCGGTGTCGATGCCGTAGTTGGCCATGGCCTGGGCCTGCGTGCCGCGGGGAACCGATCCGTCCGCCTCGAGGCCACCAAGCGCGGCCACGACCAGGTGGGCGGGATCGACCTCGAAAAATCGCCGTAGGACCGCACGGGTGTCGGAGCGTCCGAACCCATCGGTGCCCAGTGAGGTAAACGGGCGAGGAATCCACCGGGCCACTTGGTCAGGCACGGCCCGCATGAAGTCGGTGACGGCTACCACTGGGCCGGTCGGCCCATCCAGGCGTTCGGCGACCAGGGGCACCCGGGGAACCTCGTCGGGATGGAGGCGATTGTGGCGTTCGGCGGACAGGGCGTCTTGGCGCAGTGCGCCATACGAGGTGACCGACCAGGCATCGGCAGCCACCCCCCACTCCTCGGCCAGCAGTCTCCGGGCCTCCATGGCCGCCGTCCAGGCGCTCCCCGAAAACAGGAGGGTGGCAGTTGGGGCCGTCGAGGGAAGTCCATCGACGATGCCGGCGAACTGATAGAGGCCAGAGATGACCCCGTCGCGCACCCGGGCGGCACCTGCTGGGTCCTCAGGCAGTGCCGGCATGACGTAGTTCTCGTTGTAGAGAGTCAGATACCAGAAGCGGTCCTCGGGATCAGGACCGGTCATCCGGCGGATCCCCTCCTCCATCACCACCGCTACCTCGTAGGCGAACGCCGGGTCGTAGGCGGCCACCGAGGGATAGGTCGAGGCCAGCAGGAGCGAGTGCCCGTCTTGGTGCTGCAGGCCCTCGCCGTTCAAGGTGGTGCGGCCGGCCGTGCACCCGAGCAGAAAGCCCCGGCCCCGGCTGTCACCAAGTGCCCACAGCAGGTCGCCAACCCGCTGAAAGCCGAACATCGAGTAGAAGAGGTAGCAGGGGATGAGGGTCTCGCCCCACGTTGCGTATGCAGTAGCCGCGGCGGTAAAGGTGGCGGTGGCCCCGGCTTCGTTGATCCCCTCTTGGAGCACCTGTCCGTCGGCCCTCTCGGCGTAGTGCAGCGCTAGACCGGCATCGACTGGCGTGTACTGCTGTCCGTCAGGGGCGTAAATCCCGACTTCGCTGATCAGTGATTCGAGACCGAAGGTGCGGGCCTCGTCGGACACGATGGGGACGATGCGGCGCCCGATGGCCGGGTCGCGGGTGAGCGACCGCAGAAGCCGGGCGAACGCCATGGTGGTGGAGACCTCTTGGCGGCCCGACCCAGCCAGCAGGTCGGCGAACGCCCCTGGGCCTAGTTGCGGTAGTGGCGCGGCTCGAACCACCCGCCGGGGCAGCGGGCCCCCGAGGGCACGACGCCGCTCGGCCAGGTAGAGACCAGCCGGCGAATCCATGGCTGGGCGGTAGAAGGGCGGCAGGTCCCCGTCGAGGTCGGAATCGGCGATCTCGTTGTGCAGATACAGCCGGTCGCGCAACGCGCGCAGCTGCTTCCCGGTCATCTTCTTGATCTGATGGGTGGCATTGCGGGACTCGATCTCGGAACCCAGGGTCCACCCCTTGATGGTCTTGGCCAGGATGGCGGTCGGGGCGCCGGTGTGCTCGGTGGCGGCCCGGTAGGCGGCATACAGCTTGCGGTAGTCGTGGCCTCCCCTGGGAAGGTTCTGAAGGTCGGTATCGCTCAGGTGCTCGACCATGGCTCGTAGCTGAGGATCTGGGCCGAAGAAGTGCTCCCGGATGTAGGCCCCTGACTCGGTGGCGTACTTCTGGAACTCGCCGTCGACCGACTCGTTCATGCGGGCCAGCAGCTGGCCATCGGTATCTCGGGCCAGCAGTTCGTCCCAGCTGCGGCCCCAGATCACCTTGATCACGTTCCACCCCGCCCCGCGCAGGGTGGCCTCGAAGTCTTGGATCACCTTGCCGTTGCCTCGCACCGGACCGTCCAGTCGCTGGAGGTTGCAGTTGACGACCATCGTGAGGTTGTCGAGGTGCTCTCGCCCGGCCATGCCGAGGAGCGCGGTGGTCTCGGGCTCGTCGAACTCGCCGTCGCCGACGAAGGCCCACACCCGGCTCGACCGGGTGCTGGCCAGACCCCGGGCATCGAGGTAGCGAGCCAGGTGGGCCTGGGCGATGGCGTTGATGGGCCCGAGCCCCATGGACACCGTGGGGAACTCCCAGAAGTCGGGCATCAGCCGGGGATGGGGATACGAGGACAGCCCGCCACCGTCAACCTCGAAGCGGAAGTTGGCCAGCTGTTCTTCGGAGAGACGGCCCTCGACGAAGGCACGGGCATAGATCCCCGGTGAGGCGTGGCCCTGGAAGTACACCTGGTCGCCCGGGCCGCCTCCGTCCTTGCCTTGGAAGAAGTGGTTGAACCCGACCTCGTAGAGCGCCGCTGAACTGGCATAGGTGGCCAGGTGGCCGCCGATGGCCTCGGAGCGCAGGTTGGCCCGAACCACCATGACGGCGGCGTTCCACCGGATGTAGGCGCGAATGCGGCGCTCGAGGTGTTCATCGCCGGGGAAAGCAGGCTCGGCGTCGGAGGGGATGGTGTTCACGTACGGAGTCGAGACCGTCACCGGGAAGTCGACCTGGTTGTGGCGGGCCCGCTCGAGCACTCGCATCAGCAGGTAGCGGGCCCGGTTGCGGCCCTGTGCGCGTACCACGTCGTCGAAGGCGGCCAGCCACTCGTCGGTCTCGGCTGGGTCAGTATCGGGTAGCTGGTGGGCGACTCCATCGAAGAGCATCGCCACCATGGTCCCATCCAGCGGAGCCGTGCGCATGGGTCCTAGGGCCCTAGTTGGCATTGGGGCGTGATGGCGGCTGGCTGTTCACGGACAGCCGGTGGAACAGGCATGCTGTGGCCATGGATGTCTCACCCAACGCCGACGGCACCCCGATCGTGGTCTACACAGACGGATCCTGTCTCGGGAACCCCGGCCCAGGTGGCTGGGGCTGGGCGGTCGACCGGGGGCCCGAGGACTCCGGGGGTGAGCCGCACAGCACCAACCAGCGCATGGAGGTCATGGCGGTCATCCGGGCCTTGGAGTCGCTACCTGGCCCGGTGCACGTAGTCAGCGACTCCACCTACGTCGTGAACTGCTTCCGGCAGAGCTGGTACACGGGCTGGAAGCGCCGGGGATGGAAGAACTCCCAGGGGAAGCCGGTGGCCAACCGTGACCTGTGGGAGCGGCTCTTCGCCCTGGCGCTCGACCCGGAACGCCCCATCACCTTCGCCTGGGTGAAGGGCCATTCGGGCGATCGGATGAACGATGTGGTCGACGTACTGGCTACGGCAGCAGCCGCCCGGCAGGACCCTACGGGGCCCCCGCCGGACTCCGGTTTGGGTCAAGGGCAGTTGCTCCCGTAATCTGGCGGCATGGAGATCAACGGAAGTTCAGCAATTGTCACTGGTGGGGCCTCTGGCCTCGGTGAGGCCACGGCCCGCAGACTGGCCGCCGACGGCGTGCGGGTCACCGTATTCGACCGAAATGAGGACCGGGCCAAGGAGGTCGTGGCCGAAATCGGTGGTACCGCCAACTACATCGGTGGCGATGTCACCGACCCCGATGACTGCCAGAAAGCAGTCGATCAGGCCGCCGACGGTGGCAACCTGCGCATCGCTGTCAACTGCGCCGGCACCGGCTGGGTGGGCCGGGTCATCAACCGGGACGGCTCGCCCCACGACCTGGCACCGTTCAAGTTCATCCAGGAACTGAACATCATCGGCACCTTCAATGTGATGACCAAGGCCGCCTCGGCCATGTCCACCGTGGAGCCTCAGGCCAACGGTGAGCGCGGTGTCATCGTGAACACCGCATCGGTGGCTGCTTTCGACGGCCAGATCGGCCAGTTGGCCTACTCGGCCTCGAAGGGTGCCGTGGTCGGCATGACCCTGCCTGCCGCCCGCGACCTCGCCGTCGTCGGCATCCGGGTGCTAGCCATCGCCCCCGGCCTGTTCGACACCCCGCTGCTGGCCATGCTTCCCGATGAGGCCCGCAATGCTCTGGCTCAGTCGGTCAACTTTCCCAAGCGCCTGGGCAACCCAGCAGAGTTCGGCGACCTGGTGGCGGCCATCGCCACTAACAGCTATCTCAACGCCGAGGTCATCCGGCTCGACGGTGGCATCCGGATGCCGCCCAAGTAGTCCTGACCCTTGGGTGCGCTCGGCGCACCCGGCCGGTGCCGGCACCGGACATCCCACGATCGAGCCCCCACCATCAGGCCGGGGGCTCGATCGCGTGCCCACCAGGCCGGTGGGTGCAGACACACCCTCTCGCCCGAGACAGTCGCTCGGTGGGGACCAGTAGGCTGAGGGAAGAACGTGCTGGCAGGTCAGACTGCAGATTGAGCAGCACCCATGAGGACATCGCGATGGAGGTGGTTCCGACGGGACCCGAGGTGGAAACGGATCAGGCCGCATCGGGGGGTGGCGCATCAGGGGGTACCGAGCACTTTGACATCGTCGTGGTCGGCGGTGGCCCGGGCGGATACGCCACTGCCCTCTACGGAGCAGCGGCGGGGTTGGCCGTCGCCCTAGTGGAGTTGGACAAGGTGGGGGGCACCTGCCTCCATCGGGGCTGCGTGCCGGCCAAGGCGTTCCTGGAGACAGCGGCCGTGTTCCGCACAGTCGGATCGGCTGGCGACTTCGGCATCGGTACCGGTGCTGCCAAGTTGGTCCCGACGGTCGACTTCGCCATCAGCCAGGCTCGCAAGCAGCAGGTGGTGGACCAGCTATTCGGCGGATTGTCCGGACTGCTGAAGGGCCGTGCGGTCACCTTGTTCAACGGTAGCGGCACCCTGTTGGCCGGCCACCGGGTGCGTATCGATGGAACCGATGGGTCGATGACCGAGGTGACAGGAACGGACATCGTGCTGGCTCCTGGCTCGGTTCCCCGGACGATCCCCGGGTTCGACGTCGACGGCACCGTGGTCATGACGTCCGACGAAGTCCTGGCCCTCGAGCACCTACCCGCGTCGGTCGCTGTCATCGGCGGCGGGGCCATCGGCTGCGAGTTCGCCACCATGTTCGCTGATCTAGGGACGAAGGTGACCATCTTCGAGGCCCTCCCTTCCATTCTGAACGGATGCGACGACGACGTCGTCCGCACGATCGCCCGCTCGTTCAAAAAGCGCAAGATCGACGTCAAGGTGAGTGCCGTCCTGCACGGACACGAGCCTGCAGCCAAGGGTGGGACGGTGGTCTCTTTTGGGGACGGAGAGAAGGTCTCGGTGGACGCAGTGGTGGTGTCGGTCGGCCGTCGACCCCGCACCGAGGGGCTGGTATCCGAGGATGCCGGTGTGGCTATAGATGAGCGCGGCTTCGTGGTCGCCGACCGCCTGATGCGGACGTCGGCTGCTGGGGTGTGGGCTGTAGGGGACGTGGTCGCCGCTTCGCCGCAGTTGGCCCACGTGGCCTTTGCCGAGGCCATCGTGGTCATCAAGTCGATCCTGGGTGAACCAGTCCTGCCGGTCGACTACAGCCGGGTGCCCTGGGCTATCTACTGCCATCCTGAGGTCGCCTATGCCGGGATGACCGAAGCTGCGGCCACGGCGGCCGGACTCGACATCGTGGTGCAAAAGGACCCCTTCGGCGGAAACAGCCGGGCCCGGATCATCGGTGACACCGAGGGGATGGTGAAGGTCATCGCCGAAAGGCGATCCGACGGCTCTACCGGTCGGATCTTGGGCGTCCACATGGTGGGCCCGTGGGTGACCGAACAGCTGGGGGCTGGCTACTTGGCCGTCAACTGGGAGGCCACGGCCGACGAGGTGGCCCAGTTCGTCCAGCCGCACCCGTCGCTGTCCGAGACATTCGGGGAGACCGTGCTGGCGCTGACCGGGAGGGGGATGCACGTTGCCTGATGTGACGATGCCGCAGCTCGGCGAGACGGTGACCGAGGGAACGATCACCAAGTGGTTCAAGGCGGTAGGGGACACCGTGGTCCGTGATGAGCCCCTCTTCGAGGTCTCCACCGACAAGGTGGACTCCGAGGTGCCATCTCCAGCCGACGGGATCCTCACCGCCATCTTGGTGGAGGAGGGCGACACCGTCGATGTCGGGGTGACCCTGGCCGTGATCGACGGCAGTGCTTCCGCACCTTCTGCAGTGGCGCCGAGCGAGGAGCAGGCCGAAGTGGCTGCAGCTCCTGCTCCTGGTCCTGCTCCCCCATCTGCACCCGCACCTGCACCCCCGGCGCCGGCGCCGGCTGCGTCTGCCAGGACGGATTCGCCCGTGCCTTCGCTGAAGTCACTGCCGGACGAGCCGGTAGCGTCGCCAGCTACGGCCCCCGGACCCACAGTGGCGCCTGCGGCTTCATCGCCAGGAGCCGACCACTCTCTGGTGCTCTCCCCGGTCGTCCGCAAACTGCTGGCCGAGCACGGGATCGACGCGTCAGTGGTGCGAGGTAGTGGACTAGGTGGTCGGATCACTCGGGCCGACGTCGAGGCCGTTATTGAGCGGGGTGCGTCCCCACTCGTGGTCCCGAGCATCGCGCCCGGTGCCGTCCCCCCGGGCGCATCGGCGACAGCCCCCACGGCGACAGCCCCTGTGGTGAGGGCCCCTGTTTCGACCGCTCCGGTCGCACCAGCCCCGGTCGGCCCACGACGCAGCGGCGGCGCACGCGACGAGGTCATCGCCTTCACCAACATCCGCCGCCGTACGGCAGAACACATGCTCCGGTCCAAGGCCACTTCGGCCCACACGTTGATGGTCCGAGAGATCGACTACGAACGGGTCGAGCAGGTGCGGCGGACCTATGGCGACCGCTTCCGGGCCGAAGAGGGCTTCAGCCTCACCTACCTACCCTTCGTGACTCTGGCCGTGGTCGAAGCCTTGGTGGACTTCCCGCACCTCAACGCATCGGTGGGCGAGGACGCGTTGATCGTCCACCACGACATCAACGTGGGGATCGCCGTCGACCTCGACAACGAAGGGCTGATCGTCCCGGTCGTACATCAGGCTGAAGAGCTGAACCTCCGGGGCATGGCCAGGCGTATACGCGATGTGGCCGATCGGGCTCGGACCAAGTCGCTCAGCCTCGACGACATTAGTGATGGGACGTTCTCCATCACCAATGCCGGACCGTTCGGGACGTTCATCACCGGGGCAATCATCAACCAGCCCCAAGTGGCCATCCTGTCCACCGATGGGGTGACTCGTAAGCCTGTCGTGGTGGAGTTGCCGGACGGCACCGAATCGATCGGGATCCACTCGATCGGCTTGGTGGCCATGAACTTCGACCACCGAGCGGTCGATGGTGCCTACGTCGCCCGTTTCTTGGCCCGCTTGGCTGCCATCCTCGACGACCGTGACTGGGCCAGCGAACTCTGACCCCCAGTGACGGTGACCTTCTCGCAGACAGTGCCGACGACCACTCCACTCCGGACATCCACGGCCAGAAGAACGGCCCGGGCAGCAACATGATCAGGGCTCGGTGGTTGGGCCGCGTCCCCTACGGCGAGGCGTGGGACCTGCAGCGCGCCCTGGCTGCCCGGTCCGTGGACGACTATCTGCTCCTGCTCGAGCACGGTGCGGTCTACACGCTCGGAGCCCACGCCGACCCGACGCATGTGCTTGTCGATCCACCTTCTGTCGGTGCTGAACAGGTGACCGTCGATCGTGGCGGCGACGTCACCTTCCACGGTCCAGGTCAGCTCATCGGCTACTCGATCCGCACTGTCGGTGCTGGTCCGCACCAGGGCCCGAAGCACGTACATCAGGTGGAGCAGGTAGTGATGGGGGCATTGGTGGCACTGGGGGTTCCTGCCGATCGGGTGGGGCGCCTAGCGGGATACCCCGGGGTGTGGATCGACCCCGATCCGGTTGGTGCA
>Ga0194043_1000340_pt1 | contig 25367 bp, 23 predicted proteins | sample JunL4415m_MetaG_FD_161274 | JGI IMG/M metagenome (GOLD analysis project Ga0194043, IMG submission 161274) | Anoxic zone freshwater microbial communities from boreal shield lake in IISD Experimental Lakes Area, Ontario, Canada - Jun2016-L442-15m | ecosystem: Environmental > Aquatic > Freshwater >...
CAATGATGTTGGATCATCAGAAGTTTATCAGTGTTCTAATTGCGATCTGATTATAGATCGTGATGTCAATGGTGCAAGAAACATTTTTATCAAGTGCGTCAATGAAATAATGTGATTTCTTTATTTTCCCGTAAAGCTACGTACGGGTTAGAAGCTCGAAAGAGTTGCTCGAAAGAGTTGATTCGTATGAATTCGTATGAATCTGGTAGCGGAATCACTAAACAAACAATATGAAGATCTTAGCCAAGTTATTGGCAACTCATTTGGCTATTTTATCCGATATTCGATTGAATGTCGCAAAAGAATACGAAACGTAAGTAAACTCAAGCAACGTTGCTTAGATTTGGTTCAGATTCTGATAGATCATACAAAAAACACTCTACCGCTTTTACCAGAAATTGATATCAATAAATCAAAAGACGAAGCACTCAGAGTAATCGAAATGTTACCCAAAATCTTCGCCAAAGTAACTTCAGAATTAGATATACCTATAATTGACGTATTTTGGGAAAAATTGGTATATGACATGTATTTACAAATGTTTAGGTATGTTGATGTACCTGTTCCTCCGCTTGCAGATTTAATTTTAAATATTAAAGCTGTATGTCGTAAAGGTCTTTTTAGATATGGCAATCCTTTTATTAAAGCTTTTCATTTAACAGATTCTATACAAACTCGTGAGATTATAATAGAATGCAATCGGAGATCAAGAGTTACAATATTAAGAGAATTTATGTTTGACGACATAGAAACAATATCTCGTCTCGTAATTCCTCCATCTTTCTTATATCCGGATGAGAAAAAAGAATGTGTAATATGTCTAGAAAAAAAAGATGTTCTTGTATGGCCTTGTCACACATCACATGTAACTTGCACCCAATGTACTATTGAATTATTATCTTTACAGGTTTCTTGTCCATTATGTCGTCAGTCAGTCCGTTTTATATATGGAAAATGGTACCTTGATAATTATGATGATGACAATGTATGGCTATTTGTTCTTCACCATTTGTGGTATGAATGGCACCTTAGAAAATGATTCATATTTTTTTAATTTCTGGACATAAACTTGAACATTTTTAGAATTCATTTATAATTTTATATTAAATTGTTCGATTTTTGCAATAAATTCAATAATTGCAAACTTTAAATCAAGAAAACTAAGGATCTTATTCTTGATCAGGTGGTTGAGGTGGTTGAGGTGGTAGAATCAAAGGTGTGATTGGAATGTTTGGAATATCTACACAAATGTTTCTTTCAGATGTTCTAAGAATGTCCTGTAGAGCTAAGAAAGGTCCCTGAATATTTGTGGCATTTTTTGAAGAGACCTGTACATATGGAATATTACCGTACTGACCACAAATGCGCCGTATAGTTGGTCGAAAATTATGTATACCCCTCTTATCGATTTTTGGGTCTACTAATACTATTGGCACATCACCTCTAACGTTCCTAATAGCTTGAATCCACAATTCAGATTCTCGAAGAGGCAATCTTTCTTGGTATGATGTCATCACAAAAAAAGCGTCGGTGTTTTGCCATTCATCTCTAACACGTCCAACTAGATTTGGATCGACAATACTATACCTACATTCGTTAATATTAAAGACTATTTTTCCAAGACTTGTAGGAAATGCTATTGATTGTTGTGCGAAAGCTCCAGCTGTGTAGTTCGGGGTGAATGTATTTCTCAAAAGTCTTTGAGTAAAAGATGATTTGCCAGAACCGGTTGCTCCAACTAATTGGATATTGTATGTTATATTACTTAACAAAAAAGTCATAATTTTTCTTGCTTCTATTTGGCCAACTATTTGTCGGATAATAAAATACATATCTTCTGTATCTTCAGAAATTCTAGCTGTTCGAAACATATTTATAATAATATAAATATAATTTATAATAATATTCAAATTTATTTGGATCAAGAAATATATTTATTAAGAATACTAGGTTACGCTGTCCTCAAGTTTAGATTTTTCTAGATTTAAAAAAGCGGGCGTGCTTAATGCAAATGAAATTGTTACGAGATTTGTTGTGTAATGGAACTGTCAAATTGACACTCAAAAAAATGAGAGAATGTCGGATCGGATACAGAGATTTCCTCGAATTAGAAAAGATAGATCAGAACTCAGTCGACACAATTATACTAGGATGGTCAGATTAACACAGTACGTATTCAAAACATAAATCAAAAATAACATACAAATTTGTGAATTAAAAATATAATATTTTTAAGATGCCAAAAACAAGAAAACCGAAATAGTCATTTTAGTCTTCTTGTAATTCAATGTTCCAAACAAACGATCCAATGTTGTAAAATACAAAGAATAATTACAAGATGATGCATCGCCATACTGATGATGAATCCAGTGTAAGTATGACGAATTCATAAATCCGGCTCTTTGTATTCTTTTTGGATAAGTATGTATATATGAAGCCCATATACTATTAAGTGTCAGACATACGAAAGCACAATATGCGTTATAATTCAAAAGCGTCTGGTATTGGAATGTGTACTTAAGTAGATAAATAACATTTACATTGTTGTAATATATTTTTTTGCAAATGTGTGTACATAATCATTTATTTTCTTTATAAAATGATTACTAGCGAATCTGTATTAAAGCAACTGTGTAGTTGGTATGTTTGGGATCTCTGTAGTAAGATTTCTAACAGAAGTTCTAAGAATAGCTTGTAGCTCTACAAATGGAGAGTGTAATGTTTCAGAAGAAATCTCTACATATGGAAAGTTGTACACCATTTGAAATGCAACGATGTCTTTTGTTTGAATTTTATTATCTACATTGTCGGATTTTACACCAACTAATATTATTGGTACATCTTTTTCTACAATTCTAATACATTGAATCCATCTAGCACATTCATTTAAACCAAATCCGTTTGTTGTGAGTGAAAACATCACAAAAAAAGCGTCTGTGTTTTCCCATTCGCGAGCAGCATATTGATCAATTAAAACACGATTATGTAGCATATCATCTATTTGTCTGATATCATATTTAGAATCTTTAATGTTAAACGCTACTTTTCCAATACTTGTAGGAAAAACTACTGTTCTTATTACATAACCTCTATCTTCTCTAACAAGTATATTTCTTGAAAGCCTTTCTGTAAAGCATATTTTTTTATCAAGTTTAGGTCCGACTAATTGGATATTGTATGTTCTAGATCTTGCTAGAAAAGTAATAATTTTCTTTGCTATTTGGAATCCAAATTTTTGCGAAAAATGATGATAAATATTTCCTGTATCTCGAGATAACTGATTTGTTCTGAACATATTTATTTATATATATATAAATAAATTTTAAGTAATTTTTATAGAGAAACAATTTCTTAAAGATTATTTATATTCTTCTAATTCATTATAGATGGTAAGCGATATTCATTTTTGGCACATTCCAATCTGACTCACGAGTCAGTATATTTACGTAATATGGTTTACCAGTTGTACTACTAATTTTTTTTATCCATATATTCATTTATTATAAAAACATAATATAAAAATGTATCAACTAAGATTTAGAAAACTCATCACATAGTGCTGATCTGGATTAAACATATGTTTCTCTGATTTTATAAGATTCAATGAAATTTTGTTCCTTTAAATTTTCAAACGTTTGTTTCAAAAATGTATTCATTTCTTTTTTTGATTTTACTGGACCATCAAATTGTTCTTCTCGAGTGTAAATTTGTATTTCTTTTGATCCAATTGGACATGTACGTCCACTGCCAATCCATTCCCAGCCATCTGGAAATTTATCATATTTCCAATATTTTTTAGGAGTTGTATAAAATACGAATAATGTTTTCTTAGAATCTTCTTGATCAAAAGGTAAGTATTTGTCTACCATTTTATCTATTGTTATGTTTATTTTAGATGTAAAATTGTTTTTTGAAATCTAGATTATACCGTTTAATTAATACGAATCAAACTCTTTTCTAGTTTTACGGAAAAGTTAAGAAATCACATTAAATCCTTTATCTATAAAATTATCCATACAAATCATCATCCGTGTCGATTTCTATTTTTTTTTCAATAGGATCTTCGTATTCATCATTAGAATCGTATTCGGTATCGTCATCGTACCATTTTATTTCTTCACGATTGGAAAAAAAAGGTTGTTTAAAAGATTTAATATTAACACAGTTAGATGGTAAATTTGATAGTTCAGAACTATCAATATCTTTAAATCCACGTTTCTTCAAAAACTTTCTTGCTCTTTTTGCGTGAAACTCACCTGCATATATGATTATATTATGCGGTTCTACAGGCTCATCTGTCATACGTGGACTTTTTGAGTCTTCTTTAAGATTAAAATTTTTAAATATACGTGACAAAAGGTAATAATCTGCAATACAAGAATTCAAAATATTTGTTGTTAATAAAATAAGAGTAATTTGATGTTTTATTGTTCTAAAATCATCTTGTTTAGCATTACCAAAATTATATATACCTTTTGTGTCTTTAAAATTCTCTATTGCGGTAATAAATGATTTAGTTATTTCGATAAATGTTTTTATATCAATTATATCGTCATCAATCTTAGAGTTAATAATTTCTTTTACAATAAAAGATTTAATTTTGTCATTTATGTTAGACTTAACTACTTTTTTTGCAAGGAAAGTATGTTCCTCTATTTCTTTATACCAAAATTTCTCATACTCTTCACTTGTGTCTGTGTTAATTTCGGAAAATCGTTTAAGAATTGGCATAATATCTTTCTCATATTTCAAAAAATATTTTTGAAAGGTTTCTTGTATATCAAAAATATGTTGACTACGTAAATTTGATAACACTATATTTAATATATTCAGTGGATGAGTAACATAAGACATAGGATTAGATTTTAAACCATCACCTTCTGGACTTATATCAAGAGAATGCATACTTCTTATATCAAAATAATGCATCCTACCTAGTGCACAATTGTTCATTGTTTCAATTTTTTTAGGATTGTGAAAGCAATCTTTAAAACGTTTGGCCATTACAGCAATTCTTTGTTCACCATAAGAATCCTCATAAGTTCTTCCCGTTTCAAGGTAAAAATCTATAAAAACATCTGTATTTTTAAACAATTGTTCAAGATAGTCTTCTATTAACATATGATTTATTCCTTTTCCAAACGAAGACTCACAGTTAGTAATTTCGTTATGACGCTCACCAAATATATATATTATTTTTTTGTATCTTTTACTCCAAAGCATTCTTAGAATCCGTGGACCACCTATATAGTCAGTAACTGGTTTTTTTTTGTTTGCCGGCACTGATGGTTCACTCTCATTAGAATGATTAAGAATAAGTTGAGATAAAACTTTTCTATCTAACTTTTTTGTATCTTTATTGTCTTCTGCACATTGTTTTGCTTCTTTAACGCATGCTTCTTTAAACATTTCGTCTGATATATCTAAAATAGATGTGTTATAGGTTTTTAAGAGAGTATTGCAAATCCATTTTAAATTACATTTAGGTTTATCATCTTCCATTTATGAATATATAATTTAAAAATTAATTATAAAAATATGGTTTTAATATAAATGTTGAACAAAAACGGTCTAAAAAAAAACCGTTTTAAAAAAAAATTACCTATAATTACATTTGTAGCATCAGAAATCTCTGACGAATGCAATGAATTTATACATTTAGCCAAAAAAATGGATCGAAATAAAACGTATGATGACTGGGAACAAGTTGGAGAGGGTGCAGCAGGAAATGTTTATATAAATACAAAGAAAGATTATGATTATGTTGTTAAAATACAAAAAGATGACCACATTTTTTTATCTGAAGTGTTAGCTTTAACAGATTTACAAAAGTATTTGAATGAAGGAGGTGTTGGCGTTGTTCCTAAATTATATGCTAATTGGACTTATAAAGGAGATGGATATATTGTAATAGAAAAATTAAAAGATTCTTACGGAATGCGTGCAGATGAAATGGATAATGCTTTAAAAAAAATAGCTGAATATGGATGGTTGCATTTAGATATAAGTACTTGTAATCGCATGAATGATAAATATGGAAATTTAGTTTTAATTGATTTTGGCTGGGCAGTAAAGAAACCAGATAATTTAGAACAAATTTATCCTTTACATCCTTTATCTGTTGCTGCATGCAAAGCCTTTACATATAATGAACTAAAATCTATTCAAGATTTTGATTTTAAAACAATTTATGGTCATTATCTTGGAGTAAAAGAAGATTCAGATGATGATTTTTTTGTACCTTCTAAAACAGAAAACACTTCTTGGTGTACAATAATGTAATAATTCAAAATAAAATATGAATTATGACACAAATACTATTTTTCAAAATTTACTAGGAATTTTGTTAACCGGTTTGAATTTGTATAGCTGTACATTTTTATTAAACTCAATACACTAAAGATTTTTATTTAATAATTCAACAAATTTATTATAGTTATCTTGATTATTTATAGTTCTTGAAAAAAGAAACATAAAATCTCTCTTTTCTTTACGAGGCAAATTACTGTTTGTTATTATGTGACTTACAGAATCAATTAGTGACCTCTCAAGTTCATTAGAATTATATATTGATATTGATAAATTATACATTTCATCAAAAATTTGAAAGAATACATTATCACGTACATATTTAGTGCTATATTGCACATTCAATCGAAGGATAGCTTCTATACGTATAAGTTGTTTTTGTAACTTATCGCTCAAAGACCAAAATTTACCCATTCTGGTTGTATCTATAAGAACTTTTGGAATAATTATTTGCTCATAAAAACCTTTTGGTGGAAATTTAAGTCTTTGCGGTGTAAATTTATTATGATTTTCTTCAAGAATAGGCTCAAACATCTTCTGTTGTTCTAGTAATGGTAATGTCAGCAAATCAGAACTAAAGGATGGATTAAGGGCTTGATTAACTGTAAGATGATTTTGAGTGTTATGACGCTGATGTGCAAGCATAAATGCTATTAGTGTGTCATGTTGGCGTCTGTTATGTTCAAGTATACGTTCCATCACTTTTCTGAAAAAGAATTCTTTTGCTTCTAGATCGGAAGCTACTTCGGAAGACTCTGTTATTAGATATGCTGTATACTCATTTCTACCATAAGTAAGTGCATCATTGATAATGTCTTGATTCAATGTAGGAAATTGTTGTTCTATCATATCTTTAATATCAACAAATAACTTTTGTGATGAGGGTGCATAAGCATTAGATTTTGAATTTATATAGCTATGCATTTTTACTTAAAATCTATATTTAAATTTATAAAAAAATGTTAATTAATAATTCAAAAAATTTATGTTATAATCTTCATATTGAATATAATATGAAGAGATATATTTTAGATAAAAATGTTGTGTAATATCTAATAGTTTCAGGTTAACGTAGTATCATTACCAACATATACAAAAGTATATCTCTCACGTCAACCTAAAACTATCATTAACTGTTTGAGAGTATGTATGATTATCTTTATTATTTATAGTGTATGTAAAATAATGAAAAAAAAGTCTCTTTTGTTCACGATTTAAAGAACTTGTTCTAATTATTTGACTTACATTGTCAATTAGTAGCCTCTCAAGTTGATTAGAATTATATGTTGATATTGATAAATTATACATTTGATCAAAAATTTGAACTAATAAATTGTCACGTACATCAGCAGAGACATTAACAAGATTAAATTCTATACGAGCAAGTTGTCTTTGTAACTTATCGCTCAAAGACCGAAATTGTTCTATTCTAGTTGGGTTGTTCCTAATAATTTCTGGAATATCTACTCTATAACCCAAAGGATTTGATCCTGGATATGGAAATCGAAGTGTTTGCTGAGTAAATTGCTTACGATTTTCTTCAACAATTTTGTCAGCGACCATCTGTATTGGTCGACTTGGTAATGCTATAAAACCAGAACTAAGGTCTTGGGCTTTATTAGATCTAAGAGTAGCCGTGTTATGACGCTCTCGTACAAGCATTAATTCTATTAGTGTATCGTATTCACGTCTATTATGTTCAAGTATACGTTCAGTAACTGATCTGAGAAAAAATTCTTTTGCTTCTAGATCGGAAGCTTCGGAATCTCTTTTGGAAGCACCTGTTGATAAATATTCTTCATACGCAATCCTACCATAATCAAGAGCATCATTTATAATGTCTTCATGCAATGTAGGAAACGTTTGTTCTATTATATCTTTAATATCAACAAATAACTTTTGCGCTGATGGTGCATAACCATTTGAGTTTTGATATCTATACATTTATTTAATTAAATATATTTAAAATTTATAAATATATTTATTTATCAAATAAAATAATTAAAATAAAAGTGGTATTCGATATAGTTATCACTAAAAATGTATGATTTAGACTTGTTTTCAAGTATTACTTCTAGGTTGTTAAAAACAATTAATAACTGTTTATTAGTAAACTCTACACAAATTTATATGTAAAAAATGGCTGTTGTATGTTTCTCATATCTAAACAATTTTTAGGTGTATTTGGAATTTGATTTGATATATCCTCTCTTAAATCACCAGTATGCTCAATATCATTAAAACCAATTGTCAATAAAAAGTCTCTGTAACTGTTAGCATGCTCATTACCGCAATATATAATTATGTTATGAGCATTAATAGGTTGATCAGTTGAACCAGCGTATGCCTTTTCTTCCATCTCTGACATATCAAAATCTTTGAACATACGTCCTATCAAGTAAACATCTGAAAAATAAACCATTGCACTTCCAAACAAAAGTTCTATACGATATATTGAATTAAAAAGTATATTATCAGATTCTTTCTCATAATTTAGTATAATTAATATATCTTGTTTAATATAAGAAAGAATTCTTATAGTCTCTTTAGAAAGCAAATCAGCATAAAATGTCAAAATTGATGTTTTTAATTGATTATGTGCAATTTTATCAAACTCTTTTTTTATGTATGGATTTTCTTCTAACTGTTTTTTCATAAACGCAGACACAATTTTTATATCATCTTGAACTAATTCTTTCAATAAATCAGTTATTTTTGGATATTTTTGTAACACTCTTTTAACATAAAAAACACAATCTTTTTCTTCTTTGGTTGCTCTAAGAATATATTCTAATTTGAATATAAACCAAAGTATGTTAATTTTATTTTCTTCTATATTACTTTCGTTAACATCATTATCTCGAATATCAAAATAATGAACTCTTGCCAACTTACAAGTTTCGTCTGAGCGAGTATTATACTGCAAACATTTTCTAAATTTCTCAAATAATTCACTTTGTCGACTAGGAGGGTATGGAACAAAAGCATACTCTCCTCCTTTATATGACTTAAATTCAAAAAAAATATCTAAAAAAACATCAGTTGATATCATTAAATCATATAAATAATCTTCAATTAGACTAGTATTAGGATCTTTTTCAAACTTGTCACAATCTGTACTGTTAGAATGCCATTCACCAAATATATATATCAATTTTTTATAACCCGGATGCCAATGAATACTAAGGGTTTTAGGGCCTCCTATAAATGTAGCAGTTGGTTTGTTTACACTTTCATCATAATGATTACATATAAGTTTCATAAGAACTTTTTTCCCCTTATTAGTTATGTTATCTCTATTGTTAAGAGACACATTTAAGAATTCTTTCTGTATATTGTTGTCATATATATCAAGTAAATTTGTATCATACGTTTTATTTAAGTGATAACACAAATTCCCAATCATTTATTTTAAGAAAATAAATTATTTTTTAACGAAACTGAAATAATAGATGTGAAAATATTACAAAAATTAATTTTTGTTCCTATTAAAAATCCAAGATGTGTGAAATTATAATCTAGAGGTTGTAGTAGGAGTTTGATTATGAGGATGACGATAACCATTTTGAGCCTCATATATTTTAAACATTTATATATCTACAAAAATTTTATAATTTGTGAAAAGACTCAATTATAAAAATAGTTTTTATCTTGATATAATTACATACTCAATTAGTAATATCTCTTTCGACGATCTTCCTGGTATATTCGACAGATTGTTATATTCTCTTCGTTATTTATAGTGTTTTCAAACAATTGTATAAAATTGAGCCTTTCGTTTACAGCCAGATAACTTTCGTCTAGTATTCGCATTACAGAGTCAAGTATTAACCTTTCAAGAACATTAGCATTCAAGTTTAATTTTGCTAACCTATAAATTTCATCAAACATTTTCATTATTGTACCTGCCCACCTCGCAGAATCATTTATTTTTTCCATATACAGAATTTGTTTTCGTAACTTATAGTTCAAAGACCAAAATTGTTTTGTTTTAACTCCCCCATTATCTTTATACAAAAAACCTGGAGTTCGAATGGGATATCTCACTTTGGGAAATTGGAGGTGTTGAGGTATAAGTTTATTACGATTTTCTTCCGCAATTAAAAGTATTTTTTCAGCAATCATCTCTATTGGTCGACTTGGTAATGATATAAAACCAGAAGTGAGGTCTTGAGCTGTATCAGATCTAAGAGGAGTTCGTATATTACGCTCTCGTACAAGCATTAATTCTATCAGTTTGTCGTATTCACTTTTAATACGTTCATCTATACGTTGATGTATACGTTCCATCACTGAGTTTAAAAAAAAATTTTCTGCTTGGTTATCGGTATATGCTAGGGGAACATCTGTATACTGATGTCTAGCATAAGCAAGTGCATCATCAATAATGTCTTGATCCAATCTAGGAAATTTTTGTTCTATCATATCTTTAATATCAGCATATAACGTATCTACTGTTACCAGACTATAACCATTTTGAGCCCGATACATTTTATATATCTACAATAATTTTATAATTTGTGAAAAAAAGACTCAATTATAAAAATAGTTTTTTGTCTTGATATAATTACAGAATCAATTAGTAACCTTTCCGGATCATTGACTATTTTCCTGATATCTTCGACAGTATCTTATATTCTCGTAGTTATTTATAGTGTGTAGAAACCTTTCTATAAAATTTATCCTTATGTGTTTAGACCTAGGAAAAGCACTGTCTAGTATACCCATTATAGACTCAAGTATTGACCTTTCAAGAACATTAGCATTTAAGTTTAAATGTGCTAACCTATAAATTTCATCAAACATTTTAATTAGTAGATCTGGCCTCCAATTCACACTCCAATTTTCATTCAAATATATAGTTAATTTTGCCATATCTATAATTTGTCTTTTTAACTTATAGCTTAAAGACCAAAATTGGTTTATTCTATAGCTATCGGAAGATAAAAAAGCTGGAACATCGCTTATTGGAATTGGATATTTGCCTATGGGAAATTTCAGGGGTTGAGGTGTAAGTTTTTTACGATTTTCTTCAGCGATCTCAGCTATTTTTTCAGCAATCATCTCTATTGGTCTACTTGGTAATGATATAAATCCAGAAGTAAGGTCTTGGGCTTTATTAGATCTAAGAGGAGTTTGATTATTACGCTCTCGTGCAAGCATCAATGCGATTAGTGTCTCGTATCTACTTCTAGTACGTTTATGTATATGTTCCATCACTGAGTTAAAAAAAAAAGTTTCTGCTTCTCGATCGGAAGCTACTTCTGAAAAACCTATATACTGATGTCTGCCATAAGCAACTGCATCATCAATAATGTCTTGATCCAATCTAGGAAATTTTTGCTCTATGATATCTTTAATATCAACATATAACGTATCTGCTGATGGTGCATAACTATGTTGAGTTGAATACATTTTATATATATATAAAATTTTAATTAAAAATAATAAATAGATTTATTTAAATTCTTCCGCAAGTTTGTTACAGTATCTTTTATTATTTTGGTTATTTATAGTGAGTGAAAAAATAGACATAAGGTGTCTCATTTGTTCACGAGACATTGGACTGTTTCTTATTATTTGAATTAATGATTCAATTATTGACCTCTCAAGTTCATTCGCATTTAAGTTTAATTTTGTTAACCTATAAAATTCTTCAAAAATTTGAAGTTGTACATTCTCTGTTTCATTATAACTCAATTCAGAATGGCCCGGTCTACGATTATGATAAGTGAATGGATCTGTAGTTACAATTTGTTCTATAAATATAAGTTGTTCTCTTAACTTATCGTTCAAATAAAAATATTTTTTCAGTCTATTTGGGTCATCTCTAATATATACCGGAATTCTATCCTCAACTTTTTTGGCGAGCTCGACTTCGGGGAGCCGTGGGAATCTGAAGTGTTGAGGCTTAAATTTATTAGCTTGTTGTTCAACTACTTTTTCAGCTATCATCTCTAATGGTCGACTTGGTAATTTCATAAAAGCGGAAGTAAAGTCTTGGGCTTTACTAGATGTAAGAGGATGTTCAGTTTTATAACTACGCTCTCGTAAAAGCATTAAATTTGTTAATGTTCCAGGTTGTATCTTACGTTCATTTATACTATTCATCATTACATTGAAAAACTCTGAATATGCATCTTCTTCAGAAAGAGGAGGATTATTTGTAAATGCATATATAGCATCTTTAAACGCATCATCAATAATGTATTGATCCAAGTTAGGAAATTTTTGTTCCATAATATGTTTCGTTTTATCAAATGCCTCTAAATATGATAAGAATCTTGTAATGCTATTCACGTTATCAATTTCATTCTTACTAAATCCTCTTGTGGAAATTGCTCTAATTTCACTTAATATTGCTCCTGGGGGTTCAGAACTTAATCTTTCTATCACTCTCTCCATACTAAGTGGATCATAAAAAGTAGCCTCACACACGATCCCATTACAAAGTTTAAGTCTACCGTACTTTTCAGGATTCGCCAATCTACGAATACGCTCGTCGATTAATAATGAATTAGGTGGTTGACTTAATAATGGATTAGGTGGTTGACTTAATAATGGATTAGGTGGTTGACTTAATAGACTTAATAATGGATTAGGTGGTTGTGGTTCCATAACAGCCTCACACACTAACCCATTACAACCTTGTTGTTGTTGTCTACCGTAGATTGCAGGATTTGTGAATCCATGTCTACGAACTCTCTCGTAGGTTTCAGGACTCACCAAACCACGAGATGCTGCATCTGGTTGACTTAATAATTGACGTATCGAAAGTGCCGGTGGAGGTGGCGGTGGATCATCTTCTGGAAATTCCCATTGGCTTTTAAATGTTCTTGTATTAAAATAATATGGTATACCAGGGTTAGCTCTTTCGCTATAACGAACAACCCATGGTTGTGGAGGTCTTCGGGTGTCTGAAAATTCACTTGGATTTCTTGCACGTGTTGGAGAACTTATGAAATTTCTTATTCGTGACATAATTTTAAATATAATCAATATATTTAAAATTAAAAAAAGGTTGAATTAATAAATATTTTTATAAACGTCATTTCTAAAGGTAAAAATTACAAGATAATAATGCAAATTTTCTCGTTTTAAAGAAAACAAATGCTCTATGTATCGGAAGCTACTTCGGGAACACATGTATACTGTCATCATCAATAATGCCTTAATCCAATCTAGGAAATTTTTGTTATAACATATCTACTGATAGTGCATAACTATGTTGAATTGAATACATTTTATATATATATACAAGATGAATTAACTTAAAAAAACAAGTGAAATGACGATATTTTGCAGGCACGTATGTTCTAACACTTATTGTAAAAAATCTATATTTATTTAAATTCTTCAGCAACTTTTTGACAGTATCTATAATTATCTGGATTATTTATAGTGTCTGCAAAATTAAGCATAAAGTGTCTCATTTGTTCACGAGACATAGAACTGTTTCTTATTATTGGAATTAATGATTCAATTATTAATCTCTCAAGTTTATTCGCATTTAAGTTTAATTTTGTTAACCTATAAAATTCTTCAAAAATTTGAAGTTGTACATTCTGTCTTTCATTATAACTCAATTCAAAATAACCCGGTCTAAGTATACCTAGAAGTCGTTCTATAGCTAAAAGTTGTTCTCTTAACTTATCGTTCAAATAAAAATATTTTTTCAGTCTATTTTGGTCAAATATAATATATAATGGAAGTCTATCATCAACTTTTTTGGCGAGCTCGACTTTGGAGAGACCTGGGAATCGGAGGTCGTTATGATTAAATTTATTAGCTTGTTGTTCAACTAATTTTTCAGCTATCATCTCTAATGGTCGACTTGGTAATTTCATAAAAGCGGAAGTAAAGTCTTGGGCTTTACTAGATGTAAGAGGATGTTCAGTTTTATAACTACGTTCTCGTAAAAGCATTAAATTTGTTAATGGTCCAGGTTGTATCTTACGTTCATTTATACTATTCATCATTACCTTGAAAAACTCTGCATTTGCATCTTCTTGAGAAACAATAGGTTTATTTATAAATGCAAATACAGCATCTTTAAACGCATCATCAATAATGTATTGATCCAAGTTAGGAAATTTTTGTTCCATAATATGTTTCGTTTTATCAAATGCCTCTAAATATGATAAGAATCTTGTAATGCTATTCACAATATTAATTTCATTATTACTAAAGATTCTTCTTCTAATTTCACGTAATATTGCTCCTGGGGGTTCAGAACTCAATCTTTCTATCACTTCCGCCATACTAGGTGGTGGTGGTGGTGGTGGACATAATCCCCCATTACAAAGTTCAGGAATAGGTGCTGATGGTTGACTTAATAATGGATTAGGTGGTTGACTTAATAATGGATTAGTTGGTTGATTAGGCATAGATAATTGACGTATCGAAAGTGCCGGTGGAGGTGGCGGTGGAGGTGGATGTGTATATTGAGAAAGTTCAATATAATCATCTTCTGGAAATTCCCATTGGCTTTTAAATGTTCTTGTATTAAAATAATATGGTATACCAGGGCTAGCTCTTTCGCTATAACGAACAACCCATGGTTGTGGAGGTCTTCTGGTGTCTGAAAATTCAGTTGGGTTTCTTGCACGTGTTGGAGAACTCCTGAAATTTCTTATTCGTGACATAATTTTAAATATAATCAATATATTTAAAATTAATAAAAAAGGTTGAATTAATAATTCATAAATATTTTTAGAAACGTCATTTCTAAAGGTAAAAAAATTACAAGAAAATAATGCAAATTTTCTCGTTTTAAAGAAAACAAATTCTCTATGTATAGTTTATACTTCTTGTACGTGTTGTAGATGTGGAAACAAAACTTGAGATTTATAGTTGTGATGTGTGATAAATAAAGATACAACAGGCTCAAGAAATATATTTATTAAGAATACTAGGTTAGAATGTACTTAAAAAGCGGTTATTCTTATCAAAATTCTTATCAAAATTCTTATCAAAATTCTTATCAAAATTCTTATCAAAATTCTTATCAAAATTCTTTACGTTTATTTTTACAGTAGATGATATTCTCTTCATTATTTATAGTGTTTGAAAAATGAAGCATAAAATCTGCCTTTTGTTTAGAAGACAAATTATCAGTATTTCTTAATATCAAATGTACAGCATCAATTATTGACCGCTCAAGCTGAATAGAATGTAAGCCTGAAAATTCTAAATCATAAACTGCGTCAAAAATCTGAATCAGTATATCACGACTAAAAGTGTAAGGAGTCCAATAACTAGCTAATCTATCTGCTACTATAAGTTGTTGTTGTAACTTATTTCTTAAAGTCGAAAAGCGAGTTATTCTTACAGGATCTCTACTCAGAAAGTCTGGATAACCGCTTACTTCATTATACTGTTTTGGAAATCTCGGAGGACGACGTCTGTCAGCGATTGTGTCAGCTAACCTCTCTAATGGTCGACTTGGTAATTTCATAAAAGCAGAAGTAAAGTCTTGGGCTTTACTAGATGTAAGAGGAGTTTCATAATCACGCTCTCGTAAAAGCATAAATGTATAAATTGTGTCGTATTGTTCTTTAAGAGTGTTAAGTATATAATTCGTCACTGCGTTTAAAAAGAAATCTTTTGCTTCTTGATCGGAACCTGTGTCGGTATAATGTACATACTGTTGTCTACCAAAATCAACTGCATCATTGATAACGTCTAGATGCAAGCTAGGAAAAGTATGCTCTATCTCATCTCTAATATCAACAGATAACGTATCTGCTGAAGGTGCATAATTATATTGATGTGAAAACATTTTATATATATACAATATTTAAAATATTTAACAATATTTTAATATGTATTATTCTTTATCATATAGAATCTCATCACAAGTATAAACTTCTTACGTTATTTTTGTAAAAATTATAGTCAATATATTTAAAATTAAAAAAAAAGAGCATACATATTTTTAGCAACGTCATTTCTACAGTAGTTGTAAATAGTATCATCATTTAAAGTGCTTGCAAAAAGCATCATAAAGTTCTTCTTTTCTCTATAAGACAAAGAAGTAATGTTTCCTATTATTTGTCTTAAACATTCAACTTGTAACTCTTCAAGAGCTCTCTCTTTAAGATTTAATAGTACTAATTTATAAAATTCATCAAAAATTTGAAGTAGTACAGGCAAATACATTTTAGCAGGTTCCCAAGCACTAGCCCATTTTTCTATTTGTAGAAGTTGTTTTTGTACCTTATCTGTCAAAGAGAAAAATTGTTCTATTCTCTTGTCACCAGTAGGTATAAATCCTGGAGCCCTAGTTACTGGTTCATTTGATTTTGGAAATCGGGGGATGTTCTTTTGAGGTAACGGTTGAGGTAACGGTTGAGGTAACGGTTGAGGTAACGGTTGAGGTCTAGATTGCAGTAACTGTCGAGGTAGAGTTTGAGATTGTGATTGTGACTTATCAGATGACATAAATTGTACAAGAATATTTTCTTTTTCATCCATATTTAAAGAACTTCCTTCTAAACTATAAGCAAAAGCACTAAGATTAGTTTCTCCTATTTTTTTATATACTAAATATGTATTAATAATGTTTTTTCGTTCGTCATCGTTTAAAATAGTTTTGTTAAGCAATCTTCTAACTATTATTTCATCCGGTGTAACTCGTCTGACACTTGGTTGAGAAGTGTGGGATGACGGATATTGTAGTGTTGTTGGAAAATCCCATTGGGTTTTTCCTGTTTCAACATTAACATAGTATGGTCTATTTTTCTCAACATTGTTACTTATACGAACTTCCCAATTTGTTGGAAGTCCTCTGTTTACGTTTTTTATATCAAAGACATATTTATCATTTGTTCGTTGTGGCGAACGGATAAAATTATTTGCAGCCATTTTATTATTTATAATATAAAATTAATTTATAATTTATAAATTAATTGTACAAACTTATATTTTTGGTGTAAATCGCATAGATTTTCCAGACTGAAAAATAGTTAAAGTACCTAAAGAAGTATATTTTTGATGATATAGATCATTTTCATTTTTATACTTTATTATTTGTGTTTTCAATGCATTATGAGCGTCTAGTACATTATTTATTTGTTCAGGCAACTCTTCATGTGTTAATGGACTAATATCATATTTTTCCACAGATCCATACTCCCATTGTGATTCTCCTAATCTAACTTCTTCTGCTTCAAGTGCTCGTTCATCTCCATACTCAAAATTATCAAATATAGGCTGTAACTCTTCTGGATGATCTGAACGATATTTCAATAGTTTTTTAACTCTATATAATAGCAATAAATCGTGAGTTATATTACGAACAGATGAACTAATAGAATGACCAAGACCATCCTCACTTTCATCAAAATTTGAAAATCCTTGATCCTCTCCGCAATATTTTATAGGAAAACGTTTGCCATTACATTCGGGTATATTATTACATATAGATTCATATATAGATTTTGAAGAGCCTGTTATTTCTTTGTTAGATTCATCATTAAAAAAACAACGACCATAATCAATAATTTTTGCAATATATCTAGATTTAAATTCTACAATAGTTTCATCATCCAAAATATACTTATAATCAATGTATTTTCCAGCAACTGGTTCATATATCAGGATATTCTCAGCATGCAAATCATAATGAGTAAACGTTTCAGACAAAGTTGCTAACGGCATATATATCTGATATAACACATATAGCAAACTTTTAGAAGGAAAATCTAGATGCTTTTGTATCATAGAATGCATACTCTTTGCATTTTTAATATGCTGTATCAAAATTGATAAATATGTTGATTTTGCACATGCTACCTTAAAAAGATAATCTATTTCAGTGCAATCCTTTCTTATAAAAAATCTAGATGTTTTGTTTTCTGAGCAATTATTATTGATACCCGAGTCACGATAATTTTGCACAGCATCTTTTCCAATTATAAGAGACGATTTTAATTGATCGGCGTCAATATCTATAGTTTGTTTCATTTCTGTCCAATCTTGGTGTGTATTATATTGGTACCATCCGTATGTTTCAATAAAGCAAGGAAACACGTAACATTGTTTATTTATATACTGACCTACTAGATACTCAAATAAAAGATTATCAGTATCTTCTTTGATTGTTGATTTTAAAATAGCATTTGATGTAAATCCTAATCTCTCATATGTAAGTTCTTTAATAAAACCATTTGCACCTATATTACCACCAATACTTTTAACGGGAGATATCAAATATTTAAAATCAACAAAGCCATTAAAATGTTTACTTATTAATTTTTTTTTTATTCCAAAAGCCAAACACATTCCTGCATCTGATGTACATATACGAGACAAAAAATTGGATCTTTTCATTGGAATATTTCTTATCCCTTTAGAAAATTGTTCGGAGTTTGGCGAAAAATGTGATCTATCTAATTTTGTTCCTTCTATATATTCAAATTCTTTTGTTAATTCATTATATATATATTCACGTATATCATCATCTGTATTGCTTGTTAAATTTTTATTATACAATGTATCATACTCTTTTACTATATTTCTATCTGCTAAAAATTTATTAATTAATTCGTTTATTTGTTGGTGTGATAAAGTTTTATATGATATATAACCATATCTTTCAGAAATAGTCATAACATAATTAACAATAAAATCAAATATAGTAGACCGAAATGACTCAATATGAAACTTTTTATTTATTATTTTGATTGGAACAGGATAAGTGTAATTTGAAAATGAATATCTTTTTTGTTCAAATCTTAAACTAGGGTAATTTTGGTTACAATAGTCAATATAACCTCTATATGGATCTGTTCTAAAAGTTTTTTTGGTTACTTTATCAGAAATTGATAATATAATTTGAGGTGCAAGATGACCACTTCCATATATTCCACCAGTAATTCTAGGTGTAATGAGTTCTTGATCAATATCAATCATAACATTATATTTATCTTCTAATTCTTTCTTTGATAAAATTGGTTCACTAAAATGTAATAACGATTTAAAATTATTTAAGTCTCTATTAAAATTATATCGATCAATCGAATGTTGCATTAAATCAAAAACAATTGTTCCACCTGATATTAATATGTTTTCAGCAAGTGTAAGATAATCGATTTCACAAAAATAAGCAGTGCATATGTCAAAATGTATTCGACTAACACTTCCAGCTAAATATGATCCCATATTAGAAAATATATTTTGATATCCAATTGTATACATATCATATTGTCTTTCTATATTGGTAGAATCTACTCTGTCTATATACAAGTTATATACGGGAGAATTTTTGAATCTGCCATAATCATAATCATTATAATGCATATCATCATACATATTAGTAGCACCTACTAAAATAGATAATTCTTCTTCAATTGAATTATAAGACAACAACTCATTAAATATTTCATATGCATTAACTTTATCACGTTTTTTATTTGTGTACCATTCAATAAATTGTTCTTGATATTGTGCATTTACAAGAGGTTTTCCACCTCTTAACAATTTTTTTTTATTGTAATTTTGTAGTTTGAAAGTAAGAATATTTGGATCATTAATGCTCCATAACGAGCCATCATTTATTTTTTTTATTATTTTACTTGAAACTAAAGCAATTCCATCATTACCTTTTTCATCTTTGATTAAACATTTTATAAATGAACCAGATGGGATATTTTTAAATTTAAAAGGATTAATTCTTATTAGTCTAGGATGAATATAAGTCCATTGATTAAAAAAATTAATATGTATAAAATCGGTATCTATATCTTTTAACATTTTTAATATATAAAAATATATTAAAATTAGAAAATAATTAATCATTGTACGAATTAGATTTTTGTTCCTTCTATATAATCATATTGTTTTGTTAATTCAAAAAATATCTCTTTTTCTATATCGAAGTGTGTAGTTAATCCTCTAACTAATTTTGGCGTATCTCTTTCAATTAATACATATTCTCTAAATAATTTTGTCGTATTTGCCACTCTATTAATTAATTCGTGCATTTTGTCATATGATAACCTTTTATAGTTTATATAATCAATTCTTTCAGCAAGAGTCATAACATTATTAGCAATAAAATTAAATATATTATTATATGAATCAATATGAAGTTCTTGGTTTATTGTTTTGATTGTTTTGATTGGAACAGGATAAGTGTAATTTGAAAATGAATATGTTTTTTGTTCAAATCTTAAACTAGGATATCTTTGTCTGCAATAGTCAATATAACCTCTGTATGGATCTGTTTTAAATTGTTGGTTAGTTTTTGGATCAATAATTGTTGCTGAAATTTGAGGCACAAGATCACCACTTCCATATATACCATCAGTAATTCTAGGTGTAATGAGTTCTTGTTCAACATCAATCACAACATTATGCCTATTTTCTATTTCTTCCTTTGTTATTTTACCTGAACCTGTGTCAAATATATTTAATTCTCTATTAAAATCATATAAAACACTAAAATGTTGCACTAAATCAAAAACAATTGTGCCACCGGCTATTAATATGTTTTCAGCGAGTGTAAGATAATCGATTTCACAAAAATAAGCAACAGATATGTCAAAATGTATTCGACTAACACGTCCCACTAAATATAATCCCATATTAGAAAATATATTTTGATATCCAATTGTATACATATCGTATTGTCTTTCTATATTGGTAGAATCTTCTCTGTCTATATATAAATCATATACGTTAGAATCTTTGAATCTATCATAATCATTATACATATTAGTAGCACCTACTAAAATAGATAGTTGTGAATCAGTTACTCCATATGACAAAAGATTTTTAGTGTAAAATAACAAATCTTTATATATTTCATATGCATTCTCAAGGTCATCTTTTTTATATGTATACCACGTGACAAAATCTTTTTCGTCAAAATGATATAATATATTTGTTAATTGTTTTCCACCTCTTAAATGACTACCTCTCGAATGACTACCTCTCGAATTATGTCCACGTATTTTAGGAGGTGTTTGTCTAAATATAGTGGTTTCTGGAAAATCCCATTTGCTTTCATTTGTTATCCAATTAAAGTAATATGGTCGATTAGGAAAAATATTATTACTAATACGACGTTCCCAATTGGTTGGAAGTTTTCTGTTTTCTTGTTTGTATTTACCAATATGTAAACTTTTTTTACTTGGAGATCTTGAATACATTGTTTATTATTTTCAAATAAAAAAAATAATTTAATTATTTAATTATTTATTTGAAAATGCTAGCCACACCCTCGTGGATTTACAAATGTGAAAACCGACTTTTTAAATCTTCAAGGGTGTAAACGATTTATCTCCTGTAAATGCTTCTTCTAATATATCACAAAATTCTAAACTGTAAATGGATTCCACGTTTTAATAACTAATGTCGTGATTGCCAAGGTTGCCATCCTCCAAAAGAACCAGTCCATACAAGGGGGTGTGTTGCAATTCTGTGATCTGTTTGTTCTGCTTCTTGAGCAGCTCTTGTATTATGTCTAAGAGTAAATGGTGCTATATGTGGTTCTCTATCTCTTGTTTGATCTTCTCTTGCACTCGTTCCATCACCAAATGGTGTTATAGGTGGTGCTCTATGTGATCTATCTCTAGGTGCTCTAGGTGGTGGTGGTGCTCTAGGTGGTGTAGGTGGTGTAGGTGATGCTGTATGATTTGGTGCTATATAGGTGGGCTGTGTGATTTTTCTTCTTTCTTCTTTTAATCGAAGTTCATCACGAATTTGTTTTTCTTCTTTTAATCGAAGTTCATTTACTTTTATATACTCAATACACATATTTTTAATATCATTCCAAATTTCACCTCTTTGTTTTCCATATTTCTCTGCAAATGCGTCTAATATTTTTTTTGCAAATACATTTGGTATAAAATTACCTGTTATTTTTTCTCTTGACATAGGACACGTCCTATTTTGCAAAAACCATTTGGCTATTTCTGTTTTGTCATAAGTATGACCAGAACTACAACCACACATGACCGGATAATGAATCAAATCTCCTGATATTTCTGAAACTAAGTCTCGAAGTTGAATAGCAGCACTTGATAATTCTTCATGTCTCATATCTAGACCACACAGCTCTCTTATAGATCTTTCACTTAAATAAGAAGGATCAGTTTGACTAATTATGTGAAAAGCTGTTAAACTAGCATTTTCCCCAAGTTGTTTATGTTCTGTTTTTTTAATATATTCAATAATAGTTTGTGGTAAAACTGTTGCTTGACTAGCAAGATATTGTAAACTCTCATCAATGATACTTTCTGTCTTACAGTTAAGACGACTTGCTACTTCTTCAAAAAGTTCTACTCTTCTATTGATTTCATCCTTAGCTGGTTGAGTTTTTAAAAGTTTTAAGTTTGAATATGTTTCTTCTGTAATCTTTTTTGGTTCAATAGTATAGTCTTTTGTTTCTTTTTCTTTTTTTGGTTTGTCTTTTTCTTTTTCTTTTTCTTTTTCTGTTTCTTTTTTTTGTTTGTCTTTTTTTCTGCTTACTGTTTGCCATTCCTCCGAATCAGGTTGTGGTGCATAAGAATAAGAAGTTAATCGTGGATTTTTTTTTCGATCACCGATATGTTTGTATACTTCCTTGTTATTTGAAATTAAACAAACCAATCCTTTAGGAAGTGGAATTTTTGTTCCAGAAAAGTATCTAGATCCCCATTGAGTTTTACCTGTGAATAAATTTTTGTAATAGTATTCACCAGAAGAACTTTTTCTTTCTTCAAATTGCATTTATTACTAATAAATAATAAATAAGTTAATATTTATTATTTATTAGTAATAAATGCAATTTAACAAATCGTGTTTGCACCTGTGAGTTTAACTCTGTATAATTTCAAAAGTTATGATAAAGAATAAATCAATATTGAAAAAGTGTTGGATATATAATTTACTCTTAATGACTTGGTGTCAAAAATTATAAGTCTTTGTTTTTCACCAAATTTTGTAAAAGTAACACAAAAATCTAAAATTGGAGTCCAAATATCACCTTTTTGATTTTGATAGAGATTGAACCATACGAGTTATGACTTTGGTAAGTTTACAACTGATTTGATAGTTAAATTAAATTATAAAAGTTGTAATTTAATTACTGTTTCTAGTAAAACTTCATAAGAAGATTTTTAAACTAATTCTCTTCTGTAAATGCTTCTTCTAATATATCACCTATTTTTTCTAATGGGCGAGATGACAAATCTGTTACATAAGAACCAAATGAAGAAGTTTTACTATAATTACGCTCTCGAATGAGCATCAACATTCTAAACACCTCTTGTACTTTTGTTTGATGAAGTTTTATATTGTCCAATGCAGTAAGGTAAAAAAACTCTTCTGTATATACGCTAAAGCGTCTATTACTATGTCCAAATAGACTTATATAATCGTTTTTAGCATCCTCAACTGCAGAGACAATAATTTCAATTGGTAATTTAGGAAATTTTTGAATTAAAGCTTCTTGCACTCTGTCTGCAATTTCAAGATAAACTGCATTATCATATTCGGATTCATATTCTGTCATTTATCTTATCAAAATATTTAAATTTTTATTTACAAATTTATAATTTGATTGTAAAAAAACTCTAGATAAAGTGTTAGAAGCTCGAAAGAGTTCCATTTAAAATCAGCAGCAGTCTAAATTAAACACTTAAACAAACATAATATGAAAATAAATAGAATGTATTTTTGTATGTCAAAAGTTATGACAAAGAATAAAATCAATGTATCACACGGAAAAGTTTTAAATAAAGATATAGCAGAGTATTTTGCAGGCAAAGATTACTTTTATAATGGATATCATATTATATCATGGATAGAAAAGGCGAATAAACCACATAAATGTAATGTTGATTTATGTCCATTACACCGTTTATACTTTAAAAATAAATTTTTAAAACTTGGATCAAAAATATTGATGTATGAAGAGGCAAAAAAAGTTCTAAAAAAAACTCTTCCTGATGACATTGTGATATACATATTGAAAAAATGCTTTTGCTGAGGAGGATAAAATCTTAAAATTATTAAATAATTTTAATATTATTAGTTTTATAAAATGTTTAATTACACTAGACCACTTCCACTTCCACCAAATTGGACTCGTAATTTTAACCATACCGGTAGAATCTACTACAGTAATATGTCAACAGGACATAGTCAATGGGATTTTCCTTATCCGGAAGAAGAAGAAAGTCGTCAACAATATGACGTAGTAGCAGATGAAGTTTTTCATATAGAAGCTGAACTTCAAGCTCGTAATGAACGTGCTCAAGCTGAACGTCAAGCTCGTTTAGAAGCTCTTTTAGAAGCTAGTTTAGAAGCTGAACAAGAATATCGTGACAATCTACTTGAAAAATTACGTGAAAATTTAGCATTAATAAGTAATAATAATGATTTTAATGAATATAATATGGATGTATTGATTTCATTAAGAAGAATGATATTACAAGATAATGAACAACCTATCAATAGATTAACCGTACACACTTATATATTAGATTTAGAGTCATTGATTTCTATATTAAGAGATAGAAACGTACATTCTGATTTAAAACATCTCTGTGAAAATATTTTTGAAGAGATGTATGAAAAACTAGCCAACGAAAAGAAACTAATTGAAGACGGATTTACAAGGCATAATGAATATGATACTACATATTTAAATGAAGAATTAAATAGAGTAAATTCTATATATGATCGTTTTATGTATACTATAAATAACGGAACGCCCACTAGATATTAGAAATGCTGGTTATAATTTAATTGAAATGTCGGGATGTGATTTTGACAATTAAAGTATAGTATATCAAGTTTATAAAATAAAAGAGACCAAATTCTTTTTATTTTACCTCTTAATTTTGATATTAAACAAAAAACTTTCTTTAGACATAAAATTCAAAAAGTTCGGAGGAGGAGCAAAATAAAAAAGATAATCCAAAGGAAATTTTCTACGAATTTTTCAAATTATTTAGAGAAAAAGAAAAATGTTTTTCCTCCTCCTCCGCCGAACTTTTCGTTTTTGCAAAAATGATTTTGGTGATCGGTCGCCAGATTAAATAGTGTAAAAGTTTGACGGAAAAACC
>Ga0194043_1000342_pt1 | contig 25331 bp, 26 predicted proteins | sample JunL4415m_MetaG_FD_161274 | JGI IMG/M metagenome (GOLD analysis project Ga0194043, IMG submission 161274) | Anoxic zone freshwater microbial communities from boreal shield lake in IISD Experimental Lakes Area, Ontario, Canada - Jun2016-L442-15m | ecosystem: Environmental > Aquatic > Freshwater >...
GCCCTCGTGTTCGCCGCCCTCTTCGCGGCGATCGCCTGGAACTACGTGACGTGGCGGTTCGGCATGCCGTCGTCCTCCAGCCACGCCATCATCGGCGGCCTGGTCGGTGCCGGGTTGGCAGCTGGTGGCCTCGAAGCCATCGACTGGTCCAGCGTGCAGAAGGCAGCGCTCGGCATCGTGCTCTCGCCGGCTGTCGCCTTCTGTGTCGCGTTTGTCGCCATGTACCTGGTCATCGGCGTGCAGAAGGCCTTCAAGTGGCACGACGACCACCCGGTGTTCAAGGGCGTTCAATTGGTGTCCGCCGGCGCGGTGTCGTTCGGTCATGGTGCCAACGACGCGCAGAAGACCATGGGCGTCATCGCCGCGCTTCTCCTGAGTGCCGGCTACACGCACATCGGGGCCGACGGCAAGACCGTCGAGGTGCCGGAATGGGCTGCACTGTCCGCCTACACCGCGATCGCGCTCGGCACCCTCTGGGGCGGCTGGAAGATCATCGAGACGATGGGCCTGAAGCTCACCACCTTGCATGCGTCCTCCGGAACCGCGGCGAACATCGGCGCCACCACCGCGATCTTCGGAGCTACCGCGGTCGGCATGCCCATCTCGACCACCCACGCGGCCGCGTCCTCGATCGTGGGGGCAGGCGTCGGCTCCGGCAAGGGTGCCAACTGGCGGGTCGTGGGGGAGATGGTGATCGCTTGGGTCGTCACGATCCCGGCGGCCGCCACGGTCGCCTTCCTCATGTACCACCTGACGCAACTGCCTACCGTTCTCGCGTGGGTGACCGTCACGGTCATCGTGGCCGCCTTCGCTGCCTGGGCCATCTGGGCAATGATGCACACGATCCATGCCAAGGACGTCGAGGCCGAGATCCCGGTCGAGGAGATATTGGCCGAGCCACTGCCGGGTCACCCCAGGCTCGAGGGTCACGGCCCCGTCGACTGAGGCAACCGGACACCCACCGGCCACCTGTTAACTTGTTGTTCATCTGCGGTTTGGTGCTGGTTCCCGTCGCCAGCATGCGTCGTCAACCCTGTGCCGGAAGACTCGGTCTATGTCAGATGTTGAGGCGCCGGTCCTGCGCGACCTCCAGTCAGCCGCGACGTCCCACCGTGGTGACCGCATCTTCAACCGGACGATTGCCGCCGCCGCCTTCACCGCCCTGATCGTCCTCGGTGGCATCACGATCTTCCTCGGGGCGCAGGCCATCCCAGTGCTGCAGCAGCAAGGCCTGGCCTTCCTGACCACGTCCGAGTGGAACCCGCCGGACTACGGCATCTGGGGCATGCTCTACGGCTCTGTTCTCCTCGCGATCATCGCCCTCGTGATCGCCGTCCCAGCCTCGCTGCTGCTTTCGGTCTTCATGGTCTTCCTTGCGCCCAAGCCGCTTGCGACGGTGCTCACCAATCTCGTCGACCTGATGGCTGCCATCCCCAGCGTGATCATCGGCCTGTGGGCGTTCTACGTCCTCGCCCCGGTGTCCGAGGGCTGGCAGCAGTTGATGAACCAGTACCTCGGCTGGATCCCGATCTTCCAGAACGACAGCGGCAACTTCAGCGGCACACCGTTCACTGCTGGCTTCGTCCTCGCGATCATGATGATCCCGATCGTCACGTCGGTGACTCGGGAGGTGCTGGGTCGTACCCCGCCGGAGCTCATCAATGCTTCTGAGGCGTTGGGCTGCTCGCTGTGGAGCATGCTGCGGTACGTCGCCCTTCCCTACGGCCGTGGCGGCCTCGTGGGTGGCGTGATGCTCGGTCTCGGTCGCGCGCTCGGCGAGACCATCGCGGTGTTCTTCGTCTTGAAGATCGTCTTCGATCCGGTCAACTACTACAAGATCATCGAGTCCGGCGGTGGCTCGGTTGCCACGCTCATCGTGTCCAAGTTCGGTGAGGCGTCCGGCCCGTACGAGACGCAGTTGCTCCTCGCGGCCGGCTTCTTCCTGTTCATGATGACCCTCGTCGTCAACGTCATCGCGAACCTGATCGTCAACCGGACGGGACGGCTGCAGTCATGAGCTCCACGATCGTCTTCGACGCCGAGACCATTCCGGCGCTGACTGAGCAGAAGCCGCAGACCCCGTGGGGCCGGCGCACCGGCAAGTTCCGCCTTGTCGTGGTCCTGGCCATCGTCATCCCGGCCCTCATCGTCGGGTCCCTCTTCATGTTCTCGACGCTTCCGGGTGCCGTCATCATGGTGGCGGTGTACTTCCCGCTCCAGATCATCGCCACTGTCCTCGCGGCGATCTCGGTGCGTGGCACGAAGTCGGCGGGCGATGCAGTGATCATCGTCAGTGCGATAGGGGCCACGATCTTCAGCGGCATCGTCCTGATTTCATTGCTCTGGTCGATCATCACCAAGGGCATCCAGGCGATGAGCACGGCCTTCATCTTCCAGAACAACGAGTACATCAGCCCGAGCACCCCGCTGGGCTATGGCGGCATCGGGCATGCGGTGCTGGGAACGGTCCTGATTGTCGGGATCTCCGCGCTCATCGCGGTCCCGCTCGGCGTCATGACGGCCTTGTACATCACCGAGGTCCGAGGTCGCGCCGTGCCGTACGTTCGCTTCTTCGTGCAGGCGATGAGCGGCGTGCCGTCAGTCGTGGCCGGCCTGTTCATCCTGACGGTCCTGATCCTCACGGGAGTGCTCAACAACAGTGCCTTCGCGGCCGGCCTCGCCTACTCGATACTGATGCTTCCCACGGTCGCCCGTACCGCGGAGGAGGTCCTCAAGCTGGTGCCCGAGGAGCTGCGCACCGGCGCCCTGGCTCTGGGTTCCACCCGCGCCAGGGTCGCGCTGCGGGTCGTGGTCCCGGCGGCGAAGACCGGCATCATCACGGCCGCCATCCTCGGCGTCGCCCGTGTCGTTGGCGAGACGGCGCCCCTCCTGCTGACCGCGCTGAAGAACGACAAGACCGTGCTGAACCCGTTCTCGGAGCCGATCAGCGCCCTGCCCACCTACATCTTCACCAACGTCGCCCAGCCGTATCCGGACGCCGTTCTGCGAGCATGGGGTGCTGCGCTTGCCCTCATGGTCATCGTCGCCGTCCTGTTCACCGTGACGCGTGTCCTGTCTGCTAAGCGCCCCGGAAAGTAGGAGTCAACATGTCCACCGCCGAATACGACGAGGTAGCCGTGCAGGAGCTTGAGAGCGATTTCGCCATTGAGGCGCCGGTCGGACAGGCCGAGATGGAGACGCGCGACGTCAGCGTCTGGTTCGGCAAGCGCAAGGTGCTCGAGGGCGTCAACATCGCCTTCCCGAGGAACACGGTCACGGCGCTGATCGGCCCGTCGGGATGCGGCAAGTCGACCTTCATCCGCACGCTCAATCGGCTGCACGAGCTCATCCCGAGTGCGGCCCTCGCGGGTGAAGTGCTCTACAAGGGCCAGGACATCTACGCGCCCGAGATCGACCCGGTGCACATCCGGCTGAACATCGGCATGGTCTTCCAGAAGCCCAATCCATTCCCCAGCATGACCATCCGCGGCAACGTCCTGTCGGGACTGAAGCTCTCCGGGATGAAGCGCAGCAACCACGACGACATCGTCGAGGAGACTCTCACGCACGCCGGTCTGTGGAACGAGGTCAAGGACCGTCTCAACCACGCGGCCGGTGACCTGTCGGGCGGCCAGCAGCAGCGCCTGGTGATCGCCCGCGCACTCGCGGTGCAGCCGGACGTCCTGCTCATGGACGAGCCCTGCTCTGCCCTCGACCCGGGCTCGACCCTGAAGATCGAGGAGACGATCCGCGAGCTGTCCAACGACATCACGATCATCATCGTCACGCACAACATGCAGCAGGCCGTTCGCGTCGCCGACAACACCGCGTTCTTCCTGGCCACCGACGGCAATCCCGGGCACGTGGTGGAGCAAGGCCCCACAACGGACATCTTCGGCAATCCGCAGGATCAGCGGACGCTGGACTACGTGAATGGTCGGTTTGGTTAACCTGCCGTTCACCCGTACACCCATTGTTCATCGAGAAGTCGGTCGACCGTCGGACAACTCTTCCCATTGGGTCACCACCGCTGCCTAACGTGAAGGCGTTGCACCCAACCCCAACGAAGGAGAATTCAGTGCGTCGCACTCTTGCGATCCTTGCCAGCGCTGCGGTCGCCGCCTCGACGGTCGCCATCGCTGCCCCCGCTCACGCGGCCAACACCATCAGCGGTGGTGGAGCCTCGTTCCCATACCCCTTCCTCAACGCCTGCGCGGCTGACTTCAACGCCTCGCAGAGCAACTTCGACATCCAGTACACGTCGACCGGCTCCGGCACGGGCAAGGCGAACTTCACCAAGGGTCAGTTCGTCTACGCGCAGACCGACAGCAAGTACTCCTCGGGTGAGCCCACCTTCAGCTGGGAGTACATCCCCAATGTCGGCGGTGCCATCGCCTTCCCGATCAAGCTCACGAGCACGACGACCAAGCGCACGCTCGGCTCGTCCATCCAGCTCAAGCGCACGACCCTGGCCAAGCTGCTCTCGGGCAACCTGACCACGTGGCGCGCCCCGGAGATCCTGAAGGACAACCCGCGCATCGCGGCCGCCATCCCGAACGTCCCCGTCACCGTGGCCTACCGCTCGGGCAACTCGGGCACGTCGAACAACACCCTGCAGTACCTGAACGCCTGGGCCCCGACCATCTGGGCGAAGGTCCAGGACGACTTCTCGACCGCCTTCCCCGGTGGCAAGCCCCCGGCCAACTCGGTCGCCGGCAAGGACAACGCCTCGGTGATGGCTCTGGTGAACTCCAAGGAGGGCACCATCGGCTACGTCGACTACTCCGACGCCAAGGGTTACCCGGTCGCGCGCATCCAGAACGCGCTCAACCAGTTCGTCGCACCGTCGACCACGTCGGCTGCCAAGAACCTGGCCAACCAGAACAACGTTGGTACGAATGGTCTGGTACAGCTGAACTACAACAGCAACGTTCCCGGTGCCTACCCGGCCGTGATCTTCAGCTACATGCTGGCCCGCACGGACGGCAAGGGCCCGAACGGCCTTGGCGTTCGCCAGTTCGCCGACTACGTGCTGCAGAAGTGCGGCCCGTCGAAGGCTGCCTCGCTCGGCTACGTGCCGATCGGCGGCAAGGTCCTCGCCACCGCGAAGACGCTGGTCGTGAAGATCCAGTAGTTAGATTCGGATCGAAGATCCGCCACACACACAGCTAAGGACGAGGACGATGCCCCGGAAGACCAAGTTCGCCCGGGGCATCGTCCTCGCCGCTGTTGTGGCTGCGGCCGTGGCCGCCTGCACGCCCCCACTGCCGCCGGATGTGCTGGCCGCGCAGGCGGAGAACACCATCAAGTGCCAGACCGGCGATCAATCGGTCTCAGTGCCGGAGGACTTCGCCGGTGTCATGGCCCCGGTGTCCGCAAACCTGTCAGGCGTATGCCCGGACCAGACGATCAGCGAGGCCGCTCCCGGCGACCCGGCGTCATTGCAGGTCGTTGACCATGCACCTACGGCCGAGGAGATGGCGGCCTTTCAGAAGACCTGCCCCACCGGCTCGGTCATCGTCGTCCCAGCCTTCGGTTACGGGGTCGCCCTCGCCTACAACATCATCGGCCTGGAGGGCTTGATCCTCACGCCGCAGGTCACGGCCAAGATCCTCAGTGGTGCCATCACGTCGTGGGAGGACCCGGCGATCGCCGAGGCGAACCCTGGAGTCGATCTCACCGGACTGCCGGAGATCGCGGTGGCGTCCGTCGAGGCTTCGACGGGCTCGGTTGAGGCGATGACCGCGTGGCTTGCCAAGGAGGCCCCGACCGACTGGACCGCGGGGACCGTCGGCACGCTCGAGACCGGCACCAAGTTCCCGACGACAGCGGACCTCCTTGGCGAGTTGACTGCCACCGAGGGCACCGTGGCCGTGCTTCCGATCGCTGAGGCGGTCGCCAACAGCGTGCCGGTGGCCTCGGTTCCGGTGAAGGACCTGATCATCGCGCCCGACGACGGCCAGTTGCAGAAGGTCGGCCTTGGCGCCACGAATATCACGAAGGACGACAAGGGCAACATGCTCGCAAGTCCGGCCGTGGGGGGAGTCCCGGTCGAGGGGAACTACGACCTCGCGGCGTCCAAGATCGTCCTTGCCGAAGGCCAGCCCGTCATCGGCTGGCCGATCATCGGCGTCGCGCACATGATGATCTGCGACGATCCGAAGGATCCGCTCCCGCTGTCCACTGCCCAGTACGTCGTTCGGCTCGCCGGTCAGGGCGGCTTTGAGTCCTTCGGCGTGATCCCGCTGCCCGAGCCCATCCGCATCCAGACGTTCACTCCGTTGAAGGTCACCATCGCGACGGACGGGGCGACGATTGCGCCGACCGGCGGGTCGGCAGCCACAAGCGAGTCGGTGGCTCCTGGCGGGTCCGCGGCCCCGAGCGCCACGGTCGCACCGAGCGCTTCCCAGGAGTTCGCGGAGTCTTCTTCGTGAGTTCTGCTCGCCTTGGCCGACTTGTTCACTTGCCAGACCTAGCCTTCCGGTAGTCGATTCTCCGGAGAGCACATGAGCGCCTTCCCCGCCTGCTCACGTTCCGCCAAGCCGTCCAAGGAGGCGGTCGACTTCATCGCGGCCGCCCTGGCGGCGGATCGGGTGCGGCTGATCGCCCTGGAGACGCGCAACCCGCACGGTGGCAGGGGCGGTTCCCTGGACTCCGATCAGTGCGCCTGGTTGGTCCGTGAGCTGGCAGGGGATCGGCAGCGCGGTGTCGTGATCACCACCAGACACCGCTCGCGCGAGCTTCTCAACGATCGCATCCAGATCGGCGCCACGCCGCGCATCTGCGCCGACGAACTGGTCTCGCTGCTTCTTGCCTACCCCAACGTGCTCGGCTGGATCGCCGGGAATCGACATCGGCCAGGAGCCATCCGTCACGGCGGCCGCGATCTTGGGCTGTGGGAGATGACCCCATCGCTCCTGGGATTCGGTGGCGCGGCCTGGCTGGGACATCAGGACCGGCATGGTGTCCGGTTCGTCGGGCAATCGGTCGCGGCTCCTGCAGCCCTTGCCATGACGTCCGCATGAACGATCGGTGAACTCCGCTGGCTGGAGTGGATTTGCTCTCGTGGAGATGACTACCGTCGAAAGCGTGATGCTTGAACTGCCGGCTATGCCGGAGCTGGTCCAGGATGTCGTTCAGGACGCCGAGGGCTACGACATGGAGCTGAGTGCGGAGCGACGACTCAGCGCACTGGAGGCGGAGTCGTTCGGCGCCGCCGTGCTGTCGATGTCACCTGTCGTCCGCGTTGACGAGTCCAAGCGAGCTCGCGGGCTGGTCTCCGTCGACGACGAGACGCTGTGGGTCTACGTGCACTCGGTTGGCCCAGGTCGGTTCGGACCTGAGGAGGAAGCAGAGTCCCGCGAGCTGCTCGCGGAACTGTGGCGGGAGATCCACGAGGCTGTCGCGCGCAGCTGAGGCAACAGTCGCTCGTCGCCGTCGCATCACGTCCTAGCTACCGAGCCGCGCGCCACTCATGCCGGTCACGTGTGGGTGCCTCCGGGCGGACCAGCTCCCTGGCCGCGCATTGATGGCGTTGCCTATGCGATCACAGGCGGCGAGGAGCAGCCGGTAGCGCTCTTCGTGAATCGCCTTCGGAATCGACGCGGATCCTCCTTGGAAGCCACGCAGCCCTGACACCCGGCGGGCAGGGGACGCACCCATCCCTGTGGGTCCGCTGCGCATGTCGGCGTACGTGAGGACGTCCTCCGCGATACCAGGCACGTGGTCCAGCACGGCGAGCTGGTGGTCGACACCGAAGTACGGCGCCAGGATGGCGGCGTGCGCGTGATGCGCGACCAGCAGGACGGTGCGGTCCGGCCACCCCTCGGCGGCCAGATGCAAAGCGCCGTCGAGCGGATGGAAGCCGGTCCTGGAGATGTGGGGAGCGTGCCCGATGTCATGGAGCCAGGCCGCGGCAACCAGTGACTCCGGGTCGGGCACCGACAATGCATCCGCGGCGAGTTCGGCGATCCCGGCCGCGTAGCGGCTGTGCGCCAGGCGGTCGGAGTCCTCGCCCAGCAGCCGTCGGGCGAGGGCCTCTGCGTCGTGCAGCAGCGGGCTCGAGCTCGGGTACGTGGGCATCGGTCAGCGCACCTCTTCGTTGCGGATTCCCCTGGACGGGGAAGTGTTGGGCAAACGGCCATCGGGAGTTCTCGGCCCTGCATCGCTATGGCCATGAAGGCCGGTCAACGTCGAGACATGAGCGGACCGAGTTACGTTGCGGACTGGAGTATCGAAGCCTCTGACGGTCGAGGCGGTCAGCGGCACATCGCGCTCGTCGCGCACGACCACATGAAGACCGAGCTTGCCGATTGGGCCGATCACAACCGGGATCTGCTGGCGCTGCATCGTATCTACGCGACCGGGACGACAGGGCGAATCCTCGAGCAGCGTCTCGAGCGCCCCGTCGACCTCTTCCTCAGCGGGCCGCTCGGAGGGGACCAGCAGGTCGGGGCCGGTATTGCCGAAGGTGCCATCGACGCCCTGGTCTTCTTCTGGGACCCGCTCGAGCCGCAGCCGCACGACCCGGACGTCAAGGCCCTGCTCCGCATCGCCACCTTGTGGAACATCCCGGTGGCGAGCAACCGCACGACCGCGGACATGATCGTCACGTCGCCGCTGTTCAGTGGTTCCTACCGGCCGGTCACGCCGGCCTTCCTGCGCACCGCGGTGGATCAGCGCTCGGGCTGATCGCCTGCGAACCAGACTTGCGTGGATCGCGGCGTTCGACACGGGTCAGACGCTAGGCAGTCACTGCATCCTGAGGGCCAACGCCGAACAAAGGTTGCGTGAACGGGAGCACACGCTTGCCGTCCGAGGCGGTCACGCGCAGACGGGGCTCATCGAGGATTCGGCCCGGCCGCCGGTGGTGCTTGGACGCCGCGTGGCTGCGGGCTTTGCATGTGGGCGGGCCTGGAACGAGTATGCGACGTCGATCCAACCGGTCACGCGGTGGGCGGCGTCGGCGTCGGGATGGGCGGCTTCCCACTCGTGAATCCACACGAGCAGCTCTGCGCGCTCAGCCTCAGAGAAGACCTGGTCGAACATGTGCTCGACGAGGCGCTCGATGCTGCCGAGGGTGACTCCCTGCCTTGCCACGTCCTCATCGTGTCACGGTCCTCTCGCAGAGTGTTCAGTAGGGGCAAACGCTTGCAGGTGCCGAAGGCGGGGGAGCAGCGCAAAGGGCTGCCCTCGGCCAATGGCCGAGGGCAGCCCTCCTTCGCAGGGAACCTCCGTAGCGGGCGTCAGCTCCGCTCGTTGTCCCCGGTGGCGCGGTTCAGCTCGAACGTGACGTTGTCACCGTGCTGCTGGGTCCAGAACGCCCGCCATGAGCCGTCGAACAGGCGCGGCTCCTTGGCGCCGAGGATGCCGGCCGCTGAGGCGTCACCGTCGGAGACGTGGATGCCGGTGACCTCGTTGTCGCCGTCGTTGTAGCCGGGGTTCGTGGTCGCGTCGTAAAGCGCGGACGCGTCACGACCTTCGGCAAGCCAGCGCACGACATTCTCGGGCCGCTCGGAGTCGTCGCCCACCTTGATGAGGTAGCCCGAGTCGAGGGCATTGCGCTGCGCGTGCAGCGTGTCACCGGCGTCCTCGACAACGAGCAGTTCATCGCTGCTGGCGAACTGGATGTTGTCGAACCCGGTGTGCTTCACGTCGCCGATCCAGGCCGGCGAGATGGTGCCGGACGTCGCGCTCGGTCCGCTCTGGCTGAGCCGGAAGACCGCGCCGAAGGCACCCGGCAGGGTCGAGTTGGCGTTGGTGTCTCCCGTCTCGGTGAAGTAGAACTCACCGAAGCGAGAGCCGGGTCGGAAGACGCCGTTCTCGGGACGCTTGAACGGCGTCGCGTTCGCAGCGGCCGCGAGCGCGGTCGCATTGAAGGCGGCGGTGCTGGTGCTGACCTTGACCCATGCGGTCTTCAGCGACGTGCCGTAGGTGTGCAGGTCGGTGATGACCTGGTCCGACGGGTTCGCCGACAACTGCGCTGCCGTCACGGGCGTGCCGTCCTTGTTAAGGACCTGCAATCCCTGCAGAGTCCCACCCTTGGTGAGGTCGGCGCGGTCGGTGGGAACGTAGCGGTACACATAGCTGTTCGGCTTCTTGCCGTTGGCACCGGCGACGGTCGACCCGCCGATGTCCTCCACCAGCCACACGTTGCCGTCAGAGTCGTTCTGGACGCCTTCGTAGCCACCCGACCCCAGTGCCGGCAGGCCGATCGCCTGGCCAGTCACGGCGTTGCCGTTGGCGTCGAGCTGCACGGCCCACACACCGCCCTTGGGCGCGCTGGACTCGGCAGTCAGCAGCAGTTGCTGGCTGAACGGATCCCACGTGATGCCGTCGAACGTCGGCAGGGGTGCGCCCGTGCCGTCCACGTCGGATACGAGCGTGACGCGCTGCGCCGGGTTCGCCTGATCCAGGTCGATCCGGGTCACATAGCCGCGCGGGCCGGTCTCGTGACCTTGGTAGAGGTAGTGGTGGCCGCCCATGACGAGGTACACGTTCTTGTCAGGCTCGGTCTTGAACGCCTCGTGCGGATCCTGCGTGAGGATCGCGCTGTTGGACGTGTTGTAGCCGTAGTAGGTGACGCCGTTCGCGGTGTCGGGGTTGGCCAGCGGGATTGAACCCCACGCGACCGAGGTCTGCGTGAGTCCTGAACCTAGGACGTTGTTCTGGACACCGAAGCGCGGGTTGGCGTTGCCGGCATCACCGAAGGAATCGCCCTCGGACGCGGCGGCGGACAGGGTTCCGGCGACGAGCAGCGTCGCGGCGCAGGCCGCCACCGTGCCCATCATGGCCATCTTGTGCCCAGCACTCATGCGTTTGCCTCCTCAAGTCCGGGCACTGTGCCCGGTAGGGGAAGGCAATCGGCTGCGGGCGGATTCTGGATTCACGCCCGACGGCGGCAGAGTGAACAATGCCCCAATTGTCCATAGACGCCGAAGCGCACCCCTTGGTGGGAGGGGCGCGCTTCGGCTGGGTGCGCTCAGATGAAGAGCAGTTGGGCGCCGTTCGTCATTTCGATGAAGTCGCTCGCGTTGATGATGGCCTCGACACCGTCGTAGAGGTCCTCCTTCTTGAGCTTGTTCATGTCCGCGCTGAGCTGGCAGGCCCACAGGTGGCCGCCGGACGCGACGATGAGGTCGAGGAACTCCGGCACGGCCGGGATCTCCAACGCGTCCATTGACTTCTGCATCATGTGGGTGGCCATCGAGGTCATGCCCGGGAAGGGCGCGAGTGCGGCGGGGATGTGGGCGGCGGTGTTCCCGACGGGGGAGAACTTCAGGTTCTCCATCCGGCCCTTGGTGATCATGTCGAAGCCCCAGAAGGTGAAGAACAGGTGCAGTTCGACTCCCTCGCCGAGGGCGGCGTTGCCCAGGATGAGGCCCGGGTAGGCCATGTCAAGGCTGCCCTTGGAGCAGATGATGGCCAGCTTGCGTCCGGTCTCGACGTCATCGTCGAATGCCGGGACGATCATTTCGTTCACTGCGGTCATTGTCGTTGCCTCTCTTGGAATCCGTGATCGTCAGACGCAGCCGTGCGGCTTGGGCAGCCCGGCGATGTAGGCCATCTTCTTGGCCGGCTTCTTGGGGAACAGCACGAAGAGCTGCTTGGTGTCGATGCCGCCGGCGGTGGACACGCGACGGATCGTCGGCGTCTCGCCCTGCACCTTGAAGTCGTCGCGCAGGAAGTGGATGGCCTTCCAGTGCTCGTCGGTCATCTCGACGCCGATGGCCTCGGCCAGGGCTGCACCCATGGCGTCGTCCCACTGGTCGTACTCGGTCATGAAGCCCTCGTCGTCGACGGCGACTTCGCGTCCATTGATGGTGGTCGTAGGCATCTGCTTGTCCATTCCTCTGTGCGTGTTGGTTACTTGGCTGAGATCAGATCGGTGCGCTTGCCGGAGGTCGACATCAGGCTGCTGATGGGCAGCGGCCGACCGGGCATGAGCATGTTCCAGTAGACCCACCGGAAGCCGAGCTTCCCGACGTGGTTGAGGCGGCTCTCCTTGAGCAGTCCCATGGGTCCCATGGCGCCGTAGGGGAACTTGCCCGGCAACGGCTCGGTGTCGTAGTTGAAGTCGATCAGCATCGCCTTGCCGCCACCGGTCTCAATGAAGCAGTTGGCGTGACCGTCGAACTTGTGGGTCATCGTCTGGCCCTTGATCAACTGGAGGAAGTTCTCCATGAAGATGTCGACCTCGAAGTGCGCGACCGAGCCGGCCTTCGACGCCGGGATGTCGTTGGCGTCGCCCAGCGCGAAGATGTTCTCGTGCGCCTTGGCCTGCTGGGTGAACTTGTCGACCGGCACCAGGTTGATGTCGTTGCCCAGCCCGGAGCGAGCGACGTAGTCCGCACCCATGTTGAGCGGGATGGTGACGAGCAGGTCGAACGGCACCTCGGTCTCGTCGTAGGCGACGATCTTCTTGCCCTCGGGGTCGACACTCTCGATCATGAAGTCCGGGACGACGGTGATGCCCTTCTCGCTGAGGGTGTTGCCGAAGGCCTCGGCGGCAATGGGCTTGGTGAACGCCGCGTCCAGCGGAGTCACGTAGGTGATCTCGACCTTGTCGCGCATGCCCTTGTGCTTGAAGAACGCATCCGCGAGGAACGCGAACTCCAGGGGAGCGACGGGGCACTTGATCGGCATCTCGGTGATGTGGATGACGAGCTTGCCGCCGGTCCAGGAGCGGAGCTTCTCGGCCAGTGCGACCGAGCCGTCGTAGGAGTAGAACTCGTGGACGCTGCCGCCCATGTCGTCGGCCATGCCCGGAGTCTCGTCCGGCCGGGGAGTCACGCCGGAGGCGATGATGAGGTAGTCGTACGTGAGCTTCTGGCCGTCGGTGAGCAGGACGCTGTTCGCGTCGGCGTCGACCTGGTCGATCTGCCCGTAGACGAGCGAGACGCCCTTGCTCAGGTACTTGCGCCGTGACTTCGTGACCTGCTCCGGCTTGTAGGTGCCGAAGGGCATGAACAAGAAGCCCGGCTGGTAGCGGTGCTTGTCATCGGCGTCGACGACGGTCACCGACCATTCACTGATCGGGAGGGCCTTGCGAAGCTTGTTCGCGGCCATCGTCCCAGCCGTGCCACCACCGAGGATCAAGATCTTTTTCATACCCCCAAGGGTATCCCTTGTGAAAACCGGAACAAAGTTATGTACGTCCCAAACAGCGGGACTTTGGTCCTGACTTCTCGGCTATGAGGCGGTCAGACCCGCAGGCGGCTCGACCGCCACCAGGGTGCCGCTGTACATGCCCATGACGCAGGTGAACGAGGTGACCCCGGCCTTGAGGGCCGGCAGTTCGACACGGTTCTCGCCAGCCACGAGGTTGGCCTGGACGCCGAGATCGGGCACGCGCAGGAAGGCGCTGCAGTCATACGGCGACGTCGAGTCGATGACCCATGTGATGGGCAGGCCCGCATAGACGACGGTGTCGGCGGGAACGTAGCCGCGCGGCTCCTGGGTCATCTTCACCGTCTGGGCCCCGTTGGCCACGGTGACGTTCGGTGACACCTTCTGCTGCGACGCTGCGGCAGTGATCTCCGCGGATGGTGCGCTCGAACCCAGGTCGTAGCCGAGGAGTCGCAGGCCGCCGAGCGCGTTGACCACCGCGAAGCAGATCACGACGACGCCGACGACGCGCAGCACCGTGTCGCGCGACTTGCCGGTCGCGATCTCGGGAAGTCCGCCCAGCGCCAGCAGTCCGGGAGTGGTGCCCACGGCGAAGGTGGCCATGATGAGGCCGGCCGTGAGCGGGGTCGCGGTGGACAGTGCGTAGAGCTGCACGGCCTGCGTGAATCCGCACGGCAGGAAGAAGGTCGCTGCGCCGATGATCGCGGTGCGCAGCGGGCTGTAGGAGGCCTCTGCGGAGTCGCCGATGCCGACGAGCCTGCTGAATCCCGATGGCAGGGAGAGGTTCCAGGCGGCCAGGCGCGGGAAGATCCCGGTGAGCCGAAGTCCCAGCAATGCCATCACTATTGCGACGCCGACGAGCAGCAGGCCCATCATCGCCGGCGGCAGGCTCAGTGCACCGCCGAGCATGCCGAGCAGTGCGCCGAGGATGAAGAAGCCGACGATGCGGCCGACGTTGAACATCAGGTGCGGCTGCATGCGCACGCCGAAGGACGGCTCTGGTGCGCCCGAGCGGGCGATCATCGCGGCGTGCGACGCCGACACGGCAAGGACGAGTCCGCCGACCAGTGCCATGCACGTGGACACGCCCGCGGTGAGACCGAGCACGAACACGAGCATGAGGCCGCCGGAGTTCGGGTCGGTCAGCCGTGCCGGCAGGTCGCTCAGTCCGAGCGTCCACGCGAAGTAGATGGCCAGCCCCACGACGATGGCCGCGATGACGAACGTGCGCCAGACCTTGAAGTCAGGCGAGACCCAGGGATCGGACCCGACCGAGTAGCCGGCCTTCGCCAGGGCTGCGTTCATCGCCTCGTCGCTGGGACGCTCGACGGCGGTGAGCGTCGCGCGGCCGGAGTGGGCGGACGCGTCCGCCTCCTGGACTCCGGGGAGCGCGCCGAGGGCCTTGGCCACCTTGCGCTCGCACGCCGCGCAGGTCATGCCCGCGATGGGGACGTCGATCTTCTGAAGCGGCGCGGATCCGCCGGTCGCCTCGTCCGACATCTTGGTCACTGGCCTACCACCCTCCGGGACATCGCTTCGATCGTCCGGGTCGGCCGCGTGGTCGTCAAGAGGCCGAACGGGGATTAATGGTGGGGCTTTTGGCCTGATTCGTCGAATCGGAGCCACGAGGCGCGGATCTCGTTCTCGGCCTCTGTCCGGCCCACCCACGTGGCGCCCTCGACGCTCTTGCCGGGCTCGAGGTCCTTGTAGACCTCGAAGAAGTGCTGGATCTCGAGCCGGTCGAACTCGGCCACGTGGAAGATGTCGCGCAGGTGCTCCTGCCGAGGATCGCCCGCGGGCACGCACAGGACCTTGTCGTCGCCGCCTGCCTCGTCGGTCATGCGGAACATGCCCACGGCGCGGCACCGGATGAGGACGCCCGGGAACGTCGGCTCGGCCGTCATGACGAGGGCGTCCAGCGGGTCGCCGTCCTGACCGAGGGTGTTGTCGATGAATCCGTAGTCGTGGGGGTAGCGGGTCGAGGTGAACAGCATGCGGTCGAGGCGGATGCGACCTGTCGCGTGGTCCATTTCGTACTTGTTGCGGCTGCCTGCCGGGATCTCGATCGTCACGTCGAAGTCGAACGGTTCCACGGGTCCTCCAGGGTGGCCGGTCGGGTGCGGGGGGCGCCCCCGCATCGTGCCTTAGTGTTCCGTATGAGCCGGCCTTGATGTCGCCGGGAGGCGAGGAGTGTGACGTGCGGCAACCTTGGCGCTCCGGACGCGCTGGATTGGCGGCGTGCACCGTCGCCGTCGGATTGACCGCTGCGCTGCTCGTACCGCCTCTGGCGGCGGCCGATGGCGGCCCCGTTCCCCCGGCCCCGGCACCGTCTGTCCTCCCCGCGATCAACGTCGCTGTGTCCACTGCTCCGGCACCGACGGCCGCGGGCATCTCGGCCGTCGTGACCCCGCTGCTCAACAAGCGCCTTGGCCAGGAGTCGGTTGTCGTCATCGATCCCGCCACATCGACGGTGCTCTTCGAGCGCGACGCGGCCACGCCGCGCGTACCGGCGTCGACCTTGAAGCTCGCCACCTCGGCGGCCGCACTCAACGTCCTCGGACCGCAGACCCGGATCCCGACGGTCGTGTACCGCAACGGCGCGACCTTGTACCTCGTCGGTGGCGGCGACCCGACCCTCGTCAGGGCGAAGGGCGGCGACCCGCTGGCCGGCGGAAGTGCGTCGCTCAAGGCGCTGGCGAAGGCCGCGACGAAGACGCTCACCACGGGCAAGACTCTCAAACTCGTCTACGACGACTCGGCGTTCACCGGCCCGGTGCTCGGCCCGGGCTGGCCGAAGGGGTTTCCGTCGGCAGGCGTCGTCGCGCCAGTGACCGCCCTCGTCGTCAATGGCGGGCGCGCGCGGCCCCGCTCGCTGACGCGTGTCCAGGACCCCGCCCGGCAGGCCGCCGACGCCTTCGCCGGGTTCCTGCGCGCGCAGGGGCTCACGATCTCGTCCGTCAAGAGCGGCAGCAAGGACGCGGCCGCCACCGAGCTCGCGCGCGTCGAGTCACCACCGGTGGGGGACATCGTCCAGCGGATGCTCACCGAATCAGAGAACAACTTCGCCGAGGCCCTCGCCCACCTCGTCGGCGGCAAGCTCCTCGGCAACCCGAGCTTCGCCGGCGGAGCAGCGGCAACGGTCAGGACCCTCAGCGACATGGGGATCGCGACGACTTCGGTGTCGATCGTCGATGGCAGCGGACTGTCGCTGCAGGATCGCGTCCCGGTGCAGGTGCTCGCTGACGTGCTGAGCGACACCGCGCTCGGCACCGACCCCGATCTCGCTTCGATCCCACCCGGTCTCGCGGTCGCCGGACTCACCGGAACGCTGGCGGATCGATACACAACGCTGCAGACGCTGGCGGGCCGCGGGGTCGTGCACGCCAAGACGGGCACCCTGACGGGCGTGGTGTCGCTGATCGGCACGGTGCAGGATGCGCAGGGCCGCGTACTCGTCTTCGGCATCATCTCGAACAAGGTTCCCTCCATCCCGCACGCGCGCGAGACAATGGATCGCATCGCCAGTCGTCTGGCGACCTGCGGATGCCAGTGAGGACTGCCCCACGTTGATCGTTGAGGATCCACACCTGCTGACCAGATTGGGGAAGGCCCGATGAAGCCGACGCTTCTGCCGTGCAACCAGTTCGACCACTTCTATCGTGGCGGCGACCGCATCGGTGCGCTGCGCCATGGACCCGGCGGCCCCAACCGGCCAGAGGAGTGGATCGGCTCGACCACGGCCCGCTTCGGGCTGGCACCCCAGGGCTTCAGCATCCTTCCGGACGGCCGACTCCTCATCGAGGCGGTCGAGGCGGATCCGCAGGCGTGGCTCGGTCCTGACCACGTCGCCCGCTACGGGTCCAGCACCGAGGTCCTCATCAAACTGCTGGACCTCGACCAGCGGCTTCCTGTCCACCTGCACCCGAACCGGGAGTTCTCGCGCCAGCACCTCGGGCTCGCGCACGGCAAGACCGAGGCCTGGTACGTCATCGATGCCCCTGAGGGCGCGCAGGTGGGCGTCGGTTTCGCCGACAACATGACGCTCGACCAGGTGTCCGCGTGGGTCAACGAGCGCGACAGTGATGCGCTCATGGGCGCCCTCCGGTCGCGAGTCGTCAAGCCCGGCGACGCGATGCTCGTCCCGTCCGGCCTGCCGCACACGGTTCAGTCCGGCGTCTTCGTCCTCGAACTGCAGGAGCCGACCGACCTGTCGATCCTGCTCGAATGGCAGGGCTTCGCGGTCGACGGCATGAAGGACGGGCACCTCGACCTCGGCTTCGACACGGCGCTGCAGGCGGTCGACCTGTCCGCGATCTCCGCAAGCGACCAGGACCGCCTCGTCGTCACCAGCGAGATGATCGCCGGCGCCGGGCTGTCTTCGGTGATGCCGGCTGCAGCGGACTCCTACTTCCGTGCCCACCACTTCTCCGCGACCGACGGGCCGGTCTCCGTCGACGCCGGCTTCGGCGTTGTGCTCGTCCTCGGTGGCCTCGGTGTCCTGCGCACAGCCGACGGTTCGCTCGAGGTGACCCAGGGCGATGTGGTGCTCGTGCCGTTCGCGGCGGGCGAGTACAGCCTGCACAGCCTCGGTGATGACGCGCTCGTCGGCGTCGTCTGCCGGCCGCCGGCCCCCGATGCGCCGCACGGAGCCCGATGAGCGATCCCATCGACTGGGATCTCGCGGTCGCCACGGCTGCTCGGCTTGCTCCGAAGGGGCCAGACCTTCCCGCTGACGAGACCCGGGCCGCCGTGCGCATGCTGCGTGATCTGGCACGCGAGGCGGTCGAGCCGGTCAGGTCCGTGACGGGCATGTCCGCGCCTGACGACGCCGTGGCCGTCGTCGTCGATCGGCCCGGCTGGATCGCGTCCAACATCGACACCATGCGGATCGTCCTGTCGATGTGGGAAGGCCTCGCGGAGCGCACCGATGCCGCACCTGCCGTCGTGCGCAGTCTCGGGTCGCGCGGCACCGCGCTCCAGCTCGGAGCCGTCCTGGCTTGGATGTCGGGCAAGGTGCTGGGGCAGTACGAGGCGTTCACCGAGAACGGTGCGCCTGGCCGGCTGCTACTGGTCGCGCCGACGATCGTCAGCGTCGAGCGTCAGCTCGACGTGCCATCGCGCGACTTCCGATTCTGGGTCTGCCTTCATGAGGAGACTCATCGCGTGCAGTTCGGCGCGGTGCCGTGGCTGAGCGAGTACCTCGCCGGCCGGATCGCGGCGCTGCTCGAGGCGTCCGACGTGGGCGGTCGCGAGGCGCTGCAGCGGATCGTCGCGTTCGGCTACGCGCTCGTCAGGTCGCTGCGGTCGGACAGCGAGGAGAGCGTTGTCGAGGCGATCCAGACTCCGGAGCAACGGGTGATCTTCGATGAGATGACGGCGCTCATGTCGCTGCTCGAAGGTCATGCCGATGTCGTCATGGACGACGTGGGCCCGGCTGTCGTGCCTTCAGTGGCGCTCATCCGCGAGCGCTTCAGCCAGCGCCGGCAGCAGCCGAGCGCCCTCGACAACGTCGCACGCAAGGCCCTCGGCATGGACGCCAAGCTCCGGCAGTACAGCGACGGCGCGAATTTCGTCCGGCATGTAGTCGACCGCGCAGGCATGGCCGGCTTCAACCGGGTCTGGGAGGCACCGGACCGCCTGCCCACGCGTACGGAACTGCACGACCCCGACGCGTGGCTGGCGCGCACGCAGGCGCCATGAGCACGCGCGCGTCGTCGCCCCAGCTGCTCGCAGCCCGTGCGGCAGTCGCCCGGTCGCTGTCCGACGTCCCCGCAGGAGCGCTGGTCCTCGTGGCCTGCTCGGGCGGTCCGGACTCGCTTGCACTGGCAGCGGCGACAGCGTGGGTGGGTGCGCAGCACGGGTTCGGCACGCTGGCCGTCATCGTCGACCACGGACTGCAGGAGGCGTCCGCGTCCGTCGCGGAGTGGGCGGCTCGCACCTGCCGAGCGCTCGGCGTCGACGAGGCCACGGTGCTGCGGGCCGTCGTCGGCACTGACGGCGGGCCTGAGGCCGCAGCCCGCTCGGCCAGGTACGCCGCGCTGGAGTCCGTCGCCGTCGAGCGCGACGCTGCGACGGTGCTGCTCGGGCACACGCGCGAGGACCAGGCCGAGACCGTGCTCCTGCGGCTGGCGCGCGGGTCGGGTGCGCGCTCGCTGTCGGGCATGCGCGAGCGCAGCGGCCCGTGGCGTCGACCGTTCCTGTCACTGTCGCGCGCCGACGTGCAGGCCGTGGCCGCGGAGGTGCTCGAACCCCTGGGGGAGCGCCCGTGGAGCGACCCGCACAACGACGATCCGGCGTACGCGCGGGTGCGGGTGCGGGCACTGCTCGACGACCTCGTCCAGGCAATCGGCCCGGGCGCCGTGCTCGGCTTGAGTCGATCGGCCGAACTGCTGCGCGACGATGCCGACGCGCTCGACGACTGGGCGTCCCGCGAGGGCGAGCGGCTGGTGTCGGCGGACGACGGGGCGATGGTGGCGGACTGCGAGGCGCTGACGGCGCTGCCGCGGGCGGTCCGCACCCGCCTCATCAGACGGATGTGCGTGGCGGCCGGGAGCCTGCCCGACCAGCTCACCGCGGATCACGTGCGGCGGGTGGAGGAGTTCGCCACGGAGTGGAGCGGGCAGGGCGCGGCCAGTCTCCCGTGCGGTGTCATCGCCGAGCGTTCATATGGGAGGCTGTGGGTACGTTCGGCCCGGGCCAGCCGCAACACTGATACCCAGACGGAGTGACGAGTGGATCCTCAGGACATCAGTAGCGAACTCCAGCACGTCCTCCTCACCGAGGAGCAGATTCACGAACGCCTCCGCGAACTCGCGGCCCAGATCGACTCGGACTACGAGGGCAAGGACCTCCTGCTCGTCGGCGTCCTCAAGGGCGCCGTCATGGTGATGGCCGATCTCGCACGCTGCCTGCACCGCACGGTCGACATGGACTGGATGGCCGTTTCGTCCTACGGCTCGGGCACGACCTCCAGCGGCGTCGTCCGGATCCTCAAGGACCTCGACGGCGACCTCGGCGGTCGCAACGTCATCGTCGTCGAGGACATCCTCGACTCCGGCCTGACCCTGTCGTGGCTGCTGAAGAACCTCACCTCCCGCAACCCGGAGTCGGTCGAGGTCTTCACGCTCCTGCGTAAGCCGGACGCCATGAAGGTCAACGTGGCCCCCCGCTACATCGGCTTCGACATCCCGAACGAGTTCGTCGTCGGCTACGGCCTGGACTACGCCCAGCGCTACCGGAATCTGCGCTGCGTCGGCACGCTGGCCCCGCACGTGTACGGCGGCTGACGGGCCACGGGACTCGGTCGCACCGATGAGCCGTCACGTCCAGGTCACCTTCGACGCCCACGATCCTGGGGCCCTCTCGACCTTCTGGCGTGATGTGCTGGGCTACGTCCATCCTGGTCCGCCTGGATTCGCCGTCGCCGAAGGCGTAGATCCGCTCGACGCGTGGGACGAATTCCTCGCCCGGGTAGGGGTTCCTGTCGAGCAGCGCAATACGCGCTCGGCCATCGAGGACCCGGAGGGGCACGGCCCGCGGTTGTTCTTCCAGCAGGTGCCCGAGGACAAGGTGACCAAGAACCGGGTCCACCTGGACGTACGCGCCGCCCCGGGGCTGCGGGGCGAGGAGCGGATGGCGGCATTGGAGGCGGAGTGCAGGCGGCTTGTCGCGCTGGGAGCCTCCCGGATCCGTCGGGACGAGCCAGCTCCGCCGATGAGCGCGGGCCTGATCGTTATGGCCGATCCAGAAGGCAACGAGTTCTGCCTGGACTGACCCCAGTCGGCCTTACGCGAGGGGCGTAATCGTGAACAAGTGCGCGCGGTCGTGGGCCTATTCCCCTCGTAGTACCGTGATGCGGTGGACCTGAAGAAAATCCTGCGCGGCCCGATCTTCTGGATCGCCCTGGCCGTGCTCCTCGTGCTGATCGGCTCGAGCTTCCTCTCGGGCATCGGCGCGCCCACTCAGGTCGACACCAGTGAGGCCATCGCCGACATCCAGAGCAGCAAGGTCGACACGGCCACCATCGTCGACCGCGACCAGGTCATCGACCTCACGCTGAAGGACGGCTCCAAGGCTCGCGCCCAGTACGTGCAGGGGCAGGGGGTCAACCTCCAGGAGCAGCTCCAGGCCAAGGCCGATGCCGGCCAGCTGCCGGGCGGCTACAACGTGGTCGTTCCCACCGAGAGTGTCCTCGTCTCGCTGCTCGTCTCGCTCCTGCCCGTTGCGCTGATCGTGCTCCTCTTCTTCTTCCTCATGAGCCAGATGCAAGGCGGCGGCTCCAAGGTCATGCAGTTCGGCAAGTCCAAGGCGAAGATGGTCAGCAAGGACATGCCGCAGACCACGTTCGCCGACGTCGCCGGCGCCGATGAGGCCGTCGAGGAACTGCAGGAGATCAAGGACTTCCTCGCCGACCCCGCCAGGTTCCAGGCGGTGGGCGCGAAGATCCCCAAGGGCGTGCTCCTGTACGGCCCGCCCGGCACCGGCAAGACGCTGCTCGCCCGCGCGGTCGCCGGCGAGGCAGGCGTCCCGTTCTACTCGATCTCCGGATCGGACTTCGTCGAGATGTTTGTCGGCGTCGGCGCCAGTCGCGTCCGCGACCTGTTCCAGCAGGCCAAGGAGAACGCGCCGGCGATCATCTTCATCGACGAGATCGACGCGGTCGGCCGCCATCGCGGTGCCGGCCTCGGCGGCGGTCACGACGAGCGCGAGCAGACGCTCAACCAGATGCTCGTCGAGATGGACGGCTTCGACGTCAACGCCAACGTCATCCTCATCGCGGCCACCAACCGCCCCGACATCCTCGACCCGGCGCTCCTGCGCCCGGGCCGCTTCGACCGCCAGATCGCCGTCGAGCGCCCCGACCTGCTCGGCCGCTTCGCGATCCTCAAGGTGCACGCCAACGGCAAGCCGATGGCCCCCGAGGTCGACCTCCTGGCCGTCGCGCGTCGCACTCCCGGCTTCACCGGCGCGGACCTGGCGAACGTCCTCAACGAGGCGGCGCTGCTCACGGCCCGCGGCGACAGCCAGGTGATCGACGACATCGCACTTGACGAGGCGATCGACCGCGTCATCGCCGGACCGCAGAAGCGCACGCGCGTCATGGACGACCACGAGAAGAAGATCACCGCGTACCACGAGGCCGGTCACGCACTTGTCGCTGCGGCGCTGCCGGGCAACGACCCGGTCCACAAGATCACGATCATGCCCCGCGGTCGCGCACTTGGCTACACGATGGTGCTGCCCGACCAGGACAAGTACTCCACCACCCGCAGCGAGATGCTCAACCAGCTGGCCTACATGCTTGGCGGTCGCGCTGCGGAGGAGCTGATCTTCCACGACCCCACCACCGGCGCATCGAACGACATCGAGAAGGCCACGGCGGTCGCCCGCGCAATGGTCACCCAGTACGGCATGACCGAACGTCTCGGTGCGATCCGCTATGGCCAGGAGCAGAACGAGGTCTTCCTCGGCCGCGACATGGGCCACATCCGTGACTACTCCGAAGAGGTCGCCGCGGCGATCGACGAGGAGGTGCGTGCCTTCATCGAGGCCGCGCATCAGGAGGCGTACGACCTGCTCGTCGCCAATCGCGACATCCTCGACGCGATGGTGCTGGCGCTGCTCGAGCGCGAGACGCTCGACAAGTCCGAGATCGAGGAGATCTTCGCCGAGCTCCAGCTGCGCGAGGTTCGTCCGGCCTGGACCGGCTCTGCCCGGCGCCGTCCCGACGAGCGGGGCCCGGTGCTCACGCCGTCGGAGTCCGCGGCCCTCAACGGCCACGGCTCGTCGAACGGCCACGGCTCGTCGAACGGCCATGCTGGCTATGACGACTCACAGCCGAGCGATGCCGCTGAGGTGAGTGGGCAGGCATGAGCGGAGTGGACCCCGTCTCGCTGCCTGAGGATCGACCCCTCCGTCCGTTCGACTTCGAGGCTGCGCAGAAGGCAGTCCACGACCTGCTCGTCGCCGTCGGCGAGGATCCTGACCGCGAGGGCCTGTCCGAGACTCCGGCCCGCGTCGCGCGCGCCTACGAGGAGATCTTCCGCGGCCTGCGCATGACTGCTGACGAGGTGCTCACCACCACGTTCGACATCGGCCACGACGAGATGGTCCTGGTCAAGGACATCGAGCTGTACAGCACGTGCGAGCACCATCTCGTGCCGTTCCACGGGGTCGCCCACATCGGTTACATCCCCAACGAGAACGGCAGCATCACCGGCCTGTCCAAGCTGGCGCGGCTCGTCGATGTGTTCGCCAAGCGACCGCAGGTGCAGGAGCGGCTCACCACGCAGGTCGCCGACTCGCTCGTGCGGATCCTTCAGCCGCGCGGCGCGATCGTCGTGATGGAGGCCGAGCACCTGTGCATGTCGATGCGCGGCGTGCGCAAGCCGGGCGCCAAGACGGTGACGAGCGCGGTGCGCGGCTGCCTGCGCGAGCCGGCCACGCGCGCGGAGGCGATGTCGCTCATCCTGGGTCGATGATCTCCCGGCCTCAGGGACTGCCTGTCGGTCTTGCTGGGCTGGAACGCACCGTCGTCATGGGCGTCCTCAACGTCACGCCCGACTCGTTCTCCGACGGCGGGCACTTCCTTGCCGCCGACGCCGCCGTCAAGCACGGGCTCTCCATGTTCGAGCAGGGCGCCGACATCGTCGACGTGGGCGGGGAGTCCACCCGGCCGGGAGCGGTCCGCGTGACTGCCGACGAGGAGCTCGCGCGTGTGCTGCCCGTGGTCGCCGGACTCGTCGCCGCGGGCGTGCCGGTCAGCATCGACACCATGCGCGCCACCACTGCCCGTGCCTGTGTCGAGGCGGGTGCCTGCGTCGTCAACGATGTCAGCGGCGGCCAGGCCGACTCCGACATGTACGCGACGGCCGCCGCACTGGGCGTGCCTTTCATCGCCATGCACTGGCGCGGTCACAGCGACCGCATGGCCGAGCTCGCGCAGTATGACGACGTCGTGGCCGACGTCATCGCCGAACTGCTCGCGCGCGTCGATGCCGCGATCGCCGCAGGCGTCAACCCCGACCGCATCGTCATCGATCCCGGGCTCGGTTTCGCCAAGGAGGCCGACCACAACTGGCAGCTCCTTCGCCACCTCGACCAGCTGATCGACCTCGGCTACCCGGTGCTCGTCGGGGCATCGCGCAAGAGGTTCCTCGGCTCGCTGCTGGCCGACGAGTCAGGTCAGCCACGTCCGGTCGATCAGCGCGATGCGGCGACCGACGCCATTACCGCGCTCGCGGCGGCGCAGGGCGTATGGGCCGTCCGGGTGCATGACGTGTCGGCCAGCAAGGATGCGGTGCGGGTCGCGGCCGCATGGCTCGAGGGGGAGCAGGCAGATGACTGACCGCATCACGATCCGCGGCATCCGCGGCACCGGGTACCACGGTGTCTTCGATCACGAGCGCGCGGACGGGCAGCCGTTCTCCGTCGACGTCACGTTGAGCCTCGACACGTCGGGCGCGGGTCGGTCCGACGAGCTCGCGCAGACCGTTGACTATGGCGCCGTCGCCAACGAGGTCCACGCGCTGATCGTCGGCGCGCCCGTCGACCTCATCGAGACGCTCGCTGAGCGCATCGCCGATGCCTGCCTGCGATGGCCGGCCGTCGACGAGGTGGCGGTCACGGTGCACAAGCCGCAGGCGCCGATCGAGGTGCCCTTCGACGACGTCGAGGTGAGCATCACGCGCCGGCGAGACCCCGATGCGTGACATCGTGCTGAGCCTGGGCTCCAATGTCGGGGACTCGGCGGTGATCCTGCAGGGCGCCGTCGATGACCTGGCCGCGGCCGAGGGCGTGGAGCTCGCGGTCGCGTCCGGTGTGTTCGAGACCGACCCCGTCGGCGGGCCGGAGCAGCGGGCGTTCCTCAACCTCGTGGTGCTGGGCCGCACGTCGCTCCTCGACCACGAACTGCTCGCCACCACGCAGGCGATCGAGCAGCACTGGCACCGTACGCGCGAGGTGCGCTGGGGTCCGCGCACCCTCGACATCGACATCATCGCGATTGCCGACGAGAGCGTCGACACTCCTGACCTGATCGTGCCGCACGCGCTTGCCCACGAGCGGGCCTTCGTGCTCGTGCCGTGGCTCGATGCGGACCCCGATGCCTACCTGGTCGGGCACGGCGCCATCGCCGACCTGGTCGCGGGGCTCGACGCATCCGGGGTGCGCGACTGCGACGTGGTCGTGACCGTTCCGCGGGT
>Ga0194043_1000343_pt1 | contig 25301 bp, 24 predicted proteins | sample JunL4415m_MetaG_FD_161274 | JGI IMG/M metagenome (GOLD analysis project Ga0194043, IMG submission 161274) | Anoxic zone freshwater microbial communities from boreal shield lake in IISD Experimental Lakes Area, Ontario, Canada - Jun2016-L442-15m | ecosystem: Environmental > Aquatic > Freshwater >...
TGGTCATCGGTGGCGCCACAACGGGTGCGCTCGAAGAACTTCGTAAACAATTCGAATCCGGTGTCGGGCCCGCGCTCGACGCCGTTGGTATCAACAGCAGCGTCGCTGCAGGAGGCACGGTCTGATGGGCCGCAAGATCTTGTTCGTAACCACCGACCAGCAGCGTTACGACACGCTGGGCTGCAACGGCGGCAACATCGCCCGAACCCCTGTGGTCGATGCGCTGGCCGCTAGTGGCGTTCGCTACGAACGTGCCGTGCCGCAGTCGGTGGTGTGTATGCCATCGCGCAGCACCATGCTCACCGGTCAGTACCCCACCACTCATGGCGTGTGGATGAACGGCGTGCCGTTGCCTGTTGATGCGCCTTCGGTTGCCGCATTGCTGTACCGCGCTGGCTACCGCACAGCGTTGGTGGGCAAGCCTCACTTCGAACCCTTCCTCGATCCGTTCGGCAAGTTCACCGAAAACGTGCTGGCGGTTCAGGGCAGAGAGACCGCCGAGAATCAGCCTTGGTTCGACGGTTCCACCGGACCGCACCGCGGCTTCGAGCATCTTGAGTTCTCTACCCATGGCGGCGCTGGCAACTTGCACTACGCGCGCTGGCTGATGGAGAACCATCCAGAAGCAATCGGCATGTTCTACCAAGTGCTCGATGCCACCCTCGAGGTCAACGCTGCTGGCGGCGGCGAGAACGGCGCACCGCAAGTACACGTAAATGAGATGCCGAAGGAGTGGTACCACACCGATTGGGTGGCCGAGCGCACGATCTCGTGGCTCGATTCGTTGCAGGCCGACGACGACTGGTTCTGCTGGATGAGCTTCCCCGATCCGCACCACCCCTGGGATCCACCCAAGGACGAGGTCGGTCGCATCAACTGGCGCGACGTCGACTTGCCGGCTGGCTATCCAACCACTGCTGCCGAGCGCGAGCGCATTCTCGATGCCAAGCCGCGCCACTGGCGCAAGTGGTACGACGGCGAACTCGTGTCGAACTACGAAGCACCCAAGCATTGGGTGCCAGCAACGCTGACCCCCGATCAGTTGCGCGAAGTCACCGCGCTCAACGCTGTCGAGTGCGAACTCATCGACGAAGCGCTCGGCCGTGTGATGGCAGCAATCGCTGCGCGCGGTTGGGGCGACGATGTCGACGTGATCTTCACCACCGACCACGGCGAGTTGGGCGGCGACTTCGGCCTCATGTTTAAGGGCCCGTATCACGTTGATGGGCTGATGCGGCTGCCGTTGATCTGGCGTCCGGCTCCTTCGGCTGGGCTGACCCCCTCGGTGGTTTCGCGCCCCGTGGGCTTGGTCGACCTTGCCCCCACCTTTTGCACCATCGCTGGTCTCGCGCCGGCCGAATGGATGCAGGGCAAGCCGTTGCCCGTGCACGACGCCGACGCCGATGCGCGCGGCATCGACAAGGCCCTCACCGAATGGGACAGCGAACTGTTTGGCGTGGCGGTGTATTTGCGCACCATCACCCGCGATGGTTGGGTGTGCACGGCATACAAGCCGGGTTTCGTGCACGACGGAACCGAAGGCGAGTTGTACAACTTGGCCAACGATCCGCTGCAGCAGGTGAACCTGTGGGAAGACCCCGCTTACTCCTCCACGCGTAGCGATCTCGTTGCCGACTTGTGGGACAGCCAACCCGAGGCGCATTCGCCACGCATGCCCTTAATCGCTCCCGTATGAGTGCGTATTGGCCCAGTCGCTGGCCCGGCGAAGATGCCGGCGCTAGCCGCTTGCAGGCCCCATGGCCTGTGGGGGATTCTGCCCCTGGTTTGCACGTTCAGCCCGGCCAACAGTTCGAGGTTGTCTCGCGTGAGGCCATGGCGACAACCATGGTGGTGTTACGCGATCCAGGTGAGGCCTATGTGCTGCACCACACGATGGGACTCGACACGATTTCGTGGGTCGAGCAGATTGATCCCGAGACACTCGAACCGCTGCGCAGGTCGGTAGATCTTGCGGCCGGCCCAATGTGGCCGGGTGGTATGGCCGTGCATGCCAACGGCTCGCTGTATGTGGTGTTCGGTCGTTATGCGCATCGCCTTGCGCCCGATACGTCGGTGATTGCAAGTCGCGAACTGCCGCGCGAGCGGCCATACAACAGCTTCGTGATCCTGCCCGATGGTCATATCGCCACTAAAGATTTCGCAGGCGAGCGTCCGCTGCGAGATCCCAATGTCGAGAACCCTCCGAACTCTGAGTTGGTCATCCTCGAGCCGATTGGCCTTGAGATCGTGGCGCGGCTCACGCTGCCCGAGGCGTCGATTGCTCGAATCTCGGCCGAAGGCAACGACATTTACATCGTGGGCAATGACAGCCTGATGCGTGTTCGTTGGGACGGCACGCTCACGCTCGATACCGCCTTCGATGGTCGCTACCGCACGATGCCCGGACAGACCTATGGCTGGGATGCTGTGATCACCGATGGCGCAGCATGGTTTCTCGACAACGGCGATGGCGGCACGAACTACATGGGCACGATGCATGGGTGCGGCGTCTCCGACGCGCCGTTGCACTTGGTACGCGTTGATCTCGCTGATGGCGCTGTTTCGCTGACCGAAGTGTGTGGCTTGCCCAAGGGGCTCATTGTGAACCCGCCGGTTATCGACCCGCAGCGTCGCATTGCTGTTGGTTACGACAGCAGCAACGGCGTTCTCGCCGCCTTCTCGTTCGACGAAGCGGGCAAAACAACGCCGCTGTGGAGCCGCGAGCAGAATCACGCGTGTCATCCGCTGTTGTTTGCTGAGACCGGCGAGTTGTTCACCAACGATCACGACGCCAGTCGATTTATGGATCAATTCGTCATTCTCGACATCACTACCGGCGAGGAAAAGCTACGCGCCGATTCGGGTAGCCCCGCCCAGTCGGTGCTGTTTCCGGCTGCCGGCTTTGGCCGCGATATCTACCTCAGCAGCTTCACCACATTGAGCCGGCTGTCGCTGATCGATTGAGGCTCAGCGCCATGTTCGACACGATCATGTGATCTCGCTTCCATCGGGTCGGTGGGTGTGCCAGTAGCCGTTGCTGTCTCGGTGCGTGGAGTAGCCGCGCGATTTGCAGCGGTTGTTCCGCGAACACAGTGGATCTGAAGCCGGCCGGAACCGCGATGCTGTTTGGCCAACCGGTGCCGCAAGAGTTTCGAGTGTGACAACGATGTTCACCACGGGTTCGGGAGTCTGAGCATGCTCGATGAGGACGCGGCATCTCGGTCGGCCTCTACGATCACTTCGAACATTTGAGCGACACGAGAACTGGGGTGTGACATCGTTTGCGGAACCCCGCGACCACGTACTCTGTGCCGATGACTGATGTGCGTGGTGCCGAAATTTCCATTGATCAGCTGAAGGCCAACGAACACGACGAAGCACTTGCCGTGCTTGCCCGAGCATTCTGGCCAGATCCGGTGTTTGGCTTCTTTGCCAAGACTCGTGTGCAAGAGCATCAAATGTTGCCTGGCGCGTTCGGCGCTTTCGTGGCCGACGCCGCGCCGTTCGACGCATGCTGGGCTGCACGCGCTGGTGACCGTGTGGTTGGCGCTGCCATCTGGGTGCCACCGGGCGAGATGCCGCGCACCAAGTCACGCGAGGCGATGCTGCAGTTGCGCGTCGCTCGGCTGTTGATCAAAGGTCGCAACCGCGTGCGCGGCATGAACCTGCTCACAGCGGTCGACAAGGTTCATCCGCACGAGCCGCATTGGTATCTCGCCTTGCTCGGCGCCGATCCGTTGGTGCAGGGACGTGGCACCGGTGGGCGCCTCCTTCAACCAGTGTTGAACATGGCCGACAACGACGGCGTACTCACGTATCTCGAAACGCAAAAGCCAGAGAACATCGCTTTCTATTCGCGGCACGCCTTTACGGTGGCCGACGAAATCAGCATCGAGGGTTCGCCAACGGTGTGGACTATGCGCCGCGAGCCTCGCTGATCAACTGACTCACCAACTCGACCCAGCGATCCCACAGTTGCGGCGGGTAGTCGTGGCCCATGCCCTCGATGAGTTCGAATCGCGCGTTGGGCATGATCTCGGCAGTGCGACGTCCGCCGCTTGCGTCGATCAACGTGTCTCGATCGCCGTGCATCACCAGCGTTGGAATATGAACTGATCGCAGTGCTTCGGCGCGTGGGCCAGAAGCGCGTACGGCCATGAACTGGCGAGCGGTGCCCGCTGGGTGGAAGCAGCGATCGAACGCACGCTCAGCATCGGCGCGCCAGCGTGATTCGTCGGCGAATTCGGGGCTGCCCCACTCGCGCAGACTGGCGAAGGTGTTTGCTACGAACGACTCACGATCAACGGCAGGCGGCGCGGTCAGCAAGCTGTAAGCACTTGGCGCCGGCTGTCCGTATTCGGGTTCGCCGGTGGTGGACATCACCGAGGTCATCGTGATGACGCGATGCGGATGGTTGATCGCGATGGTCTGCACGATCATGCCGCCCATTGAGAGACCAAGGATGTGTGCGCGCTCGACGCCCGCAGTGTCGAGCACGGCAATGGCGTCGTTGGTCATGTCGGACAGCAGGTACGCGTTGCCCTTGTCGCCCACCGGGGCGTCGCCGAACTTGCTCGACAGACCGACATCGCGATTGTCGAAGCGAATGACATGTAGTCCGGTTGCCGCGAATCGATTGCACCACTCGTCTTGAAAGTTGATGCATTGGCCGCCCAAACCATTGACGAGGAGCAGTGTTGGATGCGCCGCATCGCCGAATGTTTCGAAGTAAATGTCACAGGCTCCGTTGCGGGCAAAAGTCATGCCGGTGACCGTACTCGCGCTGGTACCGTTGGCTGTTCTTGAGCAACCATCCGTTTCGCCCGCTTCGACACCGCTCGGTGTTGCTCATCTGGGGCGCCGGGGTTATCTCCGATGCAGGCACATGGGTCCAACTAGTGGTGGTTGGCACGCTTGTCGCATCGAACACGGGTAGTGCGCTTCAAACCGGGCTCATTGCTTTAGCCACGTTTATGCCTCAAGGAATCGCGGCGCCCTTGGGTGGCGTGCTGGCCGATCGCTTCGATCGCAGCCGGGTCTTTGTTGGTGGCATTTTGGGCCAAGCGCTCTTCACGACGCTGCTTGCGATCTCGCTCGGCGTAGGGGTTCGCAGTCCCATCGCGCTAGCAGGGTTGATCATGTGCGCCAGCGCAATGGGCTCTCTAGGTGCTCCTGCGTACGCGGCGATTCTGCCCGATCTCGTTCCGCCTGAAGAACTGATGGCGATGTCGTCGCTCGGCATCTATTCATGGAACGCCGGCCGAATCATTGGACCCCTGCTGGGTACGGTTTTGGCTCGCACTGCCGGCCCCTCATGGACGGTGGCTATCAACGCAGCCACCTTTGCCGGAATGGCCGTTGCGGTCCTTGCCTTGCGTCGCAGCTTCATACCTCACGATGTTGAACCCGCAACGATTCGGGTTCGACTTGTCGAGGGATGGATGACAGTGCGCCGGGTTCGATCATGCGCATTTGGCATCGCTGCTGTCACGGTGATGAATCTGTTCGTCGGACCCTTTATGGGCCTCATCCCCGCCTACGTACATGGGGTGTTTCACGGTGGAGTCGGACTCGTAGGGACATTCAGTTCGTTGCAGGGAATCGGTGCCATTGTCGGCACGCTGATTGTCACTGCCTTGAGCCAGCGCTTTGGCCGGTCGCGAATCATCCGTGTGGTCGCCGCTGGCCTCGTGTTGTCGTATGTGTCTTACGCGCTCGCTCCAAACGCGCCGTGGGCCGCTATCAGTGTGATGGGCCTTGGCGCCGGGGTCTCCAGCATGTTCACCACGATGATGTACATCGTGCAGCGCGATTCACCGCCTGCCCAGCGTGGCCGAGTGATGTCGATTCTGCAGGCCCTGGTGGGTTTCAGCTACGGCCTCGGCATTTTGTGGCTTGGCATTGTGGGCGATGCAACGAGTTTGCGCGCAGCGTTCTTGATTGCGGCGGGCCTGGTTGCCGTATTCACGGTGCTGCTCGTGCGGCGTCTTCCCGACTGGCGCCACTCGATTGATCATGGTGCATCGGTACCGCAGCAGCCCGCCGCGGCGTAGGGGCACACCCAAGCGCGCCAGCCATACCGACTAGGGTTTCTCCGTTACAGCACATCGGAGGAAAATGCGTATCAACACCAAACTTGCAGCGCTCGGCATGGCCGCTGCGCTCGTGATGGCTGCATGTGGCAGCGACACGAAGAGCCCATCAGCCACCACCCCAGGCGGCTCCACCCCCGCTGGCTCAACGCCAGTAGACACCGCAGCAGGCAAGGCAGGCGGCACATTCGTGTTTGGCGCATCTGCAGATCCTGTGGTGCTCGACGGCGCATTCGTCAGCGATGGCGAGTCCTTGCGTGTCATCGACCAGATTTTCGAAACCCTCGTCACCACCAAGGCCGGCGGCACCGACATCGAGCCATTGCTCGCTGAGAAGTGGTCGTCGAGCGCCGATGGTTTGGCATGGACGTTCAACCTTCGTCAGGGTGTGAAGTTCCAAGACGGCACCGACTTCAATGCCAAGGCTGTCTGCTTCAACTTCGACCGTTGGTATCACTTCGCCGGTGTTGCGCAGAGCGCATCGGTGTCGTACTACTGGAGCACCGTGTTCGGTGGCTTCAGCGATGGCGCTACGCCAAGCTTGTACAAGAGCTGCGAAGCCACCGACGACAACACCGCCGTCATCAACTTGACCAGCCCGTCGGCTGCATTCCTCAGCGGACTTGCTGTGTCGGCGTTCGCAATCGCCAGCCCCGATGCACTCACCAAGTATGAAGCCGACAAGGTCGGGGGCACCGGCGACGCGCCGACCTTCGATGGCACCTTTGGTACGGCGCACCCTGTTGGCACCGGCCCGTTCACATTCGATAGCTGGACCCCTGGCGACAAGCTCACCATCGTGCGCAACGACAACTATTGGGGCACCAAGGCCCTGCTCGACAAGGTCATCTTCAAGCCAATCGCTGACGGTCCTGCACGTCGTACAGCTCTTGAGACCGGCGAGATTCAGGGTTACGACCTTGTTGACCCAGCCGACACTCAGGCGCTGACCGACGCTGGCTTCCAGTTGCTGTTGCGCCCAGCGTTCAACGTCGGTTACGTGGGCTTCAACCAGGCCAAGCCACCGCTCGACAATCCGAAGATCCGCGAGGCGATTGCCTATGCCCTCAACCGCGATGCCCTCGTGAAGGCCAAGTACCCAGCCGGCTCGCAAGTGGCTACACAGTTTCAGCCGCCACTGGTGTTCGGCTGGTCCGACAAAGTGCCACAGTACGCGTACGACCCAGCGAAGGCCAAGGCACTCATCGCTGAGAGCGGCGTCACCGACTTGAACCTCGAGTTCTACTACCCGAGCGATGTCAGCCGTCCGTACATGCCGGACCCAACCGCCAACTTCGAAGCCTTCAAGGCCGATCTCGAAGCCGTTGGTTTCAAGATCACGCCGAAGACCGCCCCATGGCGTTCGGGATACCTCGATGATGTCGATGCCGGCAACGCTCAGATGTACCTGCTCGGCTGGACCGGCGACTACGGCGATCCCGACAACTTCGTTGGCACCTTCTTCCGCACGAAGCAGCCTTCATGGGGTTTCGATAATCAGGAAATCTTCGATGCCCTCACAAAGGCTCGCGATACCGCCGACCCGGCCGCTCGCACAAAGCTCTACGAAGACGCCAACGTGTTGATCATGAAGTTCCTGCCGGGTGTGCCATACGTGCACACCCAGCCGGCACTGGCGTTTGCGAAGGGTGTCACCGGCTACGTTCCGAGCCCGGTGTCGCTCGAGAGCTTCGCCACAGTTTCACTTGGATAATTTCGAATTGCTGATTGAGGCGGCGGGTCTACGGGCCCGCCGCCTCGTCGCGTTCCGACGAGGGTCCCCGAGCGCATGATTCGCTTTGTTGTTCGTCGGCTCTTGTTGCTCATTCCGATTCTGTTCGGGCTGAGCATCTTGTTGTTCATCTGGGTTCGTGCGTTGCCTGGTGGTCCAGCCACCGCATTGCTCGGCGAACGCGCTACTCCCGAACGCGTCGCGCAGATCAACAAGGCGTATGGCTTCGACAAGCCAATGGTCACGCAGTACCTCACCTACATGAAGCGCGTTGCGCGCTTCGATTTTGGCCAATCGATTACGTTGCGCAAAGACGTGACGAGTGAACTGTTGCGCCGCTTTCCTGCAACCATCGAACTGAGCATGGCAGCGATGCTGTTCGCCGTAGGCGTGGGCATTCCGCTGGGCTTCATGGCCGCCAAACGCGAGCGCACCTGGTTCGACTACGGAGCTGTGACGGCTTCGCTCATCGGCGTTTCAATCCCTGTCTTCTTTCTCGGCCAGATTCTCAAGTGGGTGTTCGCACTCAAGCTGAACTGGCTACCGACCATCGGTCGTCTTGCCCCCACGCGTGAACTCGTGCATCACACCAACTTCAATGTCGTCGACAGCCTGCTCGCGCTCAACGGTGGCGCATTGTGGGATGCCACCAAGCACCTCATCTTGCCCGGCATCGCGCTGGGCACCATCCCCTTGGCGATCATCGCGCGCATCACGCGCGCCTCGGTGCTCGAAGTGCTCAACGACGATTATGTGCGCACCGCGCGGGCCAAGGGCTTGCGCACGTCCACGGTGAACCGCGTGCATGTTCTGCGCAACTCAATGCTGCCAATCGTCACGGTCATCGGCCTGCAAACTGGTCTGTTGTTGTCGGGCGCGGTGCTGACCGAAACCGTGTTTGCATGGGGCGGCATGGGCCAGCTCATTGCTGGTGCTGTGCTCGATAAGGACTACCCAGTGATCCAGGGTGGCGTGATGTTCTTGGCGATTGTGTTCGTGCTCGTGAACCTTGTTGTCGACGTGTTGTATGCGTTCATTGATCCCCGGATCCGTGTGTCATGAGTGTGCTCACCCGTCGCCAGCGAGTTGAACAGCTCAATGATCCCGATGTCGCAAACAGCCTCACGCGTGAGGCGTGGCGGCGTATTCGTCAGAACCCGCTTGCGATAGTTGGCGGGGCCATCATTGTGTTCTTCGTGCTCGTAGCGGTCTTTGCTCCGGTGCTCGCTCCGTTCAATCCGCGCAGCAACGCGTGGTTCGATCAGATCAGACCCACATCGATCCCTGGGCCGTCACGCGACCATTGGTTCGGACTCGACGAAGGCGGGCGCGACGAACTGTCGCGGCTCATCTTTGGTGCGCGCGCATCGCTGCTGATTGGTGTGTTGTCGCTGGGCATCGGTGCTGTTGCCGGAGCGTTCTTTGGACTTGTCGCCGGTGCCTTTGGTGGATGGGTCGACTCGCTCATCATGCGCCTCACCGACATTTTGCTGGCGGTGCCCAGCTTGCTCTTGGCGCTCAGCGTGGCTGCGGTCATTGGACAGAGCCAGACAGCCATTGTGGTGGCTGTGGCGGTACCCAACATCCCGTTGTTCGCGCGCATGCTGCGCAGCTCAATGTTGGGCGAGCGTCAAAAGGATTACGTCACCTCGGCAACTTCAGTTGGTGTCCGACGACGATCACTTGTGATGCGTCACGTGGTACCGAACTCATTGGCACCAATGCTTGTGCAGGCGTCGCTGGCGCTGTCCACCGCAATCATCGACGCCGCAGCATTGTCGTTCCTCGGACTTGGTTCAGCCGATCCAGGGGTGCCCGAGTGGGGTCGCATGTTGGCCAACACCACCCGCTTACTCAACGTGGCTCCGCATCTCGCCATCTTCCCCGGCGTGGCAATTCTCATCACCGCACTTGGCTTCAATCTGTTCGGCGAGGCCGTACGCGAAGCACTCGACCCGAAACTGAGAAGGTGAGTCGCGTGTCTGAACCATTGCTCGTTGTCGACAATCTCCACGTCACGTTTCAGATTCATGGGGGTCGCGCTGTGCGCGCCGTCGACGGTGTCAGTTTCGCCGTGCGCGCTGGTGAAACCGTTGGCATTGTTGGCGAGTCAGGCAGCGGCAAGAGCGTTACGGCTCTGGCAATTCTGGGTCTGCTACCCATTCGTGGCGTCACTACCAGCGGCAGCATTTTGCTCAACGGTCAACAGTTGCTCGGCGCATCCGAGCACGACATGCAAGACATACGCGGTCGCCGCGCCGCGATGGTTTTTCAGGACCCGATGACATCGCTCAACCCGGTGCTCACCATCGGACGTCAGCTCACCGAGACCATCACCCGGCACCTTGGCGTCAAACGCGATGCGGCGCGCGATCGTGCAGCCGAACTGCTCGACCGCGTGGGTATCCCCGAGCCGCGTCAGCGCCTGAAGAACTATCCGCATCAGCTCTCCGGTGGTATGCGCCAGCGCGTCATGATCGCTATTGCGCTTGCCTCCGACCCGGCGCTGCTCATCGCCGACGAGCCAACCACGGCGCTCGACGTAACGATTCAAGCGCAAGTGCTCGAGCTATTGCGCGAGGTTGTTCGCGAGTCGAACACGGCGCTTGTCATGATCACGCACGACCTTGGCGTGATCGCCGGAATCTGCGAGAGCGTCAATGTGATGTACAGCGGCCGCATTGTCGAGTCGAACGAACGCCATCATCTGTTTGCGAGCCCGCGCCACCATTACACGCGTGGGCTGCTTGCTTCGGTACCGCGACTCGATGGTGCCCAAGGTCGACTTGTGCCGATACCCGGTTCGCCCAGCGATGTGATTGCGTGGTCCGAGGGTTGCGCGTTCGCGCCGCGGTGCCCAGCCGTCATTGATGCCTGCCGCGGTCAGGCGCCCGAGCTCACGATTTCCGACGAGGGCGGCACGCTTCGTTGCGTGCAACCGGCGCCCGCGGGCATGCCTGTGTGGAGTGGTCGCTGATGCTTGAGGTACGCAATCTGCAGGTGCACTTCCCGATCAAGAAGGGACTTGTTTTCGACAGGACAGTCGGTGCTGTGCGCGCCGTTGATGGAGTCGATCTCACGATCCCGCGAAGCACCACGCTGGGGTTGGTCGGCGAGAGCGGCTGTGGCAAGAGCACTGTGGGCAAAGCCATCCTCCGACTCGTGCCACTCACGGCCGGCACGGTCACCTTCGACAATCTCGAACTCTCGGTCCTGCAGGACGAAGAACTCCGCAAGGCTCGCCGCCATGTACAGATGATCTTTCAAGATCCCTACGCCAGTCTGAACCCGCGCCAAAACGTAGAGAGCATCATCACCGAACCGATCCGCACGCATCACTTACGAACCGGCGCCGCCGTGCATCAGCGCGTGAACGAACTGCTCGATTCGGTGGGTCTGCCGCGTGGTGCGGCGAGCCGGTATCCGCACGAGTTTTCTGGTGGGCAACGTCAGCGCATCGGCATTGCTCGCGCGCTGGCTGCCGAGCCCGATCTCATCATCGCCGACGAGCCCGTGAGTGCGCTCGACGTGAGCATCCAGGCCCAAGTGATCAACCTGCTCGCCGACCTACAAGAACAACTCGGACTCACGTATCTGCTGATCTCGCACGACCTAGCAGTGGTGCGTCATATTTCAGACACTGTTGCCGTGATGTATCTCGGCGCAATTGTCGAGACCGCGCCGGCCGAAGCGCTGTATACGAACCCACGTCACCCGTACACGCTTGCGTTGTTGTCGGCTGTTCCCGTGCCCGACCCGGTTGTCGAAGACTCTCGTCACCGTATGGTGCTGCAGGGCGACCTGCCCTCACCCGCCAACCCACCATCGGGCTGTCGCTTCCACACCCGTTGCATCTATGCGCAGAGCCGGTGCGAGCAAGAGCGCCCCGTGCTACGCGAGATTGAGCCGGGCCATCAGGTTGCGTGCCACTTTGCTGAAGACATCGCCGTGTCGATATCTGCCACACGTGGTGGAGATGTCGTACTGTGACCGTCATGGAGACCTTGTCGTTTACGTGCCCGCGGTGTGCCGCCGAAGCCACGGCGCGTTTCTATGGCCCATGCGACACGTGTCGAGATCAGCTTCGTGCAACGTTGCGCGGCGAAGCCCGCGATATCGAGCTTGCCGAATACGAGCCGAAGATGAACGTGACCCCCAACGCGGTGGCCCTCAAAGACGACTGAGTTACCCCGAGGTCAGCTCTCGGCTGCAGCCTCGGGCACACCGGCGCCCGGACGGAACGTGGTCTCTCGCTCGGGCTTCTTCGACATTTGCGCAATGGTGGTGGCCATCGCCTGTGAAGCACCTTCGTGAGCCATGATCTTTTGCATCACCGCGGCACCCGCGCTGGCCATCAATTCGGCCTTGTGGTCATGCACGAAGTCGGCTGACTCTTGCATGAGGCGCATCGAACCGTTGAACGCTGGCACCACGTAACGAGACACGAGTTCCCACGAGCGCATGGTGGCCTCACGGTTGGCCCAATCGTTGGCGAAGCCGAGCACTACGCCGAAGCCGCCGGTGATTTCTTGCAGATGCTTGATGGCGGCAATGAGATCGTCGGGTGTGCCGATGACCGCAGCGCCTGCGCCGGCAGCGCCACCACCGGCGATCTCGTCGAGCAACTTCCACTTGTCTTCCACATGGAAGGCGCCCGGTCGGCCGAGCACGTGCACGTTGTATTCGTTGTGCCAACGCTGCAAGCCGTCGACCGCTTCGTTACGAGCCTGCTCGCGTGACTCGGCGATGTGCCATGACATCATCACTCGCCAGTTCTTGCGGTTGATGGTTTGCCCGTGGATGGCGGCTGACTCTTCGGCAAAGCCCCACTGCGTAGGCAACGCAGCGATACCGGCGGTGGAGTTGGAAGCAATAGACAGCGCGCCCATGCCATATTTGCCGGCCAACTGCATGCCGCTCGGCGAGATTGATGACGCCGCAACCATGGGCATGTTCTCTTGGATGGGCAAGATCTGTAGCGCCGCTTCGCGCAGGGTGAACCACTCGCTGTCGTAGCTGAACCGCTCTTCGCCGCGCAGCAAACGGGTGATGACACCAAGCGCTTCGTCTTGGCGATCGCGCTGCACCAGCGAATCGATGCCGAGCGTGCGAGCGTCGCTTGGCAACGCGCCCGGGCCGCTGCCGAACATCGCTCGGCCCCGAGTCATGTGGTCGAGCTGCACCATGCGCTGCGCCACATTGAAAGGGTGGTGGTAGGGCAGCGAGATGACGCCGGTACCGAGGCGGATGTTGTGAGTGCGCTGACCGGCCGCAGCTAAGAACATCTCGGGCGACGCGATCATCTCCCAGCCGCTGCTGTGGTGCTCGCCGCACCAGAACTCCTCGAATCCCCAGCGGTCGAGATGCTCAGCGAAATCAAGATCGCGCTGGAATTGGCGGGTAGGGCTTTCGCCCAATGGATGGTGTGGCGCCAGAAAGGTGCCGAACTCAAGTCGTGCCATTTTCACACACTACGAAAAAAGTAGTTCGCACCACGCAGTCGGCACGGTAGCGTAGGGCTTCCCTACGGGGGGACGTAGCTCAGTTGGCAGAGCGCTACCTTTGCAAGGTAGATGTCGTGGGTTCGATTCCCATCGTCTCCACCATTGTTGTCAATCGGGCCGAAGGCCTTTGCATCCCTGCATCCCTGCATCTCCATTGCTTGTTTGCTTCGTGTTCTCCCAGTATGACTACGGGTAGCATCAAAGTATGAAAGTCAGCGTGAGCTTGCCGGACGACGACGTCGAGTTTCTTGACACCTATGCGCACGACAAGGGACTTGCCTCACGCTCTGCGGTGTTGCATCGAGCTGTGCGCCTGCTGAGGGCTACTGGCTTGGGGCCCGCGTACGAGGAAGCGTGGCTCGAGTGGTCTGCCGACGACGCCGCCGATTGGGATATCACTACTGGTGATGGTTCGCGCTAGATGCGGCGCGGTGAGATCCACATGGTGAACCTGGATCCGGTGGTGGGTTCAGAGGCGAGCAAGCAACGCCCCGCAGTGATCGTGAGTAACGACGGTGCGAATTCGACGGCCGAACGACTCGGTCGGGGCGTCATCACCGTTGTACCGGTCACTTCGAACACGGCTCGCATCTACCCGTTTCAAGTGGCGCTTCCGGCTACAGCGACAGGACTCGATCGCGACTCAAAGGCACAGGCCGAGCAGGTTCGATCGGTTGCAGTCGAACGTGTAGGCCATCGGCTTGGTGAGGTTTCAGCGGCGCTGATGAGCCAGATCGACGAAGCACTTCGGCTGCATCTCGCTCTTTGATTGAATCGACCTATCCGACGGTGCGAGTCGGATGCCTCGCGTTAATCAGATTTTCGGCGGCGGAAACACAGTGCGCTGATGCTCGGTGGCTTGGGCCAACTCAAAGTGGGCTACGGCATCGATACCGCCGTTCGGCGTCTCGAGAAGTTCAACGGTGCCGTGGCATGCATCGGCAAGCTGTTGCACGATGGCCAGGCCAAGTCCGGTGCCTTCGCGCTGCTGGTCGGTTACCCGCCAGAAACGATCGAACGCGCGAACACGTTCGGCTGGCGACAGACCGAGTCCGTGGTCGACCACGCGTAACTGCCCGGTGTGACCAACGGTCTGGGCAAACAACTCAAGTTGCGAGCCCGCTGGCGCGTAGTCGAGAGCGTTATCTACGTAGTTATCGATGATCTGTTCGAGGCTGCCCTCTACGGCCAACACCCATACGGGTTTGGGAGCGTTGATGACCACTTCGATATTGCGTTCGGTGGCCAGCGGTTCCCATTCTTCGGCGCGGCTCAGCAACACAGCGGCGAGATCGGTACGCACGCGAGGCAGGTCGGCGCCATCGGCGCGAGCCAGCAACAGCAGCCCTTCAACGAGTCGCTGCATTCGGAATGACTCATTGAGCGCCGCCTCAACATTTTCGCGAGCGTTGGTGAGATCGGTCTGACGGTTCATTTGTTCGAGAGCCGTATGCAACCGAAGTCGAAGGCTGGTGAGCGGCGTGCGAAGTTGATGTGATGCGTCGCCGGCAAACGCGCGTTGCCGATCGACCAAGCGCTCGAGCCGCCCGCCCATCACGTTGAACGACCGCGCCAACTGGCGAATCTCTGGCGGGCCTTCTCCATCGGGCGCGCGCGATTGCAGGTTTCCCTGCGCCATGCGATCGGTGGCGTGCTCAAGGCTGCGCAACGGCTGGCTCAGCGTGCGGGCAAGCACGAGGCCTACGCCAGCGGCGAGCACCATCGAGATCAGCGCGACCAACGCAAGGCCCCACAGGCGCTTGTTGACCTTGGTGTCAATGGTGCTTTTCGGGAACGTGATGCGCACCGCGCCTGCCGCCGAGTTGCCAGCAAAGATGGGTACCGCAACGTAGAGCAGGTTGTAGCCGAGCGTTTCGGAACGACGAGTGCCCGTACTCACTTGGCCGCTCAGGGCGGTGGCGATTTCGGGGCGGGAAAAGAAATTGCGGCCTGTGTCGGCGTCGGCATCAGAGCTCACCAGCGCCACGCCAGCGGCGTCGGTAATCACAACGTGGGCGCCATCGCGCCCGCTGTATCCCTTGATCAGAGCGACAAGCTCGGTGTAGTTGCCTGAGGCAGCTGGCTCGAGGTGTTGGGAGGCGACGCCAGCGATGGTGAACGCATCGCGCTCGAGCGACGTGATGAGCCGATCACGTTCGACAGCGCGTAGGTAGCCGGCGAGAGGAATGTCGTGAACGGCCAACACCAGCATGGTGAGGCCCACGATTGCAAGCAGAAACCGACGGCTCATTCAGGGTCCTGCAGGCGGAACCCAACCCCGCGTACCGCCTCGATCCATGCTGCATCACCGAGCTTCTTACGCACCGATGCGATGTGCACATCGAGTGTCTTGGTGGGTCCGTACCAGTTGGTGTCCCACACCGCTTCAAGAATGTCTTGGCGAGCCAAACATGCCCCGGCGTCTTGGGCAAGAAAGGCCAGCAGGTCGAACTCCTTGGCCGTCAACGTGATTACCTCGTCGCCAAGCGAAACGCGACGCGAGCGACGATCGATATGCAGGCGACCCACCGTTTGCTCAACGTCGGCAACCGGTGCGGCAGCAGTGGCATCAGACCGGCGGCTGACCGCGCGAATTCGCGCGACAAGTTCGCGGGTACTGAACGGCTTCACCACATAGTCGTCGGCTCCGATTTCGAGACCCACCACCCGATCGATCTCACCATCGCGCGCCGACACAATGATGATGGGCGCTGTGGTCTGCTGGCGCAGCTTTCGGCACACCTCGGTGCCATCCATATCGGGGAGTCCGAGGTCGAGCAGCACAAGCTGATAGTCGGTGGCAGCGAGTGCCGCTGCACCGGTTGCAACGTGGGTCACCTGATATCCGGCGTAGACAAGTGCGTCGCTGAGCGAGGCTGCGATTGACGGATCATCATCTACAAGCAGAATATGCACGCCTTGATCCTCGCCTTGGCCGACGACTCGCTCTCGCCGAAACACTGAATATTGGATGATTCTTGGATAACCAGACGCAGACAGCGCAGTGCTCTTTCCGTATGGTTGAAGTCAAGAATCTCACAGGAGCAAACTGTTGTGAAGCATACGTTGGTTACAGCGCTCTCAGTTGTAGGAGTCATCGGCGCAGGTTCTGCTGCCGTGCTCGCCAACACCACGGTGTTCACCGATGTCGCTCGGCCCCACGAAGCCATCACGATCTCTGCAACGGTTCCCCCCACAGAGTCAACTCTTGCAACCGCCCCCGCTGCCGAGTCATCGGCCGAAACGCCTGCCTCATCGTCGGTTCCCCCTGATCAGGCTCCTCTGGCAGCGGGTGAAGCCGGAACCGTGCAAGTAACTGCTGTCGATGGTGTTATCACTGTCGGCAATGTGGAGCCCACAGCGGGCTGGGCAGTGCAAAGCATGTCGGGTCCCGGCAACTGGGTTGTCGTGCAGTTCGTGAAAGACACCCAACTCGTTGTCTTCAACGCATTCATGGTCGACGGCCAGGTGCAGACGCAGGTCGATTCATCGGTCGATGGCGAACCAGTCGAGACGCCTCTCGGCTCTGTCCGACCCAATCGGCCCACTACCACTTCGCCCACCTCGACCACCGATGACAAGCATTCGGATGGTCCGTCGTCATCGGTCGATGATCATCAAGGCAAAGGCTCTGGCAAGGGCTCTGGCAAGGGCAGCTCGGGCTCCGACGACTGAGGCCATGGCTGCCGACATGGCAATGTGTTGGGCGTGACTTCACTCCGCGACACGAACCCGGCCGAATGGTTGATCGCCTGCGAAGAGATTCGCCAATTGGCGTCCCGCTATGCAGTCGCCTTGAACCATCGCAATCTCGATGCGCTCGTGGAGCTCTTTGTGCCCGACGTTCGCGTCGGGCGCGCCGACGTCGGCCGCGAATCGCTGAAAAAGAACATGGCCGCACAGTTACGCGATGGCCATCGCACCATTCTGCAAGTGAGCAATCACGTGATCGATGTACACGGTGCCGATCACGCTTCAGGCATCGTGGGCACACGCGCCGAAATCGAGCGAGGCGACGAATGGGTGATTCAGGTCATCGAATATCACGACACCTACGAGCGACGCGATGGACGCTGGTTGTTCGTACGTCGTCGACATCATCTTTGGTATGGAGCCGACATGCTCACCCGGCCCAACGTGTTACCCGATGCCAATTGGCCGCAGAGCCAGACCGGCAAGGGAACGCTTCCCGAGATCATGCCGAGTTGGCAGGCCTGGCAGAGCGAGATTCGCTAGGGTGCTGCTAATAGAGCGAACGCAACAGCGGCTGCATGGCCCACGTTGAGCGAATCGGCGTCGGTGCGCAACGGAATGCGAACTCGTTCCGAAAGCGCCATTGCTCGTTGGCTCAAGCCCGGGCCCTCGGCGCCGAGTAGCAACGCAACTCGATCATCGGGCGAGCGGGTCACATCGTGAATCGATTGGGCTGTAGGCGACGGTGTGAGTGCGATGAGCCGAAAGCCAGCATCGGCCACACGTTGCAAATCGGCCGACCAATGCACCGAGCGAACCACGGGTAGAAACAGAATCTCTCCCATCGAGACGCGCACCGTGCGACGGTAAAACGGATCGGCACACGTGGGGTCAAGCAAGAGCGCGTCGACCCCAAGTGCTCGCGCCGACCGAGCGATGGCGCCAAGATTTTCGGGGTCGTTCAATCCCTCGAGCACGGCGATAGTGCGACTGCGCTGCAGCACATCGGCGAGTGATGGCGGGGCGCCGCGATCGGCTGATGCCACAGCGCCGCGATGCAGATCGAATCCGGCAACCTGGGCGAGCACTTCGCGGTCGGCTACGTACACGGGGCATGCGAGCTTGCTGAGCATCGGTTCCATCCGCACGTAACGCTGGTTGGTTACGAGCACCGATCGCATTGTGTAGCTCGATGCAATGAGCCGTTCGATCACGTTGATGCCTTCGGCAATAAAGAACTCATTGCCCTCAAGCCGTTGGCGATGCTGAGGGTCGCGTAAACCGATGTAGTCGGCCACCCTCGGATCGTCGGCACTGGTGATCGCGACTGGTTCCATGACTGGGGCTGACATTAGCGGCGCCTCTTAGAAATCAATGGCTCGTTTGTGGCAACCTTCTCAACGTGTTGAAACATGTGGTTGTCGTTGGTTCCTCGCTCGCCGGAGTTCGCGCCTGCGGTGGGTTACGCGCTCAAGGCTTTGATGGCGACATCACGTTGGTCGGCGCTGAGTCACACACCCCTTACGACCGGCCGCCGCTGTCGAAGAAAGTTCTATCGGGCGAATGGGAACCAGATCGCATTGCGCTGGTGCGTCCCGAAGAACTCGAGAAGTTGCATTTGCAACTACGTCTCGGCGTTGCAGCGACAGCGCTGTCGATAGCAGACAAGACCGTTGCGTTGCGAGATAACTCGGTGCTGTCATACGACGCGGTCGTGCTCGCCACAGGTGCGGCAACCCGGCGTCTGCCAAATCAACTCGAACACGAATCGATCTTCGAGTTGCGCACGCTCGACGACGCACTGGCGCTTCGCTCCCGAATCGATGCTGGCAACATTCGTGTCACTGTCATTGGCGCAGGTTTCATTGGGCTCGAAGTCGCCGCTACGGCGCGCTTGCTGGGCAACGAGGTCGTGGTGCTCGAAGGCGCGCCGGCGCCACTTGTTCGCGGTCTCGGTGCCGAGATGGGCCTCGCTGTTACTCAATTGCACACCGACAACGGTGTGTCTGTTCGCTGTGGGGTGCAGGTGCAGGGCATCGAGCACAACGGCACCGAACTGGTGGTTCGCCTTGGCGACGGCGAGTCGGTGGCGAGCGATGTGATCGTTGTGGGCATTGGTGTAACGCCGGTTACCGACTGGCTCAACGACAGCTCACTGGTGTTGCGCGACGGCATCGTGTGCGACTCCACGCTCAATGCGGGCGCGCCCGGCGTGTACGCCGCAGGCGACATTGCGCGCTGGCCGAACCCTCAGTTCGATGGCGAAGAGATGCGGGTCGAGCATTGGACCAACGCTTCCGAGCAAGGACTCATCGTGGCCAAGAATATTGTCGCGACGTCACGCGGCGAACAGCCCGACGAGTACAGCGCGGTTCCATTTTTTTGGAGCGAGCAGTATGGCACTCGACTTCAGTTTTTGGGCCGCGCCGCGGGCGACGATGAGGTGCGCATCGTTAAGGGTTCGGTGGCCGATCGCTCGTTTCTTGCGCTCTACGGATCACACGGAAAGTTACGCGGCGCGCTCGGCGTCGCGATGCCGAAGCCAGTGATGCAGTGCCGACGGTTCTTGCTCGACAAGTTGTCGTTCGCCGATGCGATCGAGGCTGCCTCAGCGCTGTGACCAAACGGCAAGCCGCACCTCGCGACAGGCGTAACATTCGCGCATGAGTTCACATTTGTCGGATGTCTGGTTTTCAGTCACGCCGTTGCAGGTGGCAAGCGGCAAGGGTTGTTGGGTTACCACTGCCGACGGCGACGAGTATCTCGACTTCGCGGGAGGCATAGCGGTGAACTCCACTGGCCACTCGCACCCCAAGGTTGTGGCGGCAATCGCCGAGCAGGCCGCTCGATTCATTCACGCTCAAGTGAACGTGTACAAGCATGATCTGCTCGAGCCGCTCGCATCGAAACTCAACGACATCACACCGGCGGGCATCGACAAGTTTTTCTTCGCAAACTCAGGCGCCGAGATCACCGAAGCGGCTGTGAAGTTGGCCAAGCAAGCAACTAAGCGTCCGCACATCATTGTGTTCAGCGGCAGCTTCCATGGCCGCACTCACATGGCTATGGCAATGACCACTTCGAAGACCGGTTACCGCGCCGGACATTCGCCGCTGCCAGCGGGTGTGTTTGTGGCGCCGTATCCCGATCATCTCGCATCCGATCAAGATGCCGAGGTCACTCGCGCATTGCGCGGTGTTGATCACTTGCTCAAATCGATGACGGCGCCTGAAGAGACCGCGGCAATGATTCTCGAGCCCGTGCTTGGCGAGGGTGGCTATGTGCCGGCCCCGGCGGCGTTTATTCAGGGTTTGGTCGAGCGCTGCCGCGCACATGGCATCTTGTTCATCGCCGACGAAGTGCAAAGCGGTTTCGGTCGCACCGGCACGATGTTTGCGGTCGAGCACTATGGCATTGAGCCCGACATCATCTGTATGGCTAAGGGCATCGCCTCAGGGTTCCCGTTCAGCGCGTTGGGCACCAGCAGCGAACTCGATGCCAAGTGGACCAAGGGGAGCCACGGAGGTACCTATGGCGGCAATGCCATGGGCTGCGCTGCGGCGCTCGCCACGATCGAGATCATGAGCGCGCCCGGCTTTTTGGCCAACGTTCGTACACGCGGCGACCAACTCACTGCCGGCCTTCGCGAACTGCAGCGCGATGACAACGCGATCACCGACGTTCGTGGCTTGGGCCTGATGGTCGGTACCGAGTTCAGCGACCCGGTTCGAGTTGCTGCGATCCAAAAACACTGTCTCGAAGAAGGGCGCATGATCCTGATGAACGCTGGCACGTATAGCAACACGTTGCGCTGGATGCCTCCGTTGGTTGTGTCCGAGCACGAAATTGAAATTGGGCTCGCCGCGTTTGCCGGCGCTCTGAAGGCGACCTCGTAATGGCCGGCCCAGACCCAGAGCGCCTTGCGGTGTTGCATTCGTTTCGCGAGGCCAGCGCCGTTCTTGATCGAGCCCTCACCGTTGCGCTCGACGAAGAACGTGAGTTGCCCCTCGCGTGGTTTGAGGTACTCAACGCGTTGCAAGCCGCTGGCGGCAAACTGCGTGTGCTCGACCTCGCCGAGCGTGTGGTTGCCACGCCTTCAAGCTTGTCGCGCCAACTCACTCGCATGGAAGACGATGGCTTTGTGCGCCGCGATCGCGGCAACGCCGACGATCAGCGTGCCGTGCTCATCGTGCTCACGCGAGAGGGCCGCGATACGTGGCGTCGCGCCAACACCACGTATCTGCGCGTCGTGAAGCGAATGTTTACGGGGCATCTCACCGACACTGATGTGGCCAACATGCATCGGGTGCTCGCGAAGCTGCTCGAATCTCGTTGAGCATTCGGCGCGGATCACACTGATCCCGATTTCGATTCGTTGTAGTCGGGGGCAGCGAATAAGAATCACGAGTGCACGATCGGCCTCCCCCCGAGGCATCGATCTCTCTCGAGGAGTACTTCCATGATTAATGCAGTCATCGTCGACGCAATCCGAACGCCGCTTGGCCGCCGCAATGGCAAGTTGAAGAACTGGCATCCGGTCGACCTCGCCGCTGAGACGCTTAAGGCGCTCATCGACCGCACCGGTATCGATCCAGGCCTCATCGACGACGTCGTGATGGGCTGCGTCATGCAGGTGGGCGAGCAGGCCTTCAACATCGGCCGCAACGCAGTGCTCGCCGCAGGCTGGCCCGACACCGTGCCTGCAACCACCATCGATCGCCAGTGCGGTTCGTCGCAACAGGCAGCGCACTTTGCGGCGCAAGGTGTCATGGCTGGCGCATACGACATCGTGGTTGCTGCTGGCGTCGAAGTGATGACCCGCGTGCCAATGGGTTCGGCAATGGCCGACGGCAAGTATGGGTTTCCTTTCGGCACTGCAGTTGGTGCTCGCTACGCACCGCAAGGCGGCCTCGTGCCACAAGGCATCTCGGCCGAGCTCATTGCCGACAAGTGGGACATCACCCGCGACGACATGGATGCATTTGGTCTGCGCAGCCAGACATTCGCACAGCGCGCAACCAATGAGGGTCGCTTCGATCGCGAGATCCTGCCGGTGCTCGATGCCGAGGGCAACATGATGACTACCGACGAAGGCTTGCGCGACACCACCATGGAGTCGCTCGCAATGCTCAAGCCGTCGTTCCGCCCCGTAGAAGAAGGTGGTCGCGTTACACCAGGCAACGCCTCGCAGATCACCGACGGTGCCTCGGCCGTTCTCATCATGAGCGAAGAGAAGGCCAAGCAGTTGGGCCTCACCCCTCGCGCCCGTTTCGTGAACTTCTCGCTCGCTGGCGATGATCCGCGCTACATGCTCACCGCACCAATTCCGGCGACGCACAAAGTTCTGCAGCGCGCTGGCCTCACCATCGACGACATCGATCTTGTCGAGATCAACGAAGCATTTGCGTCGGTGGTGTTGGCGTGGGAGAAAGAACTGCACCCCGACATGGATCGTGTGAACCAAAACGGTGGAGCGATCGCGCTCGGTCATCCGTTGGGTTGCTCCGGCACCCGACTCATGACCACCTTGCTCAACGAGCTCGAGCGCACGGGCGGCCGTTACGGCCTGCAGACGATGTGTGAAGGCGGCGGCATGGCCAACGCCACCATCATCGAACGCTTGGGCTGAGCAGGTGCCAGCCCTGTCCACGATTCTTTGGGTGGGGTGTGCCCTCGTTCTGGCCTACGTCCTGTGGAAAACCGGCATTGGCATGTTGCGTAGCATGACCACGCCGTTGCCCCCACCGCCACCTGCTGGTGAGATGCGGCGCATCAACGTGAAGTACCGGTGCAGCCTGTGTGGGCTGGAGATCAAGCTCACGTTGGCACCGGATCAAGACCCGCCGCCGCCGCGCCACTGCCTCGAAGATATGGATCTTGTCGCGCCGATCGAGTGACGGCTTTTACCCACAGGGTGTGGACAACGTGTTGAGAAACAACATGTGTGTAATTCGAGCCCAAGTGGGCGAATCAGTGGGTCAATGCCACTTCGTGGCGGTGTAGAGACCGCCCATGATGAAGCCAAGGCCGATGAACACGGGCCAGTTGCTGCTTGTCTCGAGCAGGTATCGGGCGAGAATCGTGAGCACGCCGAGGATCAGCAATGCGATCATCAACATGGGGACCCAGCGCGGGCTTTCGCGAACCGAGTGAGGGATCGGCGGGGTGTAACGCGACGACGCTGCGACACCACCTGATGAGCTGCCGCCCGCAATCGGTGGCGCGCCAGCCGCGGGCAATTGCCCGGGCTTGGTGCCCTTAGGAGTAGTTCTTCCGCCAGTTTTGCGCTTAGGAGGTGCCACGAAAAAACGAGTGTAGGCGATGAACCCAGTCGACAGCGCAGTGTTCGTTCAGCAAAGCTATAAAACATGAAACGCGTCCTCGTCCTCGACAGCTACGACAGCTTCGTCTACAACCTTGTTCAGTACCTCGGAGAGCTCGGTGCCGATCCTCTCGTGTACCGCAACGATGCGCTCACCGTCGAGCAAGCTCTGGCCCTGCAGCCCGACGCCGTGTTGTTATCGCCCGGTCCGGGTCGACCCGAAGATGCCGGCATCTTGTGCGCGTCGATCCCAGCGTTTGCGGCCCAAGGTATTCCTGTGCTCGGCGTGTGCCTTGGCCATCAGGGTATTGGCCATGTGTATGGAGCCAGCGTGGTGCGTGCGCCACAACTGATGCACGGCAAGACCAGCCTTGTGCATCACATCGGCAAGGGAGTGTTCGCCGGACTCGACTCGCCACTCGAAGCAACTCGTTATCACTCGCTCACCATCGATCCGGCCACTGTGCCGGCATGCCTCGAGATAACGGCTCAGACCGACGATGGCATCATCATGGGAATCCGTCATCGTGAGCTTCCGGTAGAGGGCGTGCAGTTTCACCCCGAGAGCATCTTGACTACGGCCGGCCACGCGCTGCTCTCAAACTTCTTGGGCTATACCGACAAGGCGGCCCTGAGCGCGCCCTAGCGAGCGTTGAGCTACCTCTGCGCGGTGTTACGGCACCGCTGTGGTAGTTGTCGCAGGCAGTGTGGTTGTTGGGGCCACAGTGGTGGTGGGAGCTGGCAATGCCTTACCCACGGTGATGGTGATGGTGGAGCTTGAGTTCACTAACGCGCCCTGCGGCGGATTCTGCAGCAACACACGTCCGTCGTTGGCGCTGCCGAACGGCACGTCTTGGAAGATCACCGGCGCAACGATGAGTCCCTTCGAGGCAATGAGCACGCGAGCTTGGTCTTCCTTGAGACCAATCAGCGGCGGTACCTGAACCTGCGTTGCTCCACTGCTGACGAACAGGATGAGTGGGCTGCCCTTGTCTACTTGCTGATCGACTGCTGGGCTGGTGCGAATGACCGAGCCGAGTGGCACGGTGTCGTTGGCCTCGGGGGTGATGGTGACCACAAAACCGAACACATCGGATTCGAGCAGCGACTTGGCCGAAGCACCGTTTTGGCCAACCACATTGGGCACGGTGACCTTGCCCTTGCCCTGCGAGATCACCAGGTTGACCACCGAGCTTTGCTTGGCCATCTCAAGACCTGCAGGAGTTTGGCTGATCACTGAACCATCGGGAATTGCTGGGTTGTCGGCATAGTCGACCGTGCCCACGCCGAAGCCGCTGCCGATGAGTTTGTTGCGTGCGTCGAGCAGCGACAGCGTGGTGACATCGGGAACTGGCTGCAGCTCGCTCTTGGGGTTATACGTGAGGGTGATGGTTTGCGCTTTACTCACGATGAAACCGGCGGCTGGGTCGCTGAGGTAGACCACGCCCTCGGGCTGATTGGGATCGACCTTGGAGACGCCAACCGGGCTGAGGCCCTTGTCGGTGAGCACCTTGGTTGCTTGATCAAGCGGAAGACCGGTGACATCGGGAAGCGCAAACGACGTGGTGCCCGAGTCGTTGCTGAGCGCCTTGAACAACACAAACGCGCCAACTGCAAGCAGTGCAACGGCTACAAATGCGGCGATGCCATACCAGCCGCGCCGTGGTGGTGGGTCGTAATAGACGGCCTCGTTTGAGCCGGTGGGGTGCTGGCTCTGTGGCACAGCCTGCGTGCGCGGCATGAGTGCGGTGGCGCCCGGATCGGGAAGCGTTGGCAGAGACACGGTTGTGCCCACGACGATGGGGGGATTCACCGTGCGTGGCACAGCCACGGTGGCTTCTGATGCGGCCGATGCACCTGCCGCAGCTGCGGCACCGCCAAGCATTTCGGATAGCGCGCGTACTGGCTCGCCGTTGCGGAAGCGGCGGAGGTCGTCGCGTAACGCCTCGCCATCGGCG
>Ga0194043_1000345_pt1 | contig 25198 bp, 22 predicted proteins | sample JunL4415m_MetaG_FD_161274 | JGI IMG/M metagenome (GOLD analysis project Ga0194043, IMG submission 161274) | Anoxic zone freshwater microbial communities from boreal shield lake in IISD Experimental Lakes Area, Ontario, Canada - Jun2016-L442-15m | ecosystem: Environmental > Aquatic > Freshwater >...
GGTGCTGGTTTCGATGATGTAGGTGAGGGTTTAGACGGTACAGGTTTTGGTGGTGCAGGTTTTGGTGGTGCAGGTTTCGGTGCAAGTTTTATCCCAGTTCCTGATACACCGAGTGGTTTAGGTTTAGGTTTAGGTTTAGGTTTAGGTTTAGGCGACATTTACTTAAAAGCAAATTAAAATAAATTACTAAAAAAGTCGTCATCGTCATCGTCGTCATCTGCGTCCGCATACAAATATCGCTGTTGATTTTTCATTTTCTGTATGTATTGTCGTGTTAAAATAAAATTGAAGAAAACGAGACCTAATCCCAAAAATGTCATATAACATTTCATCATCTCTTTGTTATTCACAAGACCCCCAGGTACGACAGTTAAATGTGCCTGATGATTTTGTATAGCCACGTACAGTAAAATAATCATACCAACAAAAAAAACGAGTTTTGAAAGCATGCAATTTGATTTTCTGTTTTTAGACATTGTTTATATTATTGTAACGTAAATAAATTAAAATTATTAGTATTAGAATAATATATTTTTTTTATACATCGTCAATTTAGATTAAAACGAGCTTGAAAAAAATGCGTTTTTTCTTTTTCATGGATTGTTGATTTTGTTTAAAAATTGATACGAATTGGGTGTATATATGATGATCCATATGCTCACAATTACATTTCTTACATCCTGTTAATAAACGGTTCCATAAATACATTTTTTTTGTCTCGTTATGTTGAAATCGTTGCAAAGTGGTGGTTTCAATTGCGTTTATTTTTTCAATAACGCGTGCTGTTTCAGTATAAACATCACAGAACTTTGTAAATTGTGTATGATAAAAAGTATCCGTGAGTGTTTCGATACGTTGAAACGAGCGTTCGTAGACAAACGTATAAAAATCGTCCCATGTATCACCTAAAATAAAGGTACAGATCGATTTCCATATTTGTTCTGGAAATTCAAACGGTGACATGTTTATTGTTCTTTTTTTCTGTTTTAGACTGGAATTTCACGGGTTATAACATTAATCGTCGTGATTCGGTGCTAAACAAAACTGCACTTTGCCAAGCGAACCAATTCGATAAATTAAAATCAATGGGTATCCTTTCTTTAAATAGATCTCAACGTTTGAACATAACGAAGAAGACTTAATAAACAAATTTACATATTTCAATGAAAAGGTGCCTGTTATATTTACATCAGTGAACCTATCACAAATTTCATCGTTGATAAAGGAATCATCCAAACAAGAGGGTGTATTTTCTGGTAAAGAAGGTTGTAGTACTAAAAAATCAGGTGTGACTTGTTTTTTAGATTTATGACGATGTTTCTTTTTGGTGTTCGGTTCATGAACATCGTCGTTGAGTTGAGACTCGCTATTTTCAATGGCATTTGATTTTGTGGGTTGTTGTATTTCGATCATTAAATCGGCAAAATCACCCGTGCATTTCATCGCGAACATGTTCTCGTGACATAAAAACGTGACTTTATCTGAAACTGTCATGATGTCTTTACAATGGCGTTGAAAATCAGAACAAGGTATCGTAATAATATTATCGAATTCAACATCAGGTATATCGATGATTTCTTGATCGATGTCAAGCAGTTTTAACACAGAAGAAGTCCGTGTATGTTTTTCAGTATTTTCAATAATAATGTATAATTTACAACGTTCGTTTTTGTAGACTTTCATAATGATAGTATCACCGGGTGTCACAGGTTTAATGAGTTTATAAATACTGTTCATGTTAATACCAATTATTAAAGGTGGACCGGGCTGACAATTATAATATTCAAAACGATGTGTATCTAATTGAAAATGAACTAAGGCGACTTTATTACCATCGATGGCCGTGCATTGCATACTGTTTTCATTGAACATGATATTCACATCAACGAGAATTTCTTTGATAGATTCAAATAAATTTTTAATGACCGATGCTTGAATCGTACGAAATTCCATCAGAATGTTAGACGTGTTCATTCTTCTTTAAGATTATGGAGTTGCAAAGAAAAAAGTCGAAATAATTAAACGAACCAAGTGTTCTTTATTTAGAACAAGAATTTTAGGATAATAAAAATGGCAAATACGACACCAACACCGATCAATAAAGGTGTCATATTACCGAACATACTGCCTGTTATCGTACGTGCTATCGATTTTGCTTTATCTGCCAATTGACCTAATTTTGATACTTTGTAAGTGATTAATCCTTTAGTACCAGGTGTCGTGATACCTGCTGGAAAATTTATTAATAAATTCGTATCATCGACACGTGTATCCACTTGATAATCACCATCGACTGGTGGTACACTATCTGTTCCTGATAATTTGAGAGAATGTCCCATACTTAAATCATCGGATCTATCGTGCGTTATTTGAAGTAGAGGTGGCACTCCCATCAACCATTTCTGAAAAAAAGTCCGACTGTCCGCGATACCTGTGATTTTAAGCGTATGGTCAACAGGTACCACAACACCTTTAACAGTTTTAGCTACTTTTTTAACCGCTGATTTTACTTTATCTACGATCGAACCAAATAAACCTGCAAATTCTTCGTTAGTGTAACGACTTTTATAACCATTAGATAACATCACACGACGAATAGGTTGTATCGTGTAACTGTTCGTAAAATGCATCGGTCTGATAAGTTGTGTTGCCATTTCATAAATTTATATATTATCAAATATATAAATTGATCAAAATGCCCAAAAAAGAGGTAAAACAAACAAAACAAACAAAACGTAAAAATAAAACCATGTCGTGTCCGGATTTTTTATCCTGGACGATCCAAAAACATCATTTAAATGAAATCAGTGGTATCCTTCTCGCTAACAACGAACAATCGGGTGCTATTTTATTCGAAACACCTCACGATTTTCATTCTTCTAAAATCATTGTATCCAGTACTGGGGATAAACAAAGCGTCAACATTCGTCTAGCTAAAAACCATGTCTTGAGTTTTCATTCACATCCGTTCGAAGCTTACATTAATTCGGGATGTGTGTACGGTCATCCTTCTGCTGATGATTTAGTTGAATTTATAAAATTAGGAATCAAAGGTGTCTTAACAAACGCCGTATTAACACTGGAAGGTATCTATATTACTCAAGTACATCCACGTTTTATTAAATTCATTAAATCTTTAACAAGAACACAATGTACAAAATTATATAAACAGATATTCGATTATTTTAAATATTTTCATCATAAACGCACATTAGAATATACAAAAAAACATGCCTATAATCCACGTCAATTTGTTGATAAAGTCAATTCGTTTAAACTTTCCAAAGTGGCTTCTGAACACATGTATAAATATCCCAAATTATTCGGTATGACATTTTATTATGCAGATAATTTTAAACAATACGAACACGATTTGACATCTCGATGGCAATTAACTGTTAATAAACAATTACCTGTTGTTTATACGAATTCCAAAGACATCACATTTCAATTTATTAAGTTAGATGAAGTGGAAGACAGAACTCTGAGTACGATCGTGGATACATTAACCAATTGTGTTTCTAAGTCGATTTCTTAAGAATGCGCTTTTTCTTAGGTTTCAAATCTGCCACATCTGTTTGTGTCTGATCGATCGATTCGTTTGGACTTGAAATACTCGCTGCTAAAGCAGATTTTGCGGATTTGAAATGATGTTTGAGGTACGTTTGTAGATTGAAATAACCCACTTCATCCCCACGTTCAATTCCAAACAATGCTTTCAATACCAAAGCATTGGGATTGGTAGGATCAGTCAAATCAAAATTACGTCCGTTTTTCTTATCCCCCAATGAATGTTCTTTAATAAAAGCAATGACACGTTTAGTGACAGCGGTACGAGGAATCAGAATTCCACACGGTTCACCTAAAAACTGTGCGAGTTCATCTGAAATTTCAATGGGACTCACAAACCCGGATGGTTCTTTTTTAGGTGCAGGTGCACTTCCATCTTCAGGTTCCAAAATGCGTACCTTGCGCTTCTTGCGCAGAGTTTTCAATTCCTTAGTGTACTTCTTTTTCATGTTCTTCATTTGAACAGACATGGTGCGCAATTCCTTGGACAGTGTTTCGATGTGTCCCAAAACACCATCGAACCCATCGGTCAGGTTTTCGTTATCAAGTACGGTGGTGTCTTCGACGGACACTGTTGTGGTGACAGTTTGTTCAACGGGATCCATAATGAATAAAAATAGACACTATTATTTTAATTTAATTAATCATAGCACAGCAAGATATTTTTCAAAAAAAAACGCAGTGTTTCTTAATTTAAAATAAAATGTCCATTGTATTCAAATGGCCATTAAATTAAGAAATAGCAATCGCATTAATGCTGGAATTCTTCTTTCGATATCAGGCATCTTTGTTATTTTTGCATGTGTTGTTTCTCTTTTATACATCTTCAAACACGCGTATCATGGACACGTTGTGCCGTATTATCCATTTTTAGCCGTGATTAATTTAATTGGTATTGAAGTGGGTATTTTTTTTATCATGACAGCTTCTTCATTAATGAAAAAAACGAGACACGTTTCCTTTTTAGTTAAATCGATACCGGATCGTTCTTTTATGTCTTTGAATTTAACGTCCATTACTACCATACCTAAAACAGTAGATTTGTCTAAAATCACACAAACACCTGAATCTAATAAAGATCCTTTAACAGTTTTTCCAACACCTATTCTCGCATGTTATAATTGTTTGATGTATTTTTATAATTCGGATCTTTCACTGAATTTACCGAGCATTAATTTTCATCCACCGTCAAAATTATTCATGTACATCAATACATTGTTACAAATGAAACAAGATATCGATGACGTGTCTTATAACGTGGCATCCGAACCACAAGACCAACCCAATTTAATTCAAACGGTTCGTTCGGATATGACAATAGATCAAGTGTGTTTAGCGATACAACGGTTTGGATTGTGTACGGAAGAAGATTGGCCGATGAATCCATCGATTACCATCAATACTATCACGGATAAAATATATACCTTACCCACCATCGAATGTTATGCCACCGCTTTGCATAATAGAGTAATTGTTAACACACTCATGCCACAAAATAATCTTCACGTGATGCAAACTACTCTCACAGCAGGTGTTCCATTTATTTGTGGTGTTTTCGTCTTCGATTCTTATTTCGGTACAAACGATCGTACACCGTTAGTACCAATGCCTTTAACAAACGAAAAATCGGTCAGTAGTATGGCTGTTCTCGTCATGGGATTCGATGATACTTCACGATTGTTTAAAGTACAGAGTTTTCTAGGCGATATCGAATTAGAAGGAAATGGGTACCTTTATTTTCCATACGATTATTTGACAAATACTAAGTATTGTTTTAATCAGATAACGATGCGATTGAAATGTACTTTAATTAATACGGAAGAATTGGAAAACAATGAAAGTCAAATGTGTTTTTAAATAAAAAAGATGTATAAAGGATACGTAACATACGATGGAATGTCCCATTTGTTATGACACGATTCCAATTGCACAGCAGTTTGAATTTCCTATTTGTCAACATTCGTTTTGCGATACATGCATTTATTACTGGTTTCAATTGCATTCATTAAAAACATGCCCGATTTGTCGTGCTACTTTATATCCAACGACGACAAATGTGATTGATATAGAGAGTGGTAGCGTCACACATTCCGAACTCAACGGTAGGTTGATGAGTCGAAATTTAAAATGTGGCTTTGAATGTGTTATTATTACAGCTGCTATAAGCGGTATTTTAATTGTTATTTCACGTGTTTTTTAATTTCATGAAATACGATGAAAATATATCTTTCTTATCTTTACGATACTTTAAAATATATACTTTATAACAATAAATGGGTAATTTATTTTCTTCGACAACATCTTCTGCTGAATCGTCAACTTTATCCTCCGCGAATACTTCATCTGGTTCGCTCGATTGTCAATTAAGTCCATGGGTCAGTGTTGGAACGTGTAATGTTTCATGTGGTGGTGGAATCGTTTATCAAACACGTCAAATCACAAAAGAAGCTGGTAAAAAAGGTGTACCATGTCCTTCAGTGGATGAACTCACACAAAATGCATCATGTAATACACAACCATGTCCGATCAATTGTTCGTTGAGTCTTTGGAAAGACGGCGAATGTAACGTGTCTTGTGGTGGTGGTATGAAACGTCAAACAAGGACCGTTCTCGTTCAAAACGCTTACGGAGGATCACCGTGTACCGAAAGTTTAACACAGAACGTATCGTGTAACTCACAACCCTGTCCGATCGATTGTGTTACAGGTGAATGGAAAGATGCCTCGGAATGTAATGCACCGTGTGGTATCGGATCTAAAATACAAACACTACCGATTATCACACAAGCTTTGTACGGTGGTATACCGTGCCCTATAAGTCTTTCACAGAACGTGTCTTGTAATATTAAACCATGTCCGGTCGATTGTGTCACCGGAACGTGGACAGATACTACTCAATGCAGTGTAAGTTGTGGCGGTGGTACCAAAAGACAGATCTTACCGGTTCTTTCTCCTTATTCTTACGGTGGACATTGTCCGACGCTCACACAAGAAGTAGCGTGTAATATCGATCGTTGTCCGGTGGATTGTGTCACAGGACCTTGGACGGATAGCACCGATTGTAACGTGTCGTGTGGAAATGGTAGTAAAACACAGATCATGGCGATTATCACACCGGCTGCTTACGGTGGACTGCCTTGTCCTACTAATCTCTCACAGATCGTACCTTGTTCTAAAACACCGTGTCCTTCGAATTGTATCTTGAGTGAGTGGAGGGATACCACACAATGCAGTGTTGCATGTGGCGGTGGTACTAAAACACAATCAGCGTCCATTGTTATACCGGCTGCATACGGTGGTACGTGTCCCAACCTTGTTAAAACGGTACCATGCAATACCCAAACGTGTCCGGTGGATTGTGTTTTAGATAATTGGAGATATACATCAGAATGCAGTGTTAATTGTGGTGGTGGTACCCGAACACGAGAACTACCGATTATTACACAATCGAATAATCTCGGAAACGCGTGTCCTGTTGCCGCTTCTCTCACTGAAATCGTGCCATGTAACACACAACCATGTCCGGTGAATTGTGTTACGGGACCCTGGATAGATTCTTCTGTATGCAGTGCTACGTGCGGAGGTGGTACTAAAACGCAGTCAATGACAGTTGTTATACCAGCAGCTTACGGCGGTACACCGTGTCCGACGCTTACACAAACAATACCTTGCAACACACAGAAATGTCCGGTCGATTGTGTCACCGGCACATGGTCAGATTCATCGGAATGTAGTTTAACATGTGGTGGTGGAAGTAAAACTCAAACGCTTTCGGTAATCACTCAACCCGCAAACAATGGAATCCCGTGTCCAGTACTTACACATTCGGTCTCTTGTAACGAACAACATTGTCCAGTGGATTGTGTCACAGGTCAGTGGACAGATTCTTCTGTATGCAGTGCTACGTGCGGAGGCGGTACCAAAACACAAATTTTACCGATTACGATTCCAGCCAGTTACGGTGGAAGAGCGTGTCCAACAATCTTAACACGAACGTCTAATTGCAATCCTGAACCTTGTCCAGTTAATTGTGTGGTAGGTACTTGGGATGATACCAGTCCGTGCACTGTTGCATGCGGTGGCGGATTAAAAACGCAACGGTTATCCATTATTACACCGTCGGTGGGTACTGGTACCCCATGCCCACATGAAGCGAATCTCAGTCAAACGGTAGCATGTAACACCCAACATTGTCCTGTAGATTGTGTTCCAGGTGATTGGGCGGACACGACTGCATGTAACGTTCAGTGTGGAACGAGCACAGGTCTTAAAACACAAATGCTACCGCTTCTTAGCAGTGCTGCTTATGGTGGCAGAGAATGTACCGTACAACGCACGCGAACTCAAACGTGCACGTCCACGAAAGTGTGTCCGATTAATTATCTTCTAGGAGTATCAAAAATTATCATCGATGGGTACGGAAATTGTGGTGACATCCATATAGATTCTAACATGATCGCGACCCATGACCCAACCCGTTGTGCGATTTCTACTCAGAATAGAAATGGAGGAAGTTGGGTTGCTAACAGTTGGGGGATAGGTGTGTCTGATCTTTTAATTTATGATAAATTCAATGTAGCTGTTGTCACCAATCGGTTTTCACCGAATATATCGTTCACCAACGAATTTTCAGATGGTGGTTGTACAGGTTTAAAACACACACATACTTTGAAAACACCCACCGATATTTCAAAATTTGTCATTCATTTCAATTATCCTGGTGCAGGTGTGGTGACAGTGACGTGTTACGATAACAATAACGTAATCGTGTATGCATCTAAAAAAATATTCCTTGCGTGTTATCAACAAAACGTATACGTGTTCGATTTTACTACCAACATTCCAAATTATTTGATAACACCTTTATTACAATCGAATTCGTTTATCGGTGAAACGTGGGCAGACGTTATATCAATAACTGATAAAGGAAAGATATTCCCGAACGATTCTTACACACCGGCTGATTTAAAATGTTATGATAGTTGTGCTTACACAAGCAATTGTCAAGGAATTATATACGATGCAACTAATTGTGTTTTGTTATCTAACATTACCAATATAACGCCTGTTATACCAAGCGTATCCTTTGGAAACAATACCAACGCTTCTACTGCAGGTTTACGTCGCAACTTTTTTTCATTTGTTCCACCGACGACGGGGACGGGAACATCAACTGTTCGTACGAATATTCGGAGTGGTGTAGTTACCGAAGTAATTCCACCGTGGTAAGTGTAGTCGTTCGAAGTGTGTGTAGTTCCACCTTACACAATCGATATACCAACACGCAAAAAAAATATGATCGTACATTTAAATGGCACATCAATATCCAGAATATATGGTAGCAGATAAAATGGTGTTATATCACCAGAAAATGAAAGAACGGTACGATTTTATCCAATATTTATCGAAATACCGTTTGGATGCAATCACCCATGAAAGTTTGCAAGTGTATAAACAATTGAATCTCGTTGATGAAAACGGCACACCGGTTTCGTATGCATGTTGGGTAGGTGGTAGTAAAGCCTGGCACAATTTCCTATCTAATTTTTATGCACCTTATGTACAGAATGATTTAGAACGCATTTGTATGACATCCGGTAATTATGATATTTTTTTTATCGGGTCTGAAACCAATGTCGATAATTTCAAAATATTTGCAACGAATATCTTTATGTATCTTATTAACACGATTCTTGAAAAATTACATCAAGAAAGTGTGTTATGTCACGAAAATGAGAAATACTGTTTTGCTGTTTATCTTCGAAACAAAGAACACGAAACAAAACGGTTTGAATTAAAATGGCAGAAAAAAATGACGAGCAAAGCGTTCACTTCGATCCATGATAAGGATGCTCAATACAATGCTATGTATAATATGATTTTATCGAGTATGGGAACCCCTTGTGCAGGTGAAACTGAAATACCCAGTTATGGATTTTTAATTGAATTGAAACACAATAACACATACACGCTGCCACGTCGACAGAGCCGACGTACTCAGGTAGTTGCGGATGAAACTGATACGTCTGAATACGAAGACAAACTGTTGTATTATATCGAAATATTTAATTTACTTCAACCGAACGGTGAACCTTTGCCCGCACAGTATTTTCATTCCGTGCAAAGTAGATTGGTAGATGAAGTGAACGGTATGCCGTTTTTAAACGGTAATGGGTTGGCTATGTTCAATAAACTCATCAGTCATTCACGTATTAACGAAAAAGGAATCGATGTCGATGCGGTGCGACGTCAATGTCTTCTTAATTTTCTAAAACAGACCAATGCTGGTGGTATTTTAAATGCACCTGCAGGATTTCAAACCGTCGCGAATTATGATTATTCACAGTATAATTATTTCAATGAAATTTATAATTTGTACCATGAGATTTTTGGACCGACCGATCAATACGATACTAATTTTATTCAGAATTTCAAATCCGAAATTTTTCGTGTGACACCACACGAGTACGGACAACGGTTCGAACACATGGAAAGTACGATCGTTGAAGCGTTACGTCCCCATTTAAATGCTTTCATTGTTCATTTACAAGAAGTGTTTATTTCGAAAGTGGATCCAAACGTTCAAATCGGTATCGCTGGTGGCGATGCATACCGTCGTTGGTTACCTGACATCACACGTACTGCTGATATCGATACGAAAATCTTTATCAGAAACGATCGTGAACGTGATCTGGTATTCAATATCTTGGAAATGGAATTGGCCATGTTCTGTTGTTATTGTAATACGGTTTTAACGAGTTGGAACTCTCACTTGAATTACAAATTAAACGACGAAACATTCACAAGTACAGCAGAAAATCCAACGAGTCTTCAATTCAAATGTACGGATCTAGTGTTCAGGTACCGACGTATCGATGCCAATCCTAATTTTCCAGTGACTTTGTTTTCAGTGGATGTACGATGTCCGTACGACATTGCCAATCATCCGGTATTAGCAAAAAACAGTGAAAGGTTCATGTTGGATATTCCGATTTTAGATTTACCTGTCATAAAAACAGATCAGCATTTTCATGATCCCGTGTTCCATGATTTTGATATTCATTGGCAAGCACACGGATACGAAAACGAATTGATTCCGTGGTTCAACATGCATCATCCCGGGCACATTAAAGTATGTGCCGTACCGTATTTACAACACGATCTCACGACTTCGTTGTATCGCGATATCAACGATGCGATGCGACGCGATATCGTTGGTAAACGACATAAAGATAAATTACGGTACACTTTGTTAACGGACATCATACGAAACGGTAATTTCGGTTTAGTTGCACCTAACGTCATGAACACGCTGAACGGTGTGGATTTTGGATCGTACTTGTTCTTTCATTTAGTGGCTAATGATATGAACGAACAGAATAAAGAATGGATTTCTATTATATTTAAGAAGTTATTTCCACATAACTTAGTACCGAACGCTGCGTTTGCTGATATCGATCGTCAGATCTTGGAATCACAAGCTCGTGTCAATGAAGAACGTATTCAAAATTATCTTTATTTATTTAATTTTATTTTACTAGCATATGCTGGCTTTTCATTGGATAAAAGGTATCGACGTGCACATCGAAAAACATTGAAATATAAAACACAATATACTAAAAACAGTATCGAACAGAAAATCATGGATTATTTCACAAAGTCTGATAAATTAGTATCGGTGTTTTGTGAGAGAACAGCGGCCTTAAGTAAATTTTTAATTCAAAATAAAATCACACATGATCCTAAAATGGAAATATGTTTGGATCGTAATCGAAACGAATACGCTCAGATGCATCGTGAACTCAACGATACATTGTATCCAGATATGAAATATGGCGACAACATCGTGGATTTCGGCAGTGTACGTACACATCATTATACACATCCACACAAATCCATATCCAGTCATAAATCCCATCACCTTAAATCCAGACGACGAAGTAGTAGCAGTAAACGAACAATGACAACATCGTCCATGTTTTCGAAGTATCAATGGACGATTCCAAAAGCACTACCCAACACCGTGGATATGACACATACCAGAATCACACAACGGGATCCAGTATGGTACGATGTGTTCGATGAACGTGACGAACGACAATACCTGCAGAATGTCATATATAAAAATAAACCCATGAATATAAATACCACGATTCATTAAACAGACACATGAATAGATAAATAAAAAATGAAAAAGAATGGAAACGAGCCCTGTTCAAAGAATAACAAATCCATGTTCGGTAATTTCCAATGCACCGTACCAAAAGCATTACCGAACACGATCGACATGACACATGTGAACATCAAACACATCGATCCTTCATGGTACAATGTTTTTGATGAACGTGATGCTAAAAACAAACTAATAAACGAACCCATGAAAATGAAAAATATTTAGAAATATACAGAACCATGAATACTGTTATTAAAAAAACGATTTTATCGTTTATACTACCTTCCGATACATATAAGAAACAAAGACTGCATTATAAAAATTTGAGACGTGATATTAAACGTTTCTTTGGTACGTCGTGTGAGTGTTGTAGTTCTCATATCAACGTGTATAAATTAAAATTATTCATTTTTGAAAACGAAAGTCCTTTGAAACATGCGATATGCATCGTCTGTTTCAATGAATACGTTCAAACAAAAATCGACGAAGAACACAAAAACTATAACCATGTTTTTACCATGCTTCGTCATGCTCCACACTTAATGAACACGCTTTTACCTGAACAGCACAATTTCGATGAACATGTCATCATGTTTCTCGCTTTATTAATGTCCGAAGTGTTTGACGAATCGCATAAAATTAACCATACTTCTCAATTTATCACACGTGCTTTTTATTTTGAACGCGATATTAAACTAACATACGCTGACATCTACGATTTTTAATTATAAATAAATACGCTATTTATTATTTGAATTATTTTTTGTAACGTAACGTAAATAAATATTTATATTCTTTTATTTATTTTTGTATTGTGATCGGTGCAGTGGTTAAAGGTTCACTGGATTGTTGTTCGATCGTTTGAAAAAGTTGGACTAAGTCATCGTTCGATAGTGTTGTACCCTCGATGATTTCGAAATCATTGTAAATGAAACGAACGAACGGTTTAAGTTCAGGTGTACGTTGCATATGTTCTTTGAACCGATTGTATAAATTTTTAGGATTCATGTAAGTATCAATACACATTATCACACGAAGCTGATTATTATACTGACGTTGTTTTCTCGTGATCGCCGTTCGTTCGTTGCGTTCTTGGGTTCGTATGACAGTGTACTTGTTAGGTTGTGTTGTGTGTGATAATAAGACAAGTTTTTCAGTCAAACGATTATTTTCATTAGGTGCAACGATCTGTTCGTGAACATCTTGAATGATTTCGTTGGTCAGAGCAACGTCTTGTCGTATATCGTGTAACAATTCGGTTTGTTCCACGTTCATATTGATCAATGCATCGTTCGTATTGATCAATGCATCGACACGTTGTTTCATTTCTTCATCTCGTTGTTTCATTTCTTCATCTCGTTGTTTCATTTCTTCATCTCGAATACGTTGCTCTTCACGGAATACATCTAATTTATATTCTAAAGAAGTTGTATATATTTCACGTTTCTGAATTATTTTCTGTTGAATTTCATTACACAACATCAGTTTTTTATTTTCAATTTTTAATTGTTTATTTTCGTTTTGTATGTACTCGTTTATTATTTTTGATACTTTGTCGCCGAATACGGGATCACACCACATCGCGACATGGACCGCAATGTCTTTGTGTACATATGTTCCTTTAAGCTGCTGTCTAAATTCTGTAAGTCCACCACAGAGTTCGTATGAAAGTGCTGTGGCTGTCTTTCCAGCCACAGCACTTTTGTATAACATATATTTTTTACTCGATTCTAATGAATTATAATTTTTTAACATTTTTCCAAATTGTTTACATATTTTACTCACGTTGATAAATCCGTTGCGTTTGTCTTCGATGACATCAATGTTCAAATATTTTATCATGCGATACGTTTCGTTGATATCGTGTTGTTCCATTGTAGTGGTGGTATTCATGATGTGAAGTGAATACATAAATGTTATCTAATTATTTTATCATATCGTTTGTTTTTATTTCACGGGTTAATACAATATCATGTAACGTAAATAAAATAAAATTAATTAATTATAATTTATATTCTTTTATTTATTTTTGTATTGTGATCGGTGCAGTGGTTAAAGGTAAGTCGTATTAAGTCATCGTTTGTTCGTTGAACCGATCGTATAAATTACGTTACATTTGTTTTAACGACATGTTTTTCATGTTTGACACGAATTACTTTTTCAAGCGTAGTGCGAGTCAAGACACGATCGATCAATAATATATTAACACATTCATGAACGACACTTATATTATCTAGGATTATACAAAGTGATCGATGGTAAGCTTCGTTCATGATCTCGTTAATGTCATCGTCGATATGTTCTTTTGATTTTTCGCTTAATTGTGGTACGACAACATTGCGTGTATTCATGCCATAATCGAATACCATGGATTCGATGATATGCTTACATTTCAGTATATCGTTTGAAGCACCCGAAGAGGTATTGTTCAGGAAAATATCTTCCGCGATACATCCTGCTAACAAAACAGATAAATGATCCATCAATTGATCTCGTGTAAGTATGATATCCGATTTATCTGTATCGAATAATGTAAATCCAGGTGTCGTTGGACTATGAACATCCATGATTACCTTTTTAAACGAAGTGTACTTTGGTAATAAATGACCCACGAGTGCGTGTCCTAATTCATGAATTGCTATACGATACAGTGTTTCTTTTGAATACACGAACGGTGTGGGTGTATGACCCACCAAAACACGGTTTAATATAATATCGATGTCTGATTGTTGAACGATTTCTCTATTCATTAATAAAGCATGTAACATGGCTTCGTTCAACAAATTCTCGATTTGAGCACAGCTTAATCCTTGTGTTTGTTCGATTAAATCATCTATTTTAATAGTAGGATCACATGGTTTATCTTTGATATGGATACGTAAAACAGCTTCACGTGTGTATTCATCTGGCATACCCAAATGAATCATTTTATCGATACGTCCCGGACGTATCAACGCTTTATCGAGCAGATCGATACGGTTTGTAGCTCCGATAACGAATACCCCGTTAGTTGATTTAAATCCGTCCATACAATTCAATAATTCATTCAAAGAACTGCCGTGTTCACCACTACTCGATGAATCATCGTCGGTTCTTTTTCGTCCGATACTATCGATTTCATCGATGAAGACGATACACGGTTTGTTTTCTTTAGCGAGTTCAAATAATTCACGGATACGTGCCGCTCCCACACCAACATACTTTTCCTGGAAATGCGATCCGGATGTAGGTATGAAACTGATATTCAATTCACCCGAAAATGCTTTTGCTAACAACGTTTTACCGTTTCCAGGAGATCCTTCTAACATCAGACCTTTAGGTGTCCGAACGTTAAATTTTTGATACTTTTCAAAATTTAATAACATGTCGGCAATTTGCATCATTTCCTTTTTAACCGTATCGTACCCACCTACGTGTGTAAAATTAAGATCGTGTTGAATGACTTCAAAGTTATCACTTTTAACACGTTTCGGTTTTTTTTTCTGGTATTGTTGACGAACATTTTCGATGTCGATGGATGAAGGTGGTTGTGAAGGCATCGGTTGCATTTGAGACATGAATACATCGAGAATCGATGGAAAATAGGTTACATTGGATCGACTACTTTTTTTAGAAATAAGCTGTGTTTTTTCGTTAGTATGAAATGTATCATAAAATTTAGAATTATCTTTATAATTAAAGATAAAAAAAGAATGACACGAATAAAATAAAGTCAAATGAATGAACAAGGAATACATCTTAATGAAGTAACAATGATAAAAATTTGCATTATTAACGAATATAATAACAGATCTGTGCTAATAAAAACGTAACGTAAAATAATAAAATAATTTGTAAATATGTATTATTAAATAATAGAGTGTTTATCGATAATTTTTATGTTTCATAATCGTTTCATGTTTGTATTGTTTACGTGTACGTTCGTTCCAAGACGCGCGTCGATCGCGTGCTAATTGTTTTTTGTAGGAGAGAGCGATGCCGTTGTTGATGATGTCGTCCCAAATAATATCAGGTTCTTCATAAAACAACTGCGTGTATACTTTGAAAGTTTGATCCATTTCGCGCATTTCTTCTGTGAGGATGTAATTCAAAATATAACAAGATGCTGTAGAATCTACTTTAAATTGATGATATGTATCGATGATTTCGTCCATGATATCTCCGTACAAATCGTCATACATGTTCTCTAATCGTTTAGATTCAATTTTATCTCGTATTTTACTGAATCCTTTGAAATTTATAGTTTGTCGACAGATTGGACATGACACATCTTCTTCCGTTGATTTTGTTAACCAGTTCATCAAACAGGTTTTACACAGAGAATGATGACATACTAATTCTTTCAAAATAACGTTGTTATCTAAACAGATAGGACAAGAAGACAGGTTCATTTTTTCAATCAAAATGTTTTTTAATTATTAAACTCACTCAATATTCACGGGTTGATAATTTTTTTAACTGTCCGATAAACTAAAAATGCGTAAATATAGAAATTTTAAACGATGCAAAAACAAACATCTGATTTTAAATACATTGAATGGCAAATGCATTAAATTAGATCCACGGTTGAAAATGCTGATGCATTTGTATTACACACACGATGTAACCTTTTTCACACATGAATTACCGAGTTGGCCTAAAAAATATTTGATGCGTTTTTTAAGTTTTTTAGAAGAAACTTACGACGATTATTTAAATATTTTAAAAAGTTTGAAAAACGGAACATATGTTAATAATAATTACGGTGATAAAGGTGTTGACAAACCGTATAGAGGTAGCGACGAACCCTACATCGGTCCCTACGGTGGAGGTGGTGGTGGATATAATGGACCCTACGGTGGAGGTGGAGGTGGTGGCGGATATAATGGACCCTACAGTGGAGGTGGTGGTGGTGGTGGAGGTATTAGTCCATACGGTATTAGATCGCATGGTAGAGGTGTCAATAGACCATACGGTGAAGGCGGAAACAGTGATGCTGGACGTGGTGTTAGACCGTATGGACAAGATTTAGAAAATGTGGTAAGACATCCGTTTCATCATGTTGCACCTCCTCGATATCCGAACGTGTTGGAAGGACGAATTCCTTTTCCCCACGAACAACGTGTTGGTAATAACAACAACGGACAATATGTATTGAGACGTCCTATTCATCACGTCATGCCTCCTCATCAACCAGACATGTTGGAAGGACGAATTCCCCTTCCCGATGAACAGCGTGTTCGGCATTTACACCGAGCTCACACACCGCTGCCACAACGAGCACAACAACCGCGATATAATATAATTGCACCACAGTTAAATGAACCAATGATAAATTTAGATCGTTTCGATGAGAATCAGGTATTAAGACCATTGATTAAAGAATCGAGAGAAAGAAGAGATAATTCATTAATAAGACAACCACCATCAACCGACTGGATGTTAAAATCGGTACATCAACGACACAATCTATCACAACAACCAAGATCTCAGATATCGTCTGGGCACAGAATTTCACACACATCACGACCAAAATCTCGTGTATCTCTTCCTCACAAAATTTCTTATTCTTCACCTCAACACACCTTTTCAAATGAAACGGAACGCAAGCGTGTAGGTATTTCGCATACGAGAGAACTACCTTCAACAGACTGGATGAAAAAATATTCAACACCTCAACGAAACGAAGTTTCAGTTAAAAAAAACAGACCCAAATCTTATAAAATTTCTTATAAACCAACGATGGAAAGTTTAGAAGAAACAACCGAACCTTCTTCGTTTTACACGACACCACCGCATCAAGAAACGATCTCTTCTCATACAATGTACGATCCGTTATCAATACCGACATCATTTTCAAGCGAAATAGAACACAGACATTCACGATCAAGAGAAATACCAGTAAGAAGTTCAATAAAACAAGAATCGACACGCGAACATGAAGATTTTCCATTTTTAGATTTAGTTCAAGGTGGTGTTTCAACGAACGAAAATACGAATACAAGAGAATCAGAAACATCCACGTTTTATTCAATTCCAGAATCATCCGATGTCGCTGATACAAACAAACCAAGTTAAAGAATAATTTCCCTTTTCCCATCGAAATATACAAAATAATACACATTTAATAAAGAAGAAGCGTTTTGTAATGTCGTGTATATTTTTTGCATGAACTCGTTTATTTCTGATCGTTTATTAATATCACAACACACAAATCCTAATAAATTTAGTTTTTGGTTTGTTTGTTTGTGTACAAGTTCGCAATAATATTGTGTGGGATTATCGATACAAAACGGACAAATAAAATGCAAAGCAATTGAAAGTAATTTATCTTCATGTTCATCGTCCATGCCTTTTAAGTTAGTATGCTGACGATTTAATTCTTCGGGATTCATGTCAATCGAGTTCGCGTTCGTGCGCCGACCTCTTTCCAGAAAATTTCTTAAATTATCACTGATATCTGGATGATTCAGATTAAGAAGTAACAACCCTTGACGTGTAATAAAACAAGGTATTTGTAGGTACTCGATCAATGAAATTAAACGTGACATTTCGTAAGCCAATCGAACACGTTTTCTATTTTTTTCCACTAGTTTCCATACTTCGTACACGCTTTCCGCTGCATAAAGACTACGTGTGAATTCCGGTGTCGATGTTATGAATTCACCGTTCGTGTACATGAACGAATCGCTGTATTGTAATAAATAACCCGCACGCACTTTTTTAAGAATAAATAATAAATTAATCGCAAAATCAAAACATTTTACTTCATCGTGAATGATTTCATAAATATTTGGTTGATGTAATAAATCGGTAATTTCCATGGACTTGATATTGTTCTTATAGTATTTCTTTATATCTAAGAATTTTTTTTATCATGAAGGGTTAATACAAAGTATGTTTACATTTTAATTTTATAAAGTGTAAACATGCTTTCATTAATTTTATACATGTGAATAAATATTATAATAGAAGATTTTAGTAGTATGGACCGTATGGACCGTATGGATAACCTCCCCAACATCTGCCTCTCCAACACCTTCTTCTGTTTCTCCATCCACGATGATGCCACCCATCCCAATCGTCATCGTCGTGATCTAATTGCAATATAGAATTTTCAAGTCTGTAAGCGTTTTGATTATCACGTAAACGTGCATCGTCGAATTGATACATATCGTTTAAGTGTGAATAATTGTTCTGATTATCACGTAAACGTGCAGAATCAAATGAATACATTGCGTTTTTATTAGCATTTAACATATTAGCATCACGTAAATTATCCGTGTTTATCTTATTCATACTGTTTTCTAAACGATAATCGTTTTGATTATCTCGTAAACGCGATGCATCCATGTCTTTCATCAACATCATGACTTCCGTTAATTTATTGTCTAAATTGAGATAATTCTGATTCATCATTTACTACCTACCTACCTTAGTTATAGACATCGTTTTTTATTTTAAACGTTTTGAGTTCGTTAATATTCTTCCCGTTTATCGTTCACGTGATCGTCCTTCACGATCACCACGTTCACCTCGCTCGCCTCGCTCACCACGTTCGCCTCGCTCGCTTCGAAATTCATAATCACGATCACGGAATTCACGTTCACTGTACGGGGGTGTTATAATATTCGTATTTCTGTTGACTAAACGTTCATTTTCATAAATACCACCACGTCCACCCCAATCACCACGTCCACCCCAATCACCATGTCCACCCCAATCACCACGTCCACAACGTTCCCAATCACCTCGACCACATCCACCCCATCCACCCCATTTGAACATTGAATTTTCAATTCTAAAATCATTTTGATTGTCTCTTAATCGTGCATCATCGAACTTGTACATATCGTTTAATAACAGATTATTGTTCTGGTTATCTCTCAATCGTGCATCGTCGAATTGATACATATCGTTTTTATGTTCGGTATTATTCCTTGAATCTCGGATATTATCTGTATTTAATTTACCGAACGCGTTTTCTAACTTGTAATCGTTTTGGTTGTCTCTTAAGCGTGCAGAATCAATTTCTTTCATCATTAACAGATTTTGTGTACCAGAATCTGTTAATTTATCTTTTAGATTGAGGAAGTATTCGCTCATTTGTTTTGAAACACATTCTTTATTTTTTAATGCTTCGATTTGTATAGTTGCACTGTTGTCACTGCCTTGTTTGAGCAGATCGCCGCGCATTGTTAATACATCGCGCATAAGATTAACATTATCACGCGTGAGTGAGGTGAAGTGTTCGCCCGCTTGTCTTTCGATATCGCATTTTGTTTTTTCTATCAAAAAATCAGTATGTTTATGAGCTTCTGAGATTTTAGCATCGGTTATTTTGGATAATCCTAATGCCTCACGTTCGGCATGTAACACGTCGCGTTGTAAAGTAACTGCATCTGATTTCTGTTGAAGTGATCGTTCATTAATCAGATTTTCGGTGTGTTTTGCCAGTCCTAAATTTTCACGTTCGAAATGTGACAGTTCTTTTTGTACTTGTCCAAAATCACTTTTTGCTGAAAATGCTCTATCATTAATCAAATTATCAGTTTTTGAATTTTGAGCCGCATTAGAACGATCTAAATCGCATAAAAACTGTGCAATTCGGGTCGTGTCGTCTTTAGCTCCGCATGCTTTTTCGTTAACTAGTTTATCAAGCGCTCTTATAGCATTCGCATTGTCTGTTTGGAATTCACCTACTCTTTGTAATATATTTAATTGCGTTTCATGTGCTGCAACCACATTAGCTGTACCATTACGTTCGATTGAGGTAAGTGTTTCGTTGGTACCCCTATTGATAGTGTTCTGAATACCAAGATTTGAATCACTTGTTAATCGTAGATTTTCTGTTGCCGTACGCTCGATAGCTGCCATGTTCTGGTTGAAATTCTGGTTATTGGATGTTAACATGTTTGTATAATTCGCCATGCCTAAATCGGACAACGTTGTAGTCGCATCATGAACGGCATTTAACGAACTTAATCCTGTTCGTTCAATCGCTGATAAATTTTGTACAGCGTTTCTATGATTGATGTCAGCTAAGTTAGTATAAGTATCATGAATCGCGTCGTAGCCGTGTTTACCAACACGTTCAACGTCTTTCATTATTTCTTGTCCCCCTTGATATTGTGCTGTCCGCAACTGATCAAAATCACGTTTGATCAGATTATTTGTGTTAACTTCCGCTTGATAAGCACCTTGTGCCAATTTATCAACGTCTCTGTGCACGATATTGTTGGTGTTCTGTTCCGCTTGATATTGTGCTAATCTCAATGAATCATAATTACGATTCGCAAGATTATTTATATTTACTTCACCTTGATAATTGGCTTGTGCCAATTTATCAACGTCTCTGTGCACGATATTATTGGTGTTCTGTTCCGCTTGATATTGTGCTAATCTCAATGAATCGTAATTACGATTCGCAAGATTATTAGAATTAGTTTGACTGTGATAAACAGCTTGTCCGAGTTTATCGACATCTCTGTGCACGTTATTGTTGGTATTCTGTTCCGATTGATATTGTGCCAATCTTAATTGATCGTAATCACGGTTGATCAGATTATTTGTATCTCTGAAATGATTGTCTGCAAGTAATATGTCATGTTTGTGAATATTATCAGCATTTTCTTCTACATGATGAATCTGTCGCCCTAAATTTCGTTCAGCGTACACGATTTCTTTATTTATACATTTTCCAACATCATCGACAACTGATACTAAATCTGCAGAAAGTGGTGGATTTGTTGCCATTGATTTGAATGAATAAACTACCTACCTTAATATTACTCCAATATAATATTTTTATAAAACTTTATTAATTATTAAATAAGTGACTATCGTCGATGTGTCTACTTTATTATACTTTATGTCTGGATCAGTGATATCACCTTGTGATTCAATAAGTTTGAATTTAAAATTATCGTCTATGTTAAGTGCTAATAAAAATTTACACGACATCATGGAATGTGACACACTTGCAAATCGTTTTCGTAGAGTTTTTGAAATAAGTGATCCGTTCAATTCAAACTGAAGAATTAATTCGTGTTTTTCTTGTAATCCCGTCTCTAAATCAAAAAGATATAAACCATCGGCATTTACATGAAAAGTAAAATTATCTGTTTTAACAATTGTAGTATCATATAATATACCATTTGTGTTAAAAGATACATAATCCTCATTATACGTTCCATCAAAAAGTTGATAAAATTCATAAAAGTATCCTTCTGAACCTTGTGGTCCTTGATCACCCACCGGTCCTTGATCACCCACCGGTCCTTGATCACCCACCGGTCCTTGATCACCCACCGGTCCTTGATCACCCACCGGTCCTTGATCACCCACCGGTCCTTGATCACCCACCGGTCCTTGATCACCTACCGGTCCTTGATCACCTACCGGTCCTTGATGACCAGGATCACCTTTACACCCCTGTTCACCCTTTTCACCAGGATCTCCTCTTTCACCTTTACAACCAGGATCACCTTTACAACCAGGATCACCTTTACACCCCTGTTCACCCTTTTCACCAGGATCCCCTCTTTCACCTTTACAACCAGGATCACCTTTACACCCCTGTTCACCCTTTTCACCAGGATCCCCTCTTTCACCTTTACACCCCTGTTCACCAGGATCACCTCTTTCACCTTTACAACCATGTTCACCAGGATCACCTCTTTCACCTTTACAACCATGTTCACCAGGATCACCTCTTTCACCTTTACATCCAGGATCACCTCTTTCGCCTTTGCAACCATGTTCACCAGGATCACCTCTTTCGCCTTTGCAACCAGGATCACCTTGTTCCCCCTTTTCACCTTTACATCTTTGTTCACCTGTTTCGCCTGTTTCGTTTCTCATAGAATCGTTTTTTTCAACGTAGGTTCGTTCAGATAATCTTTGTATCGAAGAAGGTTCTTCGATATTATTGATATTTTCATTAACAGAATTTGATCTTTCAAAACGATTATATCTATCGTCTCTTGCTCGATTCATTCGTTCTTCGTCTCTATACCGTTCGTTATTTAAATACATTTGCGAATACTGTCTTGGGTAATAATTTTCATAATAATTTTCAGAATTTGGATTTTTTGAATAAAAACTATTATTTCTGTTATAATAAGACATGACTTACCTTCCTATTATATATAATAAAATATATAATAATTTTGGATCCATGAAAAAATTAAATTATAATAATTATATAAATCTTGAAAATATTCATCACACGATGAATATGACATTAAATTATTAAAATTAATCCAAAGTGTATCATTTATTAAAGAAGTACGTGTGTAAAATAGCGAAATTTTTTTAAGTGTGTGTAACAATGTTTGAATAGTATAATATCGATGATTATTTTGATAATGATAAGATATATATCCTTTCTGGTTGAGTGATAAACAGCGTTCATTGATAAAATTAGTATGTGTTAATATGAATAATAAACAATTCGTACATATGAATGATTTATTCATATGACACATAAATTGTGAAAATGAAAAATTAATATCATACTGACAAAAAGAACATTGAGGTGTCGAACGATGTAAAAGATGTTTGAACGTGTTTTGCATTAAAAGACAGTGCATCATTCTATCGAACTCGTACACTGTTTTTATGTCATAAATATAACATACGATTTTGAATTTAATAGTATTTGGTAATACATCGATGTTTCGTTGAAATAAACGAATAGTGTTAAGATGTGTGAAAGAGTTCCAATGACGAATTAAATAACGTTTTCGATAAAAAAATTTCTGACATGTTAAACATTCGACATGTTCCATGTGTTTTATAGTTAACGAAATACTTTTTTTTTTAAAATCGACATGTACATATTGTTGGGTATTGGCGGTAATTTATTCATTTTAATTTAACGTTCATCACTAATAACAATACCATGAAACGTGTGTTTGATTGTTTTATTTTTTATAACGAACAAGAAATGGTAAAATACCGTTTGGCTGTTTTAAATGAGAGCGTCGACGTTTTTGTTATCGTTGAATCTGCAGTGACGTTCATCGGTACACCGAAACCTTTTGTATTCGATTACGAATATTACAATACTTTGTATCCTGGAAAAATCGAATACGTTCAATTATCACAATTAAAATACGCTCATCCTGATATCAAAACAAACCAACAATGGGATAACGAACACTTCCAACGTGACAGTATCATGCGAGGTATGTACGAACGATGTCCGACAGACGATGATATTATTTTGTTAACTGATGTCGACGAAATCCATGATCCCAAATGTATAAAAGAGTTACGCGACACGATTCAACATAATACCGTATGTGTTTTAAAACAAAAATACCATTCTTATAATTTAAATATCGTGCGCGATCTGGATTGGTATCATCCCAAAGCGTTCACTTATGCCACTTATATGACATTACAACGTTCGTTATCGGAGATACGCATGTTTGGCATTACGCAGCACGCTCCGATTCCGTTGCATCTGATGGAAAAAGGTGGATGGCATCTTTCTTATTTCGGGGATGTGGACTTTATTCAGAACAAAATACAGCAATTCAGTCATCAAGAATTCAATGTGTCGTCTATTTTGAACGCATCCGCTATCGCGCACCGAATTCAAAACGGACGTGATATCATGGACCGCGATACTATTACTTATAAATCAATACCGATACGAAATAATTTTTATTTACCACCAGAATATAACGAACATTTACAAACGTATATAATCTATTAAAATGCGTTTATTTTTCTTTGTTTCATTTAAATAAATAAATAATTTCTTTCTACATTTTTAATTATGGCGCCAACTTCGGAAAATAACAATGTTTTGACATTGCTTTTAGGCATCATTGTGCTTTATGTTGTTTATAATCTTATGAAAAAGTGTAAATGGATGAGTTCACGTGGCGACGATGACGACGATGACGACGACGATGACGACGACGTTGTTTATTCGAAAGATTATAAATCAAAACTAGAAAAATTTTCAAGAAAAAGAAAATCAAAATTTGGAAATTTATTTTTTGGCGGTGATGACGACGACGACGACGACGACGACGATGATGATTATGATTACAATAATAACTATAGTGATTATTTCGGGAGTTTGAGTGCAGCAAAGAAAAAAAATAAACCAAAATCCATCAAAAAACCAAAATGTCCAAAATGTCCACCACCCATTATCTGTCCGGTTTGTAAATCGATCACGAATGACGACGACGACGACGACGATGCAACCACTGAATCATTTCTAAGAACTTCTAAATTTTATTCTTATTCTGACGATGATGACGATGACGATGACGACGACGATGACGACGACGACGATGACGACGCTAATGTATCGATCAGTTATGCGAACGATGACGACGACGATGACGACGATGACGACGACGACGACGACGACGACGACGACGACGACGACGATGACGACGACGATGACGACGACGACGACGACGTTAAAACCGGTGTTAAGGCTGACGCT
>Ga0194043_1000349_pt1 | contig 25128 bp, 19 predicted proteins | sample JunL4415m_MetaG_FD_161274 | JGI IMG/M metagenome (GOLD analysis project Ga0194043, IMG submission 161274) | Anoxic zone freshwater microbial communities from boreal shield lake in IISD Experimental Lakes Area, Ontario, Canada - Jun2016-L442-15m | ecosystem: Environmental > Aquatic > Freshwater >...
TACACGCTGCCGCCCGGGGCGTACGCCTCAAGACCGGCCGACACCGCCGCCGGGACCTGCTGGGCGTACACGCTGCCGCCCGGGGCGTACGCCTCAAGACCGGCCGACACCGCCGCCGGCGGGCTTGTGGTCGCCGACTGTGTGGAAAGGTACTGCGCGCCGGCGAGCCCCGCGAGGACGATCGCACTGGCACCCAAGGTGATCCCGAGGTTGCGCAGGATGTGGTCGTTGCCCTCGGCGGCTGTTGGCCGACGGTGGATCGCTGTGGTCAAGTGCGGTGCACTTGGGGTGATGGTCATCTCGACTCCTCGGATGAGTTCCTGGCCGTGCCTTGCACTTCTAGACTCGCCGTTCGCAGCCGTGACCAAATCAGGGAAACCCCCGGATCGTGCCGGGACCTCGGCGCTGAGGACTTCCTACTCCCTCATCAGGTGTCCAATCGGTGAAGAATGTCCCCTGTGATCTATGGCCGGTCGACGGAACGATCCGGGATGCTCCGGGTCCTCGACTGCGCCGCCGACGGCACGGGCGGCCACCTGCTGATCACGGGCGAGCCGGGCATCGGGAAGTCGACGCTGCTCGCCGAGGCCCGCTCGCACGCGCAGGACCAGGGGTTCGTCGTCCTGGAGCTGCGTGGCCACACCGATCCCCGCGACGAATTCGTGGTTGCCGAGGAGTGGCTGGCCCAGGCCGCTCCCGAGGCCACAGTCGAGGGTCGACGCGCAACGGACTGGGCCGCCGCGATCGCCATCCGGGTGGCTCTGCGGTCCACGCATGGGCCTGTCTTGGTGATGATCGATGACGTCGAGCAGCTCAGCAGCGCCGACCTCGAAGTCCTGGCGCTGGCCGAGCGGCGGCTCGAACGGCTGCCTGTCGCCGTCATGGCAGCGTCGCGGCCGTTCAGCCGCGTGCTGGCCGCGCTCACCGGCTGGACGCACCTGACGCTGGAGCGCCTGTCGGCGGAGACGTCCGTCGCGCTGCTCAAGGCCAGCCTTGGCGACGACTACCCCACTGCCCCGCTGGAACTCATCGCCGACGCGCTTGAGGGCAATCCACTGGCCCTCCTGCAGGCACAGACCCTCCTGTCGCCCGACCAACTCGCCGGAGCCATGCCGCTGCCCCGAGTCCTCCCGGTGCCTCCCGAACTCGATCTTGCGTGGGGTGCGGTCCTGGACGAACTCCCCGATGCAACCGTTCGCGCACTCGTCGACCTCGCGGTGGCCGGGGCTCGACCAGACCTGCTGGCCGCGCTGGCCCAGGAGTCCGTCTGGAACCAGGCGGACCTTGACGGCGCCGTCAAGGCGGGAATCGTCCTCATGGCCCCCGACGCGAGTCCTCGCTTCGCCCGCCGGCTCATCCGTGATGTGACGTTGCGCCGCACGCCCATCGCGGTGCTGCAGACCGTCCACCTACGCGCGGCGCAGCACTGCGAGGAGCTGAATCTCTCGCCGCGGATCGTGGTGGATCACCTGGTCCAGTCGGTCAGTGCCGCGTCTGCGGACGTTGCCGACGCTCTGGAGCGGCAGGCGGAGCGGGCCGAGCTCCTCGACCATCAATCGGTCGCCAGCGATGCCTGGCTCGCCTCGTCCCGACTGTCCACGACGGCAGCCGCCAGGACGTCGCGCGCCTTGCGCGGCCTGCGCCTGATCATCGTGAACGGACTCGACTATCCCGACATCGACGCCCTGCTCGACCTCCTCGCCGATGAGCAGCTCGACGGCGAATGCGCCATCTGGGTCGAGTGGCTCAGGTCGGTCCAGCGCGTCGAGGACGATCCCGAGTCCTCGCTCAGCGCACAGTGGGCCACGATCCGGCGCGCGCGCACGGCAGCGCCGGAAACGCTGCGCGCGATGCTGTGGGACGCCGCGATGAACGCATGGACGCAAGGAGACACGATCGGTGGCCTTCGGGCGGCCCAGGAGTACCAGCAACTCGACGTCCTGCTCGGTGCCGACGACTTCGTCGTCGAGCCCCCTTGGACGGGCGAGGCCCTTGTGGCCGCCGCACTTTTCCAGTCCGGCGACGTGGAGAACTCAGCAATCCTGCGGCGATCGGCGATCGCCAGAGCGGCGGTGGTGGACCCGGAGTCCTGTGCCTTCGACCGGTTGCTCAGCGCGGTCTTCCTCGACGACCTGCTGCTCGACACCAGCCCGGACTCTCAGGAGCGCCTCATCGTGTGCATGCAGCGTGCCGTGGACAGGTCGGTGCCGCAGGCCTGCCTGTGCGGCATCCAGGCGTGGCGCGCCCGTGCGCGCGGCGACTGGTCCAGCGCTCGGCATATTCTCGCCCAGGGTCGTCCAATAGCCGTGGAGACGCGTGCCATGGGTGCGCAACTGGGCATGTCGGCCCTGGCCGCCGAACTAGCCGCCCTGTGCGGGGACGACCAGACACTCGAAACTGAACGAGCACTCCTGCAGGCTCAGGCTGCTCGAGTGGGCGACCGTCGTCGGCTGGCATCGTTGGATCGGGCGCTGGGTCTGCGGGCCCTCGCGTCCGGCCGGCTGGACGAGGCTGTCGTCAGTCTGGCCTCCGCAGGCGGGTCCCCGTTCCTCGGCCGCGGACTGCGTGACGGCGTGATCCCCGCACGTGTCGATCTCGTCGAGGTCCTCGTCAGGCAAGGCGACCTGCAAGCCGCCACCGTGCAAGCAGCCGACGTGCGGCCGATCCTCGCGGCGATGGACGATCCCCTCGCTGCCGCACTGCTTCTGCGTGTCGAGGCACTCACGTGCGAGAACCCCGAGCCCACCTACCGAGCCGCGCTCGACGCGCACGCCCAGGCGAGGGACCCGTTCGAGGAGGCACGAACGCACCTGCTGTTCGGCGAATATCTGCGGCGAAGCCGCCAGCGATCAGCGTCGCGGACCGAACTGCTCGAGGCCGCGCGCCTGTTCGAGACGCTCGGTGCCGTGCCCTGGGCCGAGCGGGCGCACAGCGAACTGCGGGCGTCCGGTGCGACGCAGCACGCCGCGGTCGACCTCGGCACCCTGACGCCGCAGGAGAGGTCGGTAGCGGAGGCCGTCGCGGAGGGCCGGACCAACCGGGAGGTGGCCGAGGCGTTGTTCTTGTCACCGAAGACCGTGGAGTACCACCTGGGCAACGTCTACAGGAAGCTCGGCGTGACCGGGCGATCCGGGCTGACCCGGCGTCTCCTGCAGGAAGCACCCGACACCACCTGACTCCTCCCCCTGATGCATCATCCCGACGGGGCAGGGCTCACTCCGGCAGGAGCAGGGTCCCCCGGGCGACGAGGTCGGCGGGCCCCGTAAGGAGCATGCGACCCTGCGCGGTCTCGGTCACCGTGACGGTGCCACCGGGGACATCGACCCGAGTGATGGTCTCGCCCGTTGGCGGCGGGTCCGCCCGTCGGCGAGCCGCCCAGGCCACCGCGCACGCGCCCGTGCCACACGACCTGGTCTCCCCCACCCCGCGCTCGTGGACGCGCATGGCAACGTGGCCGGGACCGCGATCGACCACGAACTCGACGTTGACGCCATCGGGGAACACTGCGGTCGGCGCTACCTCCGGTGCCGAGTGAAGGTCGCCGGCATCGTCGAGATCGTTGACGAACACGACCGCGTGCGGGTTCGGGACCAGCACGCCGGTCGCCGGCCACGTGCGGTCGCCCACCGACACCTGCGGAAGCGCGCGGGCCTTGGGCGTTGTCGCCAGCCCCATGTCGATCGTGATCGACCGATCCGTGTTGATGGTCGTGGTGCTGAGTCCGCCACGCGTGGCGATCGTGACGTCGTTGTCGGTGACGAGCCCGGTGGCGTCCAGGTAGCGCACGAACACGCGTGCGCCGTTGCCGCACATCTCCGCAAGTGACCCGTCAGCGTTGCGGTAGTCCATGAAGAACTCAGCCACTGGCGCGAACTCGGCAAACTCAGGGACGTGCTCGGTGCGGACGACGCGGAGCACGCCGTCGCCTCCGACGCCCATGTGCCGGTCGCACAGCCAGCGCACCTGATCCGCAGTGAGGTCCAGATGCCCGTCGACGTCGGGTATCACGACGAAGTCGTTGCCCGTGCCATGCCCCTTGACGAAGGCCACTTCATTCAGTCGCGCCACCCGGGCAGCGTATCGGGTGGCGTCAGGAACCCTTGGCCCCCGCGACGCGGTAGGCATCCTTGACGGTCTGGAGAACCAGCGGCCACGCCTGCTCAGGGCCGATGGTGGAGTTGTGGGCGGCCAGTCGTGAGAGCAGGTCGCGGTCCTGTCCGAGCCGGACGACCGCCCCCGCCATGCCGGCATCGTCGTCGGCCAGCAGCCCTTCCACTCCGTCGTGCACGAACTGCGTCGTCCCCGTCTGCGAACGCGCGATGACTGGCAGCCCCGCGGTCCGCGCCTCGAGAGCCGCCAGTCCGAACGACTCCTTGACAGAGGGCTGCACGTAGACGTCGGTCTCGGCGAAGACGTCGAGGATGCCAGCACGCCCCAGGCGACCGACGAACGTGATCACGTCACCGAGCCCCTGCTCGGCCACGTACTTCTCCGCGCGGGCGCGTTCGGGGCCGTCGCCGACCAGCGTGGCGGTGACCTTCACGTCGTGCAGTCGACGAACAGCCGACTCGATGATCCGCACGAGGGGCAGGGTGCGCTTGCGTGGGGCCATGCGCATAACGCTGGCGATGCGCAGGCTGCCCGGACCGGCATCCACGTGGGTGACCGCCCACTCGGCCGGGTCGATCCCGTTGGGCACCACGAGCACGGCGCCGGCACGAGGCACCGCTGACGCGATCCGCGCGGCCGCCACGTCGCTGACCGCGCTCAAGGTGACGCCCCAGCGGCTCCACCTGACCAACGTGTCCGAGGCGCCGAAGCCGGGGCTGGCCAGCGGACCCCAGATGCTGTGGACGGTGACCAGCGTGGGGACCCCGGCCTTGGTGGCGGCGCGGATGGCCCCCCACGCGAACGGCGAGATCACCCCGGCATGCACGTGGACGACGTCCACCGGATCGCTGGCGAGGAGTCGCGACACCTCCCGACCCGTCCGCGGATGGATCGGGAGCTCGAAGGGGATGTGGGCGGCCACCCGGTGCACCATCAGGTCACCGACCAGTTCGTCGCCGGCGAAGACGTCACCGTGACCGGGCGTGGCGGTGATGACGCGGACGTCATCACCCGCTGCCTGCTGGCGTGCGGCCAGGGCGCCCACCTGTGTCTCGATGCCACCGGTTCGCGGAGCGAAGCAGTCGCTGACATGGGCGATCCTCACGAGTCAGGACCGTACGCCACAATGACCTCTCGTGAGCCCTCGCACCCTGGTGTTCGTCCACGCGCATCCCGACGACGAGGCCCTGCTCACCGCCGGAACGATGGCGAAGGCGGCAGCGCAAGGCCACCGCGTCGTCCTCATCGTCGCCACTGACGGGGCCGCCGGCCTGGCGTCGAGCGAGCTCCAGTCCGACCTCGCGGCCACCCGAGCGGCCGAGCTCGCCGCGTCAGCCGCCGCACTGGGCGTGTCGCGCACCGTGTCGCTGGGCTATCCGGACTCAGGCCTCCACGGCGAAGTGGCCGGTGGCTTCGCCTCAGCGAGTCGATTTGCCATCGGCCAGCAGATCGCGGATGTCTGCGACGAGGAGGCGGCCGACATCCTCGTCGGCTACGACGCCTCTGGCGGCTACGGACACCCGGACCACCTTCAGGTCCACCGATCGGTCCGCGCGGCAAGCGTCCTATGTGCGCGCGCTCCGCGCCTGTTCGAGGCCACCTTGCCGCGCGAGCCCATCGCCCGCGCGGTGCACGCCGCAGCAGCGCTTCGCCTGACTCCCCGAGGCTTCTCCCCCGGCGAGTTCGACTCGGCGTGGACGCCTTCGTCGGCCATCACCCATCGGGTCGACGTCCGGTCCAGCATGCCCGCCAAGGCGGCCGCCCTGCGCGCGCACGGCTCGCAGGCGACGGCCGACGGGACGGTCAGGACCCTCGCCGTCCTGACCCGCCTGCCCTCGCCGGTGCAGCGACTGGTCCTCGGCACCGAGTACTACGTGCTGGTGTCCGAGCCCCACACGGCGATCACGTCGTCCACGAGCCTCGGCGCATCGTAGGGAAGCCACGTGATGCGCGTGTCGCGCCGGAACCATCGCTGCTGCCGCCGGGCGAACTTGCGCGTGGCGTCGATGGTGGACTGCCGGGCCTGCTGGTCGGAGATCTCCCCAGCAAGCAGTGCGAGGACCTGCGAGTAGCCCAAAGCCCGTGATGCAGTCGGCGTCTCCGCCAGCCCCTGTGCCCTCAGCCGGCGCACCTCGTCAACGAAGCCATCGCCCCACATGCGCTGGACGCGCTCGGCGATCCGCCGATCGAGCACGTCGCGCGGGATGTCCAGCCCCACCCGAGGGCCCGGGTAGACGGCGGTCGGCTCGGGCAGGCTTGCGGCGAAGGGACCCCCGGTGATCTCGACGACCTCCAGGGCGCGCACGATGCGGCGGCCATTGGTCGGCAGGATCGCCTCCGCCGCAGCAGGATCGGCCGCCGCGAGCCTCGCATGCATCGCAGCGGGCCCGTGCTCGGCAAGTTCGTCCTCGAGACGCTGGCGGACCTCCGGCTCAGTGCCGGGAAAGCGAAGGTCGTCGAGCACCGCGGACACGTACAGGCCACTTCCGCCCACCACGATTGGGACGGCCCCACGCCCTGCGGCATCGTCGATGGCACTCCGCGCCTCTGACTGGAACTCCGCGACCGTCACAGCGTGAGACGGCTCCCAGACGTCGAGCAGGTGATGCCGGACGCCGCCCTGCTCGTCGAGCGTGGGTGTCGCCGTGCCGACGTCCATGCCGCGATAGACCTGCATCGAGTCCGTGCTGACGACCTCCGCTGACCCGAGACGAACCGCCACCGACACCGCGAGCGCGGACTTGCCTGACGCCGTTGGCCCGACGATGGCCAGGACGCGAGGGTTCACGCGCCGCTGCGCACCGTCGGCAGGCCCAGCAGGACCCCTGCGGGGCGGTCCGCCTGCATGCGCTCTGCTGCGTCTCCGGCCGAGGTGCGCCGAAGCGCGAAGATGCGGTCTGCCACCAGATGATGCGGAGCCGCGTAAGTGATCTCTGCGGTGACGACATCGCCCGGGCGGGGAATGCCAATCGCTGGATCAACCGCGACGTGGACCAGTCGGTTGTCGGGTGCTCGACCAGACAGCCGCTCGGTGCGATCGTCCTTCTTGCCCTCACCCTCGGCGATCAGCACCTCGACGACTCGGCCGGCCTGCTTCTGGTTCTCCTCCCAGGCAATTGCGTTGACGAGTTCGACCAGTCGCTCGTAGCGCTCCTGAACGACACCGCGAGGCACCTGATCGTCCATTTCTGCAGCGGGCGTGCCCGGACGCTTCGAGTACTGGAACGTGTAGGCGCTCGCGAACCTCGCCTCGCGCACCACGTGCATCGTCTGCTCGAAGTCGTCGTCGGTCTCGCCTGGGAAGCCGACGATGATGTCGGTGGTGATGGAAGCATCCGGCATCGCCGCGCGCACGCTGTCGATGATGCCCAGGTAACGCTCCTGTCGGTACGACCTTCGCATCCGCTGCAGCACCACGTCGGAGCCGGACTGCAACGGCATGTGCAATTGCGGCATCACGTTCGGCGTCTCCGCCATTGCCGCGATCACGTCGTCGGTGAAGTCACGCGGATGGGGGCTGGTGAAGCGGACTCGCTCCAGGCCCACCACTCCTCCGCATGCGCGAAGCAGCTTGGAGAATGCCTCACGATCGCCGAACTCTGATCCGTAGGCGTTGACGTTCTGACCGAGCAGGGTGATCTCGAGCACTCCCTCAGCGACCAGCGCTTCGATCTCGGCGAGGATCTCCCCTGGCCGGCGATCCTTCTCCTTGCCGCGCAACGAAGGCACGATGCAGAACGTGCAGGTGTTGTTGCACCCGACGCTCACCGACACCCACGCGGAATAGGCACTGTCGCGCTTGGTGGGCAGGTTGGAGGGGAAGGTCTCGAGCGCTTCCTTGATCTCGACCTGCGCCTCCTCGGCGATACGGGCGCGCTCGAGCAGCACAGGAAGCGAACCGATGTTGTGCGTGCCGAAGACGACATCGACCCACGGCGCCTTGGCGAGGATCTGCCCCTGATCCTTCTGCGCGAGGCAGCCACCCACGGCGATCTGCATTCCCGGATGCTCGGCCTTGACGGGAACCAGGTGACTCAGGTTGCCGTAGAGCCGGTTGTCCGCGTTCTCACGCACCGCGCAGGTGTTGAAGACCACGACGTCAGCCGTCTCGCCTTCTCCCACAGCCACGTAGCCCGCCGCTTCCAGCAGGCCCGAGAGCCGCTCGGAGTCGTGCACGTTCATCTGGCAGCCATACGTGCGCACCTGATAGGTACGCACAGCTGCGATCGGGTCCTCCCCGTGGGCACTGTGCACGTGGGTGATTCTAGGCAGCGGGCGCCGGGGACTTCCCTGACCGTCCCAGCCCGAAGAACTCCGTCGCCGCGGACCGCGGCTGCACACCCGCGCCGCTGTCCAGGATGCGTGCCATCTCCGTGAAGATGCTGAGGAATCGCGGACTCTGCTCCAGGAGTTCCAAATGCCTTGCTCCGAGAACGAAGACCGCACCTTCAGTGACCGGCTGCCGCTCGTCGCCGAGCAGTCGACAGGTGCGGGCAACCAGTGCCGTCAGCCGGATCTCGGCGTATGCCCACTCCGTGACGTTGCCATGGTTGTTAATCCCGGCGTCGACGTCGACGACCAGGGCGCGCAGCATCCGTGCAATGTCGAGCGCCTGGAACGGATCCTGGCACCGCTTGACGTAGTCGGCCACGATCGCCGCCTGCACACGCACGCACTCCGGAGCAGAACCGATATCGGCCAGCAGCCCGGCGACTGCCTCTCGTGCGGCCGCTTCGGCGCGATCGAGTGCTTGACGCAGTCGGTCATCGCTTGCTTCGCCCTGACCCTCGAAGATCGCGCTCATCTTGAGTCCCCTCGCGTTCCCCCCAATTCGAGGATAGCCCTGTGCGCACAATCAACGGGCCGGGCTCGCATCCCCAGTTGACTCGAAAGCGGCTCGCCCAGTGCGTTATCAGGCGCTATGCGGCTTCTGGCTCCAGTACTTGGAGGGAATCACCGGCGGCTCACGCTCGTCGAACGGTGGCGTCCAGATCGTGTCGGCCGGGTTGCTGATGATCGCACGATCGGGTGCGTTCCTCAGCGCCAGACTCAGGCTCGGGAAGGTTGCGGGCCAGCCGTAGCGCTCCGCCGACGGCACGTCCCGAACGAACTGACCATTCGGGATGAGACCAGTGCGACTGTTCACGTAGTCCTCGAACGACCTGGCGAACGAGCCGAACTGGATGGTCTGGATCGAGGCCGGGATCAACAAGGCGACGAATATGGCAAAGGCCAGCGTGCACATGCGACCGCTCGGTTGACCATCCACCGGCCGTGGCAGTCCCTCGCCATTCACCAAGGTCGACCAGCACGCAACGAGGCATTCAGCGAGGATCACGAAGAGGAGCACGGCACTCCAGGTGCGCGAGGCGTGCTGTTCATAGGGCGTAGCCCACAGGGGCCAGCCGACGACGAGGACCACCAGTCCGACGACGAGGACCACCGCTGCCACGCGCCGGAGCCAAGGCTGCCGGGCGAGGACACTCACGGCCAGGAGGGCCAGCACGATGATCAGGAACTGAAGTTGATGATTGTCGACCAGCGGGCTGACGAGATCGCTTGCTCGACGGACATTCCCTGACCTGTAGGGGAACACCACCGCCAGTCCGCCCGCGACCGTCCCGGCCAGGAGTATGGCGGAAGCGAGGATGACGGGCACTCCACCCACCGTCGGCCTGCCGAGCCGACGCATCGGCAGGACGAGTGCCACGAGAAGAAGTGGAGCGAGCAGGAGCGCCAGCCCGTGGCTGGACAGCACGACCAGCGACGACGCAACGACGGTCCAGGCCAGCAGGCGTCGCTGCCCAGCCCAGAAGGCCATGGTTGCCGCGAAGCACAGGGCGACGAACGCGAACAGGGAGTTGTACTCACCGATCGCGAGAAAACCGCTGGTCAATGCGGTCGCGCAGTAGCCGAGGAGGATGAATTCGAAGACGATGCTGGATCGTGAGATCCACATCGCTGCTGCCCACGCCAGACTCGGCACGAGTATGTACCCGACGCCATGGGCGACAGTGAGGACGCCACGATCAGTCACGCCAATCATGGCCAGAACCGACAAGGGCGTCTCGGCAATCATGTCCGCGACAAGTCGGTAGGCATCGCCGATCCAGTAGCCGCCACTCAGGAGGCTCTGCACGAACGCCCACGAGCCGTCCGCGTGGAGGCTCCGTCGCTCGAGAATTGACAGCAACGCATAGGCGATCACCAGGCTCGGGGCGAGAACCACGATGACGCGCCTCGCCCGACCACCCGCATGATCAGGATCGATCGGCGTGCCGCTCATGCCTCCCCGCCGACATCGGCAAGGACCTTGTCGTAGTACGCCTCTTCGGCCGTCTTGCGCGGGTACACCACGAGCACGAGGACCAACCCGATCAGGGTCATGAACAAGGCGACAGCGATAGCCAGGCTCTTGCCGTCGGTGAATCCGGTCGAGGCCGCCTTGATGATCTGGTCGGAGTAGGTGGGGTACTCCTTGGCAACCTCGGCTGCGCCCTGGAAGGACGACGTCAGGGCCGTCGACGTATCTGCGCTGACCTGTGCCGCCTGCTCGGGGGGCACCGAGGCGAGGCTGGCCGTCATCTGGCGTGCGTAGGCGCCGGCAAGGATGCCGCCCATGATGGCCTGCATGATGGCCCCGCCGAAGTCACGCGTCAGGTCAAGGAACGCCGAGCCCATCCCGCCGCGGCTCGGTGGGACGGACGACATCAACGAGCGCGACGCAGGCGTGGCCGCGAGACCGACACCCGTCCCGACGAGCGCATAGCCGGCGATCACCCAGCCGATCGAAGCGCCGTCCACCCACGTGATGAGCATCACCGTGAACGCTGCCGCCACCGCGCCAAGTCCGAGCATGAAGGTGAACTGCGAGCCCTTGGCATTGATCAGCCGCCCGGCCACCTGGCCGAACAGTGCCGTGCAGATCGCCGCAGGAAGGACGACAGCAGCCGCCGTCAGAGCGGAGTAGCTGAGGACATTCTGCGTGAACTGCTGCCCGATGAACATCGCGCCAATGAGCGATCCGAACGTGATCGCCCCCGCAACGAAGGCCACCCAGAAGGTCCGCGCCTTGGCCAGCGGAAGCGATACCAACGGCCTGGTCGCCTTGGTCTCCCGCCAGAAGAATGCGGCGAGGCCCACCAGCGCGACGATCAGGTAGGCCAGCCACCTGGCGGTGATGCCCTTGTCGGCGTGCTCGATCGTCAGGACGAGACCGCCGACGCCGAACACCGACAGCACGCCGCCGAGGTGGTCGACCGGGAAGACCTCCTCATTCGCATGCCACGGCAGCACGATCAGCCCGACCACCAGCGCGACCACGACGAGCGGCAAGGCGATGAGGAACACCGAGCCCCACCAGAAGTACTGCAGCAGCCAGCCGCCGATCAGCGGGCCGAGTGCGGCCACCCCGCCGCCGAGCCCTGACCACAAGGCGATCGCCGACACGCGCGCTCGGCCCCGGTACAGGGCGCCGATCAGCGACAACGTCGTTGGGAACAGGAGCGCGGCAGCGAAGCCGCACAGAAAGCGCGCGAGTGTGAGCAGTTCGGGGTTCGGCGCCCACGCAGCCATCATCGAGGTGGGCACCGTGAGGACGCACCCGGCGACGAAGAGCAACTTGCGGCCGTACCTGTCACCGATAGTTCCCAGATACAGGACCGTCGACGCGAGCCCGAGTGCGAAGGCGTTCGCGATCGACGTCAACTGGTCCTGGGTGGCCCCAAGGTCGGTGCCGATCGTGGGCAGGGCGACATTCGCGATGCTCAGGTTGATGTTGCTGACGATGGCGCCGGTGACCAGCGCGAGAAGGACGAGCGAACTTCGCGGTGGGCGCCGACTCTGAGTCTCAGCCGGCGCCCCCGCAGTGGTCATGCCCCAACGGTAGCCGGAGCCAGCTCCTCATCATCGGCGATCTCGTCCTCACCGGGCTCGATGTGAACCTCGGGCAGGATCTTGTCCAGCCAGCGCGGCAGCCACCAGTTGGCCTTGCCGAACATCGACATCAGCGACGGCACAAGCACCAGTCGCACGATGAACGCGTCGATCAGGACGGCCGAGGCGAGCGCGACTCCGAACAGCTTGATGGTGGAGTTCGTGCTGGGCACGAACGCCAGGAACACGCTGGACATGATCGCTGCCGCGATGACGACCACGCGGCCAGAACCGGCCAGGCCACGACGGACCGCGGCGTGGTTGTTGCCGGTGCGGTTCCACTCCTCCTGCATGCGCGAGACGAGGAACACCTGGTAGTCCATCGATAGGCCGAACAGGATCGAGAAGACCATGATCGGCAGGAACGGGATGATCGGTCCGGTACCGGGTATTCCCAGCGGCCCGTTCAGCCAGCCCCACTGGAAGACCGCGACGGTGATGCCCATCGCCGCTGCAAAGCTCAGCAGGCTTGTGATGGCAGCGGTGAGCGGCACCAGCAGCGAGTGGAACAGCAGCATCAGCGCTAGGAAGCCCAGGCCGACCACGATCGCCAGGAAGAGCGGCAGCGCGTCACGCAGCACGGTGGTGAAGTCGCTGGTGATCGCCTGGGTGCCGCCGACGTACAGCTGAGCCCCCGTGGCCTGTGCCAACTGCGGATTGGTCTCGGTACGGAGCCGATCCAGCAGCTGTGTCGTGGCCTCATCCTGAGGTGAGGTCTCCGGGTAGACGGCGATGGCCTGGACCGTCTGCGGCTTCTGCGCGGACGCGTCCTGTGTGCCTGCCTTCGCGGCGGCCTGCGCCATCTTGCCCATGATCGGCAGCAGTTCCAGGCTCGGCGAGGTACTGGCCACTCCCTCGGTCTTGTTCAGGCCGGCGACTATCTGCGCGTACGCATCAGGGCTCTTGGCGCCGGAGAGGTCAGCAACGACCAGGAACGGGCCGTTGACGCCCGCACCGAAGCCCTCGGCGCGCAGGTCGTACGCGATCCGTGCCGGTGATCCGGCCGGCTTCCCCGAGTCGTCGGGGAAGCCCTCGCGCAGGCTGAAGGCGGGAATCGCCAGGATGATGACGGCTCCCAGCGCGAGCAGCGCGGGGATGATCGGGCGCTTTTGCAGGAGGCGGCCGTAGTGGGCCCAGCCCTTGCCCTCAGGATGCACTTCGCCCGGCTTCTTGCCCCACGGCAGGCGCAGTGCGAGTGCCTTGTTGCCCAGAAGGCTCAATAGCGCCGGCAGGAACCACAGTGCCGAGAGCATGACCATGAGCACCGTGACGCCGGCCGCGAGGGCCAGTCCGTTGAAGAAGTTGATGCCCATGACGAAAAGGCCCATGAGCGCGATGATGACCGTGCTGCCGGCGAAGAGCACCGCTCGGCCGGCCGTCTCGACCGCCTCCATTGCCGCGTCCTTGGGTGCGCGTCCGTGGAGGACCGCCTGGCGGTAGCGGTTGGTGACGAACAGGGCGTAGTCGATGCCCACGCCTAGTCCGATCATGGCGGCGAGAGTCGGTGCGAACGTCGCCACGTCCATGAAGTTGGCGACGAGCAGCACGCCCATCTGCCCCATGGCCAGACCCAGGAGCGCCACGACGATCGGGATGCCCGCTGCGACGATCGACCCGAAGGCGATCAGCAGGATAAGAATTGCGACGACGATGCCGATGAGCTCACCACTGGGTGGCTCCATCCCTGCGAACTCGAGCACCTGGCCCTGGGCACCGACCGCAACGTCGGGGCCGTTGAGCGCCTTCACGCCGTCGATGATCTTCTTGGCATCGGCACTCGACACGTTCAGGTTTCCGGACGCGTCCGTCGCGAAGGAGATGGTCGAGTACGCAACTTTGCCGTCAGGGCTGACGGTGGAGAATGACGTGGCCAACGTCAGCTTCTCGGCGTCAGTGAGGCTCGCCATCGCAGCAGGATTCGGAGCCGCGCCGGTGGTGCAGTCCCGGCCCAGCGGGGCGCCCTTGGCATCGAGTGGGTTGGTGACGCACGTGACCGACGCCAGTCCGCTGACCTCGGTGAGGAACGGCACGATCTTGGCGGCAGTCGCCGCATCGACAGCGGTACCTGAAGCGGGCGACCACACGATGGACGCGCCGCCCTCGAGGCGACTGGTGTCCGTGCCGCTGGACGTGAGGAGGTCGGTCGCGACCTTCGACTCGGTGCTCGGCAGTTCGAACTTGTCGTTCAGGTCGCCGCCGAAGGCCCGACCCATCCCGATCACCGCCACGAGGGCGATGAACCACGCAACGAGGGCGATAACGGGGCGACGTACCGCCCACGCGGACAGACCGGGCATGGCTCCTCTTTCGTGGCACCTGAACGGGACAAAAGGCCTACAGCCTTAGGAAACGCTATCGTTCCCTAACTGTCAAATCGAGGGAACGAATTCGTTCACTACGATGCTACCCTGTGGACATGTGCCCCACCAATCAGGCGACTGGTACGTCGCGGCGACGCGGCGAGGCGCTCGTCGATGCCGTGTTCACCGCGGCACTGGCGGAGATCTCCGAGGTGGGGCTGCGGGGCACCTCGATGGACCGCATTGCTCACCGCGCCGGGACCGGCAAGGCCGCCTTGTACCGGCGTTGGCCCAACGTCCGGGCGCTGGCGCTGGATGTCTTCATCACCACGATGGCCGAGGCACTGCCGACGGTCAGCCCCAACTCGGGCAGTCTTCGCGAGGACTTGCTGATCTCCCTGACGGCGATGTCCGGCCAGCTCGACTCCGACCTGGGCATCGTGGTGCGTGAACTCATCAGCGAGGCCGCCCATGACCCGGCCCTGTCCTCGGAGTTCCAGGCCCGGTTCGGCACGGCGAAGAACAGCGAGGCGATCTCCGTGCTTCAGCAGGCGATGGCTCGTGGGGAGATCCCGATGCAGGTCATCGATCCCTACGTCGTGCAGATCCCAGCAGCCCTCGTCGTGCATCAGCTCGTCATGACGGGCAAGGCTCCGTCGACCGATGAGGTCGAGCACATCATCGACGTCATCGTGATGCCACTGCTGCGCAATCCGTCGAATCGGCTTGTCGAGCAGCCGGCCCTCGCCTGATCGGCACGACCCAACGGCTTTCAGCCGAGCGGCTCGACGTCCTCCGGCTGCTCGCCTAGAACCTCGCGCACGACAGCCAACGCCAGCGACTGCGGGTAGCCACGACGCATCAGCATGGAGATCAGGCGTCGTTGCTGAGTCGTCGCATCGAGGCGGCTCATGGACCGCAGCTTCACCTCTACGAGTTGCCGGGCACGCATCCGCTCGACCTCAGGATCGATCTGGCCGAGAGCATCGGCGACGGACTCGTCGTCGATGCCCTTGGATCGCAGTTCTCGCCGCAGCACCGAGCGCGCAGAGCCCTTCGTTCGCTGGCGGGACACGGCCCACTGGCGTGCGAACTCCAGGTCGTCGATGAGTCCGACCTCGACGAACCTGTCAAGCACGCGTTCGGCAACCTCGTCGGATACGCCGCGTTTGCGGAGGTCGTCACCGAGTTCCTTGCGCGTACGCGGACTCGCCGACAGCCGGCGCAGGAGGATCGTTCGAGCTACCTGCTCCGGGTCGGCGTCGTCCTGCTGGTCCGCGAGCGACCCAGGAGCGGGCTCGTTCACGTACCGGACCATGTCAGGCCGTTCGACTACAGGTCGATGGGTGCGGGCGCCTCGGGTGCCTCGACCGGCACGTCGACCTGGGCTCCGATGCCGAGGGTCTCCTTGATGCGCTTCTCGATCTCGTTGGCCAGATCGGGGTTGTCCTTGAGGAAGGTGCGGGCGTTCTCCTTGCCCTGGCCCAGCTGGTCTCCGTCGTAGGTGTACCAGGCACCGGACTTGCGCACGATCCCCGCATCGACGCCGATGTCGATGAGCGAGCCCTCGCGCGAGATGCCTTCGCCGTAGAGGATGTCGAACTCGGCCTGCTTGAAGGGCGGCGCGACCTTGTTCTTGACGACCTTGACGCGGGTGCGGTTGCCGACGGCCTCGGTGCCGCCCTTGAGCGTCTCGATGCGGCGCACGTCAAGACGCACGGACGAGTAGAACTTCAGGGCCTTGCCGCCCGTCGTGGTCTCCGGGGAGCCGAACATCACGCCGATCTTCTCGCGCAACTGGTTGATGAAGATGCACGTCGTGTTGGTATTGCTCAGCGCGCCGGCCATCTTGCGAAGTGCTTGGCTCATCAGGCGGGCCTGGAGCCCGACGTGCGAGTCGCCCATCTCGCCCTCGATCTCTGCGCGAGGCACGAGTGCGGCCACGGAGTCGATGACGACGAGGTCGATGGCACCCGACCGTACGAGGGTGTCGGTGATCTCCAGGGCCTGCTCACCGGTGTCGGGCTGCGAGACGTAGAGGCTGTCGAGGTCGATGCCGAGCCGGGACGCGTAGTCGGGATCGAGTGCGTGCTCGGCGTCGATGAACGCTGCGAGGCCGCCGGCCGCCTGCACGTTCGCGATGGCGTGGAGGGCGAGGGTCGTCTTGCCCGAGGACTCCGGGCCGTAGATCTCCACGATGCGGCCGCGCGGCAGGCCGCCGATTCCGAGGGCGAGGTCGAGGGCGATCGATCCGGTCGGGATCACCTCGATCGGGATCCGGCCCTCCTCACCCAGTCGCATGATCGAGCCCTTGCCGAACTGTCGTTCGATCTGGGCAAGGGCGGCGTCAAGGGCCTTCTCGCGGTCATTGGCGGCGCTGGCCATGGTGTTCTCCTTGCTCAGTCGGGTGGTCCGGCGGACCGGATCGAGGGTTCGGTGGTGCGGTCATCTGTGACGCTAGCGGTGGGGCCTGACAGTGCCGGGCGGTCGGACTGGGCTGTGACTGGTTGCCCGCGCTCTGTCGTGATGGGGAATCTATATCGAACGGGTGTTCGAATGGGCGCGACACGCCGGAATCGCGGCGATCACCCCCAGCGCGAGCACGGGCCCGAGGGCCACGGCGCACAGGACGGCGTAGGACGTGGTGACCACGACGACTCCGGCGACCACTCCCCCCAGTGCTCCCGCCGCATTCATCGTCAGGTCGGACAGGCCCTGGACGGCGGGCCGCTCAGCCTCGTCGACCTCGTCGGTGACCATGGTCGAGCCGGCGATGAGGGTGCAGGACCAGCCCAGCCCCAGGAGGAACAGCCCAACACCGAGCATCGGCACGTCGTCGCCCGGGGCCAGCCCTGCGACAACGCATGCGGCCGCGAGGATCACGACGCCCAACGCGACGACAGGCACCCGTCCGACGCGATCGACGAGCCAGCCGACGACTGGCGAGAAGGCGTACATGCCGGCGATGTGGACGCTGATCACCAGGCCGATCAACTGAAGCGTCACGTCGACGTGCGCCATGTGCACAGGCGTCATCACCATCACCATGACCATCACGACGTGGCCGAGGGCGATCGACACGATGCCCAGCACCGCACGCGGGCGACCGCGCAGGTGTTGGAAGCCGTCGCGAAGTGACGGCCGGTGCGTCGTACCGCCCGCCGCATGGCGGTTCTGCACCGCCAGCAGGTAGGGGTCGGGCCTGAGGAACACCGTCAGGACGGCAGCGGTCGCGGCCAGGCAAAGTGCCGCCACGACGTAGGGGCCGGCAAGTTTGGGCAGGCCGAGAGCGACGCCAAGGCGCCCTGACGCCTCAAGCAGGTTCGGCCCCAGCACCGCGCCGATCGTGCCCGCCCACACCACCCACGACAGGTCGCGGGCGCGGTGCTCGGGAGCGGAGAGATCGGTAGCGGCGTATCTGGCCTGATACGTCGAGGCGGAGGCCACACCGACCAGGAAGCAGCCGAGGAGCACCAGCGGCAGGCTGCGCAGCACGGACGCGACCACGACCACGACGGCGCCGGCTGCGCCAATCGCATAGCCGGTCGACAGCGCAGCACGGCGGCCCTTCGACAGCGCGATGCGGGCCAGCGGCAATGCCAGGACGGCAGCGCCGAGAACTCCAGCCGTCTGGGCCAGTCCGGCCGCCGCCTCCGACCCGGCGACGGACGAGGCCATCAGCGAACCGGCGGCGACCGAGCCCGCCACCGCGAGGCCGCCCAGCACGGCTCCGGTGGACAGCACGCGAAGGGTGCGACCCTGCACCAGGCGAGTGCCCGGATTGGCCGCCGCAGCGGGCGGGTCAGCGAGTGCGGCCTGGGGATCGTCCGTGGAGGCACTCATCGCAGCACGCCGGGAACTTCCGTGCTCGCGCACACCGCCCGCCAGATGTCCTTGGTGTCGACACCAGCGGTGATCGCCTGCTCGACCGTGAGCCCGAGCGGTGGGAGAACCATGTCGTGCGCCCATGACTGCGAGTAGGACGGGCCGAAGACCTCGTCCATCCGCTCCCAGAAGTCCGTGAGGCGCACGACGGCCATCCTGCCCCATCCAGCACAATCGGCAGGTGACCTCGCCCTCTCGAAGTGCCCGACCGGTGCCGCTGGTGCCGCCGCAGCACGGCGCGTGGGCATTTCTCGGCCTGCCATTGGTCGTCGGAATCGCCGTAGCCCCATGGACGCCCGTCCTCATCCTGCTGGCGTTTGCGTGCATTGCCGCCTACCCGTGGTCGTACTTCGCATTGACCGTCGCGAAGGAGCAGACGTCGCGCCATCCGCGCCCTGAGCGATTCCGCACACCGATGCTCGTGTGGTCCGTGATCGCGATCCCCGCCCTCGTCGGGCTGGTGGTCGCTCGTCCTTGGCTGCTGTGGATCGGCATCGGCTACGCGCTGGCCTTCGCGATCAACGTCGCGTTCGCGATGCGTCGCGACGATCGCGATCTTGTCAACGATGCGGTCTTCATCCTCGAGTGCGCGGCCCTCGTGCCGATCGCCTGGGCCGTCGGCACGCTCGGTCGAACACTCACCCCCGATGCCACAGCGGTGCCGACCGAGGTCTGGATCCTCACGATCGCTGTGGCCCTCCTGCTCGCCGGCTCGACGCTGCACGTGAAGTCACTCATCCGTGAGCGATCGCATCCTGCCTTCGCTCGGATGTCACAGTCGTTCGCCATAGTCAGCCTCGTGGTGTCCATCGGTCTGGCCGCGTGGTGGGGCCTGTCGGTCGGCCTATGGCTCGTGCCCGCGTTCGCATTCGCGGCCGGTCGCTCGTTCGCGATGCGCGACCGCACCGTTCGACCAGCGCAGATCGGGATGATCGAACTCGTGGCCTTCGTCCTCCTCGCCATCGGCGCCATCGTGCTCGGGCATGGCTGATGTACGCCTTCGCGAAACCGACCGAGGCGTGGTTCGACTCGGCATTCGACGCACCGACCGCGGCGCAGCAGGGCGCCTGGGAATCGATCGCGCGGGGTGACGACACCCTGGTGGTGGCCCCGACCGGCAGCGGCAAGACGCTCGCGGCGTTCCTGCACGCCATCGATCGGCTCATGTCCACCCCTGCGCCCGATGATCGGCGTCGCCGCTGCCGCGTCCTCTACGTGTCGCCGCTCAAGGCGCTTGCCGCTGACGTCGATCGCAACCTGCGCAGCCCGCTGGTGGGAATCCAGCGCGAGGCCGGCCGGCTCGGGCAAGAAACGAACGAGATCCTCATCGGCATTCGCACCGGTGACACGCCGGCGGCCGAGCGGGCGAGGCAGGCCAAGCGGCCGCCCGACATCCTCATCACCACGCCGGAGTCGCTGTTTCTCATGCTGACGTCCGGCATGCGCGATGCACTGACCGGCATCGACACGGTCATCATCGACGAGGTCCACGCCATCGCCGGAACCAAACGTGGGGCGCACCTGGCGCTGTCGCTGGAGCGACTCGATCTCCTTCTCGACCGCCCCGCCCAGCGCATCGGCCTGTCCGCGACGGTCAATCCGATCGACGTCGTGGCGAGCTTCATCCGCCATGACCGGCCCGCCACCGTCGTCAACCCCCCAAGCCCGAAGTTGTGGGACCTCCAGATCCGGGTTCCCGTCGACGACATGGCCGACTTGGCCGCGGCGCCGGCCCCGACGGGAACCGATGACCCCGTTGCACGGTCGTCGATCTGGCCCCATATCGACGAGCAGATCGTCGACCTGATCGAGCAGCACCGCACGACCCTGGTGTTCGCGAACTCACGCCGACTGGCCGAGCGCATCACGGCCCAGATCAACGAGATCGCCGCCGAGCGTCATCCCCAGGACCCTCGCGTCATCGCGCGCGCGCACCACGGATCGGTCAGCAAGGAGCAGCGGGCTCTCATCGAGGAGGACCTCAAGGCCGGTCGCCTCCCTGCAGTCGTCGCAACCAGCAGTCTGGAACTCGGGATCGACATGGGCTCCATCGACCTCGTCGTCCAGGTCGAGACTCCACCGAGTGTCGCCAGCGGACTCCAGCGCGTCGGCCGCGCCGGCCATCAGGTCGGCGCCGTGAGTCGCGGAATCGTCTTCCCGAAGTTCAGGGGCGATCTGGTCAGCGCTGCCGTGGTGACCGACCGCATGCGCAGCGGCGACATCGAGAGCCTGCGACTGCCCCGCAATCCCCTTGACGTCCTCGCCCAGCAGATCGTCGCCTGTGTGGCGATGGACGACTGGACTGTCACCGACCTGTTCGACCTGTGCCGGCGCACGGCGTCCTTCTCGACGATCGGCGAGCAGGTGTTCGCGTCGGTTCTCGACATGCTTGCCGGCCGATATCCATCGGATGAGTTCGCAGAGCTGCGACCGCGCCTGGTGTGGGACCGGGCCACCGACGTCCTCACCGCGCGCCCCGGAGCCCAGCGCCTGGCAGTCACCAGCGGCGGGACCATCCCCGACCGCGGACTCTTCGCCGTCTTCCTCGTGGGCGAGGGCGGCTCCCGCGTGGGCGAGCTCGACGAGGAGATGGTCTACGAGTCGCGGGTCGGCGACGTCATCGCTCTAGGTGCCACCAGCTGGCGGATCGAGGACATCACGCATGACCGCGTGCTCGTCAGCCCGGCTCCTGGCCAGCCCGGCCGACTGCCGTTCTGGCACGGTGATGCACTGGGGCGCCCCGCCGCACTTGGCGCCGCCATCGGGGAGTTCGTCCGCTCGGTGGCAACCACGCGACAGCCCAAGAAGGCGATCGCCGGACTCGGGCTCGACGACCGCGCCGCAGGCAACCTGCTGGCGTACGTGGCCGAGCAGCGCGAGGCGACGCATCACGTTCCGAGCGATCGCACCATCGTCGTCGAGAGATTCCGCGACGAGCTGGGCGACTGGCGCGTGGTGGTGCACTCGCCGTTCGGTGCCCGCGTCCACGCACCCTGGGCCCTTGCCCTCCGCGCGCTGGTCGGCGAGCACGTCGGGCTCGACGCGAACGTCATGCACTCGGACGACGGCATCGTCCTTCGCCTCCCCGACACCGACGACGAGGATGCAGCGCGGTCCGTCGCGTCGCTGATCGCCATCGACCCGGACGAGATCGAGGCTCTGGTGACCTCGCAGATCGGTGGATCGGCCCTGTTCGCGTCGCGCTTCCGCGAGTGCGCGGCACGCGCGCTGCTGCTCCCCCGCCGTCGGCCCGACCGACGCACCCCGCTGTGGCAGCAGCGGCAGCGCTCGGCGCAACTGCTCGGCGTGGCTTCGGGTTTCGCGTCGTTCCCGATCGTGCTGGAGACCGTGCGCGAGTGCCTGCAGGACGTGTACGACCTGCCGGCGCTGCGAGCGCTCCTGACGGGGCTGAGTGATGGATCCATTGCCGTCCACGAAGTGGCTACCGATCACCCGTCGCCGTTTGCCCAGTCCCTGCTCTTCGGCTACGTCGCATCCTTCCTCTACGAGGGCGACTCCCCACTCGCCGAGCGCCGCGCGCAGGCACTGACCCTCGACCCGCAGCTTCTTGCAGAGCTGCTCGGCACCCCCGAACTGCGCGACCTGCTCGACCTCGACGCCATGCTCGAGGTCGAGGCCCAGGTCCAGCGACTGGCCCCGGGCATGGGGCCCCGCGACGCCGAGGGAGTTGCCGACCTGCTTCGCCTGCTCGGACCGATGACGCCGGCCGATGCGGCACGGCGGTCCATCCCGCAGGAGTGGCTCGACGAACTGCGCGCTCAGCGCCGCGCGATCACCGTGCGGATCAACGGCCAGGAGTGCACCGCCGCCATCGAGGACGCGGCTCGACTGCGCGACGCCCTCGGTGTCGCCCTGCCCACCGGGATCCCCGAGGCGCATCTTGAATCGGTGGCTGATGCCGTCGGCGACGTGGTGGGCCGGTTTGCCCGCACGCACGGACCGTTCACCGTCGAGGACGTGTCCCATTCTGTGGGCCTGCCACGCGCGGTTGCGCGCGACGCCCTGAACCGCATGGTCGAGGCTCGGCGACTGGTGACCGGGGAGTTTCGGCCGGGCGGTCAGCACGCGGAATACTGCGACCCTGAGGTGCTGCGCCGCATTCGACGCCGCACGATCGCCCGGCTGCGCAGCGAGATCGAGCCAGTGGCCCACGAGGCCTACGCCGCCTTCCTGCCCCGCTGGCAGCAGGTTCCCGGCACCGGTGAGCGACCTGCCCGACGCGGCGCGGACGGCTGCTTCGAAGTGATCGAGCAACTCGCGGGCGTGGCGCTGCCGGCCAGCACGTGGCAGGACGCCGTCTTCGCGTCCCGGGTGAGCGACTTCCATCCCGGACTCCTCGACGAGCTGACCACCTCCGGCGACGTTGTCTGGTGGGGGCAGGCGCCGCTGGCTGGCGGCGACGGCGTGGTCTGCCTGGCGCCGGCCGCGCTGGCGTCGCTGCTGCGCACGGAGCCGCGCGACGACGGACTCGGCCCGGTCGAGGAAGCCACGCTCGCCGTCCTCGCAGGCGGCGGCGGATACTTCTTCCGCGACATCGCCGACCGCGTCAGCATCGCCCTGGGCCTGACGGCCGATGCCACGATCGTCGAGGCGCTGTGGACCCTGGTGTGGTCCAGTCGTGTGACCAACGACAACTGGAGTGCGCTGCGGTCCCGCCTGCAGGGACGGCCCGCACGGACGGCATCTCCGCGCCGACGCGGGCGTCCGGCACTGCCCTCCCGGACCGGGCCGCCGGCAGCGGCAGGACGGTGGTCGGCCCTCGAGGCGCCCAGCGCTCCTCCCGAGGCCAGGGCACGGGCTCTCGGCGACGCACTGCTCGACCGCTACGGGATCGTGACGCGCGGGTGCGCCATTGCCGAGCGCATCGACGGCGGGTTCGCCGCGGTCTACCGCGTGCTGTCGGCGTTCGAGGAGACCGGCCGGTGCCAGCGGGTCTACGCCATCGAGGGACTGGGGGCGGCGCAATTCGCCGTGCCCGCGGCCGTCGACCAGCTCCGACAGGAGCGTGTCGGGTCGACGACAGTGGTGCTGGCCGCGACGGATCCGGCGAACGCGTACGGCGCAACGCTGCCCTGGCCGGCCATCCCGGGCGTCGACGTCACCCATCGGCCCGGCCGCAAGGCCGGTGCGCTCGTGGTCCTGATGGACGGATCGTTGACCGCCTACCTGGAGAAGGGCGGCCGATCTCTGCTGGCCTGGACCGACGACAAAGATGTCGCGACCTCGGCGTTGGGTGCGTTGTCGCAGTCGCCGCTGTCGAGCACGGGACGCCGATCGCCGGTGACTCGAGTGAACGGTTCGAGCGTCGAGCCCAACGGAACGTGGGCGCAATCCATGCTGGCGGCAGGCTTCGTGGCGACGCCGCAGGGCTATCGCCCAGCACGCACCCGGTGAAGTCAGACCAGGGACGGGGTGAGCGGCGACTCGGTCTCGGCCTCAGCCACGTGAGTGCTCACCGAGGCGAGGACGTCGGACAACGAGACCTCGAGGGCGCCGCAGATCGCGGCCAGCAGCTCGCTGGACGCCTCCTTCTGGCCCCGCTCCACCTCGGAGAGGTAGCCGAGCGAGACAGCAGCGGCGCCGGAGACGTCGCGCAGAGTGCGCCCCTGGTCCTGGCGACGACGGCGGAGCTCGTCACCGATGACTTGCCGAAGAACGATCACGACCCCTCCTTCCGTCGGTCCTGCCCTGAACTGCCCTGCGGGTGAGGGGCAACCGTACCTCCGGAGCCCTGGTCCCGCGACTGCTCTTTTCGCCCCAAACAGCGCGACGTCAGTCACTATTCCCGCAGTGACCGATCAATTGACCGCTGGCAGCGTCTCCAACACCAGGTCGAAGCATGCCGCGACGGTCTGACAGCGGATCTCCTGGCGGGTCCCGGCCAGTGCCAGGTGCCGGGTCGCCACGCCATCGACCAGGGCGACAGCGATCCACGTGGAGCCAACGGGCTGCCCGTCGTGCGGCTCCGGGCCGGCCACGCCAGTGGTCGCAATCCCGACATCTGCGACAAGTGACTCACGTGCTCCCCTTGCCATCGCCGCAGCCACGGCCTCGCTGACCAGGCCCTGGCCAAGGGCCGCCTCCGGCACGTGCAGCAGGCTGCCCTTGACGTCGCCCTGGTAGGCCACGACGCCGCCGCGGAGCACGGCCGAGCAACCGGGCACCTGGGCAAGAGTCGCCGCCACGAGTCCTGCGGTCAGGGACTCCCCTGTCGCCACCGTGAGCCCGAATTGGACGAGGGCGGACACCACGGCCTCCGCGCCCGGATCGGGGGACTCAGGCACGGTGCTCGCCGAGGTTCGTGCGGGTGGCCGGCGGCTGTCGGCGCAGGCGCAGGGCCCGAACCACGTAGTCCAGGCCGGTGACGATCGTCAGGATGACGGCGATCCCCATGACGATCGCGCTGGCCGTGGACCACCACGCCACCGGCACGTCGACGAGGTACATCGTGATCGCGACGGTCTGCGCCAGCGTCTTCGCCTTGCCGCCGCGACTGGCCGGGATCACGCCGTGCTCAATGACCCAGAAGCGCAGCACGGTCACGCCGATCTCGCGAACCAGGATGATCCCCGTCACCCACCAGGACAGGTCGCCCAGCAGCGACAGGCCGATCAGTGCCACCCCCGTGAGGGCCTTGTCGGCTATCGGGTCGGCCACTTTGCCGAACGTCGTGACCAGGCCGTAGCGACGGGCGATCGCACCGTCCATCAGGTCGGTGATGGAGGCCAGCACGAACACGAGGGCTGCGGCATCGCGCGCGGGGCCCAACGCGCCATCGTCCATGTACAGCAGAAGTGCGAGCAGCGGCACGCAGAGCACGCGCAGCACGGTCAATGCGTTGGGCAGGTTCACCAGCGGGGCGTTGCCGACTGGGTCG
>Ga0194043_1000353_pt1 | contig 25101 bp, 22 predicted proteins | sample JunL4415m_MetaG_FD_161274 | JGI IMG/M metagenome (GOLD analysis project Ga0194043, IMG submission 161274) | Anoxic zone freshwater microbial communities from boreal shield lake in IISD Experimental Lakes Area, Ontario, Canada - Jun2016-L442-15m | ecosystem: Environmental > Aquatic > Freshwater >...
CGCCAGGGGGCGACCGCCTGCTCGTGACGGAATCGGGTGCGGATGACGTCGCCGTGTTCCGCATTCCGGGTGCCGCGACACCCGCGGGAAGCGAATGGACAATGGTGGGCCGTATCCCAACGGCATCCGAGCCGGAGGCGGTGCTGGCATCGCCCGCCCGCGGTGGTCGCCCCTCACGGCTCGTGTGGATCGCGGCCCGGGGAATGGACGTGGGGGCCAACCCCGCGGGCCCCAATCCGACCCTGCCGGACGACCCGATCTTCTTCGCCTTTCATCCGCAGACGCCGCCCGACTACAACGTCTTTGACGCAGGAGTGACGTACGGCGCGGCAATGCTCCGCGGTCGCGCCGGGGTGATGCCGTTCCCATCCGATTCGCAGATCCGTGCGATGACTTCAACCGCGCTGGCCCAGCTGCAGCCCGTCGGTGCGCCCAGTGCACCGTCCGTTACGCCAGTTCGTGCCAACGGACCGATCAAGCATGTCTTCTTCATCGTCCGGGAGAACCGCTCGTACGACCAGATGCTCGGTGGGATCGGTCGCGGACGGGGTGACCCACGCCTTCAGGTATTCGGGCCCGAGGTCCTCCCCAACACGCGGGCACTCCTGCGCCGCGCACCGCTGCTCGACAACGTCATGGCGAACTCTGACGCCTCAATCCAGGGGCACTTCTGGACCGGATCCGCGGGCGTTCCCGACTACGTGAGCCGCAACTGGGTGCACAACTACGACGCCCGCCTGCGCCCCGCCGACTTCGGTATGTTCGCCGTCAGCTGGCCGGGGAATGGATTCCTGTTCGATCAGGCCGAGCGCCAGCACATCTCGTACTTCAACTATGGCGAGGGCATCGCCGGGACGATGCCGGAAATCGATGACCAGGACCGCACCCCCGCCATGCAGACCGGGGTTGCGACGGTGGCCGTTCACTCGGACGTGCTCACCACCCCTGACGGAACCGGGTGTTACCCCTCGGACAACTCGATCGGCACGCTGCTTTCCACCAGCGGGCCCCTCACGGGCGAGATCTTTGACTCAGTGCTCCCGGAGGGTGCTCCGCCGGGCTCGTACTCACACGTGTCGTGCTTCGCCGCCCGCTTCCGGGCGCAGCTGAGCCACGGCACGGTGCCCGCACTCAGCTACCTCTCGCTCACCAACGACCACACGCGTGGCACGCAGACGGGCTTCCCGACCCCAAGGGCCATGGTGGCCGACAGTGATCTGGCCATTGGGCAGATCATCGATCTCATCTCCCACTCCCGCATCTGGTCATCATCGGCCGTCTTCGTTGTGGAGGACGACTCCCAGGATGGGGCCGACCACGTGAACGCCCACCGCATCCCCGCGTTGGTCATCAGCCCCTACGCCCGACGCAACGTCGTGATTCCTACGCGCTACGACCTCGTGTCGGTGGTGCGCACCATCGAGATCATTATCGGCATGAAGCCGCTGACGCTCAACGATGCGCGGGCGACTCCCATGTACGACGTGTTTTCGCCCACACCCACCAATTCCGCGCCGTTCACCACCATCCCCGCGAAGGTGGATCTGCTGGCGCGCAACGACGCCGCGAGCCCAGACGCCAAGCTCTCCAACTCCCTCAACCTGCAGAGCATTGATCGGGTGCCCCAGGACACGCTCGATCGCATCATCTGGCACTCAGTCAATGGCCCCAGCAGCACGCCACCTGCGCCCGGCCCCGGTGCAGAAGACGAAGCCGGTGCTCGCCGGGCTGCTGACAGTGCGGGCACGGCCAGCCCGTAGGCCGCCTCGCACACTCGTCGGGTGCCGGAACCATGGCTCTTTCGCTCAAATGGTTCCGGCGCGCTCCATCCCGGGAACGCGCCGCGGCGGCGGAGACCCAGACGGCCGGGGCTGACCCATGGGTGTGACCGCCGTCTGCGAGCCACGAGATAGGCTGACGACATGTCTGAAGCCCGCTCCCTCCAGATCGTCTTCCCCGGCGACACCAACCACATGGGATCCCTCTTCGGGGGCACCCTCATGGCATGGATGGACCGTGCGGCCTATCAGGCGGCCACGCGGCGGGCGCGCGGCACATGCGTCACCCGGAAGGTTGATGAGATCGAGTTCCGCACGGCAATCTTCTCGGGCGACTTCGTTGAGCTGATCGCGCGCGTGGAGTCGGTGGGGCGCACCAGCATGGTGGTGGCCGTTGAGGTGCACCGTGAGAACCCCGCTGATGGGTCACGCGAGCTGTGCACCACCGGCCGCTTCACCATGGTGCATGTGGGAGACGACGGCACTCCGGTGGCAATACCGCCAGAGGCGTGACCCTCCTGCCTCAGCTCAGGTAGAAGTACAGCGCGTACAGCAGCTCGACGGCGGGGCTTGAGGTGTGCACCGTCACGTCGCTCGGCACCGACAGCAGTGCATCGGAGTAGTTGAAGATGATCTTGACGCCCGATGACACCAGGTCGTCGGCCACCTGCTGCGCGGCTGCGGCCGGGATGGCCAGCACGCCCACCTCAATTCCCTCGTTCTCAATGACGAGGGGCAACTCGCTGTAATTGCGCACCGTGAGGTCGCCGATGCGCAGGCCCACCTTTTCGGGGTCGACGTCGAACATGGCCGATACACGAAAGCCGTGGTCGGCAAATGCGCCCGACCCGGCAATCGCCTGGCCGAGGTTTCCCGATCCGAACAGCGCGATGTTGTGCTGGCCCGACGTGCGCAGGATCTTGCGGATCTGCGCGATGAGCGTGTCGATGTCGTAGCCCACGCCCCGCTTGCCAAACTTGCCGAAGCCGGAGAGGTCGCGGCGGATCTGCGTGGGGTTCACGTTGGTGTACTCGGAAATGGCCTGACTGGAGATGGAGGTCTTCCCCATCCGCTTGGCCTGCGTAAGCACCTGCAGGTACCTGGAGAGCCGCGCTGCGACCCCGAGTGTGAGTTGTTCTGCCACGTGAATCCGTTCACCGCTTGTATCAGGACGTTACAAACTAGCCCGTCAGCACTTGCCGTCGCAAGCGCCCGTGACACGCAGTGTCGCTATTGAACCCGGAATGGCGCCGATACGGTGCGCAGGTCCGCCCCGCCCGTGCCCCTCGCGGTGACAACAAGGCGGTACCGACCAGGGGGCACATCAGCGCCCTGGGCATCGCGCTGCGAGAGGGCCAGGCGGTAGGTGGATGCCGGCCAGTCACCCGTGGGTTCGGCACCGGTCATGCGGATGGCCACGCCGCCGCCCACTGGCCGCAGCGACAGGCTGACGTCGTGCAGCGTGACCGCCGCGAGGCCATCAGCGCGCACATCGCGCATGCCAACGCGCACTGTCACCTGGCCGACACCCGCGCCACCCGTATCGACTGTTGGCACGCCAAGTGCAGCCTCGGGCGATGGCGCCACCGGTGCCGACCACACCAGTGCCGAGCCGGCGGCCACCTGGCCCCCGTCCGGCACCACCAGGATCCTGGCCCGGAATACCCCGTCACCGCTCTCAGGGCCGCGCGGAATCGTGACGGTGCCACGGTGGCGCCCGCCGGGTGCCAGATCGAATGCTCCGCCGATCGGCGCGTATGCGCCGTCATCACCCTGCTGAAGAACGCGGTAGGTGCCCCCGGTGCCCGTGAGGTCGTGCACGGTGAAGCCCATCTGGGTGTCGTCGCTGCGCGAGCGCGGGCCGCTGATGATGGGTGGGTCGATAGACACACCCGGAAGCGCCCGGGACGGCAGCGACGCCGCGTCGGGTGCCTGCCCTGCACCTTGATCGACCGCGCCCGCGCCCGGCACCTGCCCGGTTGACTGCACCAGCGCGCTGCGTACGTCCGCCGGCGCCCATCCAGGATGATCAATGCGCAGCCGCAGGGCCTCGCCGACAACCGTTGCGGCTGCAGCCGACGTACCGCTGAGCGGCGCCTGAAGCGGAGTGCCTCCGGAATCGATGCCGGGGAAGGCCGCCTCCACACCCACCGCAGGAGCGACCAGATCAGGCTCCAACCGGCCGGATGCCGACGGCCCGCGTGACGAGAACGATGCGACAGCCGGGGCTTCATCGACCACCGCATTGGGCGAAATGGACGCCGTCATCGAGGGGTTCTGCCGGAGCAGACCAATAAGCGCCGATCCCTGCTGCGGGCCGAGACCAACGATGGGAATCGGGGCGGCCGACCCGCCACTGACCCCCGGGAACGCGCCAGTACCGGACTCATCCCACACCACCAGTGCGATGGCACCCGCGGCGGCGGCGCGGCGTGCAACCTCCTGAATGGGGGCACCGCTTCGCGTGACCATGGCGACGGCGCCGGCGATGGTACTGCGGCCATCGGGGCCTGCGAAGTCGCGTGTGTCGAGCCCAGTCCCCACGCCGGACTCGCCGCTGGCGGGCACCAGAGTGGCACCTGCCAGCACAGCCGATCCTGGGTCGGCTCCCATCAGCGGCAGCGTTCCGAGCATCGCTCCCGCGGGGCCTACCGATGCAGTGAGATCGGCGGTACGTGGCCCTCCTGCGCCGGCGACGCCTCCAACGGTAAGGACGCCCGGGGCGGAGGCGGGATCGCCCACCGAACCCGGAACGAGGCCGGTGGGTCCGTCGTTGCCCGCAGGCGCAACAACCACGGCACCCGCACGATTGGCAGCCGACAGTGCCCGGGCGACCGGGTCAATTCCCCCACCACCGAATCCGCGGGCCAACCCCAGTGCAATGACATCGGCGTGATCATCGGGCATGCCATCGCGGTTCGGGTCGGCGGCCATCTCGAGGGCAGCAAGCACCCGATCGGAGCGGGCGAGCGTGCGCACCTGCCCATCCACGTTCTCCCGTGCCGTCACGCGGTACGCGAGGAGGCGCGGCACCTGCTGAGGAGCCAGCCCCGCCAGGGCGGGGGAGCGCAGAATGATGGAAGCGATCTGTGTGCCGTGGGCCTCAGCGGCGGGGTCAGCCGGATCAGGCGATGGGTCGGAGTCGGCCTGCACAAGGTCGAACCCGCCGACGATGGGGCGATTGGGGCCAATCCCCCCACCCAGCCACGGATGAGACGCGTCCACACCGGTATCGATGAGCGCCACGTGGGCAGGCGCCCCGCCAGACGGGGCAAGGGGCGGAGTCTCCTGCCCTCCGTCACCCGTGGGCACGGCATCCGATGTGGTGGCGGCGGCGGGCGCCAGATACTGCACGGGCACCACAGCCGCGATACCCGGAATCTCCCCGAGCCCTGCGAGGTGTGCGGTGGGAACCCTCACCGCCACACCGTTGATGAGGGTGCGGTACCGCTGGGTGACGAGCCCGCCCATGCCCTGCACCGACGCCTCGACGGCAAGCTGGTCGGCCTGAATGCGGGTGAGTGCGGCGGCGCGACCGGCCACGGGGGTATCGGTGATCGAGTCGCCATCAAGAACGATGATCGCCGACTCCGTATCACCCGGCGCCGCAACCTGCGGTGCGCGCTGGCCGTCAACCCAGTCATGCCACGCCGCCGCCGCGAGGAGCGCCTGCCCGGAATCGCTCCCGGAGCCCGCTCCGGTCTGGGCCACGAGCACCGCGGGGGTGGCGATCACAGCGGCCACCGCGAGTGTGATGCCCAACCGTCGCGCCAGATGGCGGCTGCGCCGAGATGAGCGGCTCATGCGGCGATGCCCCCCGGAGGCGCGGTGGCAATGGCGTCTTCACCCACGTACTGAGGCCAGGGGATGGCAGGGGTGAACGCCGCTGCCGCACCGATCATGGCGGCGTTGTCGGTGCACAGGGAGCGCTCGGGAATGGCCACCATGAGGCCGCGCGCCGCCGCGCCCTCCTCCACCAGTTGACGAAGGCGGCCATTGGCCGCGACGCCGCCCCCAATGGAGACAGCCGGCATGCCATGGATTTCCGCGGCCCGCAGGAGGCGGTCGGCCAGCGGGCGCACGATGGCCTCTTGGTACGACGCCGCGAGATCGGCGCGTCGGGCAGCGGTGCCCTCCTCACCAAGGTCGCGCACGACGTAGAGGAGCGCGGTCTTTACCCCTGCATACGAGAAATCGAGCCCTGGCCCGCGGCCCTGGAGCCCGACGGGGAAGTCGAACGCCGACGAGTCGCCCTCGCGGGCGAGTTGCTCGAGACCGGGCCCTCCGGGATATGGGATACCAAGCAGACGAGCGCCCTTGTCGATGGCCTCCCCGGCGGCGTCATCGAGCGTCTGCCCCAGCAACTGCGGCGCCGCGTAGTCCTCTACGAGATCGATGCGTGTGTGGCCACCAGATGCCGTGAGTGCAACAAACGGGGCATCGAGCGACAGCGGCGCAAGCCACACAGCCGCGATATGGCCGTGAAGGTGATCCACCATCACCAGATCCTTGCCCGTGGCGTACGCCAGCGCCTTGGCCGTGGCCACTCCCACCAGCAGGGCCCCGATTAGCCCTGGCCTGCGGGTGACCGCGATGCGCGCGATGTCGTCGAGGGAGACCCGCGCCTCACGCAGGGCCTCATCCACAACCGCATTGACCGTGGTGAGGTGGTGGCGTGCGGCGACTTCGGGGACCACACCGCCGTACACGCTGTGGAGCTCGGCCTGTGACGCCACGATGCTGGAGAGAACGCGGCGGCCATCCACCACAGCGGCGGCCGTCTCGTCGCACGAGGTCTCGATGGCGAGCACGAGGCCGGTCATGCCGCTGTCTCCCCCTCCTCGAGCCACATGATCAGCGCATCCTCTTGGTTATTTGAGTAGTACCGCGGCCGCACGCCGGAATCGGTGAACCGACGACTGCGATACAAGCGGATGGCGGGCTCGTTGGAGACGCGAACCTCAAGTGTGTAACGGCGGTACGGATTGCCGTGGAGCACCGCGATGGCGGCATCCAGCAGTTGCGCGCCCACCCCGCGGTTTCTGCACCCCCGGTCAACCACCAGGTTGAGCACATGCCACGAGTCGCCCTGGCCCGCGCAGCAGATGTAGCCGATTACCTCTTTCCGCTCGGTGGCCACCAGCAGCACGCCCTCCGCGCGCTCAAGTTCAGCGGCCAGAATTGGTCGGCTCCAGGAGACCGGGTCGCTGCTCACCTCAAGGCGCACGATGGCATCAAGGTCGCCGCCGTGCGCGAGCCGCACCCGTACCTTGGCGGCGCCGCCCGGCGCCCGGGTCATGCCGGTGCCTCCGCCGCGAGGCGCTCCAGGCGCTTCTCCTCCGCGTCGGGCAGGCGCAGGTACGACGGGAGCACTGCCAGCGGGCCAACCTGGGCGACTCTGGCGACCAGTTGCGCCGCACTCACCCGCTGCACCGTGCCGTCGGGAGCCATCCGGGCAGTTGGCCCAGCCGGTACGAGCAGAGCGCCGTCGCCCGCGAGCACTGCGGGTCCTGCCTGCCCAAGAGCGAGGCTGAACGCCGCTGGATCCCAGGCAGCCGGTGCGATGACCTGACGCAGGCCACCGTCGGCGTCGGGCGCATACGCACCGGCGAATACCTCCCGCCGCCGGGCGTCAATGACCGGGGCGATCAACTCGCCCTCCCTGCAGGCCACAGACGCCCCGAGCGCGAGCGCCTCAAGGCTCGATGCCCCGTGAACCGGGATACCGAGTGCCTGCCCCAGACCCAGTGCCGTGGCGATGCCGATCCGAATGCCCGTAAAGCCCCCGGGGCCGACCCCGACGACGATCTGCTCGAGGTCGTCGGGCACCACCCCGCATGCCCCCAGAAGGTGGTGCGCGGCCTCCAGCACCCGACGCCCGCCCCCCGGCACCCGGCCAAGCCACAGCTCGGCGATGACGCCATCGTCGCCCACGAGCGCGAGCGACGGGGTGGGCGTCGCGGTGTCAAGCGCGAAGGTGATCAACAAGTTCCCCGAGCGATTGGTCGGTGCCGCGGTCGCGGCCCGTCAAGCGAAGCAGCCGTGCGTCGCCGCCGCCATGCCCGATGTCCACACAGACCCTGGGCTCCGGCAGTCCCGCCGCAATGGAATCGGGCCATTCAATGAATGCCACGCCGTCGTCACCAATGGCCTCGAGGGCCAGTCCGATCTCCTCGTCATCCGGGTCGCTCAGGCGCCAGGCGTCGAGGTGGGCAACCGGAATGCGACCCACGTAGGCGTTGGCGATGGTGAAGGTGGGGCTGGTGATGGGCCCCTCCACCCCGAGTGCACGAGCCGCACCGCGCACGAGCGTGGTCTTGCCCGCGCCGAGATCGCCCCGCAGAAGCACGATGTCGCCCGCCACGAGCAACGAGGCGATGCCGGCCCCGATCGCCTCGGTCTGCTCGGCAGTGTGGGTGGTGATCTCGGCCACGGTGGTCAAAAGAGGTCCATCTGGGTTGTGGCGGATGAATCGGCCGTGGCGCCGGTGTCATCTGGCGCGCCCCCGGTGCCGGACCGCCCCGTGATCCCAATAAGCGGAGGTATCCGCGCGAAATCCTCCTGGAGCGTGCCGAGCATCGTGCGTGTGTAGAGCGCGGCAGCCGGATGGAACACTGGAAACAGGGTGATACCCACCCCACCGAACTCCACCTGCTGCACCTGCCCGTGCACCGTGCTGATGCCGTCGGGGCGGCCCGAGATGAGCTTGGTGGCGAAGTTGCCCAACGTGCATACGAGCCGGGGACGGATGAGCGACACCTGCTCGGCCAGATATCCCTGGCAGGCATCGATCTCGGCGGGAAGCGGGTCGCGGTTGCCGGGAGGCCGGCACTTGAGCACATTGGCGATGAAGACCTGATCGCGCGTGAGGCCGATGCCCTCCAGCAGGGTGTCGAGCAACTTGCCTGCCTGACCCACAAATGGGACGCCGGTGCGGTCCTCATTTGCTCCCGGTGCCTCGCCCACGAACATGAGGTCGGCGTTGGGATCACCGGCTCCCACCACCACGGTTGTGCGCCCCTCCGCGAGGGCACAATGCGTGCAGGAACGCAGCGATTGCGCCAGTCGCTCAAGGGCCTGCGCACGGACGGCGGCATCGCTCATCACCGCATGAGGCTACGTGCGCGACCGGACGCCCCAACGGGTTCGCGTCACGCCCTTGTTACATGGGTCCCCGGCGGTCTAGATTGCCGCATCCGAGCACGGCGAGAAGCCTGGTACCCCCGTGGGGGACTGGAGCGAGTCCGGTTCGGCGTGGCCCACCCAAAACCGGTGGGCGCGTCGCCCTGCGCGCTTCCCCACGATGGTCAGCCAGTCGCCATTCTGACGATGACCGCGACCTCAGCCCACACCACGCCACAGGCCCCGCGACCCACAGTGGTCCGCACGATTACGGACCTGCGCGCTGCCATTTCAGCGCTGCGTACCGAGGGACGTCGCATCACATTGGTGCCCACCATGGGTGCGTTCCATGAGGGGCACCTGTCGCTCATGCGCATTGGGCACGAGGCAGGCGACACCGTGGTGGTGTCGCTGTTCGTGAATCCCACTCAGTTCGGCCCCACCGAGGATCTGGCGGCCTACCCGCGTGATGAGGACCGGGACCTCGAACTGGCCGCATCGGCCGGAGCGGATCTGGTGTGGGCGCCACCCGTTGATGAGGTCTATCCGGATGGCTTCGCCATGACCGTGGAGGTGGGCGGCCCGGCCGAGGTGCTGGAGGGCGCAATCCGGCCCCATCACTTTGGTGGTGTGGCGACCGTGGTGGCGAAGCTGCTCACCGCCGTACGCCCCGACCGCGTGATCTTTGGCCAGAAGGACGCTCAGCAGGTGGCCGTCATCCGCCGCATGATGCGCGACCTTCATCTGGACGACATCGAGATGATCGTGGCCCCGATCATCCGTGAGCGCGACGGACTGGCGATGAGCAGCCGCAACGCCTATCTGGACACCGACGACCGCGCCGCGGCCGTGGTGCTGTCGCGCGCCCTGGCCGACGCCGCATCACTTGCCGAGGAGGGCGAGTGCGACGGGGCGCGGATTGAGGAAGCCGCGATGGCCGCCATGCGCGCAGAGCCACGCTGCGAGCCCGAGTACGCAGCCGTGGTCGACCCCGACACGTTTCTTCCCGTCTCACGCCTGGAGGGTCCGTCCCTTCTGTGCGTTGCAGCCCGCGTCGGTCCGGCGCGATTGATTGACAACCGGCAGTTGCCCGTTCCCACCACACGGAGGACCGCAGTGCCCCGAGCACGCACGATGTTGAAGAGCAAGATCCACCGCGCAACCGTGACCGATGCCAACCTGAACTACGTGGGGAGCATCACCGTGGACCGCGACCTGCTCGACCTGGCGGACATCCGCGAGTACGAGAAGGTATCGGTGCTCAACATCAATACCGGTGTGCGCTTTGAGACCTACGCGATCCATGGCCCCCGCGGGCGGGGCGACGTATGCCTCAATGGAGCCGCTGCCCGCCTCGCGCATCCCGGTGATCTGGTCATCATCCTCACGTACGCCGAGTTTGATGAGTCGGAACTGGGCGAGCACTACGAGCCCACGGTGGTGCATGTGAACTCCCAGAACCGCGTCACCGAGATGGTCGAGGACATGGTCCCGATCATGTGGGAGGTCGAGTAACCGCCCTCTCTGCGGCCGACCTGAGGTCGGCCAAGGGCCGTCGGCGCCTCGCGGTGCTGACGGCGTACGACTACCCGATGGCCCTGGCACTCGACGGTGTGGGTCTGGACATCATTCTGGTGGGCGACAGTCTGGGTGAGGTGGAACTGGGGTACGAGTCCACGCGCGCCGTGTCGCTGGCGATGATGGAGCACCACGTACGCGCAGTGGCCAATGGGGCCACCCGCACCCACATCACGGGTGACCTGCCCGCCGATACGTACGGCACCCCGCAGCAGGCGGTTGAGAGCAGCCGGGCCCTCATCGCAGCCGGGGCGCAGTCGGTGAAGCTCGAAGGTGCCCTCATCCCGCAGGTGGAGGCGATCATCGCCGCTGGGATCCCCGTGATGGGACACGTCGGACTCCTCCCCCAGACGGCAGAGGGCGGCTACCGCAAGCAGGGCCGCACGCAGACAGAATCTGACCAGCTCCTGGCCGACGCAGTGGCACTTGATCAGGCGGGCTGCTTCGCCATCGTCATCGAGGCCGTCGACCCTGCCGTGTCAACGCGTATCTCCCCTGCCGTCGGAGCCCCCACCATCGGAATCGCAGCCGGCACCGATTGCGACGGACAAGTGCTGGTGAGCACCGACCTCATGGGCCTGTTGCCCAATCCACCCCCTTTCGTGACACCGAAGGTGAATCTGCGCGAGTTGATCATCGCCGCAGGCGAGGAATGGTCGCGAGAGGTGCGAGGCACCTAGCCACGGTGGGGTCAGACCCCGGTGGGGGTCAGTCGCCGTGACAAAAGTGCACACAAAGGCGGTTCGCCTTCAAATGGGGTCAGACCCCGGTGGGGGTCAGTCGCCGTGACACAAGGCACACACAAGCGCGCGGGAGTGTGAAGCGCCTGCATGTGCTCTGGTTTTCAGGCAAGGCGGCGCCTTGGGGGGCAGCGATGACCACCGAATTGGGGTCAGACCCCGGTGGGGGTCAGTCGCCGTGACAAAAGTGCACGGGTGGGCCGGGGGCGATGGGGAGCCGACCAGCAGGCCCTCCCCATCGCCCCCGAACTACCCAACCGGGCGTCGTTAGATCAGACCGCCTTGGGCGATCTTCTTCAGGTCGAGCGCCTTCTCGAGCGTCTCCTCGTCCACGCCCTTCTCCCTCGCAACCTCGCGCAGGGAGCGACCGGTCTTCGTTGCGTCCTTCACGATCTCGGCGGCGAGGTCGTACCCGATGTACGGATTGAGGGCGGTGGCAGCCGCCAACGTGCCCTCCGCGTGCTTGTTAAGGCCCTCGAAGTTCGGGGTGATGCCCTCGACGCACTTCTCGCTGAATGCCGTCACCGTGTTGGTGAGCAGCGAGATCGACTGCAGCAGGTTGCGCGCCATCAACGGAATGCGCACGTTCAACTCGAAGTTGCCCTGCGTGCCGCCGATGGTGATGGCGGTGTCGTTGCCGATCACCTGGGCGCCCACCTGCATGACGACCTCGGGGATGACCGGGTTCACCTTGCCGGGCATGATCGAAGAGCCCTTCTGGAGCTCGGGCAGGAAGATCTCGCCCAGGCCGCAGCGGGGACCCGATCCCATCCAGGCCAGGTCATTGGCGATCTTGATGAGTGAGACCGCCAGCATCTTGAGCGCAGCCGATGCCTCAACCAGACCGTCACGGTTCGCCTGTGCCTCGAATGGATCCGCCGGAGCGGAGATGGCCAGGCCGGTCTCCGACGACATGATCGCGCGAACCATCTCCGCAAACTTCTCATGTGTATTGAGCCCCGTGCCGGTGGCGGTGCCACCGAGCGGGATCATCCCAAGACGCGGCAGCGTGTCGCTGATGCGCGCACGGCCAAGACGGATCTGTGCGGCATACCCGCCGAACTCCTGGCCGAGGGTCACGGGCACGGCGTCCATCAGGTGCGTGCGTCCGGCCTTGACCAGATCCTTGAACTCATCGGCCTTGGCCGAGAATGCCTTCTCAAGGCCCGCAAGGGCCGGAAGCAGCTTGTGCGTGATCTCGTCGAGGGCGGCAAGGTGCACCGCAGACGGGAACACGTCGTTGGAGCTCTGCCCCATGTTCACGTGGTCGTTGGCATGCACGCCTTCGATCTCTCGGCTCGCCACATTGGCGATGACCTCGTTGGTGTTCATGTTGGTTGACGTCCCCGAACCGGTCTGGAACACGTCCACCGGGAACTGGTCGTCAAACTCGCCGCGCGCCACAGCCATTCCGGCCTCTGCGATCGCGGTGGCAATACCGTCCTGAAGCAGCCCCAGCTCACCGTTGGCACGGGCGGCACCCGCCTTGATGCGCCCCAGCCAGTGAATCACCGGAGCCGGCACCGGCTCGCCCGAGATCGGGAAGTTGTCGACCGCCTTATCGGTCTCTCCACCCCACAGCTTCGCCATTCCATCTCCCTGTTTCGAATCAATCGCCGGGCGAGGCTACCAACGCACGGGGCCCGGTCCCGGGTTGCACCGTGCACGAGGGGCGAAGGTCACCCCGTCCCGGGTCACCGAAGATCAGCCAGGGCGTCGAGGATTCCCACTGCCGCCTGCACCCCGAGCCCCAGATGCGACACCCGCAGGTGCTCATCGGGCGAGTGATAGCCGTCGTCAGGCAGCGCGAAACCGCTGAGCACCACAGACGTCCCGCGGGCGGCCATTGCCGCCACCACGGGAATGCTGCCGCCGATCCCCACGGGCGTCACGGGCATGCCCGTCGCGGCCTCGATACCCGCCATCGCGGCCCTGATCACGGGGTCGTCGGGGTCGATACGGCTGGCCCCCGCCACGCCAAGCCCCTCAATCTCCAGATCGCACCCCGCAGGCGCCGCCGCGCGCAGCATCCCTTCGAGCACGGTGGCCAGGTGATCGGCCGATGCCCCGGGCGGAACCCGCATGGACAGCGTGGCCTCCGCTGTCGCAGGAATTGCAGTGGCCACCACGTCGGGATTACCCGTGCGTATTCCGTGCACATCCACCGCGGGCAGCATGGTGGTGCGCAGGTGGTACTCGTCGGCTGCCTCAGAATCTGCGGGGCGCCCGCCGGCCTCGGCAAGGATCTCAGCGCCGTCCGGAAGCGTGCGCCAGGCCTCCACCTCAGCGAGGGTGGGTGCCAGCACGCCCTCGGAGAGCGCTGAGGGCACGCGACCATCCACCGGCGTGACCGCCGACAGCACGGTCATCAGCGCGTGGGCCGCATTCAGCGCCGCGCCCCCGTGCATTCCCGAGTGCAGGTCTGCCGCAGCCCCACGGACGCGCACCCGGTAGTACGCGAGGCCGCGCAGTCCGGTGCACACCGCCGGCCGCCCGGGGCCCACCATGGGTGAGTCGAAGATCACTGCGGCACGCGGCGGCCGGGGATCCTGAGCCACCCAGTCGGCTGCAGAGTGGCCCCCGCTCTCCTCCTCGCCATCCACCAGCACGCGCGCCCGCACCCGCAGACGCCCCGCGGCGCTCAGCCGTTGAAGGGCCACCAGGAGCATGAAGAGGTTCCCCTTGTCATCGCTCGCACCGCGGCAGTACAGGTTGTCGCCCCTGATGGTGGGCTCAAATGGCGGGCTGGACCACAGTGAGGGATTCCCAGGGGGCTGCACGTCGTAGTGCCCGTAAATCAGCACCACGGGCGCGTCGGGGTCGCCATTGCTCGGTGGCACCTCGCCAACCACGAGCGGATGCCCGGAGGTCACGATCACCTCGGCCATCCCGCCAGCCAGCCGAACCTCCTCGGCCACCATGGCCGCGGCGGTCTTCATGTCGTCGGCGTGCTGCGGCATCGCACTGATGCTCGGCACGGCCAAGAGCGCCATCAGGCGGCCCATCTCATCGTCTGTCATACGGCGATGATAGAAACACCTGCATGACTCCACCCCGCGTACGTGCACTTGCCCTCATCGCCACCGCCGTGCTCGGAGCGTCGGTGCTTGCCGGCTGCGGTGGATCGGGAGGTGGCGCAACCACCACGGCCACTCCATCGGCCACCAGGTCGCCCGACGATGGAGTGGTCACCATCCAGACCGACACCGTCGTGACCAACACCACTCCCTCCACTCGTGCTTCCGGCATCACCGGCAACCCACAGCTTGACAACGCCATCACCGCGATGGCGACGGCGATCCGGGAGACCATGGCCGATCTCAGGGGGACCGGCGGCGCCGCAGCCCTCACAAATGCGATCACCACACACGCCCAGGCTTTCGACCGGGCCATTCAGCAGGTACACGACGTGGTCGCGGAGGACGGCGCGCAGACCAACACACAGCACGCCATCGATCAGGCCGCTCCGGCGCTGTCGCAGGCCTACCGAGACTTCACCGATGCCGCGGCTCAGGCAGCCGACAGCAACGACAGCGCCGGTCTCACATCGGCCAAGGTCGCCCTCACCGACGCGCTGCACACATTCGACGAAGCAGCTGGCACGGGGAACTAAGTTCCGTGCCGACACGGGCTCCGAATGGCGGTTAGGCCGTCGCCTTCGGCTTGCGCCGTCGCTTCGATGGCGTCTTCGGCACCAGCACACCCTTGAGGAAATCCCCGGTATGAGACTCCGCGACCACGGCCACCTGTTCGGGAGTACCGGTGGCGATGATCTGCCCGCCCGCATCCCCGCCCTCAGGCCCCAGGTCCACAATCCAGTCAGCTGCACGGATCACGTCGAGGTTGTGCTCGATCACCAGCACCGTGTTGCCTGAGTCCACAAGCCGCTGCAGTACCTCCAGCAGCTTCTCGATGTCGGCGAAGTGGAGCCCCGTGGTGGGCTCGTCGAGCACGTACATGGTGCGTCCCGTGGCGACCTTGGCCAGTTCGGTGGCCAGCTTCACACGCTGGGCCTCACCGCCCGACAGCGTGGTGGCCGGCTGCCCCAGGCGGATGTAATCAAGCCCCACGTCGTGCAGGGTCTGCAGGCGACGGCGCAAGCGCTCGACGGGGGCGAAGAACTCCACTGCCTCCTCAACGCTCATGTCCAGCACGTCGTGGATGGTCTTGCCCTTGTAGTACACGTCGAGGGTCTCGCGGTTGTAGCGCTTGCCCCCGCACACCTCGCACGGCACGTACACGTCAGGCAGGAAGTGCATCTCGATGGTGATGGTGCCGTCGCCCTTGCAGGCTTCGCAGCGGCCGCCCTTCACATTGAACGAGAACCGGCCCGGGGCCCAGCCGCGGGCGCGGGAGTCGGGGGTCATTGAGAAGAGTTGACGCACGTGATCGAACACCCCGGTGTACGTGGCCGGGTTCGATCGGGGCGTGCGGCCGATGGGCGACTGGTCGATGGCGATGACCTTGTCGAACTGCTCAAGACCCTCAATGCGTGTGTGGCGTCCTGGGCGCAGCGGCTTGCGATTGAGCCGCCCGGCCATCGCCTTGAGGATGATCTCGTTCACAAGGGTGCTCTTGCCCGACCCTGAGACGCCCGTCACGCAGGTGAGCACGCCAACCGGGATTGCGGCGTCGATGTTCTTGAGGTTGTTCTCGCGGGCGCCGTCAACCGTGAGCCAACCCTGCGGCTCGCGGCGCGTGGACGGGTACGGAATTGCGCGGGCGCCTGACAGATACGCGCCGGTCACGGACTCAGGCTCTGCCTCCACGTCGGCGGCCGTGCCAGCCGCCACCACGCGCCCACCGTGCTCGCCAGCCCCCGGGCCCATGTCGATGAGGAAGTCCGACGAGCGCATCATCTCCTCGTCGTGCTCCACCACCAGCACCGTGTTGCCGATGTCGCGCAGGCGCTCCAGCGTGGTGATCAGTTTGCGGTTGTCGCGCTGATGCAGGCCGATTGAAGGCTCATCAAGGATGTAGAGCACGCCCACGAGCCCCGCGCCGATCTGCGTGGCCAGGCGGATGCGCTGGGCCTCGCCGCCGGACAGCGTGCCCGCGCCGCGCGCAAGCGTGAGGTAGCCCACGCCCACATCCACCAAAAACTTGAGGCGGGAGGAGATCTCGGTGACCGCCCGCTCTGCGATGAAGGCCTCGGTGGCACTCAGTTGCACCGACTGGAGAAACGCAAGTGCGCCCTCAATGGAGTACTCAGTGAGCGCGTGGATAGAGGTGCCGCCGATGGTCACGGCGAGGCTGGTGGGCTTGAGCCGCGCCCCGCCACACGAGCCGCAGGCGATGGGCGACATGTACTGCTCGATGCGGTCGCGGATGAGGTTGGACTGACTCGAGCCGTAGCGGCGGCGCATCTGGGGAATGACCCCCTCAAACCGGGCGGTGCTGGAGTACCCACGGCGGCTGCGCTTACCCAGGTCAAAGCGCTCCGGCTTGCCAGACGGGCCATTCAGCAGTACGTCGCGGGCCTCGTCGGGAAGATCCTTCCAGGGCACTTCCATCGGGATGTCCCAATGCGCACACGCCGACCTGAGAAGCAGGTCGTAGAAGTCGGTGGTGCGATCGGCCCACGGCAGAATGGCCCCGCCGGCCAACGACTTCTCGGGATCAATGACCAACTCCGGGTCCACCTCGGCCATGAACCCGAGGCCCGTGCACTCCTCGCAGGCGCCCTGCGGCGAGTTGAACGAGAAGATTCGCGGGGCGAGCTCGGCCAGCGATGCACCGTGCTCGGGGCACGCGAGCTTCTCGCTGTAGGTCCAACTGCGCTCCTCGCCGTCGACCTCCTGCAACCGCACAAGGCCATCGGCAAGACGTGCGGCGGTATCGAGGCTCTCGGTAAGGCGGCGTCGCAGGTCTGCGCGCATCACCAGCCGGTCGACCACCACCTCAACCGTATGACGCTTGTTCTTCTCGAGCGGCGGCACCTCGTCAACTGCCACAACCTGGCCATCCACACACACGCGCGCAAAGCCCTCGTCGCGGATGTGGTCGATCACGTCCTTCTGCTCACCCTTGCGCTCACGCACCACCGGCGCCAGCACCATGAACCGTGTGCCCTCGTCGAGGGTGAGCACGCGATCGGCGATCTGCTCCACGCTCTGGCCGGCGATCTTCACGCCGCACTCAGGGCAGTGTGGAATACCGATGCGGGCGTAGAGCACCCGCAGGTAGTCGTAGATCTCGGTGACCGTCGCCACGGTGGACCGCGGGTTGCGGCTGGTGGTCTTCTGGTCGATGGAGATGGCCGGGGACAGGCCCTCGATGTCATCAACGTCGGGCTTATCCATCTGGCCCAGGAACTGCCGTGCGTACGAGGAGAGGCTCTCCACATAGCGACGCTGCCCCTCCGCATACAGGGTGTCGAACGCGAGGCTTGACTTCCCACTGCCGGACAGGCCGGTGATGACGGTCAGCTGATCCCGGGGGATCTCAATGCTGACGTCCTTGAGGTTGTGCTCGCGGGCACCAACGACGCGGATGGCGCCGGCGCCATTTTTGGTTCGCGAACTCACTTCGCCCATCGTAACCCGACGCCAACCCGATGCGGCCTGCGATCATGCACTCGTGACCACTGCCCGCGAACGCGCCGCCTGGGCGCGCCATGCCGAACAGGCCATTGGCGACGCCGGGCTGCGTGCCGGAGGCGCGCGACGTGCCGTGGTGGAGCTCCTGGCGAAGCAGGACTGCTGCCTGAGTGCCCAGGAGATACGCGACGCCCTGGTGGCGGCGCCCGATGCCACCCCCGGTATGGCAAGCGTGTACCGGGCGCTCGACACCCTCACCGACCTGCATCTGGTGCACAAGGTTGACCTCGGGGGGGCGGTTGCCCGGTACGAACCCGCGCACCCGGACGGGGATCATCACCACCATGCGGTATGCCGCGACTGCGGGGCGGTCGTTGCCATCGAGGACGACGGCGTCGAGCGGGCCCTTCACGAGATGGCCGACCGGCTTGCATTTCAGGTGGATGCACACGACATCACCCTGCATGGGCGATGCGCCTCGTGCGCTGGCCAAACGAAGACCCGCCGGGTCAGATAGGCCCTCTCTGGGCCCCGACCGGCCCAGTTGACCCGACGGTGGCTACGCGTCGATCAGGGGTGCTGGTGCGCGCGCGTCGGGCAGACGCTTGAGGATCCACGTGACCACAGCCACGGTGACGACCAGCATGGCGATCGCGATTGCCGCAGCCGCCGCCCGGGCCTCTCCCGTCTCCAGCACGTTGTGGCCCGCAGACACCAGCATCACCACGGCTGCCGACTCGAAGAACGCGTAGTAGCCGTAGCTGCGCCGGTACACCGCAAACGCTGGGATGAACAGCAGGAAGCCCAGAACATAAAAGGTCCAGAGGGGCAATGGGATGAGTGACACCGGGATGACGATGAGCAGTGCGCCCACGGTGCCCGTGAGGCGCTGGCGGCCTCGACCGGTGTCTCCCATCGTCAACGGGGGCACGATGGCGATGAGCGTGAGCGGGATCCAGTAGCCGTGTGGCAGTGAGGTGGCGATGGCGATGGCTGCGCCACCACCCAGCAGACACACGCCCACGACGGCGGGCAGCGCCACGCCCCCGGGCCGACGCGGAGGGGCGGGCGTCACCCGCGTGGCGCCCAGTCGGTGGGCGAACGTGACGCCAATGATGCCGCCCGCAATGGCGAAGCAGCCAATCAGGATCGCGTTACGACCGCTGGTGGCGCTGTGCACCATCGTTGGCACGAACCCGGCGTATACGAGGGCTGCGAGGTACCCATACGGATAGCCGCAGCCGGCAACCAGGCCCACTGCCCCCATGACGACCACCCAGCCCCAGCCATAGCCCGCAAACGCGGCCGACGCCCCAAGCACGCCCATGAAGGGGATGACGCGGATCGTTCGGGACCAGCCCGAGCGCATGCTCCCGGAGAACCCTGCGATCACCCCCATCAGCGTCGCAAACGCGGCATTGGGCCCCGCGATGGTGGTCGCAACCAGCATCGGAACCACAAATGCAACGACGACAGTCAGGCTGATCAAGGCGACGCGCTGCCCCAGCGGCCGTTGATGTTTCTTTGTCCGGTCTGCAGGGGGCTCGGGAGCACTCGGGACCATGACCAGCACCGTAGCGATGGCGAGCACGCCACGACACTGGCCGGTGTGTCCGGCGCTTCCCCTGCCCGCGATCAGCGGCTGGCCGAACCCGCCATGCTCAGTGGTGGTGCCCGTGATCGTGGTCGTGGCCGTGCTCGTGGTCGTGCCCCGGGGCGTGCCCACGCACACGGGGGAGCCCCGGTCCGTGGTGATGGCCGTGCTCGTGATGGGGATCGATCACCACGGGGCCGGTGACGTCGCTGATGATCACGCCAAACGTGTCGGCGAGCGACGCGGCGGTGAGCACTTCGCCCGGTGGCCCGCAGGCAACCACCCGCTCGGCCACGAGCAACACCAGGTCGGCGCGAGCGGCCTCGCGCACGTCGTGTGTGGCGCTCACAATCGCCGCACCGCGGGCACGCTCCGAATCCATGAGCGCGAGATACTGCTCGCGGCTCGCGGCATCAAGCCCCGACGTGGGCTCATCAAGCAGAAGCAGGTCGGCATGGCGGCACGCCGCCTGCGCGAGGTGCACGCGCTGGCACTGACCGCCCGACAGGGCGCCGAGCGGCCTGTCCGCCAGGTCCTCGATACCCATCGCGGCCATGGCGTCATCCACGTAGCCCTCGTCCTCGCGCTGCAACCGACGCAGCAGCCCGCGCACCGGCCACCGCCCCATACGCACAACGTCCTTCGCCCGGATGGGCAGCAGAAACCCCTGCTCATGCGACTGAGAGAGATACGCGACGCCCGTGCTGCCGCTCCCGGGCACACCGTCCAGCACCTCCAGGCGCCCCTCCACCGTGGGAATGAGACCGGCAATGCTCTTGAGGAGGGTGCTCTTGCCCGACCCATTGGTGCCCACCACTGCAAGCCATTGCCCTGGGGCGAGGGTGAGGGTGATGCCGGTCACCACAGGGTTGCCGCCGTACCCGATGGTGAGGTTGCGCGCGCTGATGGCTGTGGTGGTCATGCGTGCTCCGGATGCGGCCGTCGCGACGGCAGAAAACCCTGCACCACCAGTGCGATGAAGAAGATGCCGACGGCCACGAGCACCACCGTGGCCCCCGCCGCCAGGTCGTAATACCACGACAGAAGAAGGCCCACGTACACACTCACCGAGCCGATCACCGCGCTCAGGATCATCATCGCGCCCACTCTGCGCACAAGTAGCGCAGCGGTTCCGGCGGGCGCCAGCAACATGCCGAAGACCAGCAGCGTGCCCACCACGCGGAACGACACCACGACCGTGAGGGCGATCATTCCAAGCAGTACGGCCTCGAGCAGTCGCACCGGATAGCCCGCCACTCTTGCCTGATCCGGATCCATGGCCATCAGCAGGAAAGGTCTGCGCAGGATCCATGCGAGGCCCACGACCACAACGGCCACGATCGCCTGCCACAGGATGGAGCTCCAGCTCACGCCCAGCACCTCACCGAAAAGAATCTCGGTGAGGCTCCCTGCGAATTCGGATGATCTGGACACGATCACCACCCCCAGGGCGAGCATGCCCACAAACAGAAGGCCGATGGCCACGTCACTGCTCAGCCGCGTGCGCCGTTGCACCGCAGCTACGCCGCCGATCATCACCGCGGCACCCACCAGCGCGCCGACGAATGACGGAATGCCGATGAGAAGCGCGGCCGCGATACCCGGAAGCACTCCGTGCGCCAGCGCGTCTCCGAGGAAGGCCATGCCGCGAAGCACCATGAGCGTGCCCACCACCCCGGTGGCGATGGCCACCAGGATCCCCGCGAGCAGGGCCCGCTGCATAAACGCGTTCTGCACGAACGGGTCAGTCAGCACATTCATCGGCAGCCCCCGAGGCCCGACCCAATTGCATCGGCGATGTCGGTGATGAACGCGTCGTAGCCCCCAACCTTGGGGAGGGCATGCGTGGACAACTCAACCACCCGGGCACCGGCCTCAGATGCCACCGCCTCGGTGACGGCGGCCGGAGTTCCCATCTCACCGAATACCACGCAGGTGTGGTGCGCGCGGGCTGCTGCAGCGAGATCGGCGACGTGGGATGCCGATGCCTCAGCCCCCGTGGTGAGCGATGGGATGACCGCGCCGATCACACCGAACCCGTATCGATCGGCGAAGTACCCAAGCGATTCGTGCCCGGTGACGATGTCGCGGTGCCCGGCCGGCACCCTTCCAACAATGCCCGTGACCTCGCGGTTGAGGCGGGCAAGGCGTGCGGCCTCTGCGCGTGCACCGGGCTGCACATCGACGCCCGTGGCTGCCTGCACCGACGCCGGCAGGGCAAGAGCGACCGCACGCATGGCCAGCGGGTCGGTCCAGAAGTGCGGGTCCGGGGCACCGGCGGCGCGATCCGGGTCTTTGCTTCCGCCGCCCTCCCGGGCGCCCACGTGACGGATCTTCACGTGATCCGTGGCGGTGAATACGGGCACACCGTCGTCACGTGCAATCTGGATGGCGCTGGCGAGCCCTCCCTCCAGCCCGAGCCCGTTCTCCATGATGAGATCCGCATCGTCCAGCGCGGCCACGTCACGGGCCGATGGCCTCCACTCGTGCGGGTCGGCACCATTGGGCATGAGCACCTGCACATCAGCCGCGGACCCCACGACATCGTGCACCACGGCACCGAGCACCGGCGTGGTGACAACGATCACTGGCCTGTCGCCCGAGGCACGGGTGGTGGATCCGCCGCACCCCGCCAGAGCAAAGGCGGCCAGCGACACAAGCGGAACGAGAAGCACAGTGGTGAGGCAGGAGCGGCGCACCCGCTGACTCTATCCCAAATGGGAATGATTCTCACTACCGGCGGATCACTCGGCAAGCGGGTCCCACCTGCGCAAGATCTCCTCCCGCCGCCCGCGACGCTCATCCTCCTCGTTCCAGTCCGGTTTCGGCTGCGGGGATGCCGATGGATTCCCGTTGCCCCAGAGGGCCCCCGTGCCCGGCAACCCGAGGATGGCGGCAAAGATGTCGTCCTCGTCAAGGCCCGGTGCGACCGGTGGGGCCGTCTCGGGATCCTCGGGGGCCGAGTGATCGTGCTCACCCATCAGCCGTCGCCGAGCGCCTCGCGCAGATCGGCCAGACGATCACGCATATCTGCGGCCTGCTCAAATCGCAGGTCCTCCGCAGCCTCCATCATCTCCTGCTCCACCTGCACCATCACGCGGCGGATCTCGGCCGGCGTGGCGCCCTCGGGTACCGTCTTCTCCTTGCGCCTGCGCTTGCGATCGCCCCCGCTGCTCAGGCCCAGGAACTCCACAATGTCGGAGACGCCCTTGATGATGGTGGCCGGAGTGATGCCGTGTTCGGTGTTGTGCGCCCGCTGGATCTCGCGGCGGCGGGCGGTCTCGCCGATAGCCACGCGCATCGACTCGGTCTCGCGATCGGCGTACATGATCACTCTACCGTTGACGTTTCGTGCCGCACGACCGATGGTCTGGATGAGCGCCGTCTGCCCGCGGAGGAATCCCTCCTTGTCGGCGTCGAGGATGGCCACCAGCGTGACCTCGGGCAGGTCGAGCCCCTCGCGCAGCAGGTTGACCCCGACGAGGGCGTCGAACTCGCCGAGGCGGAGGTCGCGCACAACCCGGATGCGCTCAATGGCGTCGATATCGCTATGCAGGTACCGGGCGCGGATGCCGGCATCTGTGAGGTAGTCGGTGAGGTCCTCCGCCATGCGCTTGGTGAGCGTGGTGACGATGACGCGCTCGTCGGCCTCCACTCGCTTCCTGATCTCCATCATCAGATCGTCCACCTGGTTCTCGGTGGGACGTACCTCGACCTCGGGATCCACGAGCCCGGTGGGACGGATGATCTGCTCCACAATGCGCGACGAGTTCTCCTGCTCGAATTTGCCGGGGGTCGCCGACACGAACACGATCTGCCCGACGCGGTCGAGGAACTCCTCAAGGCGCAGCGGCCGGTTGTCGGCCGCCGACGGAAGCCGGAACCCATGCTCGATCAGGTTCATCTTCCGCGACCTGTCCCCCTCGTACATCCCTCGCAACTGGGGCACCGTGTTGTGCGACTCATCGATGAAGGTGAGGAAGTCCCGCGGGAAGAAGTCGAGCAACGCGTGGGGCGCCTCCCCGGGTTTTCTGCCGTCGAGGATGCGTGAGTAGTTCTCAACCCCTGAGCAGAACCCCATCTCGCGGAGCATCTCCATGTCGTACTGGGTGCGCTGGCGCAGGCGATGGCTCTCCACCAACTTGCCCTGTGCATCGAAGAGGGCGCAGCGCTCCTCGAGTTCGCTGCGGATCTCGCCAAGTGAGCGCTCAATCACGTCGGTGGGCGTGACGTAGTGCGTGGCCGGGTAGATGGCCGCGTATTCAAGATCGCCGAATGCCTCGCCGGTAATCGGGTGGAAGTGCGTGATCTTCTCGATCTCGTCGCCGAACATCGACACCCGATAGGCGGTCTCGGCGTTGACCGGCTGAATCTCAAACACGTCGCCGCGGGCCCTGAACCGGCCGCGCTCGAGCACCATGTCGTTGCGCTCGTACTGCACCTCGATAAGACGCTTGAAGAGGTCGTCCCGTGGCATCTGCGCGCCGCGCTCCAGCAGCACCAGACGCTCGCGGTATCGATCGGGCGACCCCATGCCGTAGATGCACGACACCGACGCCACGATCACCACATCACGCCTGGCCAGCAACGCCGCCGTGGCTGCGTGCCGCAGACGGTCGATCTCGTCGTTGATCGAGGCGTCCTTCTCGATGTACGTATCGCTCGACGCGATGTACGCCTCTGGCTGGTAGTAGTCGTAGTACGAGACGAAGTACTCCACCGCCGCCCCCGGCAGGTACTCGCGGAACTCGTTGCACAACTGTGCCGCCAGGGTCTTGTTGTGCGCGATCACCAAGGCGGGACGGCCGGAGTTGGCGATGAGGTTGGCCATCGTGAAGGTCTTGCCGGAGCCGGTAACCCCGAGCAGTGACTGATACCGCTCACCGGCCGCGAGCCCCTCCTCGATCGCCGCAATGGCGTGAGGCTGGTCCCCGGCGGGAAGATGGGCATCGGAGATGGTGTACGAGGTGCTGGCCACGCAACGATGGTAACCCGGTGCCCCGCCTGTACCCATGGCGAAAGGCGCATCGCGCATATTGGCGACCGGGCCGATGGATCAACTCTGCCCACCCCATATGTTCCACCCATCGCCGCGTGAGGGCAGGGCGGCGGCGATGGACCCCGTGCCGTGGGGATGCACGGTGGCATGGCCCCGCGGCCGGGACGCGGGGCCTCGGCCGGGCGGTTGCGCATGCGCCGCCCGGCCGCTCCATCCCCGAGTACCCTCGACACGACGCACCACAACCCGGGAAGCCCGATGCCACGCGCCCTTATCCACACCATGCTGCGAGTCCTTGACGAGCAGCGGTCGCTCGCCTTCTACGAAGCCCTGGGCTTTTCGGAGACGGGCCGTTCGCGGGTGGGGGGCGACACCGCCACCATCATCTTCATGGCCCTGCCCGGCGACGGGGACCGGCTTGAGCTCACGCTGAACGACGGGCGCACCGAGCCATATGAGTTGGGTGAGGCGTACGGCCACATCGCCCTCTCGGTTGACGATATTGACGCCGAGCTGGTGCAGTTGGCCGCCAAGGGCATTTCGCCCGAGCGGCCGCCGTATGCGTCGCGCCCGGGGGGGTCGGTCATCTGCTTCATCGCCGACCCCGACGGGTACCGGATCGAGTTGGTGGAGACGCGCTGATAGCCTGACGCGCATACAGGGGAGCCGCTACCACGGCTGAGAGGAGGCATACGGCCTCGACCCTCTGAACCTGCCTGGGTAATGCCAGCGAAGGGAGTGCAGCGTGCCC
>Ga0194043_1000359_pt1 | contig 24920 bp, 24 predicted proteins | sample JunL4415m_MetaG_FD_161274 | JGI IMG/M metagenome (GOLD analysis project Ga0194043, IMG submission 161274) | Anoxic zone freshwater microbial communities from boreal shield lake in IISD Experimental Lakes Area, Ontario, Canada - Jun2016-L442-15m | ecosystem: Environmental > Aquatic > Freshwater >...
CGACGCTGGCCCCGGCCGCCTTCGTACGGATCCCGCTCGAGGCGTTGGTGTTCGTCGGGCTGGTCCTGCTTCTGCCGCAGCGGGCCGGACGGATCCTCGCGGTGATCGTCGGGGTGGTGCTCGGCGTGCTGGCCATCCTCAAGGTGCTCGACGCGGGCTTCTCCGCCGCGCTCGGCCGACCGTTCGACCCCGAGGTCGACTGGAACTACGCCGGCTCGGCCGTCGACCTGCTGGGCGACGCGATCGGCACGACGAAGGCGCACGTGGTGGCGGTGATCGCCGTTCTGCTCGCCATCGCCCTGCTCGTGCTGGTACCGCTGGCCGTCCTTCGCCTGACGAAGATCGTGCAGCGACATCGGCCGGTGTCGTTGAGGGCGGTCATCGTGGCGGCCGTCGCCTGGGTCCTGTTCGCGCTTCTCGGCGTTCAGGTTGCCGCGGGTGCACCTGTCGCGTCGACGAGTGCTGCGGTGCTCGCAGCAAACGAGGTCGGCCGCGTCTACTCAGGTATCGAGGACCAACGAGCATTCGCCAGTGCAGTCGCCGTCGACGAGTGGCGTGACGTCCCCGGTGACCAGTTGCTGACGGGCCTCAAGGGCAAGGACGTCATGCTCGTGTTCGTCGAGAGCTACGGGCGCGTTGCGGTGCAGGACTCGGCGTTCTCGCCGGCCGTCAATGCGCTGCTCGACGAGGGGACGCAAAGACTCAAGGCGAAGGGCGTCTCAGCGAAGAGTGGCTTCCTCACCTCGGCCACGTACGGGGGCATCAGCTGGCTCGCGCATGCGACATTGCAGACGGGCCTGTGGGTGAACAACCAGCCGCGCTACGACGACGTCGTCGCGAGCGACCGCTTCAACCTCAGCTCCGCGTTCAAGAAGGCGGGCTGGCGAACGGTGAGCGTGATTCCATCGGACAACCTGGTGTGGCCGCCCGGCACGGACTTCTACCACTACGACAAGCTGTATGACGTCAACAACCTCGCCTACCGCGGGCCCAGCTTCAGCTACGCGACGATGCCGGACCAGTACACCTTGGCAGCGTTCAAGCGCATGGAGCTCGACCAGGCGAACCGCCCGCCGCTGATGGCGGAGCTTGACCTTGTGTCCAGCCATACGCCGTGGACACCACTTCCACGCATGGTCGGCTGGGACGAGCTAGGCAACGGGTCCATCTTCAACGGAATGCCCGAGCAGGGCCTGACGCCAAGTGTCGTGTGGCGCGACACGAATCACGTGCGCGAGATGTACGGGAAGTCCATCGAGTACTCGATGAGCGCGGTCATCTCCTTCGTCGAGAACTACCACGACGACAACCTTGTGCTGATCGTTCTCGGCGATCACCAGCCGGCTGCGGTCGTCACCGGACACAACGCGAGCCACGACGTCCCGATCTCGATCATCTCCAGTGACCCGAAGGTGATGGATCGCATCTCGTCGTGGGGCTGGCAGGACGGGTTGCGGCCGGAGCCGGACGCCCCACTGTGGCCGATGAACGCGTTCCGGGACAAGTTCCTCGCGGCGTACCGTTAAGGCGCGGCGACGCGAGTGGCTATAGCCGGTTCCCGTCCCGGAGAATCGAGTACGAACGGGCCCTCGGGACTAGCCTCGAAGCGTGCCCACTGACGCTTCCCCGGTGCCCGACGCAAGGACGTCTCCGAGCGGTCACCGGGCGCTGATTGTCGTTGACTGCCAGTGCGACTTCTGCGAAGGCGGATCGTTGCCGGTCGCTGGCGGCAGCGCCGCGGCATCTGGCATCGCGGACTTCCTGGAGACACATCGCGCGGACTACGACATGGTCGTCGCCACTCGCGACTGGCACATCCACCCCGAGCACCACTTCGCCAAGCATCCGGACTTCGTGGACACCTGGCCGGACCACTGTCGCGCCGGCACCGCAGGGGCGCAGTTCTCCCCGAACCTCGACACGCACGGTCCGTTCACGCAATGCCTGACGGCGATCGTGTCCAAGGGGCGCTACTCGGCGGCCTACAGCGGATTTCAGGGCTTCACCGACGATGGCCGCTCGCTGACCCGACTGCTGAAGGAGGGCGGCGTCACCTCGGTTGACGTCGTCGGACTGGCCACCGACTACTGCGTGAAGGCGACCGCACTCGACGCGGAGCACGACGGCTACGCGACGACGGTCCTTCTTCCCCTGACCGCAGGCGTGGCGCCCGACACCACGGCAGCGGCCGTCAACGAGATGGAACTGGCCGGCGTCAACGTCCAGCGGACGGTCTGAGTCGGGGCTCAGACGCGAGCCTTGTTGGCGCCGCCCCGTCATGACTATAATTCAGGTCATGACGATCACCTCGCTGGCCACCGTCAAGGCGCAACTGTCCGCGTTCGTGGACTCGGTCCAGGGCACGCACGAGCGAGTGGTGATCACGCGCAACGGTGAGCCCGCCGCGGTTCTGATCTCGCCGGAAGACCTGGAGTCTCTTGAGGAGACCATTGCGATTCTGTCGGACCCGGAGGCCATGGCCGAGATCGCCGAGGCACGTCGGGCGATTACCAAGGGCGAAGTCGTGGCGGCGGACGCGGTCAGGATGCGTGCCAGGAAGTGACCTTTCGCGTCGTGCTGGCTCCGCCCGCCCGCAGGGCGCTTGAGTTTGCGTTGCCTGAAGGAGTTGCCGCCGCGGCGTGGGAGTTCATCAACGGGGCTTTGGCGGAGAACCCGCACCGCGTGGGCAAGCCACTCACCGGGGAACTCACAGGCTTGTGGTCGGCTCGTCGAGGCGACTATCGAGTGGTCTACTCGATCGAGGACGATGTGATCACAGTGACCGTTTTGCGGTTAGGGCACCGCCGGGACGCATACCGATAGCAGCCCATACCGGGTCTACCTCGAGGCTGACGTCGCACTCGAAGCCGCGGCTTGCCGGCTGACCGCGTGGGATGGTCTCTAGGTGTACCTCCTACTAGCACTGTGCAGCGGCGCGCTCTGGGGCACATGGCAGTTCGGGACGGGCCGCTACGGCCGTCAGATGTCGGTCTACAGCGTGATCCTCGTCAGCGGTGGCGCGGCGACGGTCGTCTACCTCGTCATGGGCCGGGCCACGCGCGACCTGATATTCGACGAGGTCGACGTGGTGTCGGGGCTGCTCGGCGGGCTCTTCGCTGTCGTTGGTACGACGCTGATCCTCAAGGCCCTGGCGATCGGGAAGATGGGGGTCACGACCGGCGTCAGCCAGGCGTACGTGCTGATCCCGCTGGCCTACTCGGTGCTCATCGGTGAGCAGGTCAAGGCGATCGCATTCGTCGGGGTGATCGTGGTGTTGGCCGGCCTGATCATGTTCATCCTGCTGCACCAGAAGCCTGAGGACACTGAGTCGTCTGGGGAAGGGAGGGACGGCCAACTGGTCGCGATCGGCCTGGCAGCAGTGTCGGCCGTCTTCTGGGGCATCTCCATCGTTGTCCTCGACGTCGGCTCAGCGCAGAACATCTACGGCACGCTGGCGCTGTCGCAGGTGCCTCAAGTCGTGGTGGGCCTGACCGTTGCGCTCTTCGCACGGTCGTTCGGTGGACTGACGAAGCGAGAGGTCGCACCTCTGGCAGGTGCGGGCGTGGCACTCGCGCTCGGCTACGTCGCGTTCTACACGGCGGCAGACGAAGGCGACATCGGGATCGTCTCGGTGCTCGCCGCATTAAGCCCGGTTGTCACGGCACTGCTCGCTCTCGTCTTCCTCAAGGAGCGAATGGTCAGGTCCGAGGTGCTCGCGCTGGTCGTGATCCTCATCGGCACCGCCTTGGTTGTTGCCTGACGCGTCGGTGTCGTGTGTGCTCAGCAGCCGAACGGTGGAAGCGGCGGTCAGCAGTCGGTGACAGAATCAGCGCATGCCGATCCCTGATGTGTTCACGCCTGACTCCGACCGCTACGACGGACGCATGCCCTATCGTCGATGCGGCGGTCGCGGCCTGCTCCTGCCGGCTGTGTCGCTGGGCTTCTGGCACAACTTCGGCGATGACAAGCCGATCGAGTCGCAGCGGGCGATCATGCACCGCGCGTTCGACCTGGGCATCACGCACTTCGACCTGGCGAACAACTACGGCCCGCCCTACGGAAGCGCGGAGGTGAACGCGGGCCGCATTCTCCGCGAGGACTTCTCCTCGCTGCGCGATGAACTGGTCATCTCGAGCAAGGCCGGCTGGGACATGTGGCCGGGACCTTACGGCGAGTTCGGTTCGCGCAAGCACGTGCTGGCCAGTCTCGACCAGAGCCTGGGCCGGCTCGGCCTGGACTACGTCGACATCTTCTACAGCCATCGTCCCGACGCGGACACGCCGCTGGAGGAGACGATGGGGGCGCTGCACACCGCGGTCCAGACGGGCAAGGCGCTCTACGCGGGCATCTCGTCGTACTCACCCGGGCGCACCCTCGAAGCGGCGCGGATCCTCGCGGAGATGGGCACGCCCCTGCTGATCCACCAGCCCTCCTACTCGATGCTGAACCGTTGGGTCGAGGGTGGACTGCTGGACGCGCTTCAGGAGGTCGGCGCGGGTGCGATCACCTTCAGCCCGCTCGCGCAGGGGATGCTGACCGATCGCTATCTCGATGGTATTCCTGCTGACTCGCGCGCGGCCGCGGGCAAGTCCCTCTCCTCAGACATGCTGTCCGTCGAGAACCTCGACCGCATCCGATCACTCGCCGCGATCGCCAACGGTCGCGGTCAGTCGCTTGCTCAGATGGCCGTCTCGTGGACCCTTCGCGACCCGCGCGTGACATCAACGCTTCTCGGAGCCAGCAGCGTGCGGCAGCTGGAGGAAACGGCCGCGGCTGTCGAGCGGCTCGACTTCTCCGAGGCTGAACTCGCCGAGATAGATCGATACGCCGTCGACGCGGACATCAACCTGTGGGCGTCGCAGTCGGTCATCCCCTAGTCGAGTGGAGAACCGGAGCGTCCGCTGAGCGTGTGCATGGGGAACGTTGAGCTCTCGGTCAGCTGCCGACGCGGATGATGCGTCCGTCGGGAGCGGGCACCTGTGTCACACGACCCGCGTCCGTGTCGGCTCGGAGCGCCATCAACACCGCAGAGATGTAAGGCTCCCGCACGACGGCGGTGGTTGGGCTGAACATGTTCGTGTAGCCGTCACCGCCGTAGATCATGTAGTCGATGGTCGCAATGGAGTAGACCGTGCCGTCGCGAGCGATCGGAGTGCCGTCGGATGTAGTGACCGACGTGATGCGGGAGCCCACTGGCTTGCTGGGATCGAAGGTGAACTTCAGGCCCGACACCTGCGGGAACCGACCGTCGGTCGGCCATCCAGAAACCCCGTTCTCGAGCGCGGACCATAGGCCGGCTCCCGTGATCGTGGTGGTGGCCGCGTTGTTCCCGAACGGGAACACGGCCTGCACGTCGCCCATGGTCACGTCATAGGGACCCGAAGATCCGGCGGCCGGCCGGCGCAGTCCTGTCGTGGCGGGCGTGTAGCCCTTGGCGGGCAGGGTGTCGCGGATGCTCCCGCCATTGAGGATGACGAAATCGGTGTGGTACCTCGCGCGCACCGCATCGGCGGCGAAGTTCCCCATCGGTGTCTCACCGGACCTCTCGACCGGCGGCGTGCCGCCGCGCGGGAACACGCCCGAGACGGTCCCCACGACGGTGTCGAGACGGGAGCCGAGCTGGGCCTTGTACGAGTCGATCATCGCGGTCACAGCGGGATCGTCTGGGGCGGCAGCGACGGCGGCCTTCGTCACGAAACCAATGCTCGAGCCCGCGCGCCTGCCCGTCTTGGTGTCAAGGCACACCACCACGCGTGAGTACATCTGACCGGAGTTGGGAACCTCGACGACCGGAACCCCCTTGATCATCGAGGCGTACTGCAAGTGCGTGTGGCCGCCGAAGATCGCATCGACGCCATGCACTGCGTTAGCCACGTCGATGAGTGCCCCGACCGCCTTCCCGTCGAGGTTGGCATCCCAGCCCTCATGGACCAGGAGGACGACGAGGCTGGCGCCGTCCGAGCGCAGGTCGTCAACGAGGCCCTGCACCGTCCGCGTCGTCTCCGTCACGACGAGCGTGCGCCGCTGGTCACGGCCGTAGCGGAGATTCGTCGGCATGACGAGATCGGCGAGCTGCGGGACGTTCATCCCGACGAAGCCGACCCTGATGCCGGCTCGCACGAGCATCGTTGCCGACGAGACGCCGTTGGACTTGCCCTGAAGTGGTGCGAGCGATTCGTAGTTAGACGCCACCCACTGAACATCGGTCTGGTCGAGTTGCTTGCGTAACGCCGGGACCGGCTCGTCATGCTCGTGATTGCCAAGAGTGGAGACGTCAACGCCCATCGCGTTGAGGGCTTTCAGGGTGGGAATCTCACCGAAGGCCGCCGACAGGACGGCCGACCCGCCGAAGTTGTCGCCGGCGGACACGACGAACGTGCTCGGAACCGTGCGGCGATTCGCGGCGAACGCCGTGGCGAGCGCAGCGGCACCGATGCTGCTGCTGGTCTTCTCCACGGCCCCGTGGAAGTCACTGAACTCCAGGAACTGCACGTTTCGGTAGCCCGCAGTGCGGGCACCCGAGACGGTAAGGGTCGGGCCGGCGGCTGCCGTTGACAGGCCATAGGCATTGACGGCCTGGACGGTCGGGGTCACGCTCGTCGGTCCCGCGATGAAGGGAAGCACGGCTGACGTGACGTCGCCACGCACGGTGACGGGGCATGAGTCCGGGCCGGCCGAGACGATGTAGTCGGTGATGCCGGGCGCGGCCGGGGGACTGGCCTGCCACGTCACCTTGATCCCATGCTTGAGGACTTCAGCGGAGACGGCCGTGGGTGGCTGCGGCACCGAGAACGCGTCGGCGTCGGCAGAGGGCCCAGCGGTGACCGAACCGAGGAGCAGGGCGACGGCTGCAATCGTCAGCGGGAGACGCCGTGCTGGGGGCATGCTGCGAAAGTACGCCCGCACGTGCTGTTGAAGCGCGGTGGACGATCGGTGATCAGCTGGGGGTCTCCGCGAGGCGTGCGGCGGCCATGTCCTGAAGCAGCTGCTTGTCGGGCTTCCAGTCGAGCGGGACCTGGATCGTCTTCTTGTTGACCTTGTAGTCGGTCAGGCGGGGCCGGAACTGATCAAGCACGTCGGTGCTCCACGGTGCCATGAGGATGTACTTCGACTGGACCATGACGCCGAAGATGTACTGGCCGTCGAGCTTGAGCATGGGCTGGTTCCAGGCGATGACGATCTCCGCTTTCGGGTGCTTGGCAGTGATGGCCTTGAAGATCGCCCGCACGGTCTTCTTTGTGATCTCGTCGAAGGGCGCGAGGTAGTCGTCGAAGGTGCCGACGCGGTGGGCGCTCTTCGAGCCGCGGCTGTACATGACCAGTGCGTTGGCGTGGGCTTGGCTGAAGCCGTGGTTCTCCTTCAGGAACGCGATCTGCTCGGCGTACTTGCGATCGGAGATCTGGTCCATCTGGTCGAACCAGTAGGACATCGGCTGGCCGTACTTCTTCTCGATGGCGGGGAAGTAGGACGCGCGATCGGGGTTGGTAGCCATTCGCGAATCTTAGGAGACGGTGCGCTGAGTGAGGCTCTGCGTTGAACGTCGACGGGAGCCATCTGCACTTCCCGCTTAGCCTGGAAGGACAATGGGATGCAGGAGGTGGCCTCGTGTTCATTCGTCTGCGGAACGGCCTTGGCGCTTCACAGCCGGCCATGGGTGCCGCGCTGGGCACGCTGGACCAGTTCTTCAACCCGGGCGCCGCTCGCGCTCGTGAACTGCTGGACGCTCAGCACGAGCGCGTGGTGCCCACGCCCAGCCCCGGCGACAAGCTGCTCGTGGAGGGGCGCATCGTCATCTGTGTGACGGCGACTTCAACTCCAGCGTGTGAGTAGCGGTGCCTGAGCCGGGCGCCGCAGCCACCATGTAGGCGGGCCGCCGGGTATGTCGACGGTGACGCTGTCGGTGAAGCCGCGGCTGGCATAGAAGGCCTTGTTGGCCTGGGTCGATGTCTCGAGCCAGCAGTCCCACCCCTCGGCGTCGGCTGCGTCCTGGCCCGGTCGCAGCACGGCGGTCGCCAGGCCGCGACCCTGGTGGTCCGGATGGGTGGCGAGCACCCCGAGGTACCAGTACGGCCGAGCCGGGGGGACGGCCTCCAGAGACGACTCGTACACCTGCAGTCGTTCCCAGATCAGCTCGCCGACTTCGGCGCGGAAGGGCGTCCACCATGCGCCGTCCTCGGGCGGGCCACCGATCGACTTGCGGTCCCACATCGCGACGGCCATGCAGTCGTCGGAGACCCACGCGGTTCCCTGATGGATACGGGGGAGGAGCAGAGCGCGCGCGAACGCCTGTCGCGCGGAGTGGTTGTCCGGTCCGACGATGAACGACCACGCCGGGTCGCCTGCGAACGCGGCCGCAACGGTCGTCGTCACGGCATCGACGTCGGCAAGCGTGGCGGCCCGCACACCGGTCCGGGCTCCATCCACGGAGGAACGCTATACCGAAGGGACAGTGAGATCGCGAGTGGAGTCTGCGATGACCGCTCTCGTCTCCGTCTACCTAAGTGCGGTGTTCGACACATCGACTCGGCGACCCTTGGCACCACCTGTTCCGTCTCTCCCGTCCCCGCGAGTGAACCTGAACATTCGGTCAACGACGGACCCTTGGTGACGTCGCGGGAGTATGTCTCCGGTTTCTGGCTCATCACCGCCCCGGACCTCGACGCTGCGCGCGTTCTGGCGGCGCAGGGCTCGAAGGCCTGCAATCGCAAGGTGGAACTGCGACCGTTGCTGGGCTAGGCCTGTCAGCTTGCTGGCGCGCCGGTGAGTTCGCGCACGAGCCGCACCGCATCGGGGGCATGTTGCCCGTAGCCGTCAGCGCCAATGGCGGTCGCCCACTCCTCGGTGGCCGCGGCTCCACCCACGAGCACAGCCACCTGGTCGCGCAGGCCGGCTCTGGTCAGCGCCTCGATCACCTTGCGCTGCTCGGGGAGTGTCGTGGTGAGCAGTGCGGACAGCCCGAGCACTGCTGGCGAGTCGCGCCGCACGGCCTCGACGATGTCGTCGGAGGAGACGTCGGTGCCCAGGTCGACGACGTCGAAGCCGGCCATCTTGAGCATGGCCACCACCATGTTCTTGCCGAGGTCGTGAAGGTCACCGTCGACCGTCGCGATCATCACCCGGACGCCGACGCGGTGGTTCGCATCGGCGAGGAGGGCCGGCTCGACGATCTCGGTGCACAGCGTGAACACCTCCGCCGCAGCCGCGACCTCGGGGAGGAAGACGTTGCCGAGCTTCCACTGCTCACCGAGGTCGAGCATGGCCTGGCTCAGCCCGGACTCGAGGATCACGCTGGGGGCGATCCCGTCCGCCAGGAGCTGGCTGGTCGCCGAGGTGGCGCCGTCCGCGTCGGCTGCGAGCACGGCGGCCTTCAGTTGATCGATCAGGTCCTCGCTCATGTCGCTTCTCCCTTGCCGGTGCGTCGTTCGACCACTTCCCGCAACGCCGTGTCGACATCGACGGGCAACGGCTCCGGAGTGTGGGCCTCGACCAGCTCGCGAGCCCGTTCCCCCGCGGACGTGCGCGGGTCAGGCCGTCCGGCACTCTCCCACTCCGCCCACGTCTCGGACCGGAAGAAGCGGGACCGCCAGTGCTCTCGCATGTGAGCGCGGGTGTGCTTGTGCGCGAGGAAGTGCTTGCCGGGCCCGACATCGTTGATCACCGAGACCGCGAGGTGCTCCTCGGTGAATGGCGTGCCCTCGAGCATCAGGGCCGCGATGTCCCACAGCTCGCAGTCGAGCATGACCTGCTCGTACGAGAACACTCGCGAGTTGTCGATGCCGCCGGTGCAGGAGATGAGGTCGATGTCCCCGCAGGCGAGCATCCCCATGAGCGACAGGGTGTGCTGAACACCGGCCTGCCAGTCCTGGGTCTTGGCCCCGGTTCCGTTGGTGCCGATGCACATCGGCAGGTCGTAGCGGCGACCCAGTTGGGCCATCGCCAGATTGAACAGCACCGGCTCCGGGCCCCAGGCGGCATCCATGTTGCCGGTGAGGAGGTCCATGTCGGCGCTGAACGGGCAGTAGTAGGTCGGGGATCCGGGGTAGAGGGTCTGCAGGATGGTGATGCCGGACAGCAGTTCGGCATTGGCGACGACCACCTGACCCGCGATCGTCGTCGGTGCGCCGGCCGTCGACACCGGCATGGACACGATGCCGCACGGCACGCCAGCGGCGGCGAACGCGAGCGCCGCCTCGAGCGGCTCCCCGTCCCAAGTGAGCGGGCTCAACGAGCAGGCGAAGCTGGAGAGCACGGGCCGCTGGCGAAGCGCGTCGCTGCTGCCGGCCACGATGGTGCCCATCTCGATGACCGTCCTGGCGTCACGCTCGTTGTACGTCGTCATCGCAACGACGTGCTTGCTCGAGTTGGCCAGCTGGATGTACGTCTGGTGGACGGCCTGGTCCTCCGGCGGAACGTCGGAGATCGCGACACACGGCCACAGGAACGAGATCTCGTCGAGGGAGTCGGCAAGTCGGGTGGCATCGACCATGTCCTGGTATAGCGGCCGACGCGGCTTGCCCGTGGCGGTGTCGACGATGTCCGACAGGCCACCCTCGATGCAGTAGTACCCCTTCGATCGGTCCAGCAGCATGTCGAACAACGGGTCGCGGGCTGCCAGCAGGTAGCTGCGCGGTGCCGTCGCGATGGCCTGCTCCACCATGGCGCGCGGGAACCTGACGATTCGCTTGTCCATGTCGACGATGGCATCTGTCGACTGCATCAGGGTCAGGATCCGCTCGGACCTGATGCCGATGCCGGTGGTCTCGAGTACGTCGAGGGTTGCCTCGTGGGTGCGATCGAGTTCCTCGGTGTCGAGCAGGTCGATGTGCGGCCGGTGGCCGAGCGTGCGCGGGCGGCGTCCGGAGACAGTCGCCGTCGCGTTCGCAGGGTTCACGAATTCGCCAGATGTCATGGCTTGCAGCCCCCGGTCCGGGTGTCGCCGGTCGCCATACCACCCGGATTGATGATGTCTTGCCGCGACTATGCGGGTCAGGGGCTTTGGTCCTGCGGGATCGACGCCGGGCGGAGCCGTAGAGTGGCGCGGTGGGCGATGTGCTGGACGAGGGTCCGTTCTTCCATGGCACGAAGGCCGACCTGCGCGTCGGCGATTTGCTGACTGCTGGCTTCCGGTCGAACTACCGGCCCGAGGTCGTCATGAACCACATCTACTTCTCGGCGCTGCCTGACGGAGCCGGTCTCGCGGCGGAACTCGCGGCCGGTGACGATGCACCGCGGGTCTACCTCGTCGAGCCGACGGGGGAGTTCGAGAACGATCCCAATGTGACCGACAAGAAGTTCCCCGGCAACCCGACTCGGTCCTACCGCAGCAGTGCACCGCTGCGAATCACGGGCGAGGTGCACGACTGGACGCGGCTGACCCCCGAAGCGTTGCAGGAATGGCGCGACAGACTCGCGGTACTCCTCGCCGACGAGCGTGGCGAGATCATCAACTGATCCGAGCTGCGCCCCGGGCTTCCCTTCTTCCCGGGGGTGCTACGGCAGCGGCGGCGGTGTCGAGTCCGGGACGCAGACCGTGCCGTCAGCGGGCAGCACGCCGTTGATGAGGTAGTTGGCCGCTGGATTGTTGACGCAGGGGATGCCGCGGTTGCTGGCGACGTGCCCGTACCCGGTCCACGTCAGCAGTCGGCCGGCAGCCCACATCGGCGCGGTCTTCTTGGCCATCTCGTACGGGGTGTTCGGGTCGTGGGTTCCGCCGATGAGCAGGACCGGCGCCTTGGTCAGCGGGGTCGCATTGAGGTGCGGCTGGCCCTGGCGTACCGGCCACGTGAAGCACGGCTGCGCTCCCCAGCCGATCAGCGGCCCGAAGACCGGCGAGAACGTCGCCCACGACTTCGACCAACCGACCGACTTGGCGGCCGTTCCGGCGACCGGGCGGTCGTAGCACTGGACGGCGACGTTGGCCGACGCCTCGTTCGGTGAGGGCACGACCGCATCCCGAATCGGGGCAATGAGGTCGGCCTTGCCGTTCTGCATGCCGTAGACGATGGCGTCGAGCACCTCCCATCCCTGCGCCGACTCACCGAGCGTCAGGCTGTACTGGATCATGCTGATGAATCCGGCCTGAGTGATGGGCTGGCCGCCGGTGACGGGGGCCGGGGTCGTGGCCAGTTGCTGCGAGAGGCTCTCCACGAGGGTGATCAGCTCCGGAACGGTTCCGTTCTTGGTCAGCACCGGGCAGATCTGGCGGGCCGCGCAGTTGGCCGCCCAATCCTTCAGTGCGTCCTCGAAGCCGAGGACCTGTGATTTCATCAGCCCCGCGAATCCGCCGGTGGGAGCCTCGACGCCGTCGAGAACCATGCGGCCGACCCGCGTCGGGAAGAGGTGGGCGTACTCCGAGCCCAGGTAGGTGCCGTAGGACATGCCCAGGTAGGTGAGCTTCGGCTCGCCGAGTGCGGCCCGGATGATGTCGAGGTCTCGGGCGACCATCTCGGTGCCGATGTTCGAGATCAGGCCCTTGCCCACGCGCAGGCAGTCAGCACTGAACTGCTTCGACTCCTGCGCGGCCGCGGCGATCTGCTTCTTCGTCACCGGAACGGACTGCGTCCCGGTGCCGGTGACGTCGGGCGGCATGCACACCAGCGGGAGGCTTGCGCCGACGCCGCGTGGATCGAAGCCGACGACGTTGAACGTCCCCTGCACCGACGGTGTCGATGGCATGAGGAGGGTGGCGCCGGCCTGCGCCACGAGGTCAACACCGGACCCGCCCGGCCCGCCCGGGTTGATCACCAGCGACGGGGCCGTGAGCCCTGCGGTGACAAGGCGATTGACCGCCAGGTTGATGGTCATGCCCTTGGGCTTGCTGTAGTCGAGGGGGACGGTCACGGTGCCGCACTGCAGGTTCGTGCCGCAGTCGGTCCACGCGATGCGCTGGTTGTAGAACGACGCCAGCGGTCCCGCCACCGTCGCGCTCGGCGCGCGGCTTGGTGCGGGTGCTGCGGCAGCGGTGCCCAGGGCTCCCGCCGCGAAGGTGGCCACGGCCACGGTGGTGAAGACGACATTGCGAATAGGCATGGCCATGATGACCCCCATACAGGAATTTGGGTATCGAAAATCTAACGCGCCCAGCCCCGCGATGACGTTTCGAACGACCCCTGGCTGGGAAACCCGAATGTCTCGCTCACGCCGGAGCGGAGATGTTCACCAGCCAGCCGATGCCGAACGGGTCGGTGAGCATGCCGAACTCGTCTCCCCAGCCCTGCTTCTCCAGCGGGGTCTCGACGTTGCCGCCGTCCGCCAGTTTCGCGAAGTAGTCGCGTAGTTGGTCGCCGTCGTCGCCGCTGAGGCTGACGCGGATGCTCGCGCCCGGGGCGAACTCCATGAACGGGGGGACGTCGGACGCCATCAGCGTGAAGCCCAGCGGCGTCTCGAGCTGGGCGTGCATGACGGAGTCCGGTTCGATCCCCTCGGGGGCTTGTCCGTACTGACCCAAGGTGGTGATGGCGAGCTCGCCGCCGAAGACCTTGCCAGAACTTAGGGCAAATGCCGCATTCCCTCGATGGCTCTAGCGCACGACGGCAAGGCGATCCCCTAGGTGGATGTTCTTCGCTGTCAGGCCAGGCTTCTGGCCGTGCAGGTCGAACGTGAGGTTCACTCCCGGGCCGAGCACCAGCAGGTGAGTCGAACCGCCGTAGTGGAACATGCCGATCTGGTCGCCCTTCGCCACGTGCTGGCCCGGTGTGACGGTGACCTCGTTCGAGGAGACTTCGGCCATTCCGACGGGCACGAGGGCCATCTGGCCGATCTTCGGGTTGTCCGCCTCGATGACGATGACCGCTCGCGCAGCCGTCTCGGTGATGAATCCCTGCGACTCGTTCGGACTGAGCGGGTCGAAGCCAACAGCCGGCGACTGCGCGTAGTAACTGCCATCGATGTAGCGCACGGACACGATGCGCCCACCCACCGGCGAATGCCAGCGGTGGTAACTCTCGGCGCTGAGGTATGCCTGGTAGATCGTTCCTCCCACGAAACTCTCGTTGACGGGGTCGTCGTCGAAGATGTGGCGGAGGGAGTACGGCTGTCCTTTCAGCCAGAAGGTGTCGACTCGCTTGACGTTGTGCTGGATCATGTAGGGCGCTGACTCGCAGGCGGACACGATCACGCTGTCGTCGTCGGGAGCGGAGACCGGACGAAGACCCGGTCGGAACTCACGGTCGAAGAACGCATCCCAGGATGCGAAGCCGTAGAAGGGCGCGGTCGGGTCGCAGACGAAGGTGTCGGCGAAGTCGGGCGTGTGCTGGAGAGCGTCTCGTCCGAACCAGCCGTGCTTGGGGTCGGTCGATAGCACGTAACGGGACACCGGGGACTTCAGGAACACGCCCCACTCGTTGAGGATCTTCTTGAACTGCGCGTTGACCCGTTCGTCGAGGAAGGCCGCGATTCCCGCGGGTGTGCCCATCGACCAGTCGAGGATCGTGTTGATGGGGAAGCCGACGAAGCCGCTCCGGTTGAAGTCCGGTGCGGTGCCGAGGATGCGGTTGATGAGTTGAATCATGTGCCGGTAGTTGCGCACCTGTGGGCTGCCCGTGGGGGTGCGGTTGTAGGGCGGGTGATCCGGAACCTGCTCGAACATCATGTGGAAGTACATGTACAGCGTGGGATCGGACTCGATCAGGTCCTGCAGTTCCTGCATCACCGGGCGCAGCGGCTCGGTCGTTTGATCGACCTTCTCGACGAGCTCGGCCAGCCACTGATCCAGCACGCGTTGGTCCTGCGGCAGCCAACGACCCACGCGGTACGGGTGCCGTACCGGCGCCGTCGTGCCCTCGGCGTACGCCGTTGGTGCTCCGGCGGCGAGTGCAGCGGCGCCTGCCGTGACCGTCGCAGCCTTCAGTAGGTCCCGTCGCGAGATCGCCATGTCACTCCCTTATGCGGCTCGTGCTGAGCCCGGGATGATTCTCTTCCCCGAGGGCGCCGGAAGACGGATCGACGAGTGGTGCCCGCGGATCAGCGCCAGGTCGGTGCGAAGGCAGGCTCGGGTGCGCCTTAGGCGCTCATGGCCGGATCACTCGGCAGCGGTCGTGACCCTGAGGGATTGCCGTAGCTGCGTCGACGAACTCGTAGCCGGGGCAGTTCCAGATGCTGCCGGCGAGTCCGAGGTAGATCTGCTCACCGACGTTGTCGTCCATCTGCATCGAGCAGCTGAGACCGAGGTTGGGATCCGCGATGCACACCGGGTAGGGAGGGGTCCGCCGGCCGAGTTCGATGAGCCGCTCGAGCGGGACCCGTCGTGCACCGTCGAACCGAGCCGCCGCCGCCTTCGACGCTGGGTGGATGCCGATCCAGCCGAATCCCAGCCGGCATGTCTCGGACTGTCGAGGAGCGATGCAGGCAGCGTCGGTCCAGAACTCGTCCGGCCCGAAGCGCACCACCTCGTTGGTGTCTCGAAGCAGGCACTCGAGCCAGATCATCTCGGTGTAGACGCGACGGCAGGAGGCCGAACCGTCCGGAGAGGTGAACACCGTGCGAGTGATCGGGTCACCCTCACCGGTGTCGAAGGGTGGCCGCGGGACGGTGACGGCTGCGACATCGCCGGCAGGCGCCGCGACTGCACCGATCGTCGAGGGAACTGCCAACCCGATGCTGACCATGGCCGTTGCGATCAGGAAGGACACGCGACGCAACCACGTCATATCGACCCCTATCGGTGGACCTCGACTCGAACGCTACGCGAGTCGGTGGGGACCTTGCTCGCCGACAAGCGGGCACGGAGCTCGGGGATAGCACGGACTACTAGGCGTCGATGGATATCGCGATCTTCCCGGTGTGCTCCTGGGCCGCGAACCGACCGAACGCGTCGGGAATCCCGTCGAACGGGACCACGCTGTCGATCACGGGAGTGACAGTGCCGTTCTCGAGCATCGTCGTCAGCGCGGCTGTCTCCGCAGGGTCGTTCGGCTTCCACTTGGGAACGCTGATGTGGGAATCGTGGCCGGCCGACAGGACGGTGCTGAGGGCCATCAACATCGCGATGCGCGGGATGGAGCCGCCGATGATCGAGCACACGCCACCGGGCTTCAGGCAGCGACGGTACGCAGCCAACGAACGGCGCGAGGCGACGTCGACGATGAGGTCGTACTGCTTTCCGGCGATCGCGAAGTCCTGCTCGCGGTAGTCGATCACGTGGTCGGCCCCCGCGGCGCTGACGGTCGCGAGCTTTCGGGCGGCGTCGACTCCGGTGACCGTCGCACCGAAGTGCTTGGCCATCTGCACGGCGAAGGTTCCTACGCCGCCGCCGGCGCCGTTGATGAGGATGTCGTGCTCGGGAGTGATGGGCACCCGCTGACGCAGTCCCGCCAGCGCGAGGCTGCCGGCCTGGGGGACGGCGGCGGCCTGCACGAAGGTGAGGTTGGTGGGCATGGGCGCGAACGCGGCCTGTGGCGCGCACACGAATTCGGCGAACGCACCGAACCCGAACGGCGACATGTCTCCGAAGACCCGATCACCGGCTCGGAACCGCGTCACGCCGGAGCCGACCGCCTCGACAACTCCTGCGACGTCGGAGCCGAGAACAAGGTACTTCGGATGGCGCAGCCCGCCGATGCGGTTGATCGCGGGATGACCGGTGAGCAGGTGGAAGTCGAAGTCGTTGACGGATGAGGCGTGCACCCTGACGAGCACCTCGCCGCCGCCCGGGGCGGGTGTGGGGATCTCCTCGATGTGGAGGACGTCCGGTGTTCCGTAGGCCCGGTATACCAGCGCCTTCATCTGCGCATCGTACGGCGGTAGGAAGGCCTGATCAGAGGAACGTGAGGGCACGGTCTGGCGCTTGCGACGGAACGGGCGGTGTGTGGCCCGCACCTCCGCATCCATGGGGCCACGGTCTTTCCGGTCGCATCGGGGGGATAGGCAGTGGCAAGTTCGGTGACAACGTGGTGTGGGTCGCGAATCCGCAAGAGCCCTGCACGATTCCCACACGCATGTGGGACGCGCCACCGTCCTTCAACAGCGCCTTCGACGCCGATCGTGAACGACAAATGCCTGCTGCGGACCCGAACAACCAGACCTTCAGCGTTCGTCCGATGAGCATCGAGAAGTGGGGCAAGGAGCTGCCGGTGCAGCAGCCGGCGCGAGCCAACTTCGATGCCGTGTCGAAGACAGGCGCCGTTCCGGTGTTCGACTTGACGCAGTCGACGAACGGCAAGACGCTTGCCGGCACGGGTACCCTCTACCGCTGCAGTGGCCGCTACGCCGAGGGTATTGCTGCGCCGGCGCCGGCCGCGTGGGTGTCGGTCACAACCCGACACCCGACCGGCTTGCTCCTTGCGTTGACGCGGGGATCAGCATCAGCCGACTAGCGCTCGTGCTGCGGTGACGCCACCAGGACGGGAATAAGGCGGCCCGCCTTCTCGGCGTACTCCACATATGGCGGATACACCTCGGCTGCGCGTTGCCACCAGGTCTCGCGTTCGTCGCCGTCGACTTCGCGGACGACGAATGGCTGCGGCTGCGGGCCGTCCTGGATCATGATGCCGGGGTCGGCCGTCATGTTGTGGTACCACGCAGGATGCGCTGGGTCACCTCCCCTGCTGGCCACCAGCGCGTACTCGCCGTCGTGCTCGACCCGCATGAGCCCGATCTTGCGAACCTTGCCGCTCTTCGCGCCGCGCATGGTGACGACGATGATGGGGATGCCGCTGTCGCGCAGTGTGTTCGCCCGGGTGCCGCCGGAGGCCTCGTACTCCTCCACCTGCTGGGCGACCCAATCCCAAGCACCCGGTTCATAATCTCCGGTGATCGTCATGCGTCTCCCTCGTCGACGTCGTTTGCTGTGAGGCTAGCGTCGGAGGCCTACGGGCGTGCGACCGTCCGCCACGCAGCGCACACCTCACAGAGCCTTCGTGCTCGTCACACTGTCGGCATCAGTGAGGCATGGGAGGCGGCTTGGTCCGCGGCGACGGCCCAGCAGGCCGTGGCCTTGCCGTCGCGGACGTGCCAGACGAAGACGTCGTGGCTGCGGAACTCGCGGGGTTCGTCCCACGCCACATCCGTCAGGACGACGACGTGGTCGTCGTCGGCGAGAATCGCGTGGACGGTCTGGCGAAAAGTGCCATTGGTCAAACCGAGCAACTTGCCGAAGTACTCGAACACCTCTTGTTTGCCGTGGTACTCCCCGGCGAGGACGTGATCGCCGGTGTGTGTCCAGGTGATGTCGTCCGCGAACAGGGCGGCAACCGCATCGAGATCACCGACCGCGAAAGCGTCGTAGCCACTGCGAATGAGCTCTGCGTTGGGGTGCATGGAAATCTCCCTACTTGTCGGCGGTTTGGAGGGTGACAAGGTCCTTTCCACGACGTCAACCACGACCGGCGTTGTCAGTGCCCGCGGGCGATGAAGCGGCTGGTGACCGTTTGCGCACGCGTCCCGGGTGCACGCGTCGCGACGGTCATCACCATCGGCAACGACCCCTTCGACTTGAGCAGCCGCAGGCCGGCGGCGGACCACTTCAGCTTCACCTTGGCGCGGGATCCGGATGTGAGCTTCGCGTTGGTCTTGGCCACGGGATGGCCCTTCGCGCGCACCTTCGAGTCCACGGCGAGAGTGACCCGTACCGTGCACGCTGGCTTCACCTGCTTGGGACAGGAGAGGACGCCTGTCGACGTTCCCTTCACGACGGTGCTTGAGATGTTCAGCGACGCGGCGTTGATGATCGTGGCGCTGACATAGACCGGGTAGCTCTGCATAATGCCGTCGTTCACTTCGAGCGCGAAGACGTACGTCCCGGTGCTGCCCGTCGTGAAGTGCGGGTTCACCACGGTCGTGGTGATGAGCTTGGGGGTACCAGGCCCGCTTATCTGCCACCACACGTAGGTGAGCGGTCGGCCCGTTGGGGAGGCGCTACGGCTGCCGTCGAGTGTCACGACAGAGTTCACGCCGGCAGTGGTGTTGTCTCCCGCGTTAGGAACGGGACTCGGGTAGTTGGCATCCAGGTACGTGACGGTGACGGTATCGGGCGCGCTGTTCTGCACACCGTCATTGACTACCAGCTGGAATTGATAGGGGCCAGATACGTGGGCAACGAACCACGGACTCGACGAGGAGGGGTCGTCGAGGGCCACGGCCGGTCCACTGATCTGAGTCCACTTGTACGTGAGGGTTCGGTTCTCTGCGTCGGTGCTGCCGCTCCCCTGGATCTGCACGTACTGATTGAGCGGGACATTGGGCACATCGGGGCCGGCGTTCGCGACGGGAGGGGTGTTGATCGCACGTTTGACGATGAACATTCCCGTGCTGGCGACGGCGGGATCGAGCTTTCCGTTCCAGTAGGAGGTGACGTAGGCGCCGCCCGCGTCATTCGACATTCCTGGTACGTCGCCGGCGCTCGAGGCCGCGGTCAGTCCTGTGGTCTGGCCCGATGCCCAGTCGCGGACCACGATGTGCGGGCCCCCGGAAGCGTTCTCCGGAGCGAGGTTGGCCGCGTCGGTGGAGAACGCCACGCTGCTGCCGGTCGCCGATATCGCTGGTCGCCCGGTCGACGGCCCATTCGCCTCCGCGCCCGACCCAGCGACGCTCAGGCGTCGAACCTCGCCGGTCGAGAGGTCCTTCAGGAACATGTCCGAGATCCCATTGCGGTCGTCAGCGACGAGGTTGCCAGAGCCGCTCGCGAACGCGACGAAGCGCCCGTCGCCCGAGATCGCCGGGCAGGTGATCGCGCTTGTTCCGTTGCTGCCGAGGTCTTGCGCGCCTCCGCCGGCATTCGACGACGCCCGCTGCGTGTGCGGCGAGGTGGTCGCGTCGTACACGTAGATATTCCAGACGCCCGACGGGTCCACTCCTCCGACGAAGTCGCTCGCGTATGACCAGAAGGCGACGCGGTTGCCGTCAGTCGAGACGGAGGGGCAGTCACTGGAGTGGTTGCCGCCCTTGCCCGTCTGTCCGCCGTTGTCCGAGACAAGGGTCGTGGCCCCGGTGTTGAAGTCGTGGCGGTACACCTGGCCTCGGTTCGAGACGCCTTGGACCAGGTCGATCGCGTATGACCAGAAGACCACCACATGGCCGTCACCGGAGATGTCACCGTTCTTGCTCTGGCCACCGCCCTGCGTGCCCTGCGAGGAGACGCTCGCGAACGATGTCGTCGGAGGGTTGGCGCATCGGTCGCGCAGGAAGACGTCAGTGGAGTGGTTGCCATCCCCGTTGACGAGATTGGTCGCGTCGGACTCGAACACGATCCGGCAGCCATCGTTGGATATCGAGGGCCAATCGCTGGAGGAGCCTCCGCCAGTGTTGCTAGTGCCCGAAGGCTGGCTCACCAGTTCGGTCTTGCGCGTCGTGCGATCGCGAAGGTAGATCTGGTTACCGCTCACCCCAGGAACGAGATTCGACGCTGCCGAGCGGAAGACCACGAACCGACCATCTGCCGACACGGCCGAGTGGTCACCGCTTTTCGCGCCGTTCGCGGCAGAACCCGAACTCGAGACGGACGCGAGGTCGAATGGCGACATTGCAGTCGCCGCTTGGGCAGTTGTCGGAGGAAGCGCCGTCAACACGACCGCTGCGGCCACCATGCCAATTGATATGCGAATGGTCACGTCGACCCCCGAACTCGTCGCCCCGCCCCAGGACGATGGATCGAATGTAGACCTCAAGAACGCGCGCGGGAAGAGTCCAGATACGCGTTTCGGTCATACGGGATCCTCGCCCAGTGGGTAGGCCTGAGCGGGCTACCTGTCAGGTGGGGGTCGGTGGCAACACGGACGTCGTGTCTAGAGCGTGCGATTCAAGAAGTCGAGAATCTGCCGAAGCTCGTGTGCCCTGGTGTCGAGATCGGCAACAGCGTGCCCGGCGTTCAGGCGTTCGTACTCGACGTCGTGGCCGCGAGGTTTCGCTCCCTGTCGGGTGACGCAGGCCCTGGTGATCCAGCAGGGGAGGCTCGTCAGTGATTAGGGTCAGTTCGCCCCGACGGGACCTACCGCGATGGTCTGCAGTTCATGAGCTCGGAACACCCGGCCGCTGAAGGTGCTCATCGCGTCGCTCACCCACTTGGAGTCCGGGACGAGTCCCGATGATCCGGGGGCGAGGTGACTGAGCATCAGCGTCTTCACCCCTGCTCTCTCGGCCACCTCGCCCACCTGTGCGGTGGGCGTGTGCGAGGTCTCCAGGTGGCTGATCTGCGCGTCTGTCGCGCCGGTGCTGTGGTAGTAATCCAGATCGAGCGCCTCGTGGACCAAGATGTCCGCACCCTGGGCGAGCCGTACAACGTTGTCGGTCCGTCGTGTGTCACCGGAGAAGACGATTGACCCGGCTTCGGTGTCGAACCGGAACGCGAAGGACGGATACACGGGACCATGCGGAACAAGGACTGCCGTGACGCGCACCCGGTCGTCCTCCATAACCGGGAAGGGCTGCATCGAAGGAGCCGTGTCGCCGAGCGCGTCAGAACCGACGTCCGGCAGGACGATGTCGTGCGCCGAGACCAGCGTCCGGACATCCGGGCTACCCGAGTCGCGGATGAAGATGTTGCTGGAGTAGGCGTATGCCTCGTGGCATCGCTCGGTGAGGGCGTGCAGACCGGGGGTCGGATCCTGCGGTGCCACGACCGGCACGCTGGTTCCGCCGTAGGCAGGTGGCAGCGCTCCCGCCGAACCTGGTCCGTAGGCTTGGATCTGCTGGCGGATCCCCACGTCGTCGCCGCCATCGCCGGACGGTCCCCAGCCTTCGAGAATGAAGAAGTTGTAGTAGTCGGCGAGGTGGTCGGCGTGAAGGTGTGTGATGAACATCGACGACAGGGTGTCGAATTGAAGGCCCGCTCGGTAGTACTGGGTAACGGCGCCGCGACCGCAGTCGATGACGTAGTTGTGACCCTCGACGCTTAACGCCGAGGCGATGCCCATGTGCCCGCGTTGGGCAGGTGGACCTGCCGCCGTGCCGAGGATGATGAGATGAACGCCGCGCCGCGGCGCAGGGATGTCGCCGGCCATCGCCGGGCGCGCTGGGAGTGCCCCCGAGGCAGCCAGGGCCGCGCCTCCGGCAGCCGCGGCGACCAGGAGTTGCCTGCGCGAAATGGGAAGGGACGAGTCGTGATTCACGAGATCACCTCGAGTCACCGGTCATGGGCGCGCATGTGCGTCCTTTGCTCATCGGACCACCAGGACAACCGGGAGTCAACGCGAGCGACCGGCAGAGCCCTGCCCGGGCGCGACCATGCTGGTAGTAGACGACTTATGCGCCATCGGCGACTCGCGAGAGCCAGGTGAAACCGGCAAGTAAGGGCCGAGTTCGGGGCGCGGGCAGTCTTCGTGAGTCTCGCTAGGGGCTTGTGTGAGACCCCGCCAAGCAGGAAACACTTTCAAGTGCGGGCCTGCGGTCGTCGCAGCACCGCGCCCCTGAGATGGCCCAACGGGGCCAAGAAGGCATTGGAGGCTATATGGGGATCAAGGACGGCGCGAGCGGTCGCTCCGACGGGTTTACGGTCGGTGACATCGACTCGAATGCCACTGATGATGCGATCAAGAAGACCCCCGGCCAGGTCGACGTTCCAGTGGACCAGGGCGCCGACGTCGCGAAGGACGCCATCAAGGATCAGCTCGCCTAGGCATCGAGGTAGCCCGATGGCCCGATCCTTCAAGGATCGGGCCATCGCATGTCCGGCGGGCGGACTAGCCGGCCGCGCTCGAACTACCACCAGGCCGACCACGGGACCCGTTGCGGACCGTCGCGAGCCGCCGAGCCGCGCCGACCGAGGGTCTTGCGAGCAGGAGTAAGGAACCGGTTTGTGGCACGCCCTGACGTCGTCGCCCATATCGTCGGGTCATGGATCCGGTCGAGGCCCTTCGCCGGGTGGCGTTCCTGCTGGAGCGTGAGAACGCCGACACCTACCGGGTCAAGGCCTTCCGCGGTGCGGCCGCCGCCCTGGTGACGGCCGGCGACGAGGAGGTCCGCCGGCGTATCGATGCAGGGACCCTCGCCGAGCTCCCCGGGGTGGGGCCGAAGACAGCCGCCGTTGCGACGCAGGCAACGACGGGCGAGTCGAAGTACCTTGCGGAACTGGAGGCGCTGCCCCGCCCGGCCGATCGGCTCAGCGCCGATGCGCGTGCGCTGCTCGACGCCCAGCGCGGCGACTGCCATACCCACAGCGACTGGAGCGATGGCGGCAGCCCACCCCTGGAGATGGCGCTGGCCTGCGTCGCACTGGGCCATGAGTGGACGGTCCTGACGGACCACAGCCCGAGGCTGACGGTGGCGCGGGGGCTCACGCGGGAGCGACTGGAGCGCCAGCTCGATCTTGTGGCGCAGATCAATAGCGAGCTGGCGCCGTTCCGCTATCTGACCGGCATCGAGGTGGACATCAACGAGGACGGCAGCCTCGACCAGGACGACGACCTGCTCGCTCGGCTGGACCTCGTCGTTGCCAGCGTCCACTCCAAGCTGCGATCCTCCAGCGAGGCAATGACCCCGCGCATGGTCCGGGCGATCGCCAATCCGCACGTCGACGTCCTAGGTCATTGCACCGGGCGGATGGTCGCCGGTGGCAAGGTGCGTCCCGAGTCGGACTTCGAGGTCGAGATCGTCATCGAGGCCTGCCGGCAGTTCGGCGTGGCCTTGGAGATCAACAGTCGCCCGGAGCGGCTCGATCCTCCGCGGCGGATCCTTCGCCAGGCGGTGGAGGCGGATCTGCTGCTGGCGATCGACACCGACGCGCATGCTCCGGGGCAGCTCGACTGGCAGGCGAACGGCGTCGAGCGTGCGATCGAGTGCGACGTCGATCCCAACCGAGTGATCACGACCTGGTCGGCCGACGAGCTGCTCGCGTGGACGGCCCAGCGGGGGCCGTAGCTGCGGAGCCGCTCGTTGGCCGCGACCCGGCGGAACAATCCGCTGGGCCGTCCACATGTCCCCCTCAAGTCGGACATGTATGGGTCTATCGAGATTCGGGCGATTTGACTACCTTCCTCATTAAGCGTGAGCATCACGCAGCAGTGCGGAGTGGCGTCGAAGCGATCGCACCCGTCATGCGGTGCACCCGTCCGAAGGGAGTGGGCCATGGCAGATCAAGCACTGTGGAACCCAGGAGATCGGCCGCGCATCTGGATCAACTGGGACACGTTCACTGCGCAGGGGATCCCCGCGTCCTGGCAGCAGCCCATCCAGGATGCGGTGATCAATGCCTACACCCGCTGGATGGCGGCCGGCGTGGACTGCCGATTCCAGTTCTTCGGTTACACCACCCGCACCGAACCCGGTGACGGCGAGATCCTCGTCACGATGAACGAACGGCACTTCGACAGCACCCGGATCGCGTCCACCTTCGGTGGTTGGCGGAAGGCCAGCCTGGTCATCCACCGCAAGAACGGTTCCAACCTGACCAACTGGAACCTCGTCCCCTGGAACGCGCAGCCCGGCGAGATAGAGCTGCAAGGAATCTTCCTTCATGAACTTGGACACTGCTACTGGCTCGACCATTCCGCCTCGGGCAACGAGGCCATGAACGGCGGCTACAACTACCACTCCGCCCGATTCGGGCCGTGGGACGGCGATGTCCAGCGCGCAAAGGGGATCTTCCGCGACTTCGAGGGCAACCGGCTTCGCGAACTCGCTTCGTTCGACAGCGGCGGATCGTGGTCATCGGTGAGCACCCAGATCACGACGTACAACAACTACCAAGCCCGCACATGCCTGGCTCCGGGGGCGGCAGCTATCGGATCCACCGGTCTCTTCGATCTGGCGTGGTCGCATCCCAACCGGATCCCGACGTGGCTGCGCAACGATGGCACCAACTTCCTGTTCAACAACTGGCTCTACTACGGCGGCGAGCGTGCCGTGCATGGTCACACCGTGGCATCCGCCCCGGACGGAACGATGCTCTGGGCCTGGGTGGACCGCGATGACCAAGGCACGATCAAGACGGTCCGATCCACCAACGTTGGTGGTTCATGGGCCTGGGCGGCAACGCCGCCTGGAGCGAGAAC
>Ga0194043_1000363_pt1 | contig 24839 bp, 18 predicted proteins | sample JunL4415m_MetaG_FD_161274 | JGI IMG/M metagenome (GOLD analysis project Ga0194043, IMG submission 161274) | Anoxic zone freshwater microbial communities from boreal shield lake in IISD Experimental Lakes Area, Ontario, Canada - Jun2016-L442-15m | ecosystem: Environmental > Aquatic > Freshwater >...
GTGTCGCACCCTCGCTCGAAGCACTGCCAGAGATACCGTTGCCGGCGGTGATGCTCGCGACATAGTTGCCGGTAGTGTGCGTACCGAGGGTGATGAGGTCATTGAGGCTAGAGGCTCCGGTACCGCCATTGGCGATCGGCAAGATGCCCGTGACGTGTGTAGTCAGGCCAACCTTATCCCAGCTGGGGGCGATACCAACTCCACCGGAGATGAGGACATTGCCAGCGGCGACATCGGCGAGCTTGGCAAGTGTCGTAGCACCTGAAGCGTAGAGGAGATCACCGATGGTGTATGAACCGAGACCGGTACCGCCACGAGAGACCGCAGTGTATTGTTCACTGCCGAGCGTATTAGCTCCAGTCCAGTACGCATTGTAACCATTGGTACCAGTACCAGTGAGACCTCCCACCCCGGAGATAGACGCACACTGCCACACACTCGTGCCACTGTTCCACGAGAGAACTTCGTTGTTGGAGCAACCTTGGAGCAGAGTGAGTTGATTATTGCTCGCTCCTTGGAATTCAAGGCCAGAGTTACTCGCTGTGACACCAACGCCATCGGCAGAAGTGAGGAGATTGAGGGAGAGAGTTGGTGTCGCACCCTCGCTCGAAGCACTGCCAGAGATACCGTTGCCGGCGGTGATGCTCGCGACATAGTTGCCGGTAGTGTGCGTACCGAGGGTGATGAGGTCATTGAGGCTAGAGGCTCCGGTACCGCCGTGAGCCACAGACAATGTCGTCGCATCTACCGACCATGTCCCGCCAGTGATGTAGGGCACGCCGGTTGCAGCAGAGGTATTGAGACCGGTGCCACCGTATTGATTGCCAACGGCTGATCCATTCCAAACGCCAGTTGCAATCGTCCCAAAATTCGCTATGCCATTGAATGTCCAAGCGCCACTGATCGTCTCATTTTGCCCCGATCGAGTCACACCGGAATTCGCATAATCCAAACCAATGAGCGCCTCTGATCCGACTTGTGAAATACTGTAATCCGTTGCATTAAATGTCAGTGTATCAACGCCGCTATACATCGTCACTCCCTCTTTGACATTGATAATAGCCGACACCGCGCCAAGATCATTCGAACAAAACCATTGGGAAACTCCACCATCCCACTTAAGCATCTGCCCATTGGCACATCCTCCAAGGAGTTTCAAACCTGTTGCTGTCGTCTCGAGACCGGAGTTGGATTGTGTCGTCGATGTGATGCCATTGGTATTTACATCGAGTCCGATCGTGACAGAACCCACACTTGGTGTAACTGTCACACCATCACCCGCGGTCAAACCAGCCAAAGTGTAGCCACTGCCATTGCCAATGAGCAATTGCCCATTGGTCGGAATGGCAGTAAGACCTGTACCACCATACTGAACACCTATCGCCGTACCATGCCAAACGCCAGCAGTGAGTGTACCCACCTGTGTGATATTCGTCGTCGGACCCCACACAATATCCGTGCCATTCGACTGGAGGATATAGCCGGCAGTTCCCAACCCCAGACGTGTCCAGGCGGTCGTTGCTCCCTGCCCAGTGATGAGATCTCCGCGCACCACAGATCCCGGAGTCGTATCGGTATGCTGTGTTGACAACAAATCGTGAGGTGCCGCCGGTCCGGTCGATGTCCACGAGAGCGTACCACCATTCACCGAGAGCACCTGCCCATTCAAGCCCAAAGATAATTTCGAAAGGCTCGTCCCACTCGAGTAATACAAGAGATCGCCCGCCGTGTAACTCGCCAAACCCGTACCGCCCTCCGTGGTCGCAAGTGTCCCGGTAATTTTCGAAGCATCGAAAGTCTGGCTCGCCGAAAACACGATATTCCCACTCATTGTTCCACCCGTCAATGGGAGATAGGTCGTCAAACCACCACTCGTCGAGATCACATCGAAGGACGAACCATTATTCGAAATCTCCCACTGCCCACTGACTCCATTGTAACGAATCGTCGGTTTGCTACCTGCATTTGAAACCGTAAAGTCAAAATTCGTCGCCAGTCCCGTCTTCATCCCCAAGTTAAATGCTGTGGAATTCGTACCCTTCGCCGTATTGACATCAACCGTTGGGATCGTCTGCGGCTTCAGTCGTGAATCCGAACCGAGCACTAACTGCGAAGAACTCGTCCCCTTGCCCGTCGGCAATTGACTGATGTTGAATTTGCCATTCACACCCAACACTGGGATATCGCCCGCTGCCACTCCCGGCACCAGACCGCGCAAAAATTGACTATTCACCGCCGAAGGAACAGCATTCAATCGTTTGCGCGGGATCATTTCGACATCCTCACCCACTTTGATCCCCAAATAATACTCGCCCTGATTGAAAGTCAGTGCAGCTGGCAAGGGTGTCGTGACGCCCAAACGAGCCATCAACAGACCACCCTTCACGGAAATGGTCTGTGTCTCCTGCCACAAGGGCGTCCCCTCCACGACCGACGCATCCGTACGATCGACCGAATACACAGCAAAACGAACCGCATAATCGCCATCACTCACAGGCGTCGCATCACTCTTCAACAAGGATGCTGTCAAGCCAAAACTCTGCGGAGAAAAAGCGGGAACCGTCTGCGAAAAAGCTGTTTTTGGTGCAGCAAAGCCCCCTCCCCAGAGCCCGAGAGCAAAGAGAAGGCTGAAAAATAATATATACTTTCTGAAATTTTTGTTTTTTCGACAATTCATCCTTTTGGCAATACTTCGGAAGAAATCCCTCAGGGAAAGCTTTTTTGTTTCTCAAAATACTTCCCAAATCATTTCGCTTCCATAGTTTCATAATACCATAAACAAAGGAAAAGCTCGACTCCTTGTTAAGTCTTTTTTCCCTTTTTGCAAGAATGTTTTCAAACATTCTTCATCTGGTCTTTATGATTACATTTTTGGCTCAATAAAAACAAAAAATCCCCATCAGGGGACTTCTCGTTTTTTCACGCTCTTCTTTTTCACTTAGACATTTTTTTCCTCTCGAAATACACTCGTGTTAATTTTTAATTAATACACAACTCTCAAAAACGCGCAAGAGGTATTTTTTTTGTCAAGTGTTTTTTATATGCGGAAGAGGAGGGATTCGAACCCTCGGTACGGTTGCCCGCACGCTTGCTTTCCAAGCAAGTACCTTAAACCGCTCGGCCACCCTTCCGTTTCTGTCAATATACTTTGACAAAATAAAAATATTCTCACTCAAACTACTCCCATTTCAGACAAATAAATCCCAAGGATTCACCTATACGAAATCCTCCTAAGAAAAAATCTCTCGCGATTTCATCACACGACCTCGCGCACTCCGACCAACTGGAGTGTATCACTTGCGACCTCGCGACCGAGGCATGCGACGATCCGATCACCCTTATGCAAGAGCGATCGTTGCCGAGCAAAACGGATCACAGCTTCCACTGCTCCGTCCGCCTCAGTATGCCCGTCAAAAAGAAAGGCGTCAACCCCCCACACCAACGCGAGTCGCTGCCACACCGACCGTTCCCAGGTGCCCACGAGAAGCCGCCCCTCAGGACGAAAATGCGACAACAGCCTCGCTGTAAAGCCGCTCCGCGAAACCAAAACAATTGCCTCTGCCGAATAACTTCGCGCCAATTGGTATACGCTCCGCACGATCACCGCGAACTCCGAGTGCAGATTCATATTCAATTCCTGGTACATATCGTCCCATGGAGACTCCTCGGTCTTATCGGCGATTTCTCGCATCATCGCCACTGATTCCACTGGGTATTTGCCCGCCGCGCTCTCCTCTGACAGCATCACAGCATCCGCATGATCGATCACCGCATTGGTCACGTCGCTCACCTCCGCCCGAGTCGGTCGAGGATTTTCCACCATACTCCTCAACATCTGCGTCGCCACGATCACCGGTTTCATCTGACGCAAGCTCTCAGCGATGATCTGCTTTTGGAGGATCGCCACTTCACTCTCCGGCATCTCGATTCCGAGATCGCCACGCGCCACCATCACCGCGTCCGTCGCCTTCACGATTTTTTTCAGATTTTTTAGGGCTTCCTTGCGCTCGATTTTCGCCACGATCCATGGGAGTATCCCGTTTTCACCGACCGATTTTTGCATCGTCTCCCGCGCTTCGGCAATATCTTCGGCACTCCCGACGAACGAGAGCCCAACATAATCCAATCCCTCCGCCACGGCAAAGGCCAGATCCTTCTCATCCTTCGGTGTTATCACAGGAATCTTGAGTGCCGTGTCGGGCAAATTCACTCCCTTATGACTCGTAATCTCGCCAGAATTCAGGGCTTTTACCCGAGCAAAACCACTCACTATTTCGAGCACCTTGAACTGGATCGCGCCATCGGCAATCAACACGGCATCACCCACCCGTATCATCTCGATCACTGCCGCCTGATCCAATAAGAAAAATTTTCCACCCAAAGCATCGAGCTCTCCTATACCATGATTGATATCGCCGACCCAGACTTCCTCACCCTCCTCGACCGTGATCGGCGTCGTCACCTGTGTCCGAATTCGCGGCCCTTGGATGTCTCCCAAAATGGCTACTGGAATGTCAAGCTCTTTTGACAATTCGCGAATCGCAACGATTACTTTTCGATGTCCCTCGAGTTCACCATGCGAGAAATTCAATCGTGCGACATTCATCCCCGCGAGGATTAACTTTCGCAACATATCCTTGCTATCGCTCACCGGTCCGATCGTCGCCACGATTTTTGTTTTTTGCATAGAAATATATAAATAGCATTCTCTCTTCTTAGTATACCCTATTTCAATCAATCCTTACAATCATAAAACAAGCACTCTTTATGAGAATGCTTGTTTTATGAAATTGTCGGCCCGTCTTTAATTCGTGTACTTCTCCTTCACCTGGAAAAGGAAATACCACCCGATGATGGCGCTTAATATACCATTGATGATGTTGAAGGAGAGGATACTCCCGATCAGTCCGATAATACTCGCGTAGAACACCAATCGCCACCCGCGCTTCGTCCGGGCAAATAAACCCTTCACCGCCATCAACTCGACGACCAACGCCACGACTGACACCACAGCATTGATGAAGATAGAGACACCAAAACTGCCGCCAGCCGCCCCAACGAGCAAAGCTACTGGTGCGAGTACTGCTGAGAGACCGAGTCCGAGCAAAATAACTGGGATTGCCATCACTGCAAAAATGATGATGACATATGGCATTACCTTCACGATAAATTCTTTTGCATTGTCTGGCAAAGCGAAAGGCGCTTTCTTGACGAGGTATTCATCCAACATCGCTTCGAGCTGATTCACGGCACCTGTCACTTCCTGCTTCACTTCTTCTTTGGTCGATTCCTGCCCAGGGACTTGTTCGTCCATAAGACTTTGATGATAAAAAATTATTCTTTACTTTCAGTATATCATATTTGCTACCTCGCGCATAATTTCAGCTGGAATAGGGGCTCGTTTCGGGCTCACTCCGGGGTAACGCCACGCACTCACCACATACAACCCACTTCCAGACTTCCCCTTCAACGCTTTTTTGCCCACGAGATACATCGCCCAGATTTCCTGTCGCCAAATTTTTTTACCCTCCACGATCTTGACCGAGACTGGCTGCATCACTGCCACAGCGCCATCGAGTATCCCCTCTTCAACCCGTTCTGGATGCCGGATAATCCGCAACACCCGTTGTCGGGATAACCCATATCCCTTCATTTTATATTCGGCGTGAGGCGTCCAGAGAATTTTTTGCACAGACATACTCAACGAATCTCCATCCCGCGGAGAGTGGCGATGCGTTCTTCGATCGGTGGGTGGGTGGAAAAAAGTTTTGCCACATTCTGCCCCTTGAATGGATTAGCGATATACAGATGTGCTGTCGCCCGGTTGGCAGCTTCGAGCGGCTCAGTGTCCTGCGAAATTTTTTCCAATGCGCGCGCCAAACCCTCCGGATACCGAGTGAGGAGTGCGCCCGACGCGTCGGCGAGAAACTCCCGCTTGCGAGACAACGCCATCTGAAGTAGTGTCGCGAAGAGCGGGGCTAATATCGACAATATCAAAGCAATAATGAAAAATATCGCGTTCGATTTCCCATCTCCTTCATCGTCTCCTCCGCCAAAAAACATCCAATTACGAAACCAATCAGCCAGCAATGCCACGAACCCGACCATCACTACGACAACTGTCGAGAGCAAAATGTCCCGATTGCCGATATGCGAGAGCTCATGAGCGATCACGCCTTCCAGCTCTACCTTCTCCAGTCGGGCGATAATCCCCGTCGTGAGACAGATCACCCCGTGTGCAGGGTCGCGCCCCGTCGCAAAAGCATTGAGTGCCGTATCGTCGATGATGTATATTTTTGGTGTCGGCAGTCCAGCCGTGATGCAGAGGTTTTCCACGAGGCGATAGAGCTCTTTGTTCGTCTCGAATTCCACCAGCGTCGCATTGCTCATCGAAAGTACGATCTTGTCGCTCCACCAATATGATCCGAAACTCATCACCACCGAAAAAATCACCGCGAAGTAGAGGATGGCCGAATTGTGCATTGCCCCCGCGAACACATATCCGATCCCGATGACCACGATCAAAAACAGGGTCATATACACCCAGGTCAATCGGGTATTTTTGTCATAGGAAGTATAAAGATTCATATTCTAATTTCACAGCTTAAAACTTATGCGCTTAAAAAAGTAAGTGCTGGTTTCCGGCAAAGTGTTTCCTCTGCAGCCGTTTGGTAAACTTACCACAGGCAAAGAGGGAATGCTTTGCCAGAAACCAGCTTGGGGTTAAGCGTGTAAGTTTTCTAAAATAATTTAGAAACTTACGGTTACATTCTCCTTCTCCGCTGCAGCTGCCTCGAAGAATTCCCGCTTCACGAAGGTCAACATCCCCGCGAAAATATTGGTCGGGAAGACTTGAATCTTCGTGTTGTATTCCATGACATTGGTGTTGTAAAACCGGCGTGATGCCTGAATCTTATTCTCCGTATCAGACAATTCTTGCTGGAGTTCGAGAAAGTTTTGATTTGCCTTCAAATCAGGATAATTCTCCGCCACCGCAAACAGACTCTTGAGCGTTCCTGAGAGCGCATTCTCGGCGTCCGCCTTGCCCGCCTCACCCGACTGCATCGCTGCCGTCCGTGCCTCGGTCACCTTCTCCAACAATTCCCGTTCATGAGTCGCATATCCCTTCACGGTATTGATGAGATTCGGGATGAGATCGTACCGACGCTTGAGTTGCACATCGATATCACTCCACGCCTCATCCACACGATTCTTGAGTCGCACTAGACCATTATACATCCCGATAAACCACACCACGATAACCGCAATTACGATCAATACAATAACGCCTATTCCCATATATTTGATGTCAAAAAATTATTGCCTCCTTCCTCATTCTGAGACAGGCCTAGTATAACACATTTTAAAAAAATTCAAAATATGTCCCTTCTCGTGTATACTGAAAACATAACCCTTTCTTTTTTCACATCTATGCTTTCCGACTTCGCATTTATCCTGATCCCTTCGTTCGTTTTCGTCATCGCCACCCTCATCAAACTCATCATCCACTGGCGCAAACACGGCTTCGATATCAATTACTCTCTCGCCTACGGACATATGCCGAGCGGACACACGGCCTTCGTCACTTCCCTCGCGACTACCATCGGTATCCTGGAGGGCTGGCATTCACCAATCTTCGGGCTCGCCTTTTGTTTCGCGGTACTCGTCATCCTCGATGCCCTGCGACTGCGGGTCTGGATGGGTGAACACGCGATGTACATCAACCGGCTCATCGCCAAACTCAATCTCGATGAAACAGAATTTCCCCACCTCAAAGAACGCATCGGCCACAAACCCGAAGAAGTGGTGGTGGGCGCATTGCTCGGTATCAGTGTAGCGCCCCTCTTGCTGTGGATCTTGCTACAATAATCCTTCGATCACTCTGCGATCATTCCACGGGATGCGTTTGGTGCCAATAGCCATCGTCTCCTCCGCACCCTTACCGGTCACGACCAGCGTATCACCTGGTTGTGCGAGTCGCAACGCCTTCACGATTGCGGCGTGACGATCAAGAATACGAAAATAATTCTTACCGAGAGTCTTCCCTTTCACTCCCTTGGCGATCTCGTGGATGATACGCTTCGGATCCTCACGGTACGGATCTTCATTGGTGAGTATCACGATATCCGCATACGACGAAACGATTTCGCCCATCATCGGTCGCTTGCCACGATCGCGCTCCCCGCACGCACCAAACACGGCGATAATTTTATTCGTAGCGGATTTTTTGTTGTGCGAAATAAGTTCATAGAGTTTCTCCAACGAATCCGGCGTCACCGCATAATCAATGATGATTGAGAGATCGCGATGATTCGGGATATACTCCATCCGCCCAGGAATACCAGCAATTTTCTTCAAGGCGCCGGCAATGACCGGCAATGGAATACCTTCACTCACTCCAACCGCGATCGCCGCCAGCGCATTCTCAACATTGAATTTTCCCAGTAGATGCAAAACGAATTCCACTCCGTCCACGGTAAAAGTCGACCCCGCCTCTGTGGCAACGATCTGCTCGGCGAGAATATTCGCCTGAGGATCTGAAGTGCTGTAAGTAAAACGCTGTGTAAGATTACTCGGCGCAAGAAAATTCTCCGGGTGTTCCATATCAGCATTGACTACCGCAATCGATGCCTGTTCAAACAATCGCCGTTTCACTCGGGCATATTCCTCCATCGTATGATGATAATCCAGATGCTCACGCGTCACATTGGTGATGACGGCCGTCCGGTAGCGCACCCCCCACACTCGTTCCTGATCAAGCGCGTGCGACGATGTTTCAAGCACAACATATTCACACTTCGCCTGTATTGCTCGTCGGAGAAACTTCTGCACCGCCCACGCAGACATCGTGGTGTATTTCGTCGCATTTACTTCATGTACATCACCGACCTGAAAATCGATCGTCGATGCGCGCGCCACTCGATACCCAGCTTCCTCTAATACCGCCGATACTAATTGCGTCACCGTCGTCTTGCCATTCGTTCCCGTCACACCGATTACTTTTAATTTCCGAGAGGGAAAACCAAACCAAAGATTCGCTACCAGTGCTTGAACGAGGTGATACCAGTTTTTCGCCCGTTGCGGCACCCGGTCTTTCAATGTTTTCTTCATAATTTTTTCAGCTTCTCGATACGGAATTATTCTCCTTTTAGTATACACACGACTTAAGAAAAGCGACAAGGTTTGCCAGTCTCAACCGCTATTCAAATAAAACCGCTTCCTGTATGCAAATCAATCAAAGCAATCCTTGACACGACCATCAAGTCTCATTATACTTACGAAGTAATGGCGCTGTGTGAGAGCTTAGTAAAAGTAAACGCTTGATGTATTTCAAGAAAATGCAAAACACCTGTCACCTCTCGCACGGTGCCGCCCACAAACTTCTTAAAAAATTAAGAAGAAAAACCTATATAAATCAGCCCAAATAAAATAACAGGCTGATTTTTTTTAGTTCCTACTCTTGACAGGATTTTTAGAATATGCTTAGCTAGAGAGGACAGAGGTTTTGCGCCCTTCTAAATTTTACCCGGAGGACGCAATCATGGATCACGGTTCTTAAAAAAGGTAGCCAAGCTACCTAAAAAAATCTCTAGTAAAAAGGACCTACTAGAATCGACAACAAACTAAACCCTCTCGCAGCAGCAAGGGGGTTTTACATTTCTCTGATCAGTTACTCAGCTACGTTGGATTAAAACGGAATAGGTCACTTTTGCGATTTCACCCACTTCCACGCACAGTCATACAAAAGACGAAATGACTGAGCGATCTCCTTATCCTCTATCACGATACCAACTATTCTCTCCTTCAGTGATGCGATACGAATTTTATCTTCATAAATGGCGATATCACAACTCATCGGAAATTCCTTCTCGGACAGCTTGATACTCTCCGTGTGACGAATCTTCGTATACCGTTCACTCACACTATCATTCGAATTGACATACATGCCCTTCGATGTCACATCCTTTGAAACCCGATACGCGACAAGACCTTGCAATATGTTTTTGTCAAATACCTGATTAATAACATCCTGAGAAAAAGCCGCGTATACCTCCTGTCCTTTCGAAGTCTCGGCGCAGGCTTTTACCATCGAGAGAATCCCTTCTTTTCCTTCGTAATATTTCACCACCGGTTTTTCCTTCTGACGATTATTAATCGATTGGAGTTGCGGTAACAACACGCGGAATTTCTCTTCGCGTACAGCAATCTCTTTACGTTCCTGATCGAGCAGTTCCAAGAGACGGTCTGGTGCCTCAGCGATGAAGAACTGCTTCTTCCCCTGATGAAAACTCGTCGCCAAACCCTGCCCCATCAATCCCTCGAGGATAAAATACGTGGTCGGTCGCTTCACGCCCGCTTTGAGTGCGATCTGCTGTGCCGTGGCTTGTCCGAGTTCGAGGCTCGCGAGGTAGACTCGGGCTTCTTTTTCTTGAAACCCAACCGCCTCCAGATCCTTTTGCATTTTTTCCAACATAAGTTTTCGTATCATTGACTATTCCTAAGCTTTCACACGATAGCATAATTTTTCAGAGCCAGCAATTCTTGTTTTTATCTATCGTTTTATTTTCTGTAAAATCCGATACATTCGATACTTCCAAGGAAAAAGAATGGTATCATATGCTCCGGGAAATTTTCGCGTTTCCATATCCTGCGCGAATCCGGTCTTAAAGCGAGTGATTCCCGCCCAACCCATTTGTCCATCAACCGTATCCACCCCACCCAAATCATATATCTCACAAAAACGCGACCGCGCGTAAGTGATACTTCGCCACTGGAGAAGGTAGGGCGCCATCACCTCGCGATGCTCATCCGCCGACGCACCGTGCAGATAGGTGGCATACTTCCCAAAAAATACCACCAGATTCACCGCGATGATATCGCCTTTGTATTCCGCCACGAACAATTCCCAATTCTCCGGCGGAAAAATCTCAAACATCATTTCATAATAATTTTTCGGATGCGGAGTGATACCATCACGCTTCGCCGTCACCGTCACCAACCGTATAAATGCCTCCTGAGCACGTTTATTCTGCGTGTGATACACCTTCACCTCTTTGCGCTCAGCCAAGTGGATATTATAGCGAGTTTTCGGTTTCATCTGCTTGAGGATTTCTTCTTCGGTTCCTGAAATATCTAGCATAAGAATTTCCCGGGGTTGCACCGTGTGCGGTGCGGGAACAATTCGATATGAAATTTGTGACTGAATATTTTTCAAAAACTTCTCTGTATCCGGTTCGATCCGCACCCATCCCCAATTTCTCTCTAATTTCATTTCATCAAAAAAATTCTGTATCCCAACACTATCAGTTTTTCCTTTTTCATTTTCCGCTTTTAAAATTGGCCCACGCGGCACATACCCATACGCACCCACGACCGGCAATGTGTGCTCAACACTATTCACCCACCAGTGTTCATCTTCGAAGTGATTCGTTTTCCGTCCATATTTTTCCTGAAATTTCCGCCAAATTTCCGACTGCAAAAATCCCCCGTCACCGACGGATTGATTGAGAAACTCTGTTTCGTTCTGATAGGTCTTCATAAAAATAGAATTGTCATTCCCGCGAAGGCGGGAATCCAGACACCACCACACCTGATATAAACTTAAAACGGGTTGAGGTTTGCAAGGTTTTTTTGTTTCTTCAATTTATTTCTGTGTCATACAAAGTCTTATGGAACCTGGATCCCCGCCTTCGCGGGGATGACATCTCCACTATCTTTTTCGTCCCAAATGCTGCAATATCCAACGCACCTTGGCACTCGTATCATTGAGGTCATTCGGTATGCCTTGCAGGGCCTCACGCGCCTCGCCCGCGCCATAGCCAAGTGCCAACAACGCGTCAAGCACTTCACTGTCCGCCATCGCTTCCGTCCGCACGCCCTCGGCAATCTTACCAACTTTATTTTCCAAGTCAAGGATCACTCGTTCCGCCGTCTTCTTACCCACACCCGAAACCTTGGTGAGGATACTCGCGTCGTGATTGAGAATCGCCGTCTTGATCGCGATCGGATCAGCCAATGAGAGGATCGAGAGCGCCGCCTTGGGTCCAACTCCTGAAACAGAGATCAGCAACTCGAACATCCGCAATTCATCCATAGAGAGAAATCCATAGAGTGACAGCGTGTCCTCGCGAACATACGTATGCGTGTACAACGAGACCTGATTCTGTCCAGCTAATTTTCCCAAAACAAAACTCGAGACGGTCACCTTGAAACCGATCCCGCCGACCATCACGATCACGAACCCATCCTCCACACTCCCCAATGTTCCTTCTAACTTAGCAATCATAAAAAAATATACAATACAACACCCTCATCATACCACCAAAAACGCCCTCTTGCCAAAGAAGAAATCCCATGCTATAAAGGAGTATACACGGATTTTGTCCGCGGTTTGTCTTATTCCCATTAAAACTCAATCCTATGCCTATCAAAACTTCGGCCAAGAAATACATGCGTGTCACCGAGCGCAAAACCCTTCAGAACAAGAAAGTGATGGGTGTCGTGAAAGGCGCCATCAAGAAGACCCGCGAATTCGTGAAAGCGGGCAATGTCACTGATGCACAGAAGTGGCTCAAGCTGGCCAACAAGTCCCTCGACAAAGCGGCTCAGAAGAAAACTATCAAAGCCAATGCCGCCGCCCGCAAGAAGTCCCGTCTCAACAAAGCGGTGAAAGTCCTTGCGATGAAGAAGTAACTTTCCCTCCAATTTTGAAAGATAAAAAACCAAGCATTAGCTTGGTTTTTTTGTACGCACTTCTCAAAAATCCAACCCAACCTCACCCCTACCCTCTCCTCAGCTCAGGAGAGGGGGCAATACAATACATCAAAACTTCATCACAAACAGTGAGAGGGCGAGGCGAGCATCGAGGCCGCCGTCCTGCCCTTTGGCCTGGGCATCGAGTTCGGCCAGCAATTTGAAACGCCGTTGCATTTCTTCTGGTGTATATTTGCCGATGTAGCGTAAAATCTTTCCCACCTGAAATGGTTTGTAGCCGGTCGCCTGTGCCACGGCATTTTCCGTCCGCGCACCCTGCGTATAATACGCATCAGAAATACTCGCGATCATCCGCAATTGCCACGCGCACAGCCCGAGGATTTTCAAGGTTTCTTCCATACTCGTCGCGTATCGTTCGAGTGTCGAGAGTGCCGTCCGCGTATCGCCCACCGCCAACGCATTGAATGCATCGAACACTCGGTTCTCGAGCCGATCCTCCCGCACGAGTTGCTCTACTACCTCGCTCTCAATGACGCCCTCACCGACGAAGTTCGCCAACTTCAAGAGTTCCGACTCAAGCCGGAATAAATCAGCGCTCGTCTCCGCCAACAATCTTCGCAGCGCTTCACGGGTGATCGTCACGCCCGATGCGTTCTTTTTGAGATAACTCACCACCCACGCTTCGAGGTGCCGCTCATCGAGTGGCGCGAACTCTTGTTGCATTCCTGATTGCTGCTCGAGATACTTCATCAACGGGTGGATTTTCTTCAACGCTTGTACTTCCCATACCAAAACGATCGTGGCCGAATCTTTCTCAGCTAATCCCTTATGCCGCTCAAGCAACTCCAAAAAGTCCGTCGCGCGATTGGATACGCTTCCACTCTCCATCCCTTCACTTACCACTCCGTCACTTGTCATCCTGTCGTTTGTCATCCCGCACTTGATGCGGGATCCAGATTTGATTTCTCCTGCATTATTTTCTTCTGCTTTTTTCTTGCTCGTTGCTGTAGCCTTTCCTTTTTCAGCCGCTCCTTTTTTCTCTTTCCCGAAAACGTTTTTCACCACCACGAATTTTTTCGCCGCGAACAACCCTCCCCCGGAGAGCGTCTCTTCCAATTGTCGCATCAGTATATTCGGATCGATCGCCTCCTCGAAATCAAACCGAAACAACCCTGTCCCGCCAGGATTTTTCGCCGAATAACTCGCGGTCAATTCGCGCACCTTCTCCCTCGACCGCCACCCGTCCGCCCCGTGAAAAAAAATAATCATAAATATTTTTGCTTCCAATTTTTTGTCATCCTCGGGCTTGACCTGGGGATCCAGAAACTAAGTTTTTACTCCCTCCATTTTACCTCAAACAAAGCAAAAGAAAAAGGCAGGCAATTGCCCACCTTTTCCGGAACACTTCGAAGATTTTACTGTCCCTCCCACTTCACGCCCATACCAGGCTCGACAACTTCGACCCAGATTTGGCCAGGGACGAATTTCACTTCGGTGCCGTCATCGTTAAGGAAAGTCAATTTACTGTCGAGCTTACTTTTATCCTTCTTCCAGGTACCGCGGTATTCTTTCCCGTTGAGATAATACGCAGCAGTGCCAGTGTCCTTGGTGTCGAACCACGGGTCACCCATATTCAGGTTATTGTATCGCCCGACTCCACCATAGTCCAACCCTGCCTGTTCATCCTTCGGTACCAAATCCCACGGATTTTTCACGCCTCGTGCTGCCCAATCAGTCGCGAGTTTGATCTGTTCATCCTCCACCGTCAACACGGCAATATTCTTGGGTGCAATTCGCTTACCATTATTCTTATCGGTATCCGCGGTCTTGTCCCAGGTACGCAGATAACTATTGGTGTCACGGTCATAGGCATAAGTCACATCGTACGGATTCGGATACGCAATGCGCAATGTGCCTCCCTGCGGCCGATCACCGGATGGTAATTCATTCTGATGTGGATAGCCCAAGAACTGTCCTTCTGTGCGATAATTATATTTCTTCATCGCTGCAAAAACACTGTCGCTGGTAATGTGTCCCGTGTCTTCATATTTCATAATACCGGTCTGCGGCCACCGTGGGCAAAATGAAGTCGTGAGGCAATCGATATTATCAATGATTTTCTGCTCAAGTAGTGTCTGTGCGAACTTGGAATATCCCCAATGAACGAACACTGCATCCAGTCCAGCCGCCAATGGAAGATAGTCGTGACGCGCACTGCGCATCGAACCACTATCCGTCGGAACATTGCAGAGATAGACACCCATCAACCGCGTGTTGGAGTTCGTAAACACCGGCATCTCGAACACGATATCCGCATCGGAAAACCCGGCAGCGGGGCGAGCAGACACATCGGCTGGCTGCATCACCGCCACGGCGCGCTTATTCCAATTGTCACAGGCGAGTCCTGAGATCGGACTAACATTCCCTGTATTGGCTGGTCCGTTATCTATGGATGACGTCGGATTTGTTACTTGGATCAACTCTCGTTTCGGGGTCTGACGAAAAAAGAAAAACCACCCCACCACTACCACGAGCACTGCCACTCCCCCGATAATAACCTTCTGTTTGGTATTCATAGAAAATAAAAATTATTGCTGACACTGAGGACAGAAGAAAACACTTCGCTGTCCTAACTTTGCACGTACAATTATTGTACCACATTTTTTGCACAGCAAGTTCTCGCGCCCATACACAAAGGCATTCTCCTCAAACTCACCCATCTGCCCACTCGTATCGCGAAAATCCCCGTCCGACATCCCACGGAGCGCCACTGCTTCGATTAACACCGTTCGAATAGATTGATGCAAGCGACGGATTTCCGGCGTTTTCAAAGTCGCCGCCCGACGCATCGGCAGCACCTTCGCCCGAAACAACGCTTCATTTCTATAGATATTCCCGATGCCGGCAATCAATTTTTGTTCGAGCAGCAATGCACCGATCGTCTGCTTTGATTTTTTTTCTAACACTTGCCGAAAATATTGAGCGGTAAATTTTTCAGAGAGAGCATCGACGCCGAGTTCGCGAATACTTTTTAATTTTTCAACTTCACTTGTGAGGCCCACTTCTAGCCAACCGAACTTCCGCATATCCGAAAACTCAATCCGCGTTCCCTCGGAGAGTGCGATCACATGGCGAATATGTCCATTGTATGGATCGTCACGAAACGCTACTGCATTTTCATTCTCTGTCGTCTTCACCAATAAGTGTCCGGTCATCTTGAGATGAATGATAATTGAGAATTGCGTTTTGGTTGTGAAGGAAGGTATTTTTCCTTGTCGGGCCGAGCCTCCTCTTCCGAACTGCCTCCCTCCCGACTGCTGAAAAACACCTTCCTTCCAACCCTCTCCGTCGGTGAATTTCTCAGAGATACTTTCCATATCAATCACGATGTGCTTTCCGAACCGCCGCACACCAATAATTTTTTCGCCTATTATAGACTCTCGAAAAAGAGCTAGAGATGGCCGCACCGCCTTCGCCCACTCGGAGCGGAAATCAACCACGGTCAAACCGACAACCTTGGCGGCCAATTGTGAGACGACAGTCTGTACTTCGGGTAGTTCAGGCATAGATTTCTTTATAATGCTTTATTGTAGCTGTTTTTTAGACTATTTGCAACAGGGGTATCGTGTATGTCAGCTGGTCTTGACAAAAAAGTATTTTTGCGCTATACTGAACCTAAGTAAAGAAAGCTTTACTTTTCCGAGAAAGAAGTGCTCGGGTTTAAATAATCACTTCTTATATAAAATACCAAGAAAAATCAAGGAGAAGAAAATGACTACCCGATTAAATGCCTGGGAACAGCCTTTCCCTCTGATACTACCAGAGGAGAACTTCGACCCGGACGAGGAAAACGATTCCGAGATTATAACAATCTATCAACCTCGTGGATATAATAATGATGGCAGAATTCACTGTCATTTCCCGATTTCCGATGAAACAACTCTTGAGGGCCTATTCATTTAATTGAAAGGCCAACTAAACGAATCGATTGAGCCTGTAACAAAATTTGTTGCAGGCTTTTTCTATATCTCACCCCAATTCTTCCCCTGATAGACTTCAACAATGAGCGGGACTTTGAGCGCGTAGACGGACTCCATCGATTGCTTGACTGCTTGCATAAATATTTCAGCCTGCGTTTCATCGACTTCGAAAATAAGTTCATCGTGCACCTGCAACAACATCGTAGCGGTCGTAGCGAACTGCTCCGCGATCAACTTGTCGACCGCGATCATCGCGAGCTTGACGATATCGGCCTCCAACCCCTGAATCGGCATATTGACCGCCATCCGCTCCCCACTCCGTGCCAACATAATATTCGGACTATTGATCTCCGGTACGCTCCGACGACGACCGAGCTCTGTCTCGACGAACCCATTCTCCCGCGCTGACTGTTTGAGTGTTTCGATATACCGTGCGATGCCGGCGAATTTCTGCAGATAGTTTTGGATGAACTCGCTGGCTTGCTGCTGCTCGATGCCGGCGGCCTGAGACATTCCATAGGTGCCCATACCATAGAGGATACCGAAGTTAAAGACCTTGGCCTGACTGCGCATCTCGCTCGTCACCGATTCCTTGGCCACGCCATACACGGTCATCGCTGTGGTCGTGTGAATATCCTCGTGATTGCGGAAGGCCTCGATCATCACCTCGTCATCGGCCAGGTGTGCCGCCACCCGCAACTCGATCTGTGAATAGTCCGCACCCACCAAAACTTTCCCCTCGCCGGCCACGAACGCACTCCGAATCCGCTCGCTCCACTGACCACGCGCGGGAATATTTTGCAGATTCGGATCAGAGGAAGAGAGGCGCCCAGTCGCAGCAATCGTCTGCTGAAAAGTCGTATGAATTCGCCCCTCACTATCTGCCAAGCGAGGCAAGACATCAAGATACGTACTCTTCAATTTAAAGCGTTCGCGGTACTCCTCAATGAGGGTGATAATCGGATACTCGTCGCGGAGTTTGGCGAGTTCGGGTGAGGCGGTCGAGAAACCGGTCTTCAGTTTTTTGACTCCGCGGGTCGGAATATGAAGATCTTCGAAGAGAATCTGCGCCAACTGCTTGGGCGAATTGAGGTTGAAATCCCGTCCCGCCAAAGCAAAGACTTGTTTCTCCAATTCACGCAGCTCGTCCGTCATCTCAGCAGAGAGTTTTTGGAGGATAGCACTGTCGAGCTGAATGCCCGCCTGTTCCATCCGAAAGAGGATCGCGACCAAAGGGAGTTCCATCTCTTGCAGAAGTTCGGTGATATGCTTTGGCGTTTGTTGCTCACCGGCGTTCGTCTCGAGCTTTACTTGTTGCTTCGTATGTAGGGCGCCTATCTGCCGTGCCATCTCTACGACGGACGCCTCGTGCGTTTTGGTTTCCAACATTTCCAACCCCTCCTCCGCCAAGAGCTTCTCCAGGGTGATTTTACTTCCCGCGTCGAGGAGGTACCCGGCAATCATCGTGTCGCCCGTCACACCATTCAACGTGATGTTTTTTGCTGCCAACAATTTCATCATCGACTTCGCATCATAGACAATTTTTTGTATCATTTCATCTTCGAAAAAGTTCTTCATAACCGTTTCTGTCTCCGGTGTGAAAGCAATATATGCACTACTGTCATTGCGAGGGATCCGCTCCTCGGCGGAGATCGTGGCAATCTCATTGTCTATACGCCCTTCTCTGAGATTGCCACGCTTCGCTCGCAATGACACGCTCATGCCGCGCATCGCCTGACCGAAGAGATTTTCTATTTCAACATCCAACACTACTGTCACTGGATTTTTTTGTTTCCGACATTCATTAAAAAATACCTCCACCTCATTCAGTGTTTTCAATACGCGCATTTTTGTTTTTGCTTTTTTTGTTGCCTGTTGATTACCCGCTACTGACTGTTCAGAACTTCCTGGCAATTTTTTGATCAAGCTGAAAAAACTCAAATCCCGAAACAATTGCTTCACTCGTTCGATATCGTATTCTCTCGTCTTGCAATCCTCAAGTTGCAAGGTGATAGGCGCATTGACTTCGATCGTACCCAAGTGCTTAGACAGGAGCGCGCTCTCTCGGCCCGCTTCGAGCTTATCGTGTATCGCCCCGGTGATCTCATTCAGCGCCGCATAGACGCCTTCGAGTGTGTGGTATTTTTGTAATAAATCCGTCGCGCCCTTCTCTCCAATCCCCTTCACCCCAGGAATATTATCACTCGCATCGCCACGCAGACCCTTGTAATCCTTGAGTTGTTCTGGATCCAGACCATACTTCGCCCGCACCGCTTCTGTATCGAAGAGTACCGTATCCTTCACACCTTTCCGAAGCGTAAACACATTCACCTGATCCGTCACTAATTGGAGCGCATCATTATCCCCCGTCACGATAATCACCCGGAGATTCGGATCCACTTCCGTCGCCTGTCGCGCGAGCGTCCCCACGCAGTCATCCGCCTCGAACCCTTCCAGCTCATAAATGGGAATATTAAATGCTTGCACCAACTCCTTCACTCGAGGAAACTGTGCGTAGAGATCGTCTGGTGCCTTGGCGCGAGTCGCTTTATACTCGGCATATTCTTTATGTCGGAAAGTTGGTTTGGGCAGATCAAAACTCGCCGCGATGTATTCGGGGTGAAACCGTTCAATGACGGAGAGTAGAGTTAAAGCAAAACCATACACCGCCTGCACTGTCTCACCCGTCGCGGTCGTCAGTGGCGGCAGAGCATGGTAGGCACGATGCACGAGCGCATTGCCATCCAAAAGTACGAGTATCGGTTGTTCTGGAGTGTTTTTAGTCATAGGAATATTCTTGAAAATCTGTATTCAAAGCCCTTTTAGTATATCACGCTTCAATAAAAAACACCTCTCCCAAGGTGCTCTTCTTTTTTTTTGGAAAAAATTTTAAAACCCATCCTCTCTCCCTACACCACTCCTCCATACTCCGTGTGCAAAACCCCGAAGTCAAGGACATTGACCGTACCATCGTAGTTCACATCGCCGGCGACATTGGTTGTTCCGTAGTTGTTGTGAAGCAATCCGAAGTCAAGAACATTCACACTTCTATCCTGATTGAGATCACTGGCATAGGAGATGATGAAAGAATTAATGGAAAGTGAACTACTGGGATTATTAGAAGCATCCCTGACGACAAGTGAACAGTTACCATGTGTGCCTCGAGTGAGGGTGTTGAGGGTGATGGTGTTGTTGCCACTCGTTGTTGCTGTGGTGGCGGAGGGACAATTCGTATAAGTGATAGTCCCCGCTTCGGTTGAGGAAAAGGTGTAGTTAGGAGTGTTGTCTCGTGAGACACTTGGGACGGCAGTGACTTGGGCTATCGTCGGGGGAGTGGTATCACTGCCATCTGGATTATTCGCACCGGCTCCCGCCATGATCTTCGCTTTAAGCACATCGTTTGCTGTTTCGGGATAAACGGTGTAATTTAACATCGACATTGGAAATGTGCCTACTGTGCGTATTGTTGGGACGGCAACTCCAGGAGCTGATGTAAGTAGATTATTTCTCGCTGTTACGCTTTTAGCCGACCAATAAGCATCATTAGGCCCGGTGGCTGGTACACCATAATCGGGAATGATGGCAGCGTTGGTATTATTTTTATTAGGGTCAATGAATGAATTGTAATAAATGTTATTTTCAGCTAGGAAATTTGCACCATCATTAATTCCACTGCCATATTCTTTCCAAGACGAAACATAGTTGTTCCAGAAATGAACCACAACACCTTCACCGGCGACTTTAGGATTCCTTGCAGATACGCCATCAAACCAGTTATGATGATAACTTGTTCTTATTCCGCTCGGGATCGCTGATTTTTGTTGGCCAATAACTGTCGATTTAACATTTGGAGCTTTAAAGTGGTTCCAGCTTACCGTAGAATAAGTCGGCGTTGTTCCCCCTGTATTGTCGCTGATATAGACACCTTGACCTGTATAACCCACACTATTGTTATAGAATGTATTATGGTCTATCCATACTCTTGATGACCCATAATCCATAAGAATAGCCTGACGGTCTGGAAGGTCATCTGCAAATGTTAAGTTGCGTATGATGACATTTTGTATTGCAGTTTCATTACTCTTATGAATACTTATAGACATACCAGAAATGGTTACCTTCGCACCAACTCCGTCAATAGTCATATTCGGATAATTTACATAAGTGACACCACTTGCCAAAGTCCATGTTATTGTGCAATTGAGACCAGGAGTAAACGTTATATATCGTGTATATGACTGGGCGATGGCCCATCTCAATGAATTTTGACCTGTTCCTGGATCACAACTTGTGACAGTTAGGTGCGTGCCGCCCTCTCCACCTGTGACATTAGCGGTTTGCGCGAATCCCTCCAAGGCATCCGCATTGGCTTGGTGTATATTAGAAACAAACCCTCCCAATAAAGTTACAATAAATATCAGAAAAAATTTGTTTTTTCGCATAGCATTTTGGTTTTTTCTTTGATTCCTTAAAAGCTTCGTCTCGGCGTAAATCCTGATTTCAGTATACATCATCCCCCCCCCTTATTCCTACACCGATCCTCCATACTCCGTATGCAAAACCCCGAAGTCGAGGACATCCACATTGCCATCGTAGTTCACATCTCCCGCGGCATTGGTAGTGCCGTAGTTAGTGTGGAGTAGTCCAAAATCAAGAACATCAACTGATCTATCCTGATTGAGATCACTCGCATACGTGATGATGAAGGAATTGAGAGAGAGTGAGCTACTAGGATTACCTGAGGCATCAGTCACGATGAGGGAGCAGTTGGAGTGTGTGCCTCGGGAAAGCGTATTGAGCATGATGGTATTGTTGCCGCTCGTTGCTACTGTAGTGGGTGAAGGACAATTGGTGTAGCTGATCGTACCCACTTCGGTAGATGAGAAAGTATAATTGGGAGTAGAATCTCTTGAGATGGATGAGACGGGGGTGACTTGAGCTATCGTGGGTGGGGTGGTGTCAGGGGTGGATGATGCACCATTGAGATAGTTCTCGAGGTTGGTGTAGTTGTTGGTGGCGAAGGTGCTTCCGTCTGCTATATTGTTGGGATTGAGACCGTTGGCTATCTCCCAGACATTGGGCATACCGTCTTCATCGTCATCGGTACAAGCGGTACCATTGGCAATGGTTGGAAATCCACCTACAGCTGTTTCCGTAGCGGGTATCACAGTGATACCTGTATCTGTAGTGTACTGATTAATTAACCTTGTATCGACAGAATCTCTGTTTGAAACCCATGTACCGTCGCACGCCAGTTTACGTGAAGCGCCAACGTGTGGAACAACCACTGTGTCAAGGCTCGATGCCGCGTCTGCAGTAATGGGATAGGCTAAAGCGGCAAGAGGAGTAGAGCGTGACCATGTTGTAGAAGCAGCACCAATTTCGGCACCGTTCTCTCCAGCTACATGTGCGACTAAGTTCCATTGTGCGCCTGTGTGGTAACCCGCGTTGCCCAACATATATGCACTTGGATTGCCTGGAAGAGCGTGTGTATCCGTGTGATCGATGACGTCATCCCAACTAAACAATTGAACTTCATGGGTGTTTAAGTTAGTCATTGGCCCTGGCTTGTACTTGTTGTTGATAATATCTACATTAACACCGCCACCTACATGGTTCAGGTAAAAGCTGTTGTTATACCAAATATTGCTAACCAGTCTGGAAGATTTACCCATCAAGAATGGGTTTCTATGGCTGTTATTCATAGTCAGATTATGATGAATATCAACATTAGTCATATTCATAATTAATGTCTCTTCGCCCCCAGTCAGCATACCTGTTGAATGACCAAGCAACCCTTCAGCAATCAGGTTATTGGATAGAGTTATATTCTGGACTCTATCTTTGTAAGAAGTAGCATCCCAAACGCCTATACCTTCATCCTGATTCCAGCTGACCGACACATGATCCACGACAACTTTATGACTGCCCGAGTTCATGTGCAGGGCTGCTCCACATTGTTGATTAGTTCCACACTGTGAAGTGTATCCAGGCCGTATTCTAAGATATTGGAGCACAATATCATGTGTTGAAGTAATTAAAGTACCCGATACGATATGCCCTTTAGAGCTAAGGAGAATGCCACCACCAGGGGCGGTTTGTCCTGCAATAGTTATATAAGGGTTTGAAATTTGCAGGTAGGAGAGCACCTCAATCGTACCACCGACGGTAAACACGCAGATTCTTGGCATCGTAGCCGCGATACAAGCACGAAGACTGCCAGCCCCTGAGTCAAGCAGATTGGTGACCTGTATTACCACTCCGCCGCGACCACCGGCAGATATAGCACCGCCGCCTTGTGCTCCTGGGAAAGCTGGTACAACGGCACTTGCGGAGGAACTACCGAGCATGAAGAAAACAACGAAGGCTATGAGTCCGATGCTGATTCTCTTCTTTTTTTGAAACATACGATTTAACTTAAACAAAAGAAAAAATTTGTTTTTTTGCATACTGTTTTATTCTCGGAAAAATTCGTATCAATCGGGTCTTTCTTTTAGTATACACCCGCGCCCGCTCGATTGGGATTTTTTATTCTTTCTCGGAAAAACCTGTGCGAATAATCATCTGTCGTCCACCATCAGGGATCACGCTCAAGTCTATCCACACGACATCGCTCGGGAGAATATCTGCCACCCGCTCCGGCCACTCGACGATCATCACGCCCTCTGCGTCGGCACACCACTCCTCCCAACCGACCACTTGCAGATCCTTCGCATCGACACGGTAAGCATCAATATGATACACGCGTTTGATATGTTGGTCTTCGTGTCCCGCAACATCATACTGGTGCATGAGGATGAAGGTTGGACTCGGATACGGTGGCTCGACCCTAAGTGCCTCGAGTATCCCCTGGGTCAGTGTCGTCTTGCCCGCGCCCAGATCCCCACAGAGAGCAATTACCATACCACCACGCAAGTGCCCAGCCAAAACCCGACCCGCCGCCCGCGTCGCATCGGCATCTGATAAAATTTGTGCTTGAGGAAAAGTATTCATACTATATATTCTCCCATAAAATCACACTTTGACAAAACGGGATTTTTGACACATCTGCGCGACTTTGATAGAGTAGAAAGTCACATAAACATCTCCCCTCCCCGCTATGTCACTTACGAAAGACCAGCAAGTCCACCAACTCATCCAACAATCAGAACGCATCCTCGTTCTCATACCCGCCAATGCGACCGGCGATCACTACGCCGCTGCCACCGCTTGGGCGCACTTCTTCACCGGTCTCGAGAAAAAAATCGACATCGCTAGCAGTTCAATCGACAGCCTGCGTACCCGCTATGATTTCCTCACACCACCACCCACCAGCCTCACCTCGCTCTCGGGACTGCGAGATTTCGTCCTCTCATTCAATACCAAGCACAATCATATTCTCGGCAATCGCACTGAAATCATCGGGGATGAATATAAAATATTCGTCACGCCGGAAAAAGGCTCGCTCGATCCGCGAGACTTCTCTATCCTCCCGGTACACTTCGCCTACGATTGCCTCATCATCCTCGGAAGCTCCAACCGTGCCGCCCTCGGTACCCTCGCCGAAGAAAACCCGGATATTTTTTACGAAATTCCCATCATCAATATCGACCACCATCCTGAGAATGAACAATTCGGTCAGATCAACCTCGTCGATCTCACTGCTTCATCACTGGCCGAAATCTCGATGGAAGTATTCGATTCATTTGATCCCAACGCCCTCACTCAGACCGTCGCCGAATGCCTCCTCACCGGACTGATGATCGCGACGGAAAGTTTTCAAAAGAAAACCACTACACCAAAAACCTTCCAACTTGCCGCAAAACTCATCGATCGAGGTGCCGACCAACAACGCCTCGTCCAACAGCTCTTCAAAACCCAACCGCTCCACATCCTCAAACTCTGGGGACACATCATGCAAAAAATGCAATGGGACGAAACCCTTCACCTCCTCTCGGGAACCATCACGCCTGAAGACCTACACGCTGCCCAAGCCACCCGCGATGATATCCCGCTCGTCCTCGAAAAAATCAGTGCCCACACCGCACCGGATACCTTGCTTTTTCTTCTCTTCGAATCCAATCAATCAACTATTGATGTATTCCTTCACTCCCGCGTCCATACGCATCTCGAGCTCCTACAACAAACCCTCATCCACGATACATC